>MDTB01058272.1_pt1 | contig 16550 bp, 21 predicted proteins | sample 811161 | NCBI WGS metagenome assembly MDTB01 (sample SAMN05326650, study PRJNA326480) | marine metagenome | isolation source: seawater | place: Mediterranean Sea | collected 2009 | reverse complement strand
GATCTATGTTAGCACAGATGGTTCAAATGCAGTAGTATTAGCAGACGATTCAAAGACATATTTAGAAACAGACATTGGTTTCTTTAGTAACTTTGATAGCAGTACACCACCAAAGCCAGGTACAGTTACTATTGGCGCAAACACTTTGAGTGTTGGTTCAAGTGGACAGAGATTAGATATCACAGGTGGTACAGCAGGTATAAGAATTAAGAGTGCAGTAGATGCACAAGCAAACAACATCACAACAACAGGTACTGTAACAGGTGGCACACTTGCTGGTACCAATGGTAACATCACAACAGTGACGGCAACAACATTGAGTGGTACAACCTTACAATCAGAAAGTGGAAATGATCTGACAGTATTTCCAAATGCTGAACAAAAATTAGTTTTAAAAGCAACCAAAACTCCAGGTGGTGGTAGTGCAGATACAGCACAAATAGATGTAACATATGATGGTTCAACTACATTCACCCTTGATGCGGAAACAACAAACAACAAACGTATTGCATTAAGAGGTGATAGAGTAAGTCTATTAGCCAGTGGTGCAAGTAGTGACAGTGATATAACTGTAAGAAATGACAGAATTGTATTGGGTGTTAATGGTGCTGAATATGTTAGACTGCAAGGTGATCAAGTACAGTTAAGCAAAGAACTTGACTTGAATGGTAGTGATATTGTTGATGTAAATGAAATCAAAAGTCCATCAGGTAACAACTTAGAACTTAAGAGTCTTGGCACAAACAACATCATACTAACAAGTACAAATGATATTGACTTGGCAGTTGGTGCAGTAACCACAGACAGCGTTAACATAAGTGGTAAGACAAACATCACAGGTGATAACAGTCAACCGCACACACTAAAAGTTCTAACAAACATGAATGATAGTGCTTCAGATGATTTACACAATTCACAAACATATGTGTTACAAGGTTATCTAAATGGTAGTAATGGTATCAAAGACAATGTACAGAATAGTGTTACATATCAAGTTGAATCAGACACAGAAACAAAAACTGTTGGTAGAGTAAGTGCTGAATATCAAGCAAATGGTGTTGGCAATAGAATCAAATTGATAAGTGTCAACAACGGTAGTGCAGGCAATGATGGTAACGCAGAAGGTGCCATTGGTGCTCTTAGTACAGACAACCCTAACGGTAATGGACAAGTTGATATTGATTGTCAAAGATTCAAATCAAACGTGCCAGTACTATTTCCAAGTTACACAACAACAGAACGTGGTACATTGCATAACATTCAAAATGGTATGGTAATTTACAACACCACAGATCACAAGTTACAAGTGAGAGCAAACGGTGGTTGGGAAACAATAACGTCATCGTAGAAGGCAAATTGAAATAATGAAAAAAATTGAGTTTACATCAGAGCAAAAAGATATGATACGTAAACTTGCGGAGATACAATGTACTCAGCAAGAAATAGCCCATGTTATGGGAGTATCAATTGATGTAATCAAGAAAGCAGAAAACCTTGATCTAATTGCTAATGGTAAGAGTGAAGGCAAAGTAAAATTGCGTAGAGCACAATACCGTAAAGCAGTAGATGAAGGAAATCCAACCATGCTAATTTGGCTTGGAAAGAACACACTTGGTCAATCAGAAAATAATTTAAACACTGATGACAACAATGTGTTACCATGGGAAACAAGTTAATGGCAAGTCAAACAGATAAGAATGCAGAAGATATCAAAGACATAAAAGCAGATATTAAGACAATCAAGGACAATCATCTTTTTCATCTGGAGCGAGATGTTTCAAAAATGGAAAAGAATGTAGAAAAGATAGACAACAGACTATGGTGGGTATTGGGACTTATGGTAGTATCAATTGTTGTTGGTTACATAGGAGATAAAATATAATGGCTTACAAAAAAAAGAAAAAGAAACCTTATAAGAAAAAGAAATAATATTATAATGAAAAACATTATCAAAAATACATGGCATTTCATAAAGTGTGAAATACCAGAACTATTGGGTAATTGGAGATTTATACCAAGACTATTAATGGCCATGTACTGTTATGCCTTTTATGCAGTAACAACATGGTTTATGGCAATTGGTGACCCTACAACAGCACAAGCAGGTTTTGTTAGTGTAGTGGTTGGAGCAGGTGCAGGTTTTTTTGGCATCTATTGTGGCACAGGTGGTGTCAAGAAAGAAAAGAAAGAAATTAGATAATGCCATTGAGTCCGGCTCAGAAAGAAATATTTGAAAGAGAAACAAGGTTTGCTTGTGTGAGTGCAGGCAGACGTTTTGGTAAAACATTTTTAGCAATATGGGAGATCGCACGTGCGGCAAGACACCCAAACCGTAAGATCTTTTATGTTGCACCAACATACAGAATGGTCAAACAGATTATATTTGATACATTGGTAGACAAGTTGGGAGAAGTGCGTTGGATCAAACAAGTAAACATAAGTGATCTAACCATAACATTGGTGAATGGTACTAAGATTTATTTACGTTCAGCCGATAATCCCGATGCACTCCGTGGGACGTCTATGGATTTTTGTATACTTGACGAGTGTGCAATGTTGGAAGCAAGAATGTGGACGGAGGTTTGTAGGCCGGCCTTAGCAGATAAGTTAGGGGGTGCTTTACTTATATCAACTCCAAGAGGTGGTAACTGGTTCAAAGATTTATGGACGCAGGCTCACGCCTTAGAAGACTGGAGTTCCTACCAGTTCACAACAGTTGAAGGTGGCAATGTTGTGCCAGAAGAAGTAGAGGCCGCAAAAGGTGAAATGGATGAGAAAACATTTCAACAAGAATTTGAGGCAAACTTTGTAAACTTTAGTGGACTATGTTATTATAACTGGAGTCCAGAGTACATAAAGAGCAAAGAAGTAGAAACAAGAGTTATAAGAGTTGGACTTGATTTTAACGTTACACCACTTGTTGCTACAATATTTGATTACAACAAAGATGGTTGTTTTCATTTTTATGATGAAATACTTATGGAACAATCAAACACTTATGAAATGGCAGAAGAATTGACAAGAAGATACAAGAACAAAAGAATTATAGGGTACCCTGATGCAAGTGGACAAGCAATGAAAACAAGTTCACGCAACAGTGACCATAACATACTAAGACAAGCAGGTATTGAACTTGCAGTTGATAGAACTAACCCAAGGGTTGATGACAGGATTGCTTCGGTTAATCTTGCAATGCAGGCAGGTAAGTTCACAGTAGATAAGCGATGCAAGAACATCATTAGTTGTTTGAGCAAACAAGTATATAAAGAGAATACCAGAGTTCCTTCTAAAGGGGTTTACGATCATATTAATGACGCAGTTGGATATGGTATTTGGAAGTTGGCACCAATTGTAAGACCAAAAGTGGAACAACCGGTTTCACAACAACGTTTTGGGCTTTATTAAAGTGTATAAATACAGGATAACCCCTTAAAGGAGTAATAATATTATGATGGATTTAGAGAAATTACTGGGCACTCATCCACAATATGAAAACCACTCAAGTGAGGCTGACTATCTATACAAAAGTTATGTTGGTGGTGAACAATATCGTGAGGGTAGATTTCTTACACGTTATATTGGTGAAGAGAATGCGCCTGGTGACCAATATGGCAAACGTATCAAAGAAACACCTTTAGATAATCAAGTTGCAACAACAATTGATATCTATAGAAGTATGTTGTTTAGAAACTTACCACAAAGAACTTTGGGTTTATTGCATGAACACCCATTGGTACATGAATGGTTAAGTGATACAGATCAAGAAGGACAAAGTCTAAACAGTTTTATGAAGACTGTAAATGACAATGCCCTCTGCATGGGTAATCAATGGATACTAATTGATAAACCAAGTTACAAAGTAGAAACACAAGCACAAGAAATTGAATTAGGTATAAGAGCATATGCGGCTATGTACAGTCCAAGTAACGTACTTGATTGGTACTATGAACGTAACATTGCTGGCAAAAAAGAATTGAAAATGATTAAAGTTGTTGAAAGCAACAATGATCAAACTATGGTCATAACTTGTTGGTACCCAGATTACACACACAAATACACAATAACAAAAGATAATTTTGGTAAACCAGATACTATTGTAAACTTTGAAGAATATGAAAACCCATTGGGTTATGTACCATTTGTAAATCATAGACCATTACCAAGTCCGACTATGGGTATTGGTTTTAGTTTGGTTGCAGATGTTGCTTCATGTCAAAAAGCAATTTACAATTTGTATAGTGAGATGATGCAAAACATATCTATAAGTTCACACCCAACACTTGTTAAAACACCTGATACAGATGCAACAGCAGGTGCAGGTGGTATTGTAACTATGTCAAATGATATGGACCCACAATTGAAACCATACTTGTTGAGTCCTGGTAATAGTACAGTAAGTGGTATACTATCAAGCATACAAAATTTAAATGATAGTATCAAACGTATGACTCATACACAGGCAGTACAAGCACAAAGTGGACAACCAATGTCGGGTGTTGCATTGAAAGTAGAACAAAACTTATTAAATGCAAAATTAGCAGATATATCAGATACATTAAGAGAAACAGAAAAGAAAATGTGGAAGATATGGGCTGATTGGCAAAACATTACATTACCAGAAGAGTTTGATATTGAATATTCAGAGACTTTTGATCTTGTTGATGAGCATAGTAGATTAGAATTTTTGACCAAGGCTCGTGCAAGTGGTGTAAACAATCCATTGTTTCAAAAAGAAATTGATAGACAATTGATTCATATGGTAGTTGAAGATGATGAAGAAGCAAACTTGATGATAACAGAACAGAATGAAGGGTTCAAACCACACATTATGACCAACAAAGAAACAGGTGATACAGTGGTTGCAAACACAGAAGAAGAACACGTTAACTTGGGTAACCAAGGTTATGTCCATGTGGATGAATTATAATGGACCCAAAACAACACGCTGAAAAGATTGATCAGGTGATGCAAGATATACAAGATGGTGTTTTTGATAACTTAAAAGCATTAGAAAACAGACTTGCAGAAATAGTAAGTACAAGTGGTGGTAATATACAGGCTCAAAGACCAAATATAGTAGCAGAATTTAACCGTTATGCTAATAGTGTTAAAGCAGAAGCAGTAGCAGTACGTGAGATTGCACTTGATACCGTAGGTGAAAGTACAATAACAGGAGAAGATGAAACTGCTATTAGTGCTCTAAGTGATGCAATGAGTAATAGTGTTGCAAACGAAGTAAGCACAGGTGCTGAAGGTGTTATAACTGCTCTTACATTAGCAGGTGCGGCTGGTGTTGGAACTGATGCACTTGTAAAGACAGCAAGAGCAAGAGTAAGCGGTGTGTTTATGGAAACAGATGACGCATTGGCAAAGAAAGCACAAAGAAAATTAACAGGTTTACTGCGTAGTGGTAAAGCAACAGCAGAAGAGGTTGCAGGTGCTACACGTGTAATAAAAGATCGTCTTAATGATGTCAATGTAACAAGTAGTGTACGTGATTTGGCAAGTAAGAAAGTAAATGATACAGTTATGCAATTTGACGGTGCATTTACAAAAGGAAGAGCCAAAAGACAAGGCATAAAACGTTACAGATACGAAGGTGGCATTATTAGAACGAGTAGAGATTGGTGTCAAGAACACCAAGGCCAGACATATACTGAAGATGAAATATATGATATCTGGAATTCAAGTTGGCCAGGCAAGGAGCCAGGAGACCCATTTGTGGTTAGAGGCGGTTATAACTGTCAGCATTTCTGGGTGCCAATTGAAGATGAATAAATACAAACATAAAGGAATACTGATATGACAGATCAAATCATAGATAAAACTGAAACAACTGAGACTGGTGCAGAGGTTCAGGTACAAAGCCAGGAAACAGAAAGCAAAATGTTTAGCCAACAACAGTTGGACGACATTGTTGCAAAACGTGTGGCACAGACAAAAGCCAAATACTCTTATGATCCTTCTGAGGTTGAAAATTTAAGAACCTTTAAAGAATCAATAGAAGAGGAGCAACTGATCAAACGTCAAGACTTTGATAAGGTGTTGAACAAACAAAAAGAGAAATCAACAAGTGAGATTACTAAACTTAGAAATGAGTTAACAGCAATCAAAGTTGATGGTGCTCTTATTAGTGCGGCATCTAAATCAAATGCAGTGGCACCAGATCATGTTGCATCATTGTTAAAGAACTTTGTTAAGTTAGATGAAACAGGTAAAGCAGTAGTAGTAGACGCTGATGGTAAAGAGCGATTTACAGATGATGCAGAACCTTTTACCATACAACAACTTACAGAAGAGTTCTTAGCAAGTAACCAATACTTTAGGTCAGCAGGACCTGTAGGTACAGGCGCAGAGTCAAATGTGGCACCACAAAAGTCAACAGAAGTTGACTTGTCCAACATGGACATGACAAACCCTGAGCATAGAAAGATCTACAAGAAGATGAAGGCACAGGGCAAATTATAATAAGAGGTAATTAAAATGGCGGCTTTAAAAGACAACAACACAATGTCATTACTAAACACAGATGCGTTTAGTATTGAAGCAAAATCGGCGACTGTTTATGCGGCTCAAGAGAATTCACTGTTTCTACCTGGTGGTATCGTACCAATCGTTAACACACCAAGTGGTTTAGTAAGAGTTCCTGAGTTAGCGGCGGCGTCAGCAGATATCTTAGACGGTGTATCAGGTTCTACAGCAACTGATGATATCACTGCTCAAGCAGTAGCAGACACTAAGAACACAATCACAGCAAAACTATTTGCGGCACGTGCAGTTGTACGTGACTTAGGTGGTATAGATCCGGCTGAGGTTGGGGCTTCGTTGGGGAAGGCTGTGGCGAGTGAGTTCGATAAACGAGCAATTAATATCATCGCTAACAACACAACTGAACAAGAAGCGACATCAGCACTTGACACAGAAGAATTGTTTAAAGCAATTGGAACAATTCGTGCGGCAGGTGAAACTGGTCAACTTTACTGTTTAGTAGCGGCAAGTTCATACTCAGCAATCATGAACTCAATCGGAAATGCGGCATTTGCAGGTTCAGACCTTCAAAATGAAGCAATGCGTTCTGGCTATATGCAAACTTTAGCGGGTATGCAGATGTTTGTAACGCAACACTTAACAGATGCTAACGCAGGATTAAGTTCACACAACATCCAAGCGGCAGTATTTGGTGCAGATGCATACAGAATTGCTATGCAGAAAAACGTAGACATCGAAGTTGCAAGAAGACCTGCGGCAGTTGGTGTAGATGTTGTTGCATCATTACACGCTGAAATAGGCGCGATTGATGCTAACAGATCTGTATTGATTGTTAACGAATCATAATAATCGTTATATGTAAGGGCGGACTAACCGCCCTTACTAAACAGGAGATAGACAATGGCATTTGGCACAAACTTAGACATACGTGAATATGCACCAGAAGCATTTGAACAAGGTGTAGATGACTGGACAGATGAATTAGCGAAGGCTGAAACAGATGTTAGTAATCTTGTACAAATAAGATGGTATAATAATCACCACAACACAACAGATTTTAGCAAAACAAAACTTGTTGAAAGTCAATGGACAAGAGCAACAGTTTATAGAGCATTAAGCCATCATATCTTACCAAAGTTATCAACATTTAGACCAGAGAGTGACCCATTCAGAGAACAAATAACTTTTTACAAAGAGAGATTTGAAGAAGAAATGGATATACAATTTGGTTTAGGTATCAAGTATGATGATGATGGAGATGGTTCTATATCTGCTGGTGAAGTTAATGAATACAAACAGGATAGGCTATACAGATGAGTACAAGAGAAGATATTGTATCACACTTGGTAAGTCTTTTAAAGGCTATGAACAGTCCAAAACTTGGAAAAGTTGTAAGAGACCCAATAGTAGTTGATGAATTACCAAAGACAGCCTTTCCTGCTGTATACGTTGAAACCACAAATGAAGATATAGAAGATGTGACAATGAACAAACTTAGACGTGGCATAATTGATGTTGAAGTTGTTGTAATTGTTGGTGGTAAGTCAAGAGATACACAGCGAAATGTTGTTGTTGAGGGAATTGAAAAAGCATTGATGACTGACAGAACTGTTGGTACATATGCAAAAGATATTAGCCTTGCACGAGTTGAGGCAGTTGCAGTAGGAGAGAGTGCTCCTTATGCATCTTTAAGAATGGTGTTTAATGTAGAACATCATTACACTATAACATAGAGAGGTAATAATCATGGCAAGTTCATATCATGGTAAAGGTGGCGCTCTAACTTTAGGCGGCACAGCAGTTGCTCAAATTACAGATTGGTCTGTATCACAGTCCGTTGACGTTGCAGATACAACGACAATGAATGACGATGACAGAACATTTATGGCTGGAATCAAAAGTTTTGAAGGTTCAGCAGATGTACTTTGGGGTGCAGGTGATACATCAGGCGATATCCAAGCAGGTGAGATCGTAGTAGGTACAACTTACGCGGCGATCTTTTACCCTAATGGTACAACAGGTCTACTTTCATACTCAGGTAACGTAATTGTTACAGGTGTTGAAGTAACAGCAACGGTTGATGACGTAATTACAGCAAGTATTAGTTTCCAAGGAACTGGTGCTTTAACAATTGACGATACATCGGCTTCATAATAATGAGTAAGGCACGTAATACAATGAGCGGGTTAAGTAAACAAGCATCACTTGACTTACGTGCCTTTACCGAAGAATTCGTAAGAAACTTAAAGACCACAACACCAATAAGAACTGGTTTTGCTCGTAACAGTTGGAAAACAACATACACAGGCAAAGGTATCTTTAATGGAAGTGGCGGACTTATACCCATTGCCAAAAACGAAGCATCATATATTGGTGTGTTAGATGGCAAAAGTTCAAGAGGGTTTTGGAGCAGTCAAGCACCAAGAGGTATAGTTGAACCTGCTCTTAAGAAAACACGGAAAAAATAATGACAAGGAAAAAACAGACAATGACAGTTTTAAATCAAGCAAAAGAACATTTTAGAGCACAGTTGGCAAATGGTATGAAAGAGATTGAAGTGCCAGAATGGCAAACAACAATCTATTACAAACCACAAACAACTTTCGCACAACAAAGCAAAGTAATCAAATTGCATTCAGAAGGTAAACTTGCTGAAGCATTAGTAGAAACATTGATGTATAGAGCATTAGACAAAGATGGTAAGAATATGTTTAATTTTGGTGATAAAGATACACTTATGAGAGAAGTAGATCCAAACATTATCATTAGAGTATGTACAGCAATGAACAATGAGGGCGATGGAGACCAGGCTCTGGGAAACTAAAGCAAGACTCAGATGTACTCATGCTATACAGATTAGCAGAACAACTGGGTCAAACTGTTGAATGGGTTATGCACAATGTCTCGGTATTTGAACTGAGAGGTTGGGCTAAATATTTTAAAATAAAAGCCGATGCGGCTAAAAGGAAAAGATAATGGCTGATTATACTATTAATATTAATGCTAAAGATAACACAAGTAAACAGTTTAATAAAATAAACGGTGGCTTGGCAGGCATGGCTACTGGTGCTGGCAAATTTAAAGCCGCACTTGGTGCCGCAGGTGCCGCACTTGCCGCGTTTGGTATTGGTTCAAAAATTAAAGGCACAATAGATGATTTTGATGCATTGGCAAAAAGTGCAAGAACAGCAGGTGCCGCAGTAAGTGATGATGCATTTAGAGGTTTTCAAGTATTACAAAAAGCAATGGGTGAAGCGGGTATTGATGCCGCAACATTCGAAAGAGCAATGCTTCAAACAACCAGCAGAATTCAAGCAGGTGTTGAAGGGCAAAAATCATACAAAGCAATCACTGACAAATTAGGTGATAGTATTAAAGATCAAAATGGTAACTTAAAAACAGGTGATGAGTTATTGACAACAATGATCAATGCTCTTAACCAAGGTAAAATTTCAACAGAAGATTTTGCAAAAGTAGTTGGTGGTAGAGCAGGACCATTGATTCAACAACAATTTGCAAGTTTAAACAAAACCGCAGAAGGCTTAGAAGCAACACTTGCAGATGTTGAAAAACATTCAAACATTATACCATTAGAAGCGGCAGAGAATGCAGAAGTTTTCAATGATACTGTAGGTAGACTTGGTGATGCATTAGGCAAAATGATGACTGATGCAATTACACCTCTGTTACCAATGTTGGTAGAATTTTCACAAAATTTATTAGCAAATATGCCAGCAATAGTAGACAAAGTTAGTGCGGCATTTGGTGCATTACAACCAGTGTTTGGTTTAATTGGTACAGTACTAACAGAAGTAGTATTTCCAATCATGCAAAAAGTATTTGAAGTTTTAGGCTTTATTGCAGAGGCTATAAGTCCATTAGTAGATGCGGCTATACCGGCTTTAAAAGGCGCATTTGAAGGTTTAAAGGCTATTGTAGAAAGCATTGTAGGATTCTTTACAAAAGTAGTTGATGGCTTAGGTGCTATTGGTGATAAAGCAACAGAATTAAAAGAAGGTGTTGTTGGTACATTTGACAACATGAAAGATAGTGTCACAGGTGCAGTTGGTGATATGACAGAAAAAACCAAAGGCTTCTTTAGTGATATGTATCAAAAGGTTGTTGGTGGTTCAATTGTACCTGATATGGTAAATGAAGTTATAGCAGAATTTCAACGTATGAATCAAGGTGTTGTTACAACAACAGTAGAAACAACAACCACAGTATCAAAAGAATTTGAAAACTTAGGTGATGCAATAAACAATGATTTCTTAAGTGCAATGCAAGGTGCATTTGATGATGGTAAATTATCATTGTCAGACTTTGAAGGTTTCTTTAAACAATCACTAACACGTATATTAACAGAAGCACTAACAAGTGGTTCAAGTATCAGCAATGCGTTAGGTAGTATCTTTAGCGGTGGCTTTGGCGGCGGCGGAGGCGGAGGTATGGGTAGTATCTTTAGTAGCATTGGTAGTATGTTTGGAGGCTTTTTTGCAGATGGTGGTAGACTTGGTGCAAACAAGTTTGGTATAACAGGCGAGAATGGACCTGAGATAGTTACAGGACCAGCAAACATAACACCAATGGATCAAATTGGTGGAGGTCCAAATGTAACTATAAATTTAAACACAATAGATTCAAGAAGTGGCACAGAGTTCTTATTAGAGAACAAAGCAAACATAGAAAATATTATACAACGTGCATTTAACAGACGTGGAAAAGAGGGTATGGCATAATGAAAGATTTATTTGATGCATCACAAACAAACGGAGTTCATACTGGTTATTTGGGTGCAGACAACACAGAAGGTTTTAGAAAACGTGTGCATGAACTTACATCAGGTTCATACAAAGCATTTACAGGATTAAGTCCAACAGCAGGCACTAATCAAGCCGCTCAAGATGTTGTATTGAAAGCAATGGGTACATATCATGATGCATTTTTAGAAAGCAGTGGCGAAAATACAATCTATCAATTTTGGCAAAAACCATTAATTGAATTTGCATTGAGAAAAAAAGGTGTGCCAGTACAAAGTCTTAGTGTTGAAATAATTAGTGGTGTACAAAGAATCAAAGTTACAACAAGTGCAGAACACGGATTACTAACAAGTGATAAATTAGTATTTTCAGAATTCACAAGTCCAAGAACAGCATTCAACAGTGAAACTGATGTATATGTAGATATCATTAATTCAACAAGTTTTTATTTAATGGATGATGCATCTGGTCCCACAGATTATGATCTTGCATTGTTAGATGCGGCAAATCTAAATACAATAACTATAGGCTCAGCAGTAGGTAATAATATAACACCAAATAATGGGGCACAAAGTAGAGCAATACGTTATGATGGTAGTGGATCACAAGGTAGTGTTGTTAGATTTGATGCAAATCCAAACTTTACAACAGGTGATAAAGTAAGATTAAATGCAGGATTTGAAGATGCGGCTCACAGTGGTACATTAGACTCAGCAGGTACAGATTTTTTTGTTGAAAGTTTAGGTGGTAGTAATTATAGTTGGCAGTTCTTTACAGATCAAGGCAGAACAACACCAGCAACAATCGCAGAAACATATACAACAAGCAAAACAAGAAACTATACAAGTGCAGGTACTTTGAATTTGACAAGTCAAGCATTTAGTGATTGGGGCATATCAGGTAGTGCAGAAACAGACTTAGAAACAGAAGTAAATGGACATTGTAGAATTATTGCAACAGTAACACAAGGTACATTCACAGGTAAGAGTGCAAGTCCAGAAACTATACCAACAAGTATAAATTACAGTGGTACATTCTATTATAGAATTGATTCATCGGCTAACACTTTTAGTATTTTTGATAAACGTAGTGCATCATTTCCTGTAGGTTCAACAGCACAAGATTTTATATTGGCAGATGCTGGTTCAGGTGTTGATGTTACACTTGAAATTAAATTTATCAAACCTGGTAGAACAGCAGGTGGTTATAGTAAGATAACTGAGATTGATATTACAAATGATACATCAGGTGTTGGTTTTGTAACAAATGAAAACAATCAAGGTTTTGAAGTTGATACAGCAACAATACATTTACCTGGTAATGAACAATATCAATATCAAAATGCAAGTAATGCAACAACCGCAGGTGTACAATACAAAAGTGGTTATTGGTTATCGCACTCAGGTTCAGGAGAGATTTCACAAACATCATTACAAAGTGGTGAAGCAATGCCAAACAGAAACACAATCATACTTGATTCAAATGCAAGACTGTCAACATTTACTTTTCCAAGTGGTAGAAAGCCAAGTGATGACAGAGGTAAATTTGATGCACAAACAACAAGAATGTTTGAACTTGAAGATTTCCCAGATGAATATAGTGCACCAGCAGTAACAGCCGCGGCACAAGAAGATGTATTTGATATGGATACTGAATGGGACTCAGCGGCTTTTGATAATACAAAAAATTGGCCAGATCATATATTACCAAGCAATGCAATATGGACTTACAATCAACCAAACCAAACAAGTGTATCACAGAATGGTACAAAGTATGTTAGAAACTTTGGTGTTAACAAATGGCAGTTAGAAGTAACATACCCACCAATGTTAAAAGATGACTTTAGATTGTTTCATAGTAAAGTACTAAAAGCAAAAGGTCAATTTCACCCATTCTATTTCAATATCAAAAAGAGTAGCAATTATTGGTTATTTGGTTTCAACAATTTAGCAACAAACCCAAGTCCAATAAGATTCAAAAGTGTATCAAGTACTCAAGTACTTGTAGAAGGTTTTGACCCAGGCTTTGGTCCTGTACCAGAAGGTAGTTTGATTATTGCAGGTGCAAACAACAATGGTCAATTACATACAATTACAAATGAAGAAGATGCAAATTTATTTGGTGAAATAAAATTTAGATTTGCATATGCACCAAGCAGTGGTATAAGTGCTGGTGATCAAGTTTATCTAAAACCATCGCATATGGTTGTAACATTATCAGAAGATGGTTTTGAATATAATGTTGATACGGCTGGTAGATATCAATTTACAGTCAAGTTTGATTTAGACGAGTTCAAGTAATATGGCAAACAGAGGACTTACAGGTACTTTACTAACAGAAGTACAAAAAACAGCGGTAACATACGTTGACTTGGTCTTTATTGATGTCAACGGTGGTTACTATCTTACAACACACACTAACCCAATAACATATGATTCAAATACATATAAACCTTTTGGTCAATTGATAGGTTTTGATACAATTGAAGAAAACATAAGTTTTGAAATACCAAACATAAAGATTTCAATAAGTGGTATACTTGCACACGATAACAGTGATAATAATTTTGCAACAACAATTATTGGTGCAGATTACACAGACAAAGATGTAAAGATATACAGAAAATATTTCAATGCTGATGGTAGTGAAATAAGTCAAGATGAAGGTGTTGTACAAGTATTTGAAGGTGTTATACAAGATGCCAGTATACTTGCAAACAAAGAAACTTGTGCTGTTGAAATAACAACAGCAAGTCACTGGGTAGACTTTGATAGACAAAATGGCAGATTCACAAACGAAAACAGTCAAAAAAATGCATTCTCTGGTGATGACGGTATGCAATTTGCAAGAGATGTACAAAAGGAAATAGAATGGAAGGGCTAAAAACTAAGATAGCAAAAGATCATATGCTTGAATCAGCAACAAAAAAATATTGTTGGGGTATACATGATTGCATGACATTTATTACACGATATCATGATGCAGTATACAATACAAATACAACCTCTCTTGTTGAAAACAAATACTCAAACAAAAGAGATGCACTAAAATATCTTAGAACAGTAGATAGACCAGATGATTGGTTACCAAGAAACAATTACACAAAAGTTAAATTTGCTGAATCAGGTGACATACTTATAAGACCAATTGGTTCTGAAAATAATTATTATGCCCATTGTTATATCTTTCTAAATGGACTTGCTTATAACATAAATGACGCAGGTTTGGTAGGATTAGTTCCTAAATTTAAACATACAATTTGGAGACATCAATGAGATTTTTAACTTATCTAATATATCTAATACCATTATTGTTTATAGCCGGTCCTGCTATGGCAGACCCTGGAACGATTGCTATTGTTATTGGCGGATTTGTCAAAAAAATTGCTATTAGTTTTCTTGTAAGTGCTTTTGTTAATCAAGTATTTGGTGGCGGTGCTCGTAAGAAAGCAAATGCCGCAAGACCAAGAAGTGTAATGGTTAACAAAAATAGTAGTAATGACCCTATACCAATTGTTTATGGTCGTAGACGTGTTGGTGGTACAAGAGTTTTTGTTGGTACATCAAATGGCAGTGGTAGTTCAGGTAATAACACACTCAACATGGCATTGGTAATGTGTGAAGGACAGATGGGTGATCTAAAGAAACTTTATTTTAATGATGAAGTTATATTTGATGGTTCACTTACACACAATAGCAGTATAACAGGTTCAAATGATGTAGATGGTAACAAGTATGAAGGTACATATGAAATACAGTACTTTGATGGTAGAGATGATCAAACTGTAAGTACTGTGTTACAAAACAGTATTGGTAACAGTACTTGGACAAACGATCATAGATTAAGAGGTACAGCATACCTGGGTATCAAATTAACTTTCAATGCAGACAAATACAACGGTGGTGTACCGTTGATCACAGCAGAAATGGATGGTAAGAAAATTACATCAACAGCAGATTATACAAGTACAGTAGATGGTGCAGATCAAAACCCTGTAGATGTACTGTATGATTATCTTACAAACACACGTTATGGTAAAGGACTTGATGGTAGTGCAACAGGTACAATAGATAGAACAACATTTACAAGTGTAAGAAGTGCATTGGGTAGTTTCTATAAAATTAATGGTAATTTAGATTCAGATATAAGATTGTATGAAAACATACAAGAAATACTTGATGCAAGTAACTTGATGTTGATATACACAAACGGAAAGTACACACTAAAACCACGTAAACAAAATGAAACAGCAACTTATGCGTTTACACAAGATGATATCTTAGATGGTATGCAAGTACAAATGCCAGATAAACAAAGCAAGAAAAACAAAATAACAGTAACATTCCCTGATGCATCAAGTGATTACAATTACAATGAAAACATCAAAATTGTTGAAAGCAGTAGTTTCTTAACAGCAGATAACAATGCAGTACTTGAAGGTAGAGTAGAATTTAACTTGGTAACAGATGCAACATTGGCAACAAATTTAGCAACATACAAAATGAATGCAAGTAGAAAAACAATGATTGTACAATTTGAAGCACCACACGTAAGGTTACCAGTAGAATGTGGTGATATTATTAGTATAACTAACTCAGACTTTGGTTTTAGTGCTAAATTGTTTAGAGTTTTGCAAATGGAATTGACCGCAAACAACACGATAAATATTGTTGCACAAGAGTACGACAGTAGTATAGAGTTAACATAATGAGTAAATTAATATTTGGCGGCGGAACAAGTTTACAAGCATTACCACAAGGTAATGACATTGCAACTGGTTCTATAAGCCTTGAAAAAATAAGTGATGTGAATCTAACACCAGATACACTTACGGCAAGTCAAGATGGTCATATATTGCAGTATGACAATAGTATAAGTGCATTCAAAAATATTGCACCATCAAACATAGTAGTAACGGAGATAGACGGTGGAACTTACTAAAGAGCAAAAATGGATGTTAAGCCGTGCTCTTGCAGGATTACACAAATACAACCCAAAGTTTAGAGATTTACAAGTATACAGAAGTATAAGTTTATTTAGAAAAGCACCTAAAACATTACCAGACGCAAAGATTTGTTTTGCTATATATGAAAATGATTATATAATTGTTTGTGCAAGTACCAAGAAGTGGGACGAATTTAAAAATGCAGAAACTGTTTGGTTTAACAACAATACATTCACAAAAAGTGTTGGTAGTCTAAGAAGAGCATTAATGAGAGATGCATACCAATACGCAGATGAATGGATTGCCAATAAAAATAAAGAAAAAACCAAGAAAAAGGTTGCAATTTAGGTCATTTG
>MDTB01047054.1_pt1 | contig 16551 bp, 15 predicted proteins | sample 811161 | NCBI WGS metagenome assembly MDTB01 (sample SAMN05326650, study PRJNA326480) | marine metagenome | isolation source: seawater | place: Mediterranean Sea | collected 2009 | reverse complement strand
TGGTGTTCATATGGAGTAACTGCTCTTCGGTGTAGCCGGCTTCTGATAGCCGTCGCTTTTGTTCCAGTACCCGACGACGTTTTAGTCGTGGCTTTTTAACCGGACGCCGCAATGGTTTTTTGCGCATGGCTCTTCTAATTCTCATGATTCTTTATCTCCTGTGCCAAAATTGATCGGACAACCTAGCGATAGTGGAGGGGAGGCGCAATCTTTTATCACTAGTTTTTAGAGTACTTATCTTCTTTTTTCAGAATATGGTGGGGCGAGGAGGGTAGTGGACGCTTCTGGAATCTGTGTCCAGCAGGTGGCGTTGATTTCTAAGTGAACGAGTCCGCAGGTGGGCAGATCACCCAGAAAGGTTCTGGCAAGCCGACTGGCGAGTTGACTGATGGATGGGTTGTGCCCGATGAGGAGTAAGATGGTAATAGCATTGGATTGCTCCTCAATCCGTTGGAGAAGGGTGCTAGCGTATGCGCCGTAGAGGGTGGGTTCTATTCTTATATTGGTTGGAGGAAGCTGGAGTTTTTCGAGTGTTTGTTGGGTCCGTTGGGCGGGACTGCAGAGAATGCGATCTGGCGTGCCGATCGTGGTTTGAATGTAGTGTCCGATCTGATGGGCATGGTCTCTTCCGCTGGGGAGTAGCAACCGATCAATATCGGCTTTTGATGTGCTCATTCCTTCTGATTTTGCATGCCGAAGTAGTAGCAATTGTTTCTTGAGGGGCCTGTTCAATGGGCGCCTTTTTTTAGGCACATCATGATGGCTCCTAAAATAACGAGTCCGAGAACGATCGATCGTAATAATAGATCGGGTAATTTAACGGAGAGTCGGCTGCCAAAGTAGACGCCAAGGGTTGACCCGAGTGACATGATGAGTGCGGTTGGCAGGTCGAGTTCGCCGCGAGCTCCAAATGTGATGGATGTGATGGCCGTCATAACGAAGGCGAGGAAGATGGCGCTTCCAACCGTTTGGCTGGCGGAGAGTCCAAATAAAATAATGAGAATGGGAACAACAAGCACTCCTCCGCCAATGGCGGTGGCTCCAACGAGAGCGCCGCAGATGGCTCCAACTAAGATCGCTAAACCGCTTCTTACCCGCGGATAGTGGTAGAGTTTCTGCGCGATTTGGCTTTGTGCAGGGGCGCCTTTTTTCTGCGAAATCATGTTCCATATCATGAGGATGATCCCGAAGAATATGACGCCAATAATAAAGCTTTCTAGGTGGGCTTTGAAGGCTTGATCTGCACCTTTGAGGCTGATCCAGCCGGATGTAAAAAGTGTTGCTGGAATGGCGCCGGTAAGAAATTGTTTCGAGAGTGACCAGTCAATGGTTTTCAATTTAATATGGTGGATCATGGCGGTAATTTTGGTGAGAAACGCATAAAGCGTAGTGGTGCCTACCGCGACTAATGGGTCGACTTTCAAAAGCACGGTAAGGGCGGGTAAGATTAAAACGCCTCCGCCGATGCTGGTTAGACCAATACAGAATCCGATAAAGAGTCCGAGCAGGAGTCGGATGAGAATGGCTCCAATTTCTACATTATCAAACATGAGGGAGTCCTACCTTAGTGTGCCAAAGATGCCGAGACAATTTGTTGGAGTACTTGGCAGGTTTTTAGATATTCATCTATGAGAACATATTCGCTCAGTTGATGAAAGTTGTGTGCGCCTGTGCCCAGCGTGACAGTGGGGAGCCCTTTTTCATTAAAGTTGTTTGCATCGAGTCCGGCATCCATCACGAGTGGGTTGGGTTTGAGTCCGATCTGTTCAACGGCTTTCTGGGCGATTTGCACGCAGGTTTCTGATTTTTTTAAGCGATAGGCGCGGTAGGCGCTTTCGGTTTTGAAGATCACATTGCCTGTTTTCCCGTCGCTGTTCTGGGTGGTTTTTGCGGCGCGATCAAACTCATTTTGATAGGTACGGATGATCTGTTCAAGAAAGGGTTGGCTATGGCTTCGGCACTCGCCTGTGAGGATGAGGTGATCCATCACTTGATTGCTGGCTTCGCCGCCATTGATGGCGCCTATATTGTAAGTTCCGCATCGATTTCCTTTTTCTATTTTTCCGAAATAGCCTTTATCTGAGATGGTGGAGATGGCTTTTGCTGCGATTAGTCCAGCGGAGACCCCTTTGTGGGGTTCGAGTCCGGCATGGGAACTTATCCCAGTTATGGTGGCTTGCCAGCGAGCAGCGCTCATGGCGCCAATGACGATTTCATTGGGCTCTTGTCCGTCGAGGTTGAAGCCCATAGCGGGGTTGCCTAAATCGCTGAATCGAACCATGCGTGAACCATGGAGCCCGTTTTCTTCGGCAATGGGAAAAAGCAGGGTGATAGGTGGCCGTGGTGTTTTTTCTGCCAGCAAGGTTTCTGCGAGAGTTAGAATGGCGGAACAGCCCGAGCGGTCATCTCCTCCGAGACCTGTTTTCCCTTTGGCGATAATCCGTTTTCCTTTGATAAGGGGTTCGGCTCCACGACAGAGAGGAACGGTATCCATATGTGCGGAGAACATGATGCGCGGTGCCTTCACCGTGCCGGGAATTTGAACAATGAGATTGCCGATCTCAAAACCCATACCTAATCGTTTGTGGGCGTCGTCATGTTTGATCCAGCTTTTCTTGCAGCCGGCTGCGACCAGTTTTTTCGTCAGATATTCAGCGACCAGCCGTTCGCGACCGGTAGGACCTTGGATGGCGAGTAATTCAAGTAGATTTTGAAGGGCTCTCTCTTTCATTTTATTCCTTTCGATTCGATTTGTATGACTAACGTTGTACCGTAACCGATTATTGTATGGCGTCTAGCTCTTCCCACCGTTGGTATGCGTGTTCCAGCTCTAGAGGAAGAGATTCGGCGCGTTGATTGGCAGTAGAGATATCTTCTTTGTTGTTACGGTAGAAGGCGGGATCACTCATTTGAATTTGAAGCTGTTCCAGTTCTGTTTCGAGTTTTTCGATGGTGGCAGGAAGGGTGTTGAGCTCTTCTTTTTCACGATTGCTGAGTTTGCGTTTACCTGTTTTTTGCGTGGATGATAGCGCGATGGGTTTGGATTGGATGGGTTCTGGTTTGATCCGTTGATCTAGCCAGTCATCATACCCTCCGACATAGGTTTTTAGAACGCCGTTGCCTTCAAAGACAATGGTGCTGCTTACCACGTTATTGAGAAAGGTGCGGTCATGGCTGACGAGTAGGAGGGTGCCATCATATTGAACCAGAAGTTCTTCGAGGAGTTCGAGGGTCTCTACATCAAGATCATTGGTCGGCTCATCGAGGACCAGCACATTAGCGGGTCGGGTGAAGAGTTTAGCGAGGAGCAATCGATTCCTTTCGCCACCAGAGAGGACACGTGCTTTTTGGCGGGCCCGATCGGGCGCAAAAAGAAAATCTTGAAGATAACCGAGTACATGTTTGGAGCGTCCGTTGATGGTGATGGATTCTTCGGGGCTGACGTTTTCGGCAACGGTTTTTTGATCATCGATGGTGGCACGATGTTGATCAAAATAAGCGACTTCGAGTTTAGTGCCATGTTTGACGGTGCCTTGTTGGGGTTCTAGTTGGCCGAGCAGGAGTTGGATGAGTGTGGATTTTCCGCACCCATTGGGTCCGATGATGCCGATTTTATCGCCCCGCATTATATCGGTGTGGAAGCCAGTTACAATCGGAAGATGTTCATAGGCATAGGAGAGGTTGTTGACGGCAACTACTTTACGTCCAGATAGTTCGGCTTCGTTGAGGTTGAGTTGAGCGGTTCCGGAACGTTCACGTCGTTGCCGCCGTTCAAGCCGCATTTGTTCAAGTGCACGAACTCGTCCTTCATTTCTTGTTCGTCGGGCTTTAATACCTTTTCGAATCCATGTTTCTTCTTGGGCAAGTTTTTTATCGAACTGTGCCCATTGCTCTACTTCGCCGTCGAGCAGGGCTTGTTTGCGTTTTAAATAGGTTTCGTAGTCGCAGGCCCATGAGTGGAGATTGCCGCGATCGAGTTCGATTATGCGGGTGGCGAGTTTGCGGAGAAAGGTTCGGTCGTGCGTTACCACGATGAGGGAGCCGCGGAAGCGTAGGAGAAATTGCTCGAGCCATTGGATTGATTCTATGTCGAGGTGGTTGGTGGGCTCGTCTAAGATGAGTAAATCGGGTTCGCACACCAGTGCTTTAGCTAGCAGAGCACGGCGCTTTTGTCCGCCAGAGAGCTGTTTAAAGAGAAGAGGGTTTTCCAAGCCGACAATTGAGATGGCGCGATCGATGGCTTGTTGGGTTTCCCAGGATTCTTCGTCTTCGGTGAAGTCGCTTCGAAGGAGATCTTCGATGGTGCCTTGCAGTTGATCGGGGACGTTTTGCTGGAGGGCGCGAATTTTTAGACCGGGCTGCGGGATTAGTGAACCTGCATCAGATTCAAGTTCACCGGCTATGATCTTCAATAGGGTGGATTTGCCTTCCCCATTTCGACCGACCATAAAGATACGTTCGTTGCGTTCAATCTGTAATGTGGCTTGATCGAGAAGTAGGGGGCCGCCGAAGGCTTTACTGATTTGTTGAATGCTGAGAAGTGCCATGGGTTTAAGCTAGATGCCGCCGCCTTGATTGAAGTCGAGGTGCAATCCGCATTCGCGTTTGAGTCCGTGGAAGCGGGTTTCTTCGGCGGTCATATTTTCTGCTAATGGGATGGAAGTGTGCCAATCGCCTACCGAGACATATCCTTTTTCTTTTAAGGGGTGTGGGGGTAAATCGAAGGCTTTTAGATAGGCTTCCACTTGTTGATCATCCCAATCGATGATGGGATAGATTTTGATCCAGTTGTTCTGTTCTTCTATGGCGGGGCGTTCGCTTCGGCTTTGCGATTGTTTGCGGCGAATTCCGGAAATCCACGCCGTGGCTTGGAGCTCTTCGAGAGCTCGTTGCATGGGTTCGACTTTATTGATCTGATTATATTTTTCTAGACCTATTTCGCCTTGTTCCCATAGGTTGCCGTATTGCTCTTCTTGTTGTGCGGCGGGTATGTTGGAGCGATATGTTTTAATGTTTAATTGGAGTTGATCGGTTAGTATTTTTGCGTAGGCGTAGGTCTCTGGGAAGAGGTATCCGGTATCGATAAAGATGATCGGAATTTCAGGAAGTTGTTGCTTCACCAGATGAAGCATGACGGCGCTTTGGATGCCGAAGCTGGTGCTCATGATTAAGCCAGATCCGTATTGGTTTTGCGCATGAGCAATCCGTTGATGTGCGCTCATGTGCTCGAGTGCTTGTGCCGTACTGAGATCGAGGGTCATTGAGCCAGTCCGGTTTTGAATTCTCGACCATCATATACGGCAGGTACTACGTTGGTTCGAATCAGAAAGTCGCCGAAGCCTTCTTCGGCTTCGCGTTCTGAGGCGTAGCGTTCGAATAGGGGGTCGATTTCAGCAAGAATTTGATCTTCATCGATATTTTCTCGATAGAGTTGTACGAGGCGAGTGCCTTTGCCGTCGCCTCCTAAATAGAGATTATATTTGCCGGGGGCTTTTCCTACAAAGGCGATTTCGGCGAGATAGGGACGTGCACATCCGTTGGGGCAACCGGTCATGCGAATGGTGATGGGTTGTTCGGCAAGCCCGTGTTTATTGGCTAGGTTTTCTAGTTTTGTAATGAGATCGGGCAAATATCGTTCCGCTTCTGCCATGGCGAGTGTGCAGGTGGGCAGGGCGACACATGCCATGCTGTTTTCTCGCAACCGGCTGACGTCGCGCAGTAAACCGTGTTCGCGGGCGAGGGCTTCAATGGCTTCTTTTTTCTTGGTTTCAACTTCAGCAATCACCAGATTTTGGGTGGCGGTCATGCGGAAGTCGCCGCCATGAAGATCGGCAATTTGTAGCAATCCTTGTAGCATTTGCGGTCCATCGGGTTTGTCTGTGATGCGGCCGTGCTCGATGAAGAGCGTTAGGTTGGAGGTGCCGTTGGCATTCTCGGTCCAACCGAAGCGATCGGAGTGCATCGTGAACGTGTAGGGCTCTTCGGGCGCAAAGGTGATGCCGGATCTTTTTTCGACTTCGGCTTTGAAGAGGTCGACGCCCATGCGGTCGACGGTATATTTGAGTCGGGCTTGTTTGCGATCGGTTCGATTGCCGTTGTCGCGTTGGGTGGTGACGACGGCTTCGGCAATCGGGCAAATCTGATCGGGGGTGATGAAACCTAAGTTTTTGGCGATTTGTGGATAGGTGCCGGGTGTGCTGTGGCTGCATCCCATTCCCCCCCCGACGAGGACATCATAGCCTGCGAGTTCGCCGTCTTTGACGATGGCAACAAAGCTGAGGTCGTTGCCGTTAACATCGACATCGTTGTGAGGAGGCACGGCTACGGCAATTTTAAATTTACGGGGCAGATAAGTGGCACCGTAGATCGGTTCAATCTCTTCTTTCACATCTGCGATCTTCTCTTGGTCGAGCCAGATCTCATGATAGGCTTGTGTGGCAGGAAGCAGGTGGGTGCTGATTGAGGTTGCATCTTCGTAGACGCGTGCGTGAAGGCTAGATTCAACGGGATTGCTGTTACATAGCACATTGCGGTTTACGTCTCCACAAGCAGCGATGGAGTCGATGAAGGCTTTGTTGATGCCTTGAATGAGGGGTTTCACATTCTTTTTGAGAATGCCGTGATATTGGAAGGTTTGGCGGGTGGTGAGTCGGAGGCCTCCGCCGGTTAGTTCGCGTGCAATGGCATCGATGGCTTTCCATTGTTCGGCACGAATGACGCCGCCGGGTACGCGGGCTCGCAGCATGAAGGTGAAGAGGGGCTCTAATTTTTGCTGACGTCTTTCGTCGCGAATGTCGCGGTCATCTTGTTGATAGAAGCCGTGAAATTTGGTGAGCTGTGTATCGTCTTCTTCAAGCGATCCCGTGATGGCTTTGTGTAAGCCCTCTTCGATGGTGCCTCGGAGGTTACCACTTTTTTCTTTGATGCCTTCGACGGGTGTTAAGTCTGCTTCTTTTTCACTCATAGTCAGGTTCCTTTAATACACATCTTTTTGGTATCGCCCATCCCGCCGAAGTTGATCGAGGGTCTCGGCGGCTTGTTCGGGGGGTTGATTTCCTTGTTCTTCAATCACGGCTAAGAGTGCCTGATGAACATCTTTTGCCATGCGGCTTTCATCGCCACAGATATAGATGTGGGCACCGCGATTCATCCAGTTCCAAAGTTCTTCGGCTTGTTCGAGGATGCGATGTTGAACGTAGATTTTTTCAGCTTGGTCGCGAGAGAAGGCGAGGTCGATTCGTGTGAGGATGCCTTCGTCCATCCATGTTTGCCATTCGGTTTGATATAAAAAATCTTCCGTGAAGTGGGGATTGCCAAAAAAGAGCCAGTTATCCCCTGTGGCTTCGGTGGCGGCGCGTTCTTGCACAAATGCTCGAAATGGAGCGATGCCGGTTCCGGGACCGATCATAATGATGGGGGTGTCTGGATTGGTTGGAAGCCGAAAGTGGTCGCTGGCTTCAACATAGACTGATATTTCGGCACCGGGCTGAAGCTGGCTTAGGTGACCGGAGGCCCCGCCGAGGTGGTGAAATCCGTAGGCTTCATATTCGACAACGCCTACGGTGAGGTGGACTTCTTCTTCGACTTCTGCTTGTGCTGAGGCGATGGAGTAGAGTCGGGGGGTAAGTTTGCGAAGGGTGCTGATGAGGGCATCAGCGGTGAGTGTGGTGGGGTATTCGTGAATGACGTCGATGATTTGCCGGTCGGTGATGTAGGCTTGAAGTTTTTCTGCATCGCTTGCAATGGCACGCAGTTCGGCTTGGTTGGTGAGTTCGGCATAGTCTTGGACAAAAGCGGGGTGAAGTTGGGTTAGTTCATAGGTTTGTTCAAGTGCTGATTGAATCGATTGTTTTTCATCATTTATTTCAACGGTATCGGTGGGACGAATGCCTGTTTTTTCTAGCAACCCTTCAACGAGTTCGGGGCTATTTTTAAACCAGACGCCTAACGAATCACCTGCTTGGTAGATTAGCCCGGATTCTTCGAGGTCGATTTCGATATGGCGAATGTCTTTTTCTGAATGACGGCCGGTGATTTTTTGGTTGGTGAGGAGTTGGGTTTGAAGGGGCTTCTTGCGGGTGTATTTCACACTTGCTGTTGGGGCTGCAAAGGAAATGGGTGCCGTTGCAGTTGCGGGTGCACTTGGTAGGATTTCTTTGAGCGTGGCTATGCTAGAGGCGATCCATGCTTCGGCGTCATCATCAAAGTCAACGTCGAGGTCAATTCGGTCAAACAGGCGTTTGCCGCCAAGCTCTTCGAGGCGGGTGTCAAAATCTTTTCCTGTTTTGCAGTAAAACTCATAGCTGCTGTCTCCAAGTGCGCAGACGGCAAAGCGTGTTTCTTTGAGTTTTGGGGCTTTGCTTCCATTGAGAAAGTCGACGAAATTAAGGGCGTCGTCGGGCGGATCTCCTTCGCCTTGCGTGCTGACAAGCACGACTAAGTTTTTGGTTTTTTTGAGATTTTTCTCTTTAAATTTTCCCATGGAGATGAGGTCGGTTGCGATGCCTTCGGCTTGGGCCGCTTCGTTGAGTTCTTCGGCGATTGAGCGGGCATTGCCGGTTTGAGAGCCGTATAAAATCGTGAGGACGTGATCGCCACCGACTTCTGTGGTCGTTGGCACGATGCCTCCTTGTGCTGCGATGCCGGTGAGATATCCGCCAAGCCAGCTCTGTTGGGTGGGTGAGAGTGAGCCGGTTAATTGATGCAGTTGTGCGATAATCTGTGGATCAATTCCAATAGAATCGCTATTTTGGTTTTGCGGTTGTGCCATCTCTATTCTCTTTTTACAAAAGGGTTTCTTAACGCTGTTTTTTTGTTTCTAGATCTAATACGTTTTTATCGTGCATAAAATTACGTTAATTTATTTAGGAAGCAACTTTAAAAGCAAAAAACTGTACACAAAATACGGAATTAAAATACTTACAAAATTATACGGATTTAAAATATGATGGAAATAGCGTTTTCGCCTTGCCCTAATGACACCTTTATTTTTAATGATTTGGCGCATCAATCAGATATAGCGGCGCATCTATATGACGTGGAACAGTTGAATCGATTGGCTTTCGAGGGGCGCTATGATGTGACGAAGTTGTCTTTTCATGCATGGCTTTTGTTGCGAGAGACGTATCAGTTGCTGGAGGTGGGTGCCGCATTGGGTCGAGGTTGTGGGCCGTTGGTTATCACGCGGGAAGCTGAACCCCTGCCGGAACGTCCACGGGTAGCGTTACCGGGGGAGCTGACAACGGCACATCTTCTCTATCGGTTGTGTTATGGGGATGGGGCGGAGAGGGTTTTTATGCCCTTTCATGAGATTATGGATGCGTTGGCTGCGGGTGAGGTGGATGCGGGTGTGATTATTCATGAAGGTCGTTTTGTTTTTAAGGAGCGGGGGTTTCATTGCGCGCAGGATTTAGGGGGGTGGTGGGAAACCGAAACGGGCTTACCGATTCCGCTGGGTTGCATTGCGGTTCGCAGAAATCTGGGTAAGGAAGTGATTTCAGATATCGAACAACGTCTGAAAGACTCCATAGAGCTTGCCTTTGCGTATCCAGAAAAAACGCAGGATTATGTTCGTGCGCATGCTCAGGAGTTGGATGATGGAGTCATGGAAGAACATATAAAGACATATGTAAATACGTTCACGCGGGGGCTGGGTGAGGAAGGTCGTGCGGCAGTGACGGAGTTGGAAAAACGCGCCTTTGCCGCCGGAGTGATTTCATGATTGGAGTGCTTTTTGCGACGCAGATGGAGGCGGCCGCCTTCCAGAACCGAGAGGTTCCTGATGATGTCGTGGTGAAAGTTGCCGATGAGATGGGGCTGGAGGCGGCTCGTATTGCGGCAGAAGAGTTGGTTGAAGCGGGGGCGACTACAATCATTAATGCGGGCGTGTGTGCGGCATTACATAATCGAGTTGAACGAGGGTCTGTGTATCGGATTTCGACGGTGATTACGGAGGAGCTGAAGGCAGCTGTTAATGTGGGTGTTGGGCTCGGACTCAAGAAATTGGTGAGTGTGGAGGAGCCGTTGTATCAGGCGGATCGCAAACAGGAGTTGGCTCGACAGTATGATTTGGTTGATATGGAAGGCTATGCGGTTGCGCGGGTTTGTGAGGCGCATCAAATTCCATGTATTTTATTAAAGGGCGTCACTGATTTTGGCGATGCGATGGCGAAAGAGGATATCCAAACCCATATTGCGCCGGTCTCTGAAACGGTGGCCGAAGCGATTTTGTTTGCTTTGGATGGAATGAAATCACGTTCTGATAACCGAGGGGATAGCACCGAGACAGATTTGAAGGGACGTGATCATGCTGAGGGTTTGGTGAAGCGACTTCATCGTTTTACAAAAGTGGAGCATCTCATTTTTTCATTACCGCTTTTATTTGCCGGTGCTTGGTTGGGCGCGAAGGGGTTCCCTTCTCTCTCTGTTTTACTTTGGATTACGTTGGCGGGATTGGGAGCGCGCACGTTTGGTATGGCTCTCAATCGTATTTTTGATCGTAAGATCGATGCGGTTAATCCGCGCACAGCTGGGCGAGAATTGGCTGCGGGGGCGTTGTCACTTAAGCAGGGCTATGGAGTGGCATTGTGTGGGGTCGTTCTTTATTTCATCGCCTGTGCTGGATTAGGTGAGTTTGTTCTTACGTTGTCTCTTTTTCCGCTTATCCCGCTCACGATCTATTCGTTGTTGAAACGATTCACGCCGCTTTGTCATTATGGCATTGGGGTGGCGTTGGGGTTTGCTCCTTTAGGTGCCTTTGTTGCGGCGTCGGGTGATTTAGCATTTTCATCGGAATTGATTTTATTGTGTCTGTTTACGTTTTTTTGGATCAGTGGATTTGATATTATTTATGCGTTGATGGATCGGGAATTTGATCAAACGCATGGCGTGAAGAGTCTGCCATCGGCGTTGGGTGAGAAGGGGGCGCTGGCCGTGGCTGCGTTCACTCATTTAATCGCCTTCGCTTTGTTAGTCTTATTGTGGATGGGCTTCGGTGGAGCGCTTTCCTTGTTGTCTTTAAGCGTTGCGGCGGTTGCATTTGGTGCGGCTTATGTTCCAACGATTCCGATAGCCGTTCGCTTTTTTCCCATATCGGCGGTTGCGGGAATTGCGGGTGCGCTCGTTGTTTTATTAGGAGGTATATCATGAATCTAGTGGTGGCATTAACGGGAGCGTCGGGCTCCTATGCAGCAAAAGCGATTGTCGAGCGTTCGAAGTGGCCTGTTACGCTGATTGCAAGCAAGATGGGTAGAATGGTCTATGAGCAAGAGGCAGGCCCTTTCGAAGAGTTGGAAGAGATGGTGGATCAGGTTTGGCAGGATGGAAATCTTGCCGCGACAGTTTCATCGGGATCCGTGCCGACCGTGGGGATGGTCGTTGCACCTTGTTCGGCAAACACGTTGGGAAAAGTTTCAGCGGGGATTGCAGATTCGTTGGTTTCTCGATCGGCGCATTGTCATTTAAAGGAAGGACGGCGAGTGGTATTGTGTGTGCGTGAAGCACCTTGGTCGCCTATCACCGCGCGAAATGCGGCTTCGTTTTCGGCGGCTGGAGGAACGGTTATGCCCATCTCGCCCCCCTACTATATGGGTAAGGGGCGAATGCCCCATGAAATTTCAGTGGCTGAGATGCTTGGTTTTTATGCCGACCATGTCTTGGCGTTGTTCGGACAGGAAGCTCCGCAAACCTGGGCGGATGTTCGAGAATGGGGGAAGAAGTCGTGAGTGATGCATCGCGTGATACGTTAATTTCAGCGAATGAAAACCGTGAAATGTTTGACCGCATTGCGGGCACCTATGATACGGCAAACCGAGCTATTTCACTGGGTCTTGATATCGGTTGGCGACGAAAAACCATCGAGATGTTGGCTCCGAGAGAAGAAGGGCTCTATCTTGATGTGGGCACCGGCACTGGGGATTTGGCGATGGAGTTATTGGCTAAAGTGCCTAAAGCACAGGTGGAAGCGATTGATCCATCTGAAAAAATGTTAGCCGTTGCGCGCGATAAAGCGTTGCAGCTCGGCGTGAGTCGGCGCCCGCGTTTTCAAAATGCAGATGCATTGAATTTACCGATGCCTGATGTCTTGTTCGATGGAATCGTATGTGGATTCTGCTTCCGAAACATTGAGCATCGCCAGCGGGCTTTATCGGAAATGTTTCGCGTGATGAAGCCGGGTGGGAAGTTGTTGATATTGGAGGCAACGTATCCGGAGAATGTCTTGGTTCGGTTGGGATATAAACTGTATACGCCGTTGGTGCCGTTGATCGGAAAACTTTTTGGCGATGGAGATGCGTATTCGTATTTGCTCGATTCGATCGAAGATTTTCCGCGACGCGATACAGTGACGGGAATGTTCCGGATTGCGGGCTTTCAAGGTGTCTCTTCCACTCCCTTGGCAATGGGTACGGTCTCTATCTTTGAAGGAAGGAAGCCTGCCTAATGAAACCCGTGCGTTTCGCAGCAGCAGCTTATAGCAATTCTGCACCCTTGGTCGCTTGCTTGTCGCAAGTTGATCCGAATGTGGAAGTGTTTCATGGAGTGCCTTCGATGCATTTGAAAGAGCTCCTCGCTGGACGAATTGACTGTGCTCTTATTCCGGTGGCGCATGCCATTCAACATCCGGAGTTAACGATTTTAGATCGGGTTGGAGTGGCTGCTGATGGAGCGGTGCGTAGCGTGTTGTTGAAATGTCATAAACCTGTTGATCAGATCATTACGGTCGCTCGTGATGTAGCATCAGGGACCTCCAATGTATTAGCCGAGCTGGTGCTTGAACATCATGTTGGGGTGTCGGTTGAAATGGTTGATGATACCGTCGGTGCTGATGCTGAAGTGGTGATTGGTGATCGGGCTCTTTTGAGTGAGCCCGCTAGTGCCGGTGATATGGACCTGGCAGCCGCGTGGAAAGAGTTAACGAAGTTGCCTTTTGTTTTTGCTTTATGGGCTGTTCGCTCGGATTTCGATGAGGTGGAGCATATCGATGTTTTAACGCAGCACGCAGCTCAAATGGGAGTAGAGCGGATTCCTGCATTGGCTGCCGGATATGCAGAGCAGTTGGGAAAAACCGCTGGTTTTTGGAAAGAGTATTTGGAAAAATCAATCCACTTTCAATTAACGGATGCCGATCGGAAAGCTATTAAGCAGTTCAAAACTATGGCGGCCGTGCACGAAGTGCTGACGGCACAGATGGAAAATTAGATCCGGAAAAAACGTCGGATGCCGACGGTGCTTGAAGTCGCGAGCAAAATCATTACCAACGAGCCCGGTTCGGGAATAACATCGTAACCGATGTCCTTAAATTGAGCGATGGTGGTTTCGCTGACAAACGTGGGTTCGTTCAGCCAGCCGGTCATCAGTTCGAACGCGATATCTTGCCCTTCTGGGTCGGTAATACCAGTGAGCCCAGCGCCATTTTCGACTTCATTCCAGTGTCCTCCGGCGGTGCCGAGGCCGCCTTCTTCCTCGATGGGAATGAAAGTGGCAGTTGGGTCGAACTCATTTTGGTAGGCGGTCAGGGCGTGAATACCCGTGTATTGATTCGCGGCGGAAAGCACGGGGTTGTAAACCGTTGCCGTATCAGAGTCGAAGAGGTTCCAGACGGTACCGAGCCCGATGACATGCGCCATTTCGTGTTGGATGAGGGCACTGAAGGTTCCATTATTGATGAGCGTATCGACGTCTTCAATATCGAAGGTCATTGAGCCGTCCACTGCCCATAAAACATCGGAGGGATTAACATCGCCGTTCAGTAAAACATTTCCGTAAACATAACCGGATGGACTGGCTGATCCCAACACACCGCCCGGTCCATCGTTTGTTGCAAGGGTGGCGTTAATGTTAATTCCATCCAGCAGGGGAGAGTTGAAACGATAATCGATAATAATGGATTCCCAGAAAGTAACCGCCTCGGTGAAAGCCGATTGGTATTGAGCACCGAATTCGTTATTAAACTGCAGGTCAATGGAAAAAGCGCCATACGCGGAATGTATGAATAGATTTAACGACAGTCCTGCTAGAAGAGAGCTTGTGTAGATTTTCATCAGATATCGCACATTAAAAGTTTAGTTTAAGGAAATAAAATTACAAGCGACAACGGCGATGAAAGGTTTACAAGCTTAGATCAGCCTAGCAAATTTTTTTCTTTCGAAGCAGTATCAACGTGCCGACCAGTAGCATAACCAACGAATAGAGTTGCCCTTTCGTCAGCCATTCAAAATAGACGGTACTATCTGGCTCTCTAAAAAACTCGATGGCTATACGGGCAGTGGCATAGAGAAGTAGATAGCATCCGCTCATGACGCCGGGCTTTTTTCCCCACCGTGTTTTGCGAAGCAGCAATAAGATTCCAAAAACCAAAAATCCTTCGCAGAGAGCTTGATAAAGTTGCGATGGATGACGAGGGGAGAGATGCCCACTTGTGACCAGTTGTTCAATTAAGTTCGTGTCGTACTCTCCATATCTCAGCCCAACTTCTTGTGGAAAGATAATAGCCCACTTGGTATTTGATACACGGCCCCACAATTCACCATTAATGAAATTGGCAATACGACCAAAGCCGATACCCAACGAAACGGTCATCGCTAAATGATCGCTGATATTCCAAAATACATAGCCCTGTTTTTTTGCATACCAGATAAGGAAGAAGACGGAGCCAATAAAGCCCCCATGACTTGCCATGCCGCCTTCCCAAATTTTGAACAGTGATAGTGGGTTGGTGATGAACGCGTCATAATTATAAAGAAGCTGATAGCCTAAACGTCCGCCTAGAAAGACTCCAAAAAAGGCAAAGAGGACAATAAAATGACTCACTTGATCTGTAGGGACTGAAAAGGAACCACTCCGTGACCATCGGCGCAGTAATAAAAAACTACCCAAAAAACCAAACAAATAGGCAACTCCATACCACCGCACCGCCAACGGACCGAATAGCGGAAGAATCACCGGATCTATATGGTGAATGAGGAAATTCATGATACGAGACTGTATCGAAAGCCTCGCTGAAAAGAAGTTATTTTATATGGATAATTATTCTCTGAATGGAATTCTCATAGAATCCTAATTGGTCAAATACATCGAAACATACTATGCTTTATCTGTTTTAAAAATTCGGGCGGGTTTTAAATAATTATAAAAGCTAGCTTGATTAGAAATTTGATGTAGGTAATAAATAAAAACTTAACAAGTAATTAAGCAAAAAAAGATGGAAATATATGGGTGAAAAACCTTGTATTAAAATTGAAATTATAGGAAATATATCAATCTAAGCGGAGTGGGTCTGCTTACAAATAAGGAGTATAGTTATGAAAAAATTAGGTATTACATTAGCGGTAGTCGCTTTTGCAGCCGTTGCTGCTCAGGCTCAAACTGCCAGTGCCAACGTGGTTGGTTACGTGAAGCAAGGCAATTCGGCAGGATTGCAAATTCAAGGAATTCAGTTCACTAGTTCTTCTGATACAACAGTTCAAGGTTTGTTTGGAACTACTTTACCTGTGAACTCTAAAGTTTATACGTATGCTGCGGGAACAGGACCTTACGACATCGCGACATACCAGGCGGGCTTTTTCGGTCTTCCTGATTCATGGGACAAGGATATAACGCTCGCATTAGGAACATCTTTTTGGGTTGAGTTACCTGCAGGTTCTGCATCTGTAACAAATATTCAATCTGGCGAAGTTAGTTCGGATGCATCAATCGATATAAGTATTGTCACAGGTCTACAGTTATTATCAAACCCATATCCGGTTGAGACAACAGTTCAAGGTTCTGGTTTTTCTGCGACAGTTGGGGACAAAATTTACGTATACAGCAACACGGGTGGTTATGACATCGCTACATACAGTGAAGGGTTCTTTGGACTTCCTGACTCATGGGATAAAGACATAACCATTGGCGTGGGTGTTGGATTTTGGTACGAGGCAGCTGGTCCACAAACATGGACGATAGGAAGCCCGCTTTAATTAATCTTTTAATTATACAAAATTAATAAGGAGAAAGGTAAATATGAAAAAATTAATCACATTAATCGGAGTTTTTGCGGCTGTAGCTGTAGTATCTGCTGATTTGTCTGTTAACTTCAACAACCAAACAGTTGGAATTGCTTCTGGCGGCTTAACACCATCTGATGCTGTTGTATCGAATTCATTGATGCAATTGGTTTGGAGTCAAACAGGTGTTACTACTTCATCAGGAAGTAGTTATGATGTTGGCGCAGGTAAAGCATTAACTGGTGAGTTCATCTTAGATGCGCAGTTTACAACTGGTATATATGGTTTTTATGGACCAAATACTGGTGAGTATACTGATGCTGATGTTGGAAATGCTGATATCAATGCAGGATTCTTTTTCCTGCGTGCATTTGAATCAGCAGCAGGATCCTCGGGAGAAAGCTTCCGTGACTTCGCTGCGATAGATTCATCTGCATGGGTGTATGATGCATCGGCTCCTGGGACTATCTATCAAGGTAACTTGACAGGTGCTGCTAACAATACATTTGTTGATATCGCAACTGCGGGAACAACAGTAATTCCTGAACCAGCAACTATTGGTTTATTG
>MDTB01126676.1_pt1 | contig 16552 bp, 16 predicted proteins | sample 811161 | NCBI WGS metagenome assembly MDTB01 (sample SAMN05326650, study PRJNA326480) | marine metagenome | isolation source: seawater | place: Mediterranean Sea | collected 2009 | reverse complement strand
CCACGTTGATAGGCTGGGTGTGGAAGTGCGGTAACGCATGTAGCTGACCAGTACTAATAGCTCAATTGGCTTGATTTATGCACTGAAAAAAATTTTTGTAACATTGATTAATTTTTAAGACGGTCTTTTTTTACCTATTAGAATAAACAGACCTCCATCTGATCCAAGCGAACCAAATAGCATTATTATTTGCGATAGTAGTCTATAAAAAAAATTTCCCTTTGTTTGTTTGTGAAAAATTTTATCTTTGTCTAACACAGTTAGATCACATGAAGGTATTGAACTTATGAATTCAATGTTATTGTAATCAAACCATTTAATAACTCCATCAATTGTGTGCAGGCTCTCGACAGGGTGCATGTAGTGATCTCTTATCCAAGAAATGATTTGTTCATCATTTTTTAAGTTTCTTAATGTTGGATCAAGCAACATAACTATTTTTTTTCCAAAAATTTTATATAAAAATCTTCTAAATATTGTCCTTAAACGACCAAATTTGTTATATAAGCCAATTAAAATATAACCATTTTGCTTAAGATTTTTTGTTAAGATTTTAAATGCAAGATATGGATCTTTAGTATGATGTAGAACTCCATTTGACCAAATAAAATCGAATACTTCTTCATTGAATATATCATCAAAAATATTAGCATTAATAAATTTTATATTTTTAATCTGATTTTTTTCACAAAATTTTTGTGCCAATGAAATTGATTTTAAAGTTGGGTCTAGAGCGAAAATTTTATTATTCGTGCCAATTGCAAAATAAGAAGATAATTGGCCAGTACCACAACCAACTTCTAATACTTTTTTATTAAATCCTATAAAATTTTTTGTGTATTTTGCAATTGTATTCTTTTCTCCTTTATAGTTTATTGTAGATTTATCGTCATCATCTTTATAATTTGGAAATGGACTAATTTCGTAAAAATCGATAACTTTTTTTGTCACCAAGTCGTCTGTTTCGAATCTTAAGATATTATCAACATTTTTTAGTTTTTTTTTAAACTCACTCATTATCAAAATTTTATTTGATCTTCTTTTTTTAAAAAACAGTTTTCTATAATCAAGCAATCAAGATTGGTAGACATAAAACATTTATAAGCATCTACAGGAGTGTTTACGATTGGTTCACCTCTTACATTAAAAGATGTATTGATTAATATTGGACAGCCAGTTTTTTCTTTAAATTTTTTAATTAGATCGTAATAGATTCCGTTATTTTTACTTACAGTTTGGATACGAGCTGTATAGTCAACATGTGTCACAGCAGGTATATCAGATTTGTTTATGTCTAATTTTTTTAAGCCTTCAGCTTCTTCTACTTCTTTGTGATTATCTTTTAGTTTGTTTCTTTTTACTTTTGAGACCATAAGCATGTATGGACTATCTACATCTAAATCAAACCATTCATTAACGTCTTCCCTTAAAACAGATGGAGCAAATGGCCTAAAACTTTCTCTAAACTTAACTTTTAAATTTAAGATTCTTTGCATATCACCCGATCTTGGATCTCCTAAAATTGATCTACATCCCAAAGCTCTAGGGCCAAATTCCATCCTTCCTTGAAACCATCCTATGGCTTTTCCTTTTTTAATTTCATCAGCAGTTTCGTTTATTAAATCTTCTTTATTATAAACTTTAAAATTTGCACCTATATTACTTAGAATTTTTTGTACTTCCTCTTCAGAATATTCAGGACCAAGATAAGAGCATTTCATGGAATCCTCTTTTTTAACAGTCCTTTCGTTCTTCATTTCATTATACCATAAAGCCAATGCTGAACCAAGCGAGCCACCCGAATCCCCTGAAGCTGGCTGCACCCAAATATTATCAAAAATTTTTTGTTCTTGTATTTTTCCGTTGGCGACACAGTTTAAAGCAACGCCTCCCGCTAAACATAAATTTTTAATATTATATTTTTTTTTAATATTTTTAGTTAGCTTTAACATTATTTTCTCTGTTACAGTTTGTATTGATGCTGCTATGTCCATATAAAATTTATTTAATTCAGTTTTTTGAGGGTTCCTTCTTGGAAAACCAAATAATTTATCAAATTTTTTGTTTGTCATTGTAAGCCCAGTCGCATAATTAAAGTAATCTTGGTTTAAATTGAAAGAACCATCGTCTTTTATATCAATAAGATTTTCTATAATTTTATTCTCATAAATTGGTTGACCATAAGGAGCTAGGCCCATAAGCTTATATTCTCCACCATTAACTTTAAATCCAGTATAATATGTAAAAGCAGAGTAAAGCAAACCTAGGGAATGAGGAAAATGAATTTCTTCTAGTATTTCTACTCGATTATCTTTACCATGGGCTATTGTTGTTGTTGCCCACTCTCCAACACCATCAGCAGTCAATATTATGGCTTCCTCAAATGGAGAAGGAAAAAAAGCACTTGCAGCATGGCTCATGTGATGTTCCGAAAAATAAATATTTTTAATGTTGCTGAAATTTTTATCATTAGTTTTAAGAAATTTAATTAAATTATTTTTTAGAAATAACTTTTCATTTAACCAAACAGGTATAGCTCTAGAAAAAGACATATAACCCCTAGGAGCTACTGATAAATAAGTTTCTAAAAGTCTTTCAAATTTTAAAAAAGGTTTTTCATAAAATACGATTTTATCGATTTCATTCAATTTCAATCCTGTATGATCTAATATGAATTTAATTGAATTAAACGGATAACTTTCATCATGTTTTTTTCTTGTAAACCTTTCTTCTTGTGCTGCTGCAATTATTTCACCATTTTTTATAAGACATGCAGCGCTGTCATGATAAAATGCTGAAATCCCTAAAATATATGCCATTTAAGTTATTAAAATATTGCGTAAATGAATGGAGCTACAGCTGATCCTTGGCTTAAGATTATTATTCCACCAAATAATGTCAAAACTATCAATATTGGAAGCAGCCAGTATTTTTTTCTTACACCTAAATAGCTAATTAGCTCGTCAATAAAGTCCATATTAATTAGAATATTGTATAAATGACTGGAGCCACAACCGTTCCTTGAGTTAAGATTATAAGTCCGCCAAAAATTATTAAGACTAGCAATAACGGAATAAGCCAATATTTTTTTCTTAGTTTTAAGTAGTTAATAAGTTCTTTAATAAAGTCCACTATTCAAATTATATCAAAAGTTTAAATTTTTCAATACATATTAATTGTTTTTTAAAACAAAGCGTAAGTGTATTGTTTAATTAATGAAAATTATAAATAGTTAATTTCAGTTATAGAAATTTCTAACCTGGTAGAATATATCGATAGCTCTTTAAAAAAAAAATTTAGCTATTATAATAGGTTTCATAAATTTTGATTTTAATTCCTATAATTGGCCAAATGTTACATTTTTATCTAGATGGCTATCTATGGAAATTTAGTGAACCTCATAATAGAGAACATACTTTAAAATATCTTTTTAAAAAGGCATAGTCATCCAAATAATTTTAAGTTAAAAATTAAAATTGATTTTTCATTGTTCCAATATCTTTTTTCTTTTTAATCCAGTAACTTTTCTTTCCTTCTCTTTTAAGATTTAAAGGATCTTTAAATCGTCTCATTAAAACACCAATAGGGGTAACCACAATAAAATAGATTAGTGTCATTATAAAAGGTGAAATAATACCACCAAGTTTTAATCCCAACTTAATCCATACAATATTCAACGGCGTTAATATTTTCGAATTTATCAAACCTAAAATTAAAAAAATAATTCCTATGGTTAAAGCCCATAGCCTCAATTGCTCTCCACCCATTATTGGGTATAAAGAAATAATAATAAAAAAAATAAAAAAAACTATTCCTAAACTTTTATTTGATGGTAATTGTTGATTTTTCATTAGATTTAAATTAACTTTTTAGTTTATTTATCACAAAATTAATAGTTTTAAAAAACTTTATAAGATATATAATTTAATCGTATTAATATGTTCTTTATAACTCCAAACTCTTTGTTCTCGCAAAACTGGAGTTCAGTAAAAATAAAGTCTAAATTATTTGCTCCAAAGGTAATTCGTTTTATAAATAAATATTTATATAAAATTGGACTTATAGGAGCAATAATGAATAGATATGATAATAGTGTTACAATCTACTCAGCTTCAAAGGATAAAAAACTATATAAAGATTATTCAAAAAAATCTAAATTTATTAATTTTGGATCGGGAGCATTTAGCCATCCTTTATGGATAAATTATGATTTTCCAGGTCAGTCTGATTATTATAAAAAGTTACAAGGAAAAAAAGAAATTGATTTTCATCCAATTAATTTGTGCATAGATGATCTGAAAATTCATTTTGAAGATAATTCATGTGATTTAATTTATTGTTCACATACTTTAGAACATCTAGAAGAGGAAAAAGCACTAAATTTTTTAAGAGAATGTCAAAGAATTCTTAAACCAAATTCTATAATGAGGGTTGCGTTACCCAACACAGAAAATAATTTTTATTATGCTAAAATTATTTATGATCAAGAAAAAATCCCTCAAAAAGTTAAAGATGAAGTAATTTTAGATTGTGCAAAAAAATTACTAAGTGAAACTGAAAACTTGCCGAATGATGACGTTATTAAAAAAGTTATTGAGGCTAATTTTTCTATTCAAAATTTCTTAAAAACCATAGGAAAAGAAAATAGTTTACCTTTTAAATTTATAAAAGAAAATCCCGAACGTCATATAACTTATTATTCCCATGAAAAGTTAATTAATATTTCAAAAAAATTGAATTTTAAATTTTATACACCTTTGTATAAAGGCAGCTCACTTGCAGAACCTTTTAAAAACTTAGAAGTATTTGATACTACAGAGCCTCAATGGTCAATTTATGGAGAATTTATAAAATAATTAATTTTTTTATTTAACTTAATATTTTATTAAGCAGTTTGAGATCTTTTAAATCATCTAAATCTAACGATTGATCCTCGTTCATTTCATAAAAACCAATTTTACCAAATAATCTATTTCCATTTTTGTAAAAGCCTTTTGAGTTGAAGATGAATATTGCACCATTTTCAAAAATTAGATTTTTCATGTCTTGTGTTCTTTGTCTCTTTTTATAATTGTAAGATATACTTTTTAATTTTTTAATATCTGACCAGATAAACTTTTTTGATAAATAACCACTAAAAAGAGAATCATACTTTTTACGCTTAAATTTTTTTATGGCATCTTTGATATTCTTAATAGTTCTTAAAGGACTTGTTGGTTGTAATAATATTATATTTTTCACTTTTTTAAAATACATTCTTCCAAATAAACTTGTTAATGTGTGACTAATGATTCTTTCCGAGGATATTTTATCACCTGATAATTTTTTAGGGCGTTTGAGATAATTTAAATTATATTTTTTAGATAACTTTATAATCTTTTCATCGTCGGTATTTATAATTATATTTTTCTTTTTATTAGTCTTGATAGCATGCTCAAAAGAGTAAACAATTAATTCTTTATTTTTTATTAAACATATATTTTTTCTTTTAATTCTCTTTGAATTTTTTCTTGCGGGTATTATTGTTAGAAAATCAATCACAATTTTTTTTTCAAATTATATAAAAGACCATTTTTCATCTCTGAAAAATTTTTTTTCAAAAGAATTTAAGCTTCTTACTTCCTTAGTAAAAAGGTTTCAGTAAAAATTAGACTTTCTTCAATTTTTTTTAAATCTTCTTTTTTAAAAAAACTTAAATTTTCCAAGATGAAATAAATACCTTTTTTATTTTTGATAAGACTTTTATAAATTTTTAATCTTTCTTTTTTCTGTTTTGGAAGATAAAAGACAGAAAGCATAACAATACCATTGATTTTATTATTTTCAGTTATTAAAGAATTTAAAACAATAGGATTTTTACTATACATGTTTTCATTTTGAGACATATATATTTTTCCCTTTAAGTTATTTTCAATGTATTCTTTATTTATTTTATTTTGAATATAAGAGGGGTACAAAATACCGTTAATATTTTTTAAAAAGATATATCCAGCAAAAACTTTATTTTTTTTCATTAATTTTTCTTATAAAATTAAATCCAATTCTAGTCATAGGTTTAATTGTTAACGGTTTAAAAAAATGGGGAATATTTCTGTGAGTTGTGCTAAAAACATTATAAGGGGATAGTAAACTTTTAAATCTACAATTCATTGAAACTCTAGTGGTGTCTGTTTCGTTGATTGTATTTCCATGTAAAAGTATTGGTGAAAAAATTAAAATTTCTCCAAATTTAATTTTAATAAACTTAAATTTTTTTTTATTTTTTTTATAAATTTCTTCAATATTTTTTTTTGAACTTGTGACAGCTTTATTTATAACTCTATTGAATTTTGGTTTTGTAATAAACATTGACATACTGTTTGAAACTACATCGGTTAAAGGAAGCCACGCAACAACCTCAAATGGACTTTCACCGGCATGAATGTCAGAATGCATCGATAACATAGAGTCTTTGTCTCGGGGTGTTTGAATTGAAACATTTATATTTTTTTGCATTGCTACCTCGTTACCAATAAGAAAATCCAATGTATTCTTTGCTATATTATAATAATTATTGCTAAATTTATGATCTTGGTTAATTTTTTTATCAGCGATAGGCGTAAATTATTTAAAGTTGATTTATTAATGTGTTTGTGTAATTTATTAAATTTAATTTTATTATTTTTGATTTTTTTATCAAAATATATTGCTTCTTCGAATTTTTTAAAAATATAATTTAAACTCTTAATATCTTCAATTTTTTTAATTAGATAACCATTTTCTTGAAAAAATAGTTCATCGTTAGAAATTTTTTTAACCATACATACTTTTGTTTTGTAATTTTATTTTTTTTATAACAAACTCAATATTGCTAAAGTTATATCTCAATTTTTTTTTCAGTAAAGAATTAGACAATGACACATCTTTTGGCCGTTTTTCAGGTAATTTGAAGTCATCAATTGAACATTTTATAATAAGATTTCTTGTTTTAAAAATTTTGATTATTTTTTTTAAAATTTCAAATCTACTTAATCTTTGATTTCCTGCAAGGTTATATAGGCCCAGCAAATTTCTTTGAGCGGCTTTATCAATTATGTTAACCACATCTTTAACATAAACTGGAGAAAAATATTGGTCATTTGCCACTTTTAAAATTTTAGTTCTTTTGATTTGATTTATATAATTTGTTATTAAAGTATTGTCATTTTTTTTATCGCCATACACCTTAGCTAACCTAAAAATTAAAACCGGGAGTTTTTTTTTGACAATATAATTTTCCAAAAGTTTTTTTTGATGTCCATAAACTAACACTGGATTAGTCTTACTTTTCTCATTATAATTTCCTTTTTTTCCATTGAAAACAAAATCAGATGAAAAGACTATTGGGATAATTTTTTTTTTAATACATTTATTAATAATTTTTATTGTAGATAATAAATTAACTGCCTTAGTTTTTTTTGGTTTTTTGAAACATTTATCTGGATCGGACTCAGCTGAAAAAATAATTACATGAGTAGGTTTGTATTTCAAAATTAAAGGATCTATATTATCTTTATTTAAATCAAATTTTTTAAATTTCTTTGATTTAAATGATTTTTTTGATGCAAACTTTATTTTTTTTTTTAAATTTAGAATAAAAAACACTTCCAATTTTACTTGACGCCCCAAGGACAATATAACTGTTATTTTGCAACTCTTTTTTGTTCTCCTGTTGGATCTATGTTCAAAACACTTCCTCGTCCACCGCCACCAGTTTTAAGATCTTTTGCAATAATCATTCCGTGATCTATGCATCTGTCAAAGTCTATTCCGTATCTATAAACTCCAGCTCTACCAGCTGAATAAACTCCTTCAGGCATTAAATTAAAATAATCATCAGCCAACTTCTGATATTTTTTTATGGGAACAGGATATAATCTATTACTTAACGATGGAACCTCTAATCCTATTAAAGTATTTTTAGATTTATATCTTGTTAATTTTTTGTACTCAACACATCTAGTAACCTTCCCTTTACCAGGATAATAAAGGAAATAAACATCTTTTGGGAAAGCATGCTCAATAGGTAGTACGAATGGATAAAAATCTCTTCCAATAAAAGGGAGTTCACCAAGTTTAAAGTTAAAAACTATATCTGGAGGCAAAGTATTAACGATTATATCAAAGCTAATTTTTTCATTATTTAACTTTACGATTTTTTTTTCTAAATCATATTCTTGTATTTCAGTCTTTAATAAAACTTTTACATCATTGGTTGCAATTGGAAAATAATCATCATAACCATTCAGTTTAATTGGATAAGCAGAAATTTTATCACTAAAAACCTTACCCTTTCCACTTGCAATGGAAGGACCTTTTGGTGACCAATTAAATGTGTCAATTTCATTAACAGACTCAACCATCCACATTTTTTCATTATAGTGTTTTATAAATTTTTCATAAAGAATATCTCCAACAGAATTTAACCAATAATCGCCTAAATTTTTAGCACCACTCGCTCCATGAGCATTCTTTCTTTGTTCACTAATTTTATCAAAGTCTGGCATTTTCTTAATATCATCTTCGTGGATTGGAAAATTATAAAATTCATTGTCCTGTTCAACATATGCTTTGAATTCATGCTCAGCACAGCTTCTCATAGGAACATATTTGTTTAAAAAATCAAAAAGATATTTTTTATCTGTTATGAAATGCCTTGGACCAAATGTGTAGGGATGTCCACCCATAGTTAAAGTTTTACAGCCACCACCTAAAACTGCAGATTTTTCAACTACCAATATCTCATACCCTTTTAGCATCGAGATTTGATGGGCTATTGCACAGCCTGCAGGACCACCACCAATAATTAAGACTTTTTTCATTTCGATTATTAGTTTGTTTTATTAAGTTTTAGCGATTTTTAAAGACTTTTTTTTTAAATTTTCAATTTCTTTTTTATCCTCGAATTTTTTATTCCATTTTGGGAAAATACTATCATTTTTTAAAAAGGGGCCTGTTCTACTTTCATGAAAAATTACATATTTACTTAATGGCATCATGGTGTGATATTTATTTAAAGGTGTTCTAAAAATATCATTTTTTTTAATTATATTTGATTTTTGAATTTTTCCTGAATCGTAGAAAATAATACACATCATAGAACCTTTCATAACATGATAAGTTTCACCCTTCTTCTTATGTTTATGGGGTTTATAAAAATTTTTTTTTTGTTGTAAAATAATCATATCATGGTGTTTGGACTTGCTATTCTCATGAAGACATATTCTTACATCTTTCGTAAATTTTTTGTAAAATTTTTTTAAAAAGTATATGTGATTTTTATTAAAATTATTTTTTTTAGTATTTAAAAAAAAACTTTTAGTCTTTGCTCTTTTATCTTCCTTTAATCCAATCATAATTGAGCCTTAAATAAGAATTTGTATTTTTTTATATATATATGTTAATAAATAAACTATAAAACAAATAATAACAATAATATTTATCTTATTTAAGAATCATATAATGTTGAAAAAATTTTTAATTTATACGATTTTAATCACATCTTTTATAATTTTCTTTTACACTATTTATAAATCTGAAATAATATTTGATGGAGAAAGAAGAGAATTTTATGTTACCTATGTTATTCTGTCCATAGCTGGAATAATATTAGGGTGGTTATTAAAATATTTAAAAACTAATCACTTTACCTTTATAATAATCTGTTTATTCGCAATTATTATATCGTTTTATACATTTGAGTTTTATGTTTCATATTTAGTTAATAAAAATTTAAGTGATTTAAATGTTCAAAAAAAGGTAGAATTATATAAAAAAGAATATGGAAAAGAGTATGACTCGAGATCAATATATGAGTATTATCTAAGTCAAATCAAAACAAAAAAAAATATAAAAATAGATACATCCCCCGCAAATTTATTAAAATATAAAGACTCAAAATTATTTCCTCTTTCAGGTTATTCGAACTCAGAAATAATTTTATGTAATGAGTATGGTTATTTTAATCACATATTTACAGATCGTTATGGATTTAATAATCCAGATAATTTATGGGATATGAAGAAAATTGATTATGTTCTTATAGGTGACTCAACTATCGAAGGCTATTGTCAAGATAAGCAAAATACTATTGCTGAATATTTAAGAAAATTTTCAAATAAATCGATACTTAATCTAGGTCAAGGAGCTGCAGGGACTTTACAAGAATATGCTATTTTGCTCGAATACATCCCTGAAAATGTAGAAAGCATAATTTGGTTTATAGCAGACAACGACATAATAGATTTAGAAAAGGAATTAAAACATCCAATATTATATAATTACTTAATTAAAAATAATGCATTTCAAGAATTAAAAACTAAACAATTAGAAGTAGAAAATTTTTATAGAAAAATATTTACTTTAGAAGAGCAAAAACAAAAAAAAATGAAATTTATAAGATTTTTAAAATTAGACTATCTAAGAACTTATATGCATACAATTTTGAATACAAAAATAAATAACCAAATAATTTATAAGGATAATGATGAAGAAAATTTTTTACAATTTAAAAAAATTATGGAGAATGTAAAAAAATTTTGTGAGTCTAATGATATCGATTTAAATATTGTTTACTTACCATCATACAGATATTTTAATAATAATGTTTATAAAAATAAACATTATGGTCCAATAAAAGATATTTTGAAAGATTTAGAAATGAATCTAATTGATATAAATGAATTAGTTTTAAAAAAAGAGAGTAATGTTTATGATCTTTGGCCATTTGGGTTATATGGACATTATAATAATAATGGTTCAGACAAAATTTCTAAGGCTATTTTCAAATTTGTCATGAAATAATTACTAATTTTAGCTTTAAAGTTTAGTATTTAAGATATATTTATTTAAATTTAAAATATTAAATATTAAAACGTTATTATGAAATTCTTAAAAAGAAAATATTTTATGCCTGTTTTAGTTTTTCTTAGAAAAATAAACGGGGTTTTGCATGATCATATTTATGTTCATAAGAAACCACAGGTTAAACATGTGAATAATGCTTGGGAAAATTATAGGGAGGAGTCTATGAAAAAATGTTATGAAGAGTTTAAAAAATATTTTTCTGAAGCAGTATTTATTAATTTTAAAGACATAAGAGAGTATGCAATTAAAGAAGCTTTACAAAACAACCAAAATAATAAAAATGTATTTTATCTAGAATTTGGCGTTTTCTCTGGCAACAGTATAAATTTTTTTTCAAAATATGTCCCAGAGATTTATGGATTTGACTCATTTCAAGGGTTAAAAGAAGATTGGCAAGGATATGATGTTCAAAAAGGTCACTTTAATCTTAAAGGTAGAATTCCAAAATTAAACAAAAATGTAGTTCCAGTATCAGGATGGGTTCAGGATACATTAGAAAAATTTCTTGAAGAAAAAAAACCAAATATCAATTTTGTTCATATGGATTTAGACACTTATCCTTCATCTAAATATGTTTTAGAAAAAATTAAACCTTTTTTAATGAAAGGTTCAATCATACTCTTTTATGAAATATATAATTTTGCTGGATGGGAAGTTGGAGAATATAAAGCACTCAAAGAAGTTTTTAATGATAATGAGTACAAATTTATAGCTTTTGCAAGAGACAATCATCCAGCAATTATCAAGATATTATAAATTCAATGAACAATAAAAAAATTGTTAATTTAAAAGACCTCATTGATTTAAGAAAAAAAAATAAAAAAAAAAAAATTGTATTAGTTCATGGAGTTTTTGACATAATTCATAAAGGGCATTTAGAATATTTTAAAGAAGCAAAAAAATATGGAGATATTCTTGTTGCAAGTGTTACTGACGATCAATATGTCAATAAAGGTTTTAATAGACCCTATTATAGTTCAATAAATCGAATTAGATTTTTAAGTGAATTAGAAGTTATAGATTATGTTGTGCTAAGTAAAAATAAAAGTGCTGTTGAAATCATTAAATCATTGAGACCAAATTTTTACGTAAAAGGCCCAGACTATTTATTAAAAAAAAATGATAAAGCTGGAAATTTAGATATAGAAAAAAAAACGGTAATAAAAAATGGTGGAAAAATTGCATTCTCTTCTGGTCTTCTCATGTCATCAACAAAGATAATTAATGATAATTTCAATGAATTTAATGTAATCCAAAAATTTTTGAAACAAAATAACAAAAATTTTTTGGATAAGAATAAAATGATAAAAGAGTTTGAACTTTGTGAAAATAAAATAAAAAAACAGAAAATTTTGATAATTGGTGAAATTATTTTAGATAACTATCTTTATTCATCTCCTCTAGGCACACCCTCAAAAGAGAATATTTTGTCAGTAAATTATATAAAAAAAGTAGAATTTTATGGAGGGGCATTACCAATACTAAATAATATATGTGAATTATATAATGATGTTACTTTTTTATCTTTTTTTAAGGATCAAAAATTTGCGAGGAAATTAAAAAAAAAATTTTCAAATAAAGCAAAAATAAACTTAATTTATGAAAATCAGTTTAAAGAAATAAAAAAAAATAGATATATAGATATCAACAATAATCGAAAGTTTTTTGAGTTTTACGATTTTAATAACAAAGAGTATACAAATTTGAAATTGTTAAATTATTTAAAATCAAATCTTAAAAAATTTGATAAAGTCGTTGTTTGTGATTTTGGACATGGTTTGATTAATGACGAAATAGTAGAAGTTCTTCAAAAAAAATCAAAGTTTCTTTGTATAAATGTTCAAACTAACTCAGGAAATAGGGGTTTTAATTTATTTACAAAATTTCAAAAAGCTGATTTGTTAGTTTTAGACGAGCCAGAGATAAGATTGGGACTTTCAGCAAGGTATAAAGAATTAGATAGAATTATTTATAATAAAAAACTTCAAAAATTTAAAAATATCATGATTACTTTGGGGGTAAACGGATTAGCTTTAAAATTATATGGAGAAAAAAAATATACTTATTTTCCAGCTTTATCCTCAAATGTAATTGACACAATAGGTGCAGGCGATGCTACTTACAGTTATTGCTCAATGCTAATCGGCAACACAAAAAATAATTTACTAATAGGTTTTTTTAGTTCAATAGCTGGAGCAATTAAAACTAGAATATTAGGTCACTCAAATTTCATAAAAATTGAAGAGGTAAAGAAATCTTTTGAGAGTTTAATAAAATAGTTCTTTTTATTTCTTAAAACTAATGCTTTTTTCTTCTAAATAATCAGAATAATTAATTGATTTCTCATAAAAATCCCAATTGATATATGGATTTTTAGGATTAAAACAATTTACTTTATGTTCAAAATCAAAAAATTTTTTCTTGAAAAAAAAGTTTTTTATGTCAAAAATTTCTCTTTGTTTTTCCCTATAATCACTTAACTTTTTTTCATCAAACAATCTATTAGAAATTAAATTTTTAATTTCATCTTTGCTATTTTTAACAAGTTTGAATCTATCATAATTAAGACGTTTAAAATTAGGGAACATTTTATCTAAATTATTAAATTGTTCTTTGATTGAAAGAAACCTTTTTAATTCAATATCGTAAACGTTACAAAAAATTATATTATCTTTTAATGTTGAAAATGAAAAATTATTAAAAATATCGTATTCGTGATCAATTCTTAGAATAGGTTTCTTAAATAATCTTGGCAATTCGGATATTCCACCACCAGTTGATATAAAAAATTCACATTTTTTTGAAATCAAATATTTATATTCCTCTTGATTAAAATTACCTTTTTTAAGGTCTATATAATATTTTGCGTCCAATTTTGTCTCTTCATCGAGTTTACTAAGATCATAAATTACATATTTTTCATTAATAATTTCTTGTAAAGCATCTTTAAAATCTTCTTTTTTATAAAAAATAACAAAATCATTTTTTTTAAAATTTGGATTATCTTTATTGTATTGCTCTTCTCTAATATGAAAACAAATAGATTTATTGTTTAGTTCAGGATAATTAAGTTTCTTAAAGTATTCTATTTCTTTTTTTTCATCAAGAATCTTAAAGCTTTCTCTATTTAAGTATATTTCTTGGAATTTTTCTTGGGATATTTCAATTTTGAATTTCTGCAGATACTCAAAGTTTTGTTCGTCTATATCACCAGAATAAAAGTTTTGAGAATTTATATATATTTGATATTTTTTTTTTGCTTTACCAGGTAAAAAATTAAAAATTAGAAATCCAAATTTTAAAATTAAACTAAAAAAAAAATACCTCTTACAAATAATCTTTATAAAGAAATTTGCTTTTCTAATAAATATATCAATCCCTGAAAAATTATTCTCCTTTTCTTTGTAGATAAGTTTTTTATAAGGATGAAGATTCTGCATATTTTTCTCAAAAATTTTTCCATAATTTTTAATATTTAAAGGTATATGCATTATTTTTGGGTTTAATTTATAATAATGAGCTAAGGGCATTGCTTTAATTAAAGTATTCATTAAACCGCCATAATTATACAATCTTGGAAAAATGAAGAAGTTTTTCTTAGTCATAAAATATTAAAAATATAACTAGATAATATTCTTATTGCAATCTAGAAATATTGATTTAAAGAATCATTTCGTTTATTTTATTATTTTAATATGAAGGTACTAATCACAGGAGGAGCAGGTTTTATCGGAAGTCATTTATCTGAGCTGTTATTAAAGAATAAAAAAATTTCTAAAGTTATTGTTATTGATCATTTATTAGATGGATCAAAAAAAAATTTAAATAACGTTCTAAGGAATAAAAAGTTCAACCTTATAAAAGCAGACATAAGTAATTTAAAGTCAATTGATAAATATTTTAAAAAAGCTGTTTATGTTTTTCATTTAGCTGCGATTGCTGATATTGTTCCTTCTATAGTCAATCCAATAGATTATATTAGGACAAATTTTATGGGCACTATAAATGTCCTTGAGTGCTCTAGAAAATATAAAGTTAAAAAAATAATTTACGCTGCTTCGTCATCTTGTTATGGCATGACCCCTAAAAAAAAAATTAATGAAAATTTTGCTATATCCACTTTATATCCTTATTCGTTTTCAAAAAATATAGCAGAACAAGCCATTATTCACTGGTCAAAAGTTTATAAACTAAATTTTATATCCCTTCGTTTATTTAATGTTTTTGGAATAAGATCAAGAACAACAGGTGCATATGGCGCTGTTATGGGAGTTTTTCTAAAGCAAAAATTATCGAATAAGCCATTTACTGTAGTTGGAAATGGAAAACAAACTAGAGATTTTATTTATGTAAGTGATGTTGCGGAAATATTTGAAAAATCTGCTTTTTCAAATAAAAAAAATGAAATATATAATGTTGGTACAGGAAAACCGCAAAGTATTTTATATTTAACAAAATTATTAAAAGGAAAAAAAATACATATTCCTAAAAGACCAGGAGAACCAGATTTTTTAAAAGCTGATATATCAAAAATTAAAAAACAATTAAGATGGACTCCAAAAGTTTCTTTTGAGAAAGGCATCGATCAATTGATCAAGAATATAGATTATTGGAAATCAGCTCCCTTATGGAGCTCTGAAAAAATTAAAGAAGCAACAAAAAATTGGTTTGAATATCTGAGATAAGATTTATGAAAAAAAAAATATTTATTACTGGAGGAGCAGGTTATGTTGGGTGCTCTCTTGTAGATCAACTTATAGAAAAAAATTATGATGTTACAGTCTTAGATTTGTGTTTGTATGGAGATGATGTATTTAATGACAAATCAAAAGTAAATTTGATTAAAGGTGATATTAGAGATCAGAAGTTACTCGAAGAAAGTTTACCAGGTCATTACGCTGTAATCCATTTAGCCTGCATTTCTAATGATCCAAGCTTTGAACTTAATCCATTTTTAGGCAAATCAATTAATTTAGATGCTTTCGAACCTATAATAAAAATTTCAAAAGAATCTGGAATATCAAGATTCATTTATGCCTCCTCATCGAGTGTCTATGGAATTAAAGAGGACATGAATGTTACTGAAAACGTAAAACTTGAACCAATAACAGATTACTCAAAATTCAAAGCTCAATGTGAGGAAATTTGTCTTAAGTATAGTTCAAAAGATTTTATTACAACAATAATTAGACCAGCTACAGTATGTGGTTTTTCAAAAAGACAGAGGTTTGATTTAGTTGTAAACATTTTAACAAATTTAGGTATTAATACTGGTCAAATCACAGTGTTTGGAGGAAAACAATTAAGACCAAATATTCATATTAATGACATGATAGATGCATATCTTAATGTTTTGGAACAAGAAGAAAAAAAAGTAAATAGTAAAATTTATAACGTTGGTTATGAAAATCAACCAGTCATAGAGCTAGCAAATTTGGTTAAAAAAAATATAGAAAAAAAAGTTGAAATAATTCTTACAGAAACAAATGATAATAGATCTTACCATATAAGTTCTGATAAAATTAAAAATGAATTAGGTTTTATTAATAAATATACTATTGCAGATGCTATAATTAGCATTAAAAATGCATTTAAACGTGATGAATATATTGATTCATTGAAGAATGATATTTATTTTAATGTAAAAATGATGAAAAAAATTAATCTT
>MDTB01228025.1_pt1 | contig 16555 bp, 13 predicted proteins | sample 811161 | NCBI WGS metagenome assembly MDTB01 (sample SAMN05326650, study PRJNA326480) | marine metagenome | isolation source: seawater | place: Mediterranean Sea | collected 2009 | reverse complement strand
GCCAGTAGTTCAATTGGTAGAGCAACGGTCTCCAAAACCGTAGGTTGGGGGTTCGAGTCCCTCCTGGCCTGAAAAATTAGGAAAGAATTTACCATGGTTGAGTCAAAGAATATAGAGAGTAATAATGATACTCCTCTAATGCTTTTAACAGTAAGTTTACTGTTGATTAGTATAGTTGCGTTTTATTATTTTTCAGAAATACGTTTATTTTATCGTGTTTTAGGGTTGTTTGTTATGTTGGGTATATCTGGTTATATAATGTATCAGACCACTTTTGGCAAAACAGTATGTACATACGTTCTAGATTCTAAAATAGAATTAAAAAAGGTCACTTGGCCGACGAAACAAGAAACTACACAAACAGCTTTAGGCGTAATTGTTATTGTAGTGATAATTGGAATTTTGCTATGGCTTCTAGATATGTTATTAGCATGGGCAATAGGAACATTATATGGAGTCAGGTAAAGTGGATATGAAATGGTATGTGTTACAAGCTTTTTCTGGTTTCGAAAACAAGGTAAAGCAAACGCTTGAGGATACAATTAAAAGAGAAGGCTTAGAAGAATCTTTTGGAGAAATTTTGGTTCCAACTGAGGAAGTTCTTGAGATCAAGGAAGGCCAAAAAAAAAGAACTGAAAGAAAATATTTTCCTGGATATGTGATGATAAAAATGGACTTAAATGATCACACATGGCATATGGTTAAAAATTCACCTAAAGTTTTAGGATTTGTTGGTGGCAGTGGAGACAAGCCTATACCGCTTGCTGAGAATGAAGCTCAGAATCTTATACAATCTATGCAAGATGGAGTGGATAGGCCAAAACCCAAGGTTATGTTTGAGCCAGGCGAGGTTGTTAGGATAATAGAAGGACCATTTAATGATTTTAATGGTGTGGTAGAAAAAGTAGATTTTGACAAGAACAGACTTAAAGTATCTGTTTTAGTGTTTGGCAAACCTACGCCTATTGAATTATCATTAACACAGGTTGAGAAAGGTTAGACTTATGGCAAAAGAACTAGAAACAGTTGTAAAATTACAGGTTCCAGCAGGAAGCGCAAATCCTGCGCCGCCAGTTGGACCAGCGCTTGGACAGCATGGTCTAAATATCCAAGATTTTTGTAAACAATTTAACGATAAAACAAAAGATTTAGAAAAAGGCTTGGCTCTACCTGTTGTCATTAATGTATATAAGGACAGATCATTTGATTTTATAGTAAAATCTACTCCAGCTGCCATCTTATTAAAAAAAGCCGCTGGTATTGAAAAAGGTAGCCCGACTCCACAGAGCAAAAAGGTTGGAAAAGTTACTAGACAACAATTAGAAGAAATTGTTAAGCAGAAAGAAGGTGATTTAAATGCTGGTGAATTAGATCAAGCTGTGAAAATTATTTCGGGTACCGCAAGGAGCATGGGTATAGAGGTAGAGTAATGCAAAATAGTAAAAGACAAAAAGTAATAATGGAAAAAATTGAAACACTCAAGGCATATTCATTGAGTGATGCAATTAAACTTCTACAAGGCATGCCAAAATTAAAATTTAATGAATCTGTGGATTTGAGCGTTAATTTAGGTGTTGACCCTAAAAAGTCAGATCAGAATGTACGCGGTTCATCATCTTTGCCACATGGTATTGGAAAAGTGTCAAAAGTCGCTGTATTTGCAGAGGGCCCGGAAGCTGCCGATGCAAAAAAAGCCGGAGCAGATATTGTTGGATTTGAAGATTTAATCGAAGACATCAAGAAGAATAAGGATCTAGATGCCGATGTTGTTATAGCTACACCTGAATGCATGAAAAAGCTTGGAGCTCTAGGGAGAATATTAGGTCCAAAGAATTTAATGCCAAACCCAAAAGAAGGAACAGTAACTAAAAACGTATTAGAAGCTGTTGAAAATGCGAAAAAAGGTCAAATTAGGTATAAAACAGATAAAGCCGGCATCATACATACAACTGTTGGTAAAGTAGATTTTGATCCACTAAAGCTAGAGGAAAACGTATATCACTTAATAGAAGACTTGAACAAGGCCAAACCATCTACTGCTAAGGGTAAATATATGAAAAATATTACAATATCCTCTACAATGGGTCCAGGAATTAAGGTAGACTTATCCACAGTCGAGAGAAGAAGTTAATATGCCATTAAATCTAGAAGAAAAAAAAGAATTAGTTAAGGAAGTGTCCGATGTATTACTCAATGCGGATACCATCCTTACTGCTGATTATCGTGGATTGTCGGCAAACCAGCTGAGTGAATTTAGAAAAATAGCTAGAACACCAGGAATATATATAAAAATAGTTAAAAATAATATGTTAAAAATGGCTCTAAAAGATTCCGAATATGCCGATATTGTCGAAAAAGTGACAGGGCCGCAAATACTAGCAACTGCAAGTGATAATCCAGGTGAATTCGCTAAATTAGTAAAAAAATTCATAGATGATAATGAAAACATTGAGCTAAAAACTTTAGCTTATAAAGGTAAGGAATTAGACTTATCTGAAATCAAGAAACTGGCATCATTGCCGACTTATGAAGAGGCCATATCTATGCTGATGTCAATCATGCAGGCACCAGTTCAGAAATTAATGGCAACCATGAGCGCAGTTCCAACAAAAATGGTTAGGACATTAGATGCAGTTAAAACAACAAAGAATTAACAACTAAATTCAATAGGAGAAGACAAGATGGCAGGAACAAATGATAAAATCTTAGATACCATATCTAATATGACTGTGATGGAAGTGGTTGATCTGATATCTGAGATGGAAGAAAAATTCGGCGTAAAGGCAGCAGCAGCAGCACCAGCAGCAGCAGCACCAGCGGCAGCCGGTGGTGGTGAGGCAGCAGCAGAGGAGAAATCTGAATTCGATATTTCCCTTGAAAGCTTTGGCGGTAACAAAGTAGCTGTTATTAAAGCAGCTAGAGCTGTTACAGGACTTGGTCTGAAAGAGGCTAAAGAAAAAGTAGAAGCAGCACCATGTATCTTAAAAGAAGCTGTAGCTAAAAAAGATGCAGATGAATTTAAAAAACAGTTAGAAGAAGCAGGCGCAACTGTTGAGCTTAAATAATAAACTTGCATAACGCATTAAACATAAAATTAATTTAGTAAATAATTTACTAACTACTTGGTGTGTGCCAAAGGAAATTGTTAATGAAATACAGTTATACGGCTAAGAAAAGAATTAGAAAGAGTTTTGGAAAGTTGGGTGATGTTTTACCAATACCTAACTTAATAGAATTACAGGTTTTATCTTATAATAAGTTTTTGGGTAAAGATGATAAGAGTAATATTTATTCGACTAATTCTGGCCTTGACGAAGTATTTAAATCTGTTTTTCCAATATATGACTATTCGAATAACTGTAAACTTGAATATACAGGCTTTAAGCTTGGCCGAGAAGAATATACAGAAGAGGAATGCAGAATAACTGGCAAAAGCTATTCTGTCCCATTAAAAGTTGATCTAAAACTATCGATTAATATTGACCCTAAATCATCCGGTCAACTTGAAATTTTCGAAAATAAAGAAGTATTTTTAGGCGATATGCCTATAATGACGAAATTTGGGACATTCATAATAAATGGTACTGAGAGAGTAGTTGTTTCTCAATTACACAGATCACCAGGAGTATTTTTTGATCATGATCGTGGCAAGACACATTCATCAGGTAAGTTATTATTTTCAGCAAGGGTCATACCATACCGCGGTTCGTGGTTAGACTTTGAGTTCGATCAAAAAGATATCGTTTTTGCTAGAATTGATAGAAGGCGAAAAATTGCATCAACTATAATCTTGAGAGCCCTTGGTTATGATACCAAACAAATATTAGACCTATTTTATAACAATAATACCATTACCATTGAAAAAGGTAACTTCTTCATTAATCAGAAGTTAGATGATTTAAAAGGAAGTATTGCACCATTTGACATAAAACATAAGAGTAAAGTAATAGTTCAAAAAGGCAAAAGGATAACAATTAGACATATTGAATCTGCTAAAACATCAAAAATGAAACATTTTCAGGTTCCACCAGAATTCTTATGGGGCAAGAGAGTATGCAATGATGTGATTGATCAAAGTACCGGGGAAGTAATGCTCTCTTGTAATCAGCAAATAACTCAGGAATTGGTTGAAACAATTCTGAGCTCTAATTTGAAAAAATTCGAGATACTTCATACAAATGAATTAGATCGCGGTCCATTTATCTGTAATACTCTAGACATCGACCCAACAACGGATCAAGAGACTGCGTTAATTGAAATCTACAGAATGATGCGCCCTGGTGAACCACCTACTAAAGATGCTGCCTCTCAATTATTCTCTAATCTATTCCAATCAGCAGATAGATATGATCTATCTGATGTAGGGAGAATGAAGTTCAACACAAGGGTTGGAAGAACTGAAACACAAGGTGAGGGCACATTATCTAATGAGGATATTATTGCAGTACTTAAAACACTTATAAATATAAGAAATGGATTTGATACAGTTGATGACATAGACCACCTAGGAAATAGAAGAGTTAAATGTGTTGGCGAAATGGTTGAAAACGTTTTTAGGATTGGCTTAGTGAGAGTAGAAAAAGCTGTAAAAGAAAGAATGAGCACCATGGAACTAGCTGAGAAACTTCAACCAAAAGATATTGTGAATTCAAAACCTATAACAGCTACATTGAAAGAATTTTTTGGCACTAGTCAACTATCGCAATTCATGGACCAAAATAACCCATTAGCTGAAATCACACACAAAAGAAGAATATCGGCTCTTGGCCCCGGAGGTCTAACAAGAGAAAGGGCAGGTTTTGAGGTTAGGGACGTTCATCCAACTCATTACGGAAGAGTCTGCCCGATTGAAACACCTGAAGGGCCAAATATTGGACTTATTAATTCTTTGGCAACATTTTCCAGAACCAATGATTATGGTTTTCTTGAAACCCCTTATCGAATAGTTGAAAAAGGGAAAGTTAAAAAAGACATTCAATGGTTATCTGCCATAGAAGAAAGCAAGTATGTTATTGCTCAAGCAAATACTGAATTGGATAAAACTGGTAAAATTATTGGGGATCTTATCTCATGTAGAAATAATAATGAGTTTATGATTTCGACGCCTGAAAAGGTACAGCTTATGGACGTATCACCAAAACAAGTGGTATCTGTTGCAGCAGCTTTAATACCTTTCCTAGAACATGATGATGCTAACAGAGCACTTATGGGATCAAACATGCAGAGACAGGCTGTTCCAATATTGAAACCAGAAAAACCACTAGTAGGCACTGGTATAGAAAAAACTGTAGCCATTGACTCTGGAGCATCCTTCACTGTTAATCGGGGGGGTATTGTTGATTATGTTGATGCATCTAGAATTATAGTAAATGTGAATGAAGATGAGGTACTGGACAATGACGATACTGGTGTTGATATTTATCCACTTACTAAATACACACGTACTAATCAAAATACATGCATCAACCAAAGACCATTAGTGGCAACAGGTGATGTAGTCCAGAAAGGGGATGTGATCGCGGATGGCCCATCAACAGATTTAGGTGAACTAGCTTTAGGTCAGAATCTGTTAATAGCTTTTATGCCTTGGAATGGATATAACTTTGAAGATTCTATATTAGTCTCAGAAAGAGTTGTACAAGAGGACAGATTTACATCAATCCATATTGAAGAATTGGAATGTGTAGCACGAGATACCAAATTGGGTTCCGAGGAAATTACATCAGATATTCCTAATGTTAGCGAAAGTTTATTAAACAAGCTTGATGAATCAGGCATTGTGTATGTTGGCGCAGAAGTAAAAGCTAGCGATATACTTGTTGGCAAAGTTACTCCAAAAGGTGAAAGTCAGTTAACACCTGAAGAAAAACTTTTGAGAGCCATCTTTGGTGAAAAAGCATCAGATGTAAAAGATACTTCATTAAAAGTGCCATCGGGAATGGATGGAACGGTTATTGATGTTAGGGTTTTCACAAGAGAAGGAATTGATAAAGATAAAAGGGCTTTGGAGATACAGGATGAAGCAATAAAGGCCGCTAGAAAAAACCTTGAAGATGAACTAAGAATCAATCAGGAAAATATATATTTAAGGACAAGAAAGGTATTGCTAAATAAACAAGCCACCAAAGGACCAAAAGATTTTAAATCAAATACAAAAATTACTACTGGTATACTAGAAAGCGTTGATGATCAAGATTTATTTAAATTTATCCTGAAGACTGAGTCTGGCAATATTTCATTAGCAGCAATGCAGAACCAGTTTGATAAACTGTCTGAAAAATTCTCTGAGGACTTAGAGCAAATAACACAGAAAATATCTCAACATGATGATTTAGGGCCAGGTATTCAAAAAAAAGTTAAAGTATATTTAGCTGTTAAAAGAACATTACAGCCAGGAGATAAGATGGCTGGCAGACATGGCAATAAAGGGGTAATTTCTCAAATAGTGCCAGTCGAGGATATGCCACATACCGAAGATGGCAGACCTGTCGATGTCGTTTTAAACCCTTTAGGTGTACCATCAAGAATGAATGTTGGACAAGTATTAGAGACTCATTTGGGATGGGCTGCAAAAGGGATTGGCTTTAAAATCGCAGAGATGATGGACGATCAAGCACAAGGTCAGTCTAAAAAATTAAAGACATATTTAGGTCAAGTATACTCAACATGCCCTGGGTTTGATAAACATGATCTCAAAAACTTTAGTGAAGATGAAATAAATACCCTTGCTAAGAATCTTCGTGATGGGGTGCCTATGGCAACGCCTGTTTTTGACGGAGCATCTGAAGCAGAAATAAAATCAATGCTAGATTTGGCTGAATTACCTCAAAGCGGACAAGCAACACTTTACGATGGTAGAACCGGGGAAATGTTTGATAGGCCAGTGACAATTGGATATATGTATATCATTAAACTCAACCATCTTGTAGATGACAAAATGCATGCTCGTTCAACTGGACCTTATAGTTTGGTTACTCAACAACCACTGGGCGGTAAAGCACAATTTGGTGGACAAAGGTTTGGCGAGATGGAAGTATGGGCATTACAAGCATATGGTGCAACTCATACTCTTCAAGAGATGTTAACTGTTAAGTCGGATGATGTTGCTGGAAGGAACCGCATCTATAAGAATATTGTCGATGGTGATTTCTCAACAGAACCGCATGTTCCAGAATCGTTCAATGTATTATTAAAAGAGATCAGATCACTTGGAATTAACATTGACCTGGATCTAGAGAATAAGGAAAATTAAGGAGCTATTTATGAAAGACATGTTAAATTTGTTTAAAAAAACATCAAAAGAAGACGATTTTGATCATATAAAAATTTCACTAGCTTCTGCAGACCTTATGAGATCATGGTCTTATGGGGAGGTACGCAAACCAGAAACAATTAACTATAGAACATTTAAACCCGAAAGAGATGGTTTATTCTGTGCGAAAATTTTTGGTCCAATTAAAGATTATGAATGCCTTTGTGGTAAATATAAAAGATTGAAGCACAGAGGAGTAATCTGCGAAAAATGTGGTGTTGAAGTAACCTTGTCCAAAGTTAGAAGAGAACGAATGGGACATATTGAGTTGGCATCACCGGTCGCTCACATTTGGTATCTCAGATCTTTACCATCAAGAATTGGTTTAATGTTAGACATGACTCTTAGAGAGATTGAAAAAGCATTATATTTTGAAGCATACATAGTAATTGATGGAGGCTTAACACCATTAGAAAAAGGACAGTTATTAACAGAAGAGGGATATCAACAAGCTTTAGCTGAATATGGCTCAGATATGAAAGTAGGCATGGGAGCAGAAGCAATCATGGAACTACTTCAAGAAATCGAATTAAAGAAAAGTTTTGAAGACCTTAAAGATGAAATTGCTAATACTAAATCACAGGCAAAAAATAAAAGAAACATTAAACGTCTTAAACTCATAGAATCGTTTATTAAATCAGGCAACAAACCTGAATGGATGATTCTGAATGTCTTGCCAGTATTACCTCCAGATCTCAGACCTTTAGTACCATTAGAAGGTGGCAGATTCGCGACATCTGATCTGAATGATTTATATAGAAGAGTTATTAATAGAAACAATAGACTCAAAAGATTGCTGGAACTAAAAGCGCCAGAAATAATTATAAGGAATGAAAAAAGAATGTTACAAGAATCTGTTGATGCTCTACTAGATAATGGAAGAAGAGGACGCGCTATTACTGGTACAAATAAGAGACCTCTTAAATCACTTGCTGACATGATAAAAGGTAAGGGTGGAAGATTTAGACAAAACTTACTTGGAAAAAGAGTTGATTACTCTGGTAGATCAGTAATTGTTGTTGGGCCAACTTTGCGACTTCATCAATGTGGTATACCTAAAAAAATGGCTCTTGAATTATTCAAACCACATATTTTCGGTAAGCTACATCTACGAGGAATTACGACAACAATCAAAGCAGCAAAAAAAGTAGTAGAAAAAGAGGGGGAGGAAGTTTGGGACATACTTGATGAGATTATCAAAGAATATCCAGTGATGTTAAATAGAGCCCCAACTCTGCATAGACTTGGTATTCAAGCTTTTGAACCGATATTAATCGAAGGAAAAGCTATTCAATTACACCCACTAGTTTGTGCTGCGTTTAACGCAGACTTTGATGGTGATCAAATGGCAGTGCATGTTCCATTGTCCCTTGAGGCTCAGGTCGAAACAAGGGTGTTAATGCTGTCAAGCAATAACATTTTATCACCATCTAATGGAAGTCCGATTATTGTTCCATCACAAGATATAGTTTTGGGCATATATTATATGTCAAGAGAAAAGCCTAATGCTCTCGGAGAAGGAATGATGTTTAGTGATGTAGAGGAAGTTCATAGAGCTTACCAACAAAAAATTATTGATCTACAAGCAAAAATTAGAGTGCGCATTGAAGTAAAAGAGAGAGAGGATGATGATTTGCCAGCAAAACCTTTGATCGTCACAACCACCGTCGGAAGAGCTGTGCTAGCAGAGATACTTCCAAAGACAATACCTTTTACTTATATAAACAAAGATTTAAACAAGAAAGCTATTTCTGAATTATTTGACGCATCTTACAGGTTAGCCGGATTGAAAGACACTGTCTTACTGGCTGACCAAATTATGTATACCGGTTTTAAATACTCAACCATCGCAGGCGTCTCCATAGGCGTAAATGATATGGTTATACCACAACAAAAAGGCAAGATGGTTACAGGTGCAGAAAAGGAAGTTAAAGATATTGAAAAACAATATAACTCTGGATTGTTAACATCTGGTGAGAGATATAACAAGGTTGTTGATATTTGGTCTCACACAAATGATCAAGTCTCACAAGCAATGATGAAAGAGCTTGGAACTGAAACATCTAAGGCAAGTTCTGGTAAATCTGTCGAACATAAATCATTTAACTCTATCTACATGATGGCCGATTCAGGGGCAAGAGGTTCTGCAGCACAAATCAGACAGCTATCAGGAATGAGAGGGCTAATGGCTAAACCTGATGGTTCAATTATAGAAACACCAATTACAGCTAACTTCAGAGAAGGACTTGATGTTATGCAGTACTTCATATCTACGCATGGCGCAAGAAAAGGACTTGCGGATACTGCTCTTAAAACAGCTAATTCTGGATATCTAACAAGAAGGCTAGTAGATGTGTCACAAGACTTAGTAGTTGTCGAGGACGACTGCGGAACCGATTCAGGAATTTTAATGAAGCCTTTAATTGAAGGTGGAGATATTGTTGAACCTCTAAGAGAGAGAGTCTTAGGTCGAACTCTCTTGAGAGACTTACATAAACCAGGCACGGATAAATTAATTCTCCAGGCTGGAACACTTCTAGATGAAAAGAATGTTGCGCTTCTTGAAAAAAATGCAATTGATGAGGTTTGGGTGAGATCAGCAATAACATGTGATACAAGATATGGAATATGTGCGAAATGTTATGGAAGAGATCTCGCTAAAGGAAGATTAGTTTCCACAGGAGAGTCGGTAGGAGTTGTAGCAGCTCAGTCAATCGGCGAGCCTGGAACTCAACTTACAATGAGAACATTCCATATTGGTGGCGCAGCATCGAGATCTGTTGCTGCTAATAGCATAGAAGTGAAGACTTCAGGAACTGCAAAATATCATAATCTTAATGTTGTAAAAAACAGTAATAAGGACAATGTTGTGATCTCTAGATCTGGCGAGCTTGGGATATTAGATGATAGCGGAAGGGAAAAAGAAAGATATAAGATTCCATATGGTTCGATAATTACTATCAATGATGAAGATAAAGTTGAAATGGGACAGACTACTGTAACATGGGACCCATACACAACACCTATTATCACAGAGACAGCTGGTATTGTGAAATTTGTAGATTTTGTCGAAGGAGTCAGCATGGAAAAAGTTACTGATGATTTAACAGGTATATCTTCAATAACAATTAATGATCAATCTAGTGTATCTTTTGATAAAAATCTAAAACCTATGGTGACTCTTGTTGATAGCAAAGGTAAAGATTTGAATATATCTAATTCTAGCTTACCAGCACATTATATACTTCCATCAAGATCGAATGTTTCTCTAACTGATGGCCAGAAAGTTGGTATAGGTGATACAATTGCGAGAACTCCAAGAGAGACATCTGGTACAAGAGATATCACTGGAGGATTACCTAGAGTAGCAGATTTATTTGAAGCTAGAACACCAAAAGACAAAGCAGAGCTAGCTGAAAAAACTGGTGTTGTGTCTTTTGGAAAAGAAACCAAAGGCAAAAGAAGACTGGAAATTACATTCAAAAATTCAGAAGGTATTGATGAAAAACATATTCAGATGCTTGCGAAAACAAAACTTTTAAATGTATTCGAAGGAGCAAAAGTTGAAAAAGGTGAAATTATCTCTGAGGGAGAATTAGATCCTCATGATATTTTACGCTACAGAGGAATAACAGAGTTAGCAGAGCACATTGTCAAGGAAGTTCAAGATGTGTATAGACTCCAGGGTGTAGCGATAAATGATAAACATATTGAAGTGATACTTCGTCAAATGCTAAAGAAAGTAGAAATTGAGTCTATCGGCGATACAGATTTGATCGTCGGAGAACAAATGGAAAAGACTGCTATACTTGAGATGATTGATGACCTTAAGCTGACTAACCCATCAGCTAATTTGCCAACATATAGATCAGTTTTATTAGGTATAACAAAAGCTTCTCTAGTTACAGATTCTTTTGTGTCAGCTGCTTCATTCCAAGAAACAACAAGAGTATTAACTGATGCGGCTGTAAATGGTAAAAAAGATTTCTTGAGAGGTTTAAAAGAAAATGTTGTTGTGGGAAGGCTAATACCATGTGGAACAAGTTTATCTTCTCAAAGAAATGAATCCAAGTACGATAAAACTGCACAAATAGAAAAAGAGCTTGCTGAAGAAATGACAGCATTTACCGATAATAAAAAAGAGGTAACTGAAGAAGAAAAACCGGCGGAACCTGTATAGTATATATATTTGTATATTATCTTTTAAATGCTGATTTTTTATGAGATCTTTGTTGCAATATATGCTTGACAGCTATATGCTGTGCGAATAGAATTTCTTGGAAATTAATGAATAAATTATGACTACAATTAATCAATTAGTTAGAAAACCAAGGAGAGATAAAGTTTATAAAACTGCTGTCCCTGCCTTAGAATCATGCCCGCAAAGAAGAGGCGTGTGTACTCGTGTGTATACAACTACACCAAAAAAACCAAATTCTGCGCTTCGTAAGGTTGCAAGAGTTAAGTTAACTAATGGTCAAGAAGTTACATCATATATTGGGGGCGAGGGCCACAACCTACAAGAACACTCAGTTGTTGTAATCAGAGGTGGTAGAGTTAAAGATTTACCAGGTGTCAGGTATCATATTGTTAGAGGTAGTCTCGACACGCAAGGCGTTGAGAATAGAAAACAAGGTCGATCAAAATATGGAACTAAAAAGCCTAAAACTTAAAAAATATTATGCCTAGAAAAAAATTAATTTTAAAAAAGACACTAAAACCAGATCCCATTTTCAACAGCACAGTTGTGTCAAGATTTACAAACATGATAATGACGGATGGAAAAAAAAGAACTGCTGAAAAGATTATTTATGCTGCATTGGAGATAATGGGCCAAAAGAATAAAGCTGACCCTCTCTCTATGATGGAAAAAGCTCTTCAAAATGTTGGACCTACGGTTGAGGTTAAATCCAGAAGAGTAGGTGGTTCAAACTATCAAGTTCCAATAGAAGTTAATCCTAGACGTAAGCTATCATTGGCGATGAGATGGATATTAGATGCCGCACTTAATAGAAATGAAAAATCAATGAAAAATAAATTAGCATCAGAATTATTAGATGCATGCGAAGGCAAAGGCTCTGCCGTTAAAAAGAGAGAAGATGTTCATAAGATGGCAGAAGCTAACAAGGCATTTGCACATTATAGGTGGTAGAAATGGCTAGAAGTACTCCTTTAGAAAATTATAGAAATATTGGAATCATGGCGCATATTGATGCCGGCAAAACTACTACAACAGAAAGAATTTTATATTATACTGGTGTCTCACATAAGATTGGCGAGGTGCATGATGGTGCCGCCACAATGGACTGGATGGAGCAAGAACAAGAAAGAGGCATAACAATTACTTCAGCGGCTACAACTTGTTTTTGGAGTGGAAGCACAGCGCAATTCCCTGAACACAGAGTTAATATCATTGATACTCCTGGGCATGTTGACTTTACCATTGAAGTAGAGAGATCATTGCGTGTTTTAGATGGTGCTGTAGCTGTATTTTGTGCAGTTGGTGGCGTTGAGCCCCAATCAGAAACAGTCTGGAGACAAGCAAATAAATACCAAGTTCCTAGAATGGTGTTTGTGAATAAAATGGATAGAGCTGGCGCTGATTTTTTTAGAGTTGTTGACCAGATTAAAACTAGATTAGGCTCAACTCCTGTTCCGTTACAAGTACCAATAGGTTCAGAGGATACATTTAAAGGAGTAGTTGACCTACTATCAATGAAAGCAATAATTTGGGATGAAGAGTCAATGGGTATGAAATTTGACACTCAAGAAATTCCAGCTGACCTTTTAGATAAGGCTACAAAATTAAGAGAACAATTATTAGAGACTGCAGCAGAAGCAAGCGAAGAACTTATGGATGAGTATCTTAATAATGGTGATTTACCGCTAGAAAAAATAATTGATGGACTTAGAATAAGAACGTTATCAAATGAAATAGTTTTAGCTATGTGTGGAACAGCTTTTAAAAACAAAGGAGTTCAAGCGATGCTTGATGCTGTAATTAATTTTATGCCATCTCCATTAGATGTACCTGCTATTACAGGCATATTGGATGATAAAGATGAGACAACGGCCGAGAGGAAATCATCTGATGATGAGCCATTTTCTTCTCTTGCATTTAAAATTGCTACTGATCCATTTGTTGGATCTTTGACTTTCTTTAGAGTATATTCAGGAGTCCTGAAGGCTGGTGATACTGTATTTAATGCTGTTACACAGAAGAAAGAAAGAATAGGAAGGATACTTCAAATGCATGCTAACTCAAAAGAGGATGTTAAAGAAGTAAGAGCAGGAGATATTGCTGCGGCTGTTGGACTTAAACAAGTAACTACAGGTGATACGTTGTGTACTCCAGATTCAATTATTACTTTAGAGAGAATGGAGTTCCCTGAGCCAGTTATCTCTATAGCTGTTGAACCAAAAACAAAAGCAGATCAAGAAAAAATGGGACTTGCTCTAAGTAAATTAGCACAAGAAGATCCATCGTTTAAAGTTGCAACAGATCAAGAATCTAATCAAACAATAATTTCTGGAATGGGAGAACTACATCTAGAAATTATTGTAGATAGATTAAAACGAGAATTTTCAGTCGAAGCAAATGTTGGTAAACCTCAAGTAGCTTACAGAGAAACCATTAGAATGCCGATCGAACAAGAAGCAAAGTATATTAAACAAAGCGGTGGCCGTGGACAATATGGACATGTGTGGTTAAAACTTGAGCCTCAAGAATCAGGCAAGGGATTTGAGTTTGTAAATGAAATCGTAGGAGGAGCCATACCAAGAGAGTTTATTAATCCAGTTGAAAAAGGTGTTATAGAACAAATGGAAAATGGAGTTATTGGCGGATTCCCAGTAGTAGATGTTAAAGTAACATTATATGATGGTTCATTTCATGATGTTGACTCTAGTGAAGTTGCATTTAAGGTAGCTGGATCGCAAGCTTTCAAAGAAGGTGCAAAAAAAGCCAAGCCCGTTATTCTAGAACCTGTCATGTCTGTTGAAGCAGTCACACCTAAGGATTATTTAGGAGATGTTACTGGAGATCTCAATAGAAGAAGAGGTATCGTATTGGGTATGGAGGATACAGTGATGGGAAATATTGTTAAAGCTGAAGTTCCTTTATCAGAAATGTTTGGATATTCAACTTCCCTAAGATCAATGTCACAAGGCAGAGCAACTTATACTATGGAATTTACAAAGTATGCTGAGTTACCATCTAACGTAGCTGAAGCATTAATCCAACAGGCATCATAATGGCTACTAAAAAAGAAACAATAAGCAAAAAGAAAACTACTACAAGTAAGAAAAAAGTAGCTAGCACAAAAAAAACTAAAGTAACCAAAAAAACTAAAGTTACAAAAAAGAAAGTTACTGCATCCAAAAAAACTTCTGTAACTAAAAAAGCATCCGAATCAAAAAAATCTGTAGCGGAAAAAACCAGCGAAACTAAAAAGAAGAATGCCCAAACTATCAGGATAAGATTAAAAACATTTGATCATAAGCTAATAGATATATCTGCAAAAGAAATTGTTGAAACTGCAAAAAGGACAGGCGCTAGAGTATTGGGACCAATACCACTTCCAACAAGAAAAGAGAGATTTACTATATTAGTCTCTCCTCATGTAGATAAAGATGCGAGAGATCAATATGAGATCAGAACTCATAAGAGGCTCATGGATATAGTGGAACCTACCGATAAAACAGTCGACGCACTCATGAAGCTTGATCTAGCTGCTGGTGTAGACGTTCAAATAGAATTAAATTAGCATTTTTCTTTAAAAATCATACATTAATTGCTGAATATGTGTTAAGATTCAGCACATTTTGCGTAAAAAAACTGTAATATAACTAACTTTATCATTTTGAGGATAATAAAATGAGTTTGGGTATGATAGGCCAAAAGGCTGGGATGACAAGAATATTTGATAATACTGGGATTTCAGTGCCAGTAACAGCTATTAACGTATCCCCTAATCAAATCACACAAATTAAGACCATAGATACAGACGGTTATAAGGCTGTTCAAGTATCATATGGCACCAAGAAAGAATCAAAGGCAAACAAAGCTATTCAAGGACACTATAAAAAAGCTTCTCTAAAACCTGGGAAAGGTCTAATGGAATTTAGATTGAATGATAAGGAAATTGAAGGTCTTGAAGTAGGAAAATCAATTGATTTAAGTCTATTTAAAGAGGGAGAACATGTAGATATTACTGGAACCACTCTTGGAAAAGGTTTTCAAGGAGGTGTTAAGAGACATCACTTCAAAACACAAGATGCAACACATGGTAATTCTTTATCACACCGAGCACTTGGATCAACTGGTCAGTGCCAAGACCCTGGTAGAGTTTTTAAAGGTAAAAAAATGGCGGGACAATTAGGAAATGTCCGTAATACAATTCAAAATTTAGTTATAGTTAAGATTCTATTAGAGGAAAATACTATTTTAGTCAAAGGATCAATTCCTGGGCATGATGGATCAGATGTTATTATAAAACCAACACGAAAAAAATATATACCAAAAGCAATACTAACCAAACAAGAAACAAAATCAGAAAAAACAGATAAAGATATAAAAACGAAGAAAGCAGAAAAAGAGACAGAATCAGATCAAGTAAAGCAAGAAACAAAAACAGAAAAATCCAAACAAGAATCCAAAACAAGTCAAGTTAAGCAAGAAGCTGAAAAGCCAGAAGCAGGAAAAGAGTAGATATGGCTGCAGTAGATCTTAAAAAAATATTTAATAAAGAATTTAATCAATCACTTGTACATCAAGTAGCAACTGACTACATGTCAAATCAGAGATCAGGAACAAAGGCTCAGAAAAACAGATCTGCTGTCAGTGGCGGTGGCGCTAAACCAAGACCACAAAAAGGATCTGGAAGAGCAAGAGCAGGAACAACTAGAGGTCCTATCTGGAGAAGTGGTGGCGTAACATTTGCCGCATCCCCAAAAAATTATAATAAGAAGATAAATAAAAAAATGTATAAGAATGCAATTAATTGCATAATTTCAGAGTTAGTGAGAAAGGAAAAAATTATATGCGTAGATGATTTCAATGTTACTGAGCCTAAAACTAAAGCCTTTGTCACAGAATTAAAAAAACTAAAAATAAAAAACACTTTACTAATAGTTCATGAAGAAAAGATCAATGTATTTCTAGCTGGTAGAAATTTACCGAATGTTGAAATAGTTAGCCCCCTTGGTGTTAATCCATATAATTTAATGAAACATGACAATGTT
>MDTB01017261.1_pt1 | contig 16559 bp, 17 predicted proteins | sample 811161 | NCBI WGS metagenome assembly MDTB01 (sample SAMN05326650, study PRJNA326480) | marine metagenome | isolation source: seawater | place: Mediterranean Sea | collected 2009 | reverse complement strand
GTTTCAAGCGCCGCCGGCGCCAGTAAAAAGTCACTGATTAAAATCCCTGTCGCATCCGCCGGCAGTAGCGTTGCCGAAGGCAGGTCACCGCCGGCAATGTGCAGACGTTCGGTGATCGCATCTAAGACCGAGCGGCCTGCCCGTGGACGCATATTTGCATCCATCAAAGCAACCGCTTCATCACCGGCAAGCAACAGATTAGCCAGCGCTAAAAGGATGATTTCGGCCCGTTCGCGTTTGCTTGGTAATTGCCGGTGTGAGCGGTAATCCATCGATGGCGAGCGATCATGCCATAACCAGGCCGTGCGGGTCACTTGCCATTCCCGTTGGCGCACGAAAACACGATCTCGTTTCGCGCTTTGCCGCCAATCAACCGCCGCGCTGGTATCAAAGGATTGATAGGTGCGAAACTGCCAAAATTCATCACCGGCACCTGCCTGCCGGCGGCCATGGAAGCCATACATCACCGTCGCTGCCAAACGGTCGGCGGCGATCCGGATGGCCGGCAAACCGGCGGCCAGTCGATCAGCTTCGGTGCGACTTGCAGCGACGGCCATTAGCGCAACCGTGCACACAAGATATCAATGACGTCGGCAATCGTTATGCCTTCAGCACGGGCCGCGAAATTAAGCGCCATGCGGTGACGTAAAATCGGCTTCGCTAACGCCAAAACGTCATCAATCGACGGCGTCAAACGATCGTCCATCACGGCGCGTGCTCGCACCGCCATGGTCAATGCCTGACTTGCCCGTGGCCCCGGCCCCCACGCAACATGGCGTTTGATGGTCGCATCGGTTGTGCTGTCCGGGCGTCCGGCACGGACAATTTCCAAAATGCCGCTTACCACACTTTCACCGACCGGCACTTGCCGCAGCAGCGCCTGCGCGGCCCGCAATTCAGCCGCCGTCATAACCTGCGCAGCGCGCGCATTCTCAGTGCCGGTTGTGTTGATCAGCATTTGCCGCTCTGCGTCTAAGTCAGGATAACCAACATCGATCTGCATCAAAAACCGATCTAATTGCGCCTCCGGCAGCGGATAGGTGCCTTCCTGCTCAATCGGGTTTTGCGTTGCGAGCACATGGAACGGCGATGGCAGGGCATGGGTCTGACCGGCTATGGAGACGGCCTGTTCCTGCATCGCTTGCAACAAAGCCGATTGTGTTCGCGGGCTGGCACGATTTATTTCATCGGCCATTAACAATTGCGCGAATACCGGCCCCGGCAAAAACCGAAACTGCCGACCACCTTCCGGCGCGTCTTCCAGCACTTCAGAGCCAAGAATATCGGCGGGCATCAAATCCGGCGTGCATTGGATCCGTTGATTATCCAAACCAATGACCGTACCGAAAGTTTCAACCAAGCGGGTTTTCGCCAAACCAGGCACCCCGACAAGTAAGGCGTGACCACCGCATAGGATGGTGATTAAGGTTTGTTCGACCACCGCCTCTTGGCCAAAGATCACTTTGCCGACCTCAGCTTTAACGGTCGATAAACTGTTCCCAAGGGCCGTTATTTGGGCAACGGCATCGTGGTTGAAGCCGGTCGCAGTCGTGTCGGTGCTGACGTTGACGCTCATGGCCGTTATACTCCCCTTACTTTCTCGGTTCGAATGACAATATATGGCTGTATATGGCTGTCGTGTAGCCAAAGAACCAGAGGCTTCGTTTTTTGAGTGTGACCATGACCGCATCTGATCCGCAAACACCCACGCAAATTGATCGCCTGCATGCCAATGCAAGCGCCCCGCAAAGACAGCCTTTTCACGTCGATCCGGCCGAGTTAACCCTGGCCCATGTGAACGACAGCCACCGCCAGTATCACATGCGGATTGCCGCTGATGGAAGCTGGTTTCATGAGGGCGAAGTCATTCAACGCCATGCCCTCGTCAAACTGTTCGCCTCCGTCCTGCGGCGCGGCGCTGATGGCTCATTTTGGCTGGTCACCCCAGCCGAGCGCGGCTTGATCGATGTTGACGACGCGCCATTCGTTGCCGTTTCCCTGGCGGCTGAAGATGATCCAAGCCAAGGCCCACAGGCCGTTAAGCTGCATTTTACAACCAATTTGGATGAAACCGTTACCGCCGGCCCTGATCATCCAATCCGGGTTGTTCATGATGCTGACGAGACACCGCGACCCTATATTCAAATTCGCCCTGGCTTAGAGGCTTTGATCGGCCGCGCGGTTTTTTATGAATTGGTCGAGCGCGCCGAAGAACGATCCTCGCCCGACGGCGCCGTTCTGGGTGTATGGAGCGAGAATTGTTTTTTTGAGTTGGGAAAGGTTGAGCTATGAACCTGCAGCTGTTCCACAGCCTGTTTACACGTGCCGCCGGCACCCAGCTCACGGCCCCTGGTGCCGGCAGTGGCGAACGCGGTGACCATGATTTGAACCCTGGCGCGCCAATGCACAACAGCTATCGGCCAGCCGCTGTTTTGGTGCCCATCGTTGACCGTCCCGAGGGTCTAACGGTGCTTTTGACCAAGCGGTCCGATGACTTGCCGGTGCACGCCGGCCAGGTCAGTTTCCCGGGCGGACGGGTGGACAACACCGACGCCGGCCCAGTTGAAACCGCGCTGCGGGAAAGCGAAGAGGAAATCGGTTTAAACCGCCGTCATGTCGAGGTGATTGGCCGGCTAGATACTTACAAAACCGGCACAGGCTTTGAAATTACGCCGATTGTCGGCCTGCTCCGACCACCGTTTGAATTGGTCGCCGAACCTGGCGAAGTGGCGGAGATTTTCGAGGTCCCGATGACCTTCATCTGCGACCGTAATAATCATCACCGCCGCAGCGGTGAATGGCGTGCGCAAACCCGGCATTTTTATGTGCTACCGTTCGATGACTATCATATCTGGGGGGCGACGGCGGGCATGCTTGTTAACCTGGCCGATGTGATCGAAGAAACGCAAAACAGCTTGGCGGCGGACTGATGCGGCAACTCATATTCGTCATTCTGCCGTTCCTATTGCCCTCCTTGATTTACTTATTCTGGTGGTTGCGCGGCCGCAAGCGTGCCGTTGATGCCGGGCAACCTGAGCAGGCCCCCGGCTTGGGCGATGCCCCGATCACCTTATTGCTGGGGGTCGGGGTCAGCTTTGTTGTCCTGATGATCTTTGGTTTTATGTTGTCCGGCGACGGTCGACCAGGCGACAAATATATTCCGCCGCGGACCGTCGACGGGGTGATCCAGCCTGGCTATTTTGAGCCGCGGAAATAGACCACGATCCGATGCAGGCCGTTGAACAAATTACCTCGCCTGACTGGCTAACGGCGCCGACAACCAGCGCGGTTCTCAAAGCCGTCAGCAATGCCGGCGGCGACATTAAAATTGTCGGCGGTGCGGTTCGTGATTTGATCTTAGGGCGGCCGGTCGGTGACCTGGATATGGCGACAACACTGCCGCCCGACGCTGTCATGGCGGCGCTCGAAAAGGCGGCGATCAAAGCTGTCGCCACCGGCTTAAGCCACGGCACCGTGACCGCCATCGTTGCCGGCAGGCCCTATGAAATCACCACCTTGCGGGCAGATATTGAAACCGATGGTCGGCATGCCAAAGTCGCCTTTACCAATGACTGGCTGACCGATGCCAGCCGCCGTGACTTCACCATCAACGCCCTTTATCTGGATGCTGACGGCTGGCTTTTCGACCCTTTTGACGGTCGCCATGACGCTGCCGCCGGGCGAATCCGTTTCATCGGTGACGCCGGCCACCGCCTCGGGGAGGATATTTTGCGCTTGCTGCGCTTCTATCGCTTCCACGCCGGTTATGGCCGCGGCGCAGCTGATGCCGCCGGCAGGGCCGCATGCCGGGCGGCCGCGGCGGGCCTCAGGCGGCTTTCCGGTGAACGCTTGCAGGCCGAACTGGTGAAGCTTCTCAGCGCTGCCGGCGCCGCCGCTGTGGCTGCCGATATGGCGACAGATGAGATTTGGCCCTATTTGGACCTTGGCGGCGTTGACACCGACAGGCTTGGGCATTTGATCAACCTGGAAAGGCTCGAAAACAGCGACCCGATCCGGCGCTTGGCAGCGCTTTGCCAGGAACCTGCCGCGGCGGCCGCCCGGTTGCGCTTGTCAAACCAGCAGCGCCGCCGCTTGATGGCGATTGGCGATGCCCCGCCGATTGATCCGGGCAGCACGCCGAAAGCGCTGCGGGCGGCACTTTATACCCTGGGCCGGCAAACCGTCATTGATCGGTTGATGATCACCCAAGCAACATCGCCGGGCACCACCGCCGACTATCAATCCGCGCGGCAATTCGCCGCCCAATGGGCGATCCCTGAACTGCCGATCAGTGGCGCCGATATCACAGCTTTGGGCGTTGCCGAGGGGGCGATGATCGGGCAATTGTTGCGGGCCGTGGAGACCTGGTGGGGCGACCATGATTTTCAACCTGACCACGCCGCCTGCCATCGTCATCTTGAAGGCCTGCTGGCTGCAAACAAGGTCAGATGACAGCAGCTCAGCGGCGGCGTATGCTGGCGCTATTAATGCCCGTCTATGTGCCAAGGGATGATCGTAAATGAGTGACAAAGCTGGCCAATCGGCAACTATTCCGAATGCCATTTTCAAGGCCATGGGCCCACCAGGCAGCCCCAGCATCGAGCGCGACCTGGCCGCTACCGGGATTGCGGCGACACAGATTCGGCGGATGAATTTGAATGAGTCGCCCTATCCGCCGTCGGCGCAGGCGATTGCCGCCATGCAAGCCGCCTGCAGCACCGTCAATTATTACCCTGACCCGAAATGGCGCGACCTTGTGGCCGCCATCAGCGGCGAGACCGGCATTGCTGAAAATCGCATCGTCCTTGGCAACGGATCTGATGAATTGATCGTTAACGCCGGTAAAATCGCCCTTAATCCCGGTGATGAAATGCTGGTGCCGGTGCCGTCGTTCCCTGGCTATGATAAGAGCGCCGAAATCAATCAGGCGGCTTTGGTTAGGGTCCCGGTGCGCCAAGACGGTGCCCCCGATGTTGATGCCATGGCCGCCGCAATCACCGATAAAACCCGTATCGTCTATTGCGCAACACCCAACAACCCGACCGGCGGGCTGATCGGCACGGCTGAGCTGGAACGGTTATCACAGGCGGTGCCGGCCAGCGCTTTGTTCATCGTCGACGAAGCTTATTATGAGTTTGGCCGCCACGCAGGCGGTGATGAGCATTTGCAGATGTTGCAAGCACGCCAAGGCCCGTGGGTGAGCTTTAGGACCTTCTCCAAAGCGTTCGGGTTGGCCGGTATTCGGGTTGGCTATGCCCTCTGCGGATCAGATGACTTGGCCAATGCCTTTCAACAGGCGCGAAGTGTTTTCAACGTCAACGCCGTCGCCCAAGCGGCGGCACTTGCAGCCCTGCGTGACCCGGACCACACCCAATGGATTTTAACGCAAACGGCAGAAGAACGCCGGCGGCTTGATGCCGGCCTGCGGCGTTTGGGTTGCCGCCCGTTTCCCAGTGTCGGCAATTTTATCGCCGCCGCAACCGACCGGCCTACCGCTGACATTGTTGCCGCCCTTGCCGCCCGTGGGATCATGATCAGCCGCCTGATGGCGCCAGGTTATCAGGATTATCTGCGCATCACCGTCAGCACGGCAGACGATACCGACGCCTTATTGGCGGCGCTTAGCGACATCCTGGCAGCGTAAGCTTGCAGACGACACGTGAAACCAGTTTGCGGGTGATGAACCGGTCATGATGGCAAGCTATTGGTGGTTATTTTTAGCGCAACCACGATTTCTGACCTTTGGCTTCCTGCTGGCCTTCATTTCCAGTTTTGGGCAAACTTTCTATATCGCCTTGTTCAACGGCGAGATCCGGGCAACATTTGATTTATCGCATGGCGAATTTGGCGAAGCCTATTCGGTCGCAACCTTAACCAGCGGCCTGATACTGGCCTTTGCAGGCAAGCGTATTGACCATATTGATCTGCGCCATTACGCCGTCATCTTAGCGATTGGCCTAGCGGTTGCCTGCCTTGGCATGTCCTTCAGCCATGGGATCTTGTCCCTCGGGATTGGCATTTTCATGCTGCGGCTGTTTGGTCAGGGCCTGCTTAGCCATGCGGCGGTGACCTCAATGGCGCGGTATTTTGATGCCGGCAATCGTGGCAAAGCCGTCAGCTTCGCCGCCCTTGGTTTCCCGTGCGGCGAAGCTGTGTTCCCGCTCATGGGGGTTGGCTTAATGTTCTGGCTTGGCTGGCGCGATGCCTGGCTTTTGTCGGCCATCGTCATTGTCGGGCTGCTTCCGCTGGCAATCTATGCCCTGTTGCGTGATCATCGCCGGCGCCATCAAGCCTATCTCGAGGCGCGCGCCGATAACAGCCAAGAAGCCAAACAGGATAGCGACCAAACCGTCGGTCAAGTTTTACGCGATTGGCGCTTTTATCTGGCCATGACAGCCCTCGCCGGGCCATCTTTCCTGATCACCGGGATCTTCTTTCATCAAGTTCATTTGGTCGCCGAGAAAGGCTGGGATCTGTCGATCTTTGCCAGCGGTGTCGCCATCTATGCAGGCTTCCAGCTGACCACCGGCATCTTGTCAGGCCCGATGGTTGATCGCCATGGCGCACGCTTTATTGCGCGGTTTTATCAAATCCCTTACGTGCTGGCATTGCTGGCGCTGGGACTGATTGATCAATGGTATGGCGGTCTTGCCTTCATGGTGTTGGCAGGCGCCGCCAGTGGCTTTTCCTCGAACATCAAAACCACGCTTTGGACCGAATTATACGGCACCCGCAATATTGGTGGCATCCGGGCGATGACCGCCGCCATTGATGTTGTCGCCTCGGCATTGTCACCGGCGCTGCTTGGCTGGGCCATCGATGCCGGGGTCAGCATCAACACCTTGATCCTGATGTGTGCGGGCCATGCCAGCTATGCGGTGGTGCTGCTGTCGAGCATGTATCGCCGTCAAAAATACCGCCGCCGGCCAATCGCGTAGCAACAGCTAGATCTGGATCGAAAAACCACCATCGATGGGGATCGCCGCCCCGGTCACAAAATCGGAAGCCGAACTGGCAAGGAAAATAGCGATGCCGGCGTGATCCTCCGGCTTACCCCAACGGCCTGCCGGGGTGCGGTTGAGCACCCGTTGATGCAGCCCGTCCACATCCTTGCGCGCCTGGCGGGTCAGGTCAGTATCGATCCAGCCCGGCAAGACCGCATTGATTTGAATATTGTCATCGGCCCAGGCCGTGGCCATCGAACGTGTCATCTGCACAATACCGCCCTTGGAGGCGCCATAGGCTGTGGAAAAAGATGCCCCAAACAGCGACAGCATTGAGCCGATATTGATGATTTTACCGCCGCCCGCCGCCAGCATCGGACCATGCGCCGCTTTAGAGGCCACAAAGGCACTGGTCAAATTGGTATCAATCACCAAGCGCCATTCGTCCAACGATAAAATTTCCGGCCGTTTGCGCACATTGGTGCCGGCATTGTTTATCAGGATATCCAGCCCCCCAAAGCGGTCAGCTGACGCCGCCACGGCAGCTTCAATCGATGCGGTATCGGTGACATCCACAGGGATAAACGCCGCTTCGACACCATGGGCCGTTAATTGCGCAACGGCGGCCGCGCCTTTTTCGGCATTGCGCGCCGCAATCGCAATATTTGCCCCGGCCTGTGCCAAAGCATCGGCCATCGCCAAGCCAATGCCACCATTACCGCCGGTCACCATCGCGGTTTTTCCGGTGAGATCAAAAATTTTCATCGCCGCCCCCCTTTAAAATTCCTGCACTGTCTTAGCTATCCGCCGCCAGCATTGCTGCAATTCGGTCAATCGCCGTGACAATATTCTCGGTTGAATTGGCATATGAAAAGCGCAAGTAACCCTCGCCCATGGCCCCAAAGCTGGTGCCGGCGATAACAGCCACGCCTGCTTCTTCAAGCATGCGCGTTTGCAGGGTTTTGGCATCCATGCCGGTGCCGGTGATATTCGGGAAGGCATAAAATGCGCCGCCTGGCTCAACACAGCTGAAACCGTCAATATTATTCAAAGCATCAACAATCACCCGCCGGCGTTGATCAAAAGCGGCAAGCATGTCATGGACCGCATCCTGCGGGCCTTGAAGCGCCGCCAAGCCAGCAAATTGTGTTGGTGCATTGACACAAGAATGACAGTTCACGGCTAATTTTTCAGCATCGGCGATAACATCTTTTGGCCACACGCTCAGGCCCAGACGCCAGCCTGTCATGGCATAGGTTTTCGACCAACCATCGAGCACAATCAGCCGGTCTTTCAGTTCCGGATATTGCAGCAGGCTCACATGGCTGCGCCCATCATAGAGCATCTGACTATAGATCTCGTCAGACAGCACCGTCACCTTCGGCCATGCTGCCAGGCCCGCCACCAAGGCATCAAATTCTGCCTTATCAACGGCGCCGCCGGTTGGGTTGGCGGGGCTATTGAGAATGAGCAAGCGCGTCCGATCGGTAATCTGGGCCAGCACTTCAGCGGCCGAAAAAGCAAACCCGTTTTCTTCGCGCAGTGCAATCGGCACCGGCGTCGCGCCAGAAAATCGGATCGCTGATTCATAAATCGGAAAACCCGGATTGGGGTACATGATCTCCGTGCCCGGCTGGCCATAGATCAGCATCGCAAAAAACATCGTCACTTTGCCGCCCGGAACGATCAGCACATTGCCGGGGTCAACAGCAGCCCCATGGCGGGCCTCAAGATCGGCCGCGACAGCCTCGCGCAACTCGGGAATACCTTGCGCCGGGGTGTAGCCATGGTGGCCGTCCCGCAGCGCCTTTATGGCCGCTTCGACAATATGTTCGGGGGTTTTAAAATCAGGTTGCCCGATACCGAGATTGATAATATCGCGGCCTGACGCAGCCAGGGCATTGGCACGGGCCAAAACCTCAAACGCGGTTTCAGTGCCCAACTCATTCATACGGTCGGCGAGAACAGCCATGACAGATCTTCTTCCTTACATGTAACGAAAAGCGCAGCGGCGGTCGTGTTATGTTGGCAGACTAAAACAGTTTGCGGGAAAATTGAACGTAAACTGACAGCGAATGCCGGTGAACATATTTGGCAGGGCTGCTGCGGACGTGTTATCACCACCGCCCGGCCGGTGGTTTGGCGTGGCTGTTGACGAGGATATGATATGAAAGCGGCAAATTCTATTTTGTCATCCTACGGGACGACGGTTTTCGAGGTCATGTCGCGGCTGGCGATCGAGCATAAGTCAATCAATCTTGGCCAGGGTTTCCCGGATGATTTTGGCCCTGACCAAGTCCTGGCAAAAGCCTCTGAGGCGTTATTTGATATTCCCAATCAATATCCGCCGATGCTTGGGGTCCCGGAGCTTCGCCAAGCGGTCGCCCAACATGGCAAGCGGTTTTACAATCTTGATATCGATTGGCAGACCCAGGTGATGGTGACCACAGGTGCAACCGAAGCACTGGCGGCAACTTTTTTCGGCTTGATTGAACCTGGCGACGAAGTTGTTTTGATTGAGCCCTGCTATGATTGTTACATGCCGATCATCCGCCGCGCCGGAGGCATTTGTCGGACCATCCAACTGCAGCCGCCGCAGTGGAACTTAGATGTCACCGCCCTAGCCGCCGCTTTTTCAGAGAAGACAAAATTACTGGTCCTGAATTCGCCGCAAAACCCGGCCTCAAAAGTTTATCGGCAAGATGAATTAGAAGCCATCGCGAAACTTGCCCAAGCCCATGATGTTGTTGTGGTTTGCGATGAAGCCTATGAGCACATCGTATATGACGACCATTGCCATACGCCATTGATGACGCTGCCAGGGATGGCCGAACGGGTGGTTAAAATTGGCTCTGCCGGCAAAACGTTTTCGGTCACCGGGTGGAAGGTAGGCTATATCACCACACACCCTAATCTGCTGGCACCGATCGCCAAGGCGCATCAATTTTTGGTCTTCACCACCGCCCCCAATCTGCAGCGGGCGGTTGCCTTTGGCTTGACCCAGGATGATGACTATTTTGACAATCTGGCCACAACCTTGGCCAGTAAGCGTGATCGTCTCAGCCGCGGTTTGGCAGGCACCGGCTTAAAGCCGATTGACTGTGCCGGCACCTATTTCCTATTCGCTGATTTCGCGGAATTAGATTTTGACGGCGATGATGTTGCTTTTTGCACTTACCTGACCACCGAGGTTGGGGTTACGGCTGTACCGGTAAGCGCCTTTTACAGCCAGAATGGCGCCGCCGACACGGTGCGCTTTTGTTTTTCCAAACAGGATGATGTGCTTGATGCGGCGGTGGATCGGCTGCGCCGGCATTTCACCTAAGATCAGACGTCCGCCAGCCAATACGGGTGTGCGCCATAGGTATCGACCAGAAAGTCAACGAAGGCGCGGACTTTGGGCGACAAATGCCGGCTTGACGGATAGACCGCAAAAATCGGCACATCTTCGCGAACATATTCACCGAGAACCTCGATTAAGCGGCCGTTCTTGATGTGCTCTCCCGTCATGAAACTGGGCAGCATTGCCAAGCCACCACCTGCTTGCACCGCTTTGAGAATGGAATCCCCATTCGAGGTCATGATGGTGCCCTGGGCGCGGATCACGGTTTCGGTGCCGTCCACCACAAAATGCCAATCATTGATGGGATTGCCTGGTGGATAGGTCAAAAGCGCGTGCTGATTTAAGTCTGCCGGGGCGTTGGGACGGCCATATTTGGCCAAATATTCAGGGGCGGCAACAATCGACCGATAATTATTCGCCAGCTTGCGCGCGATCAGACTGGAATCCTTCAAGCCGGCGATGCGGATCGCCAAATCAATCCCTTCGTCAACCAGATCAACGATCCGATCGTTGACCAATAACTGCACCTCCACCTCAGGAAAACGGGTGATGAATTCCGGCAAATGAGGTGCCACATGGCGATGCGCAAAGGTTGTTGGCGCGGTCAGCCGAAGGCGCCCGCGCGGCGCCGCATGCGACTGGCTGACGGCAATTTCCGCCTCATCAACATCGGCTAAAATCCGTTTACAGCGCTCGTAATACGCAGAGCCAACTTCGGTCAAGCTGATCCGGCGGGTGGTGCGGTTCAACAACCGAACCCCGAGACGATCTTCCAAGGCCGCCAATTGTTTACTGACCACCGACGGCGATAGGTTTTTAACCCGTGCGGCACCGGCCAAGCTGTTATTCTCGACAACGGCAGCAAAAACACTCATCGCGGTCAGGGTATCCATAGGGCCAAAACCTCTAAATAATTTCCCAATTGGAGCGAATAGACGCAGTTTATACCTGATTAAAATCTGTGAGGGAAATTTTGTATGTGCGACGAGTTGTCAAATCCGACCGCATCAGCGCCACCATCTTAGGTTGATTTCGCGCCCTTGGAAATGTCGCGGATTCAGTGTTATAGAACTAATTAAAGCACCCTGTCGCAGCAGCTTGCGCGCCCATAAAAGAAGTAAAAAATGAGCAAAGATCTTCACCTCGAGACAAAGATTGCCCAGGCTTTGGGCTGGATTGACGAGAGCACCCGGGCGGTCATCCCGGCGATCCACCCGGCCACAACCTTTGTGCGCGATCACGACGGCAGCAATCAAGATCCGTTTGTTTATTCGCGCAATGATAATCCGAATTATGGCCAGGTTGAACAAACCTTGAGCGCGCTTGAAGGTGGCCAGGATGCGATGGTGCTGTCGGCCGGCATGGCAGCGGCGGTGCTGCCCTTCATGACCCTGCAAGCCGGAGACCATGTGGTGATCCAAGACGTACTGTATTGGGGGGTGCGCGGCTGGGTCACCAAGCATTGCGCACGCTTTGGCATCGACCTGGATTTTTTCCCCGCCCAGGATCCCAGCCAGATTGCTGGCCTACTGCGGCCCGGAAAAACCAAAATGGTCTGGATCGAAAGTCCCGCCAATCCCAGTTGGGAGGTGGTTGATATCGCCGCCGTCGCCAGCATCGCCCATGATGCCGGCGCGCGCTTGGTGGTTGATTCCACCGCCGCAACCCCCATTTTGACCCAGCCCATAGCGCTTGGCGCAGATTTGGTTATGCATGCCGCCACCAAATATCTGAACGGCCACAGCGATGTCTTGGCAGGTGCCTTAATTACCGCTGATGCAAGCAGCGATTGGTGGCAAGAGATGCGGGCCAACCGGGCGGCGATGGGATTGGTTCTCGGCCCGCAAGAATGTTGGTTACTGTTACGCGGCATGCGGACTTTGGCCCTGCGGGTGCGGCAGTCATCTGCCAATGCGCAAGCCCTGGCGGAACATTTCAGCGGCCATCCACAGCTGCATGCGGTGCTATATCCGGGCTTACCTCAGCATCCAGGCCACGCTATTGCCCGCCGGCAAATGCAGAATGGTTTTGGCGGCATGCTGTCGATCCGGCTACACGGCGGCTTTGAAGCGGCAGCAAAAACCGCCCGCCGGACAAAAATTTTCAAAGAGGCAACTTCCTTTGGGGGGGTTGAGAGCTTGATCGAGCACCGGGCACCGATTGAAGGCCCGGAAACAAAGGTGCCGGCTGACCTGATACGGCTTTCTGTTGGCATTGAGCATATTGATGATCTGATTACGGATCTCGACGCCGCCTTGACGAGCGTTTAAAGCTAAACACGCATTCATAGTTTGGAGAGATTTCGATGATCGAGCTTTATACGTGGACCACGCCGAATGGCCGCAAAGTAACCATCGCCCTGGAAGAAATGGGCTTGGCCTACAACGTTCATACCGTCAACATTACCAAGGATGAGCAGTTCGAGCCGGCATTTCTGCAAATCTCACCGAATAATCGGATCCCGGCGATTGTTGATGCCGACGGCCCTAACGGCCAGCCTGTGTCGGTTTTTGAAACCGGCGCGATCCTGCTGTATTTGGCCGAAAAAACCGGCCAATTCATGCCCACAGACAGCCGCAAGAAAATTGCCGTTTATGAATGGCTGATGTGGCAAATGGGTGGCTATGGACCGATGCTTGGCCAAGCGCATCATTTCCTGCGCTATAATGTTGGTAAAGCACCCTATGCCGAAGAACGCTACCGCAATGAAACCCTGCGCCTATACGGTGTGTTAGATCGGCGCTTAGCTGGCAACGAATTTGTTGCCGGCGACGAATACAGCATTGCCGACATGGCCATCTATCCATGGACGGCCCGTCATGAATGGCATCAAGCGCCGCTAGACGACTTCGCCCATGTGAAACGTTGGTATGACCAATTGGGGCAGCGGCCGGCCGTTCAGAAGGGTATGGATACACCGCCGGTGCAAAACTAAGCATGCGGTTTTGACGACGATAAAAATAAAGCGCTGATAAATACGCAATCCATGGCTGGACAATCTGCCAACGGATCGTTATCTACAGCGCTGGTGGCAGCTCAGGGACATGATTACCCCTGTTGCAGCCACCCTTTGGAGAGGTGGCCGAGTGGCTGAAGGCGACGGTTTGCTAAACCGTTATAGGGGGAAACTTCTATCGTGGGTTCGAATCCCATCCTCTCCTCCATTTTCTTTTTCTATAATGTTCTATTGAAGTTCTATTCCGGCTCTAAACCTCTGGTTTTAACGTGTGCCGACTCTGTTTTGTATCCGTACAAGATTGCCGCCATCCGTCGCTATCCCGATCCATGTGTGGGATAAAGTGTGGGATAAAGTTTTGTCTCCTGCTGAAAAGAGATTGAGCGCAAAAGCGCGTTATGTCTCAGTCGGGAAAAAATTATCTACAACAAATTGAACGCAGCCTCAAATTTGCCGCCTGCACCACAAAAAATTGAGGTAAACCGCACAATGATCCCCGTCATTGACGCGATTGATGTTGGTCCAGTTCGAGAACCCTTCAAAGGCCTGCCGGAGAATGACGGCGCATCTCAAGATACTGTTCGCAGGCGTTACGATAGAGCTCTGGCAGAAGTTTGCCGTAACGGCAACCTTGTCTACGCCTCAGGAAAGCTCGGCTTACTGCAAGCTGAGGACAAACTGCACGCATAGTATTAGAGCGAGACAACCGGGACTCCACCCTGTGGGGGAGTCCGGTGTCCCACTGATAAATGCTCAAAAATGGCGAAAACCAGGCTATCTAAACGTCTGGAACGTAAGATGAGTGAGGAGGCCATCAGGCCCCGCCTAGCTGACTGTCTTGAGAAAAACGATCTCGCCGCGCCAGAAAGCTTTCAAAAGCGTAAAGCCGCCTTTCCAAAATGGTTTGAAGACCTCGGCAAAAAAACCATAGACAGCGCGCCGGTTTCGATATGCCTAATTATTTTTGCGTTCCGCGCCAGGGCGCGCAAGGATTGCTGCCATGCTGCAATCGACGGGTAATGGCACCATGTCAGACAAGTTTGTTCTATAGTGGTGGGCAATAGATTAAGAATTTGAAGTTAGGTGCGGCCTCTGTCCGAGATCAAACCGTCAACCTGTCGATGTGCCACGACTTAACCAACCACCCGTAGGAGGGATCACAAATGTCCAGAGTGCATGTAATTGCCATCATCACAGCTAAACCCGGAAAGCGAGCAGAGGTGCTCGAAAATTTTAACGCAAACGTCGCTGCTGTTCATGCCGAAGATGGATGCATTGAGTATGGAGCCGTCATTGATTGCGCCGACGCTGGCTTTGCAACGGCTTTTGGAGCTGACTCTTTCGTTGTGGTCGAGAAGTGGGCGAGCCTTGAGCATCTGAAGGCACATGCCGCAGCCCCACACATGAAAGCTTATGCGGAAAAAAACAAAGACCTTTTGGCTGACAGGACGATCCATGTCATGTCGGATGTATAGCTGCATGGCCACCATCGACAACACAAACGCCGTATTTAAAGATACGATCATGACTGGCAGACCCGAAAAGTCGCTTCGCCGTGTCGGAGGTTAAGAAAGGGGATTTGAAATGGTGGATATGAAAGAAACCGTTGGTCTAGTTGAGACAGCTCTTCAATCGAATGATGCCACGCAGCTTGCGGCAATCATGGCGATAACGTTAGTTCAGAATGGCTATGGCCATTTTGAGGGCGCTCAGTCAATTGACGATGGCGCATCCTCAATGCTGCTGACCTTGCCAGACGGGAAGTTTCTCTCGTGTAAAATAGAAATACTCGATGAGAGACCTGTTATGGGCGAATTGCAATGACCACCATCGGCACCAAAAGCGCCGTGTTCAAAGATAAGATCATGGCCAACCGATCATTGTGCCGAGCTAATGCAATCTGACCCGCCCATCGTCGGTGATCTTGTCCTGATCGGTGGCGGGCATGCGCAAGTTGCTCTCCTAAAATCTTTGGCGATGAAGCCAGTGCCGGGACTTCGCACCACCCTGATCTGCCGTGAGATAGACACACCCTATTCCGGCATGCTCCCCGGGTTTGTTGAGGGCGTTTGGAGTGCGCAGGACATCCATGTTGATCTGTCGCGCCTGGCCAGCATGGCTGGTGCGCGCCTGATCAATGCGCCAGTTGCTGCAATTCATGCCGACGACAAGCGTATAGAGATTACCGGCAGACCATGTCTGCCGTATGATGTGCTGACAGTTAATACCGGTGGTGAACCCAATCTTGCAGCGATTGCCGGTGCCGCGTCCCATTGCATTCCGGTCAAACCTATTGGATTGTTCCTGCGCAAGCTTGCTATGCTGACAGAAGCAGGTTTCCCCAAACGCCTTGCAATTATCGGCGGCGGTGCGGCAGGTTGTGAACTGGCGCTGGCTTTATCGGCTCGCTGGCAGAGAGATGCCGGCCGGCGGCCTGAGATTAGGGTTTTCGGTCGCGCCGCCCGCCTTGTGCCTGAACATCCGCAGCGTGCCGCCCGTCTTCTGCATCAGGCCATGACCAAGGCCGGATGCAGCATCCATTGCGCTGCCGACGTGACCAGGGTCGACGACGGTCGGCTTTTCCTCGAAAATGGTGACAGCTACGAATTCGATGCCTGCTTTCTGGTCAATTCAGTCGCCCCACCCTCCTGGTTGTCATCGAGCGGCCTGACGCTGGATGAGGCCGGTTTTATCGCTGTTACCGCATCGCTGCAGTCGGTATCGCATCCAGAGGTATTTGCCGCCGGTGATGTGGCCACGATCACCACCGACCCACGCCCAAAGGCCGGGGTCTATGCCGTGCGCGCGGGACCGGTGCTGACGCAGAACATTCGCCGGTTCATCGCCGGTCAGCGCACCCGTTCCTGGCGCCCCCAAACACGCGCGCTTGCAATCTTAGGCACTGCCGACGGCGGCGCAATTGCCATTCGTGGCAGCCATGCCAGCAGGTCGCGCCTTTGGTGGTGGTTGAAAAAACGGATCGATCGCCGCTGGATCGCAAAATATACAGAGCTATCGATGCCACCCCCGACCACTGCCAACAGGCTTACCGGCATTAATGGCAGGACAAAACCAGCTGAACTAAAGGACCCAGCTTTCGAGCCGATGCGCTGCCTTGGCTGCGGCGCCAAAACAGGGCACGAGACGTTGGTGGCCGCGATGCGTGAGGCGACAGCAGCAGCCATTGCCCTTGGTGCCAACGCAGCACTAATGCCGCCCGATGGGCTGACTGAAGACTCGGCCGTCCGGGCGACCCCACAAAGTGGCGAGATGGTGCAGTCGATCGATGTCATCTCCGAACTGGTGTCCGACCCTT
>MDTB01141241.1_pt1 | contig 16561 bp, 19 predicted proteins | sample 811161 | NCBI WGS metagenome assembly MDTB01 (sample SAMN05326650, study PRJNA326480) | marine metagenome | isolation source: seawater | place: Mediterranean Sea | collected 2009 | reverse complement strand
TTATGGATGGAAAATTTTAGGATGGGGTGGAAAAAATTATTCAGGATCAAAGATAGGTCCTAAATGGAAACCAGGATTTACTAAGGCAATTCAATATTGGGTGCCTTCAATAGCTACAAGTGCTATTACAATTTATAAAGGAAATGAATTTAAGGAATGGAATGGGCATGCATTAGTCACTTCTTTAAAAGATAAGTCCTTAAGAAAGTTAATATTTAATGATCTATCAAGTGTGAAAGAGAAACTTATATTCAAAAATAAAATAGGGAGAATAAGAGATATTCAGGTTCACCCTATTAATGGAAAAATATTCCTCTTAACCGAAGATAGTTTATGGTTGATGGAAAAAAGTTAATCTATCTTTTTTTAAACTAATAATTATTTTTTTTGCTTATCACTCAAACCTAGTTTTTTGCTATGTCTTAATCTAATTATGACAATTGCAGATGCTATCAAAACTATGGCTACAGCTTCATAGACTAAAGCTGAAGGATCTTGTTCTTTGCCTTGTAATATTATAAATCTAGATAATGCTGTTATAGCAATTAATAAAGGAAGTGTAATTCTAATAGTTTGGCTTTCCCAAAAAATTCTAATCATTGCTAACACTTCAAGATATAAAAATAATAAAAGTAAATCAGCTAGACCTACAGATTTATTAAAAATCATTTGTTTTATCTCTAAACCTATAGCAACTATTGTGCTTATTAAAATAATTGATAAAACTATTAACTGTATTTGTTTTACTAAATCTTTCATTTAATTTGTGATCTCTTATAACATTGTATAGTGTTTTTTAATAAACATGCAATAGTCATTGGTCCTACTCCTCCTGGGACAGGCGTCAGTGCTTTAGCTACTTTTGATACTTCATCAAATGCTACATCTCCTACTATTCCTTTATCAGTTTTATTAATTCCAACGTCAATCACAATAGCATTGTTCTTTACCCAGTCCCCTTTAACTAATTCAGAGATTCCCACTGCAGCAACTATTATATCTGCTTGTAAACATTCTGATTTTAAATCTTTAGTTTTTGAATGTGTAATTGTTACCGTACAATTCTCTTTTAAAAGTAGTTGTGTCATTGGTTTACCATTTAAATTAGATCTACCTATAATAACTGCTTTTTTGCCATTTAAATTTGGTTCAATCTTTTTAATTAATAAGTAGCATCCTAAAGGTGTGCAAGGAACTGAGCTTTCATAACCAGAAGAAAGGTTACCAACATTTACTGGATGAAAACCATCAACATCTTTTGATGGAATGATTGTTTCAATTACTTTCTGTTTATTAATATGTTTGGGTAATGGAAGTTGTACTAAAATTCCTGAAACACTATTATCTTTATTTAATTCTTCAATTTTGTTTAAGACTGTTTTTTCTTCTACACTTTCAGGATATTTAATTACCTCAGATTTTAGGCCTACTTCATTTGCTGATTTTTCTTTATTACGTACATAAATCTGGCTTGGAGCCATATCACCAATTAATATTACTGTAAGTCCTGGAACAGTATTATATTTTGATTTTAAATCTGAAACTTCTTTCTTTAATTCTTCTCTTAGTTCTGCTGCTATTTTTTTTCCATCTATTAAAATCATAAGGTTTTTTAAAAAATTATTGGTGCAACATAAAGCTTCATACACATTTCTATAAACCAAATCAACAAAAGTAGTATAATAGGAGAAATATCCAAAGAACCTAAATTAGGAAGAAAGCGCCTAATTTTATTCAACATTGGATCTGTTAATCGGTAAGTCATTTCTAAAACTGAATAAACAAATCTATTTTGAGTATTTAAAACTCTGAAAGCAATAAGCCAACTAATCACAACGTTCGCTAATACCACATAAGAATAAAGCTTTAATACTTGAAGTGCTAAATAAAAAATGGCTATCATTTTTTTTCGATATAAATTGATTGACTTGGAAAAGCAAATGATGCTTTATTTTTCTCTACTATTTGCTTAATTTCAATTGCTAATCTCTCTTTAACTGAAAGCCACTCTTCCCAACTGTCTGTTTTGGTAAAGCATCTAACATACATATCTATTGAACTATCAGAAAATTTATCAATTCTAACCGCTACGCCAATACTGGTATTATAATCTTTACTATTATTTATATGGTTTTCTATTTCATCCCTAATAATCTTTAACTGATCAACTGTCGTATCGTATTGAAGTGTAATAATCCAACTAATAAGCCAATTAGTAGTTTGGCTCACATTAATCACAGCATTTTCTGCAAATTGAAAATTAGGAATAATTGCTAGTGATTTGTCAAACTTTCTTATCACTGTTGATCTAAAGCCAATTTTTTCCACTATACCTTCAATAATTCCCTCAACCAAAATCCAATCCCCAATTTTAAATCTTTTTTCAACTAAAACTAAAATACCAGAAATTAAATTTTTAAACAAATCTTGTGCCCCCAAAGCAACAGCTACACCAAACAAACCAAGCCCTGCAATAATAGGTCCTATCTTAATTCCCCAAAGTTCAAGTACAGCAGCTAAACCTAAAATAAAAATTAATATCTTTAACGATTTAATTATCCACCCAATTAATTCTCGTGTTAACATTTTATCCAAACCACTAAGAATATATGAAATTGGTTCTATAATTTGATGAATTATCCAAAAAATTAAAATAGTAATTAAAGTTCTATTAATCGTATCGACTATGGCTCTACCTTCCTCAGCAAAAGTCATATAATAACTTGCAATAAAAAAACCCAAAACAACTGGTAAAAATCTTGCCGGACCCTCCATTGCTTGAACAAAAGTGTCATCAAGTTTATTGGTCGTTCTCTTTGTAATACTCTCGAGTTTTTTAATAAGAACTTTACTGATTATCCCTCTAAAAATTAAAAAAATGAAAAAAATTCCAATACCAATTAATATTTGAAAAATATCAACTCCATGAATTCCTTTATTCCAAACAGAAATAAATAGATCACTAAAATTATTTAATAATTCCATAGCTAAATTTTATACAGTAAAAATTCCTCTTCTCCAGGGTTAAAAAGAAAAATTTTTTTCCATTTGATTTCATTCAAAATAGTAGAGGTTTTTTCACTTATACACATTAAATTAGTGTCCATCCAAAGAGCATCGAGTTGGTAATTCTTTATTATATTTAATAAACTTACTGCACTATTTTGAGAATAAACATAGACTAATTGAGGCATTTTTAATTTAAGCTTGTCTATAAACTTTTGATCAAATTTTTCAATAGAATTAGCCTTATAATTAACAACTCTTTTTATATTATAGCCCTCTGAAATTAACTCTAAGTGTAAATTAGTAGACACATCTTGTCCACTTACATAAATTAATTTACCATCACTTAAATTAAAATTTTGTAAAATTAATTCTTTTAAATTACTAACGTTTCCATCAGCTACAAAAATATTTTGAAAACCAACACTTTTAGCTTTTTTTTCAGTAGCACTACCTACACAAAAACAAATTAATTTTTTGTCTATATTATTTATGTCTAAAAATTTAATTGCATTTGCACTTGTAAAAATAATTCCCCTAAAATCAGAAAAATTTATAGACTCATAACTTAAACCTTTAATGGCTATTAATGGTAAGTGAGAAACTTCATGACCTAAAGACTTAAATTTTAAAATCATTTCATGGCAATCTTCGATTGGTCTAGTTAACAAAATATGCATACTATTTTTTATAAGAATTTTTAGATTGTGTCTTAAGTATTTTTCCCGCCTCTTTTCCCAGCTCTAATGCATACTTTAAGTCTTTTGATAATTTAATATAAAATCTATCTTTTCCATCTAAAGAATAAAGTTCAGCTTCAAGGTTTATTTTATCATTAATAATCTCTGCAAAGGCACCAACAGCTGTTTCACAATCTCCTTCCAATACTTTAAGAACATTTCGTTCAGCCTTAATACATTCATGGGTTTTTCTATGATTAACTTTATTTAATATTTCAATTAATTCTTTATCGTTTTCTCTGCATTGTAAAGCAATTACTCCCTGTCCTGCACTAGGAATTATTTCTGAGACAGAAAATCTTTGAGAAATTTTTTTTTCTAAACCAAGTGACTCAATTCCTGCATAAGACAAAATTATTGCATCATATAAATTTTCATTTAATTTTTTAACTCTTGTGTCAATATTTCCTCTTATTAACTTATAACAAAGATCTTTTCTTAATCTTTTAAGTTGAAATTCTCTTCGAAAAGATGATGTTCCAACCACCGCGTTGCTTTTTAATTCTTTTAATTTTTTATTACCATTGCTAATTAGAATTTCAGTAGGGTTATTTCTTTCTAAGAAACAGTTTGTTAATAAACCCTCTGTTTCATCTGTAGGCATATCTTTTAAAGCATGTACCGCAAGATCAATATTTTTTTCTAATAATTCTCCTTCTATTGTTTTACAAAATAATCCTTTACCACCATACTCAGATAATCTTCTGTCAATTATAGTGTCACCGGCTGTAGTAATGCTTTTTACTTCTACACTTTCTATTTTTTGATTCTTAAGTAGCTCCATTTTAGCTCTTTCAGCGTAAATCAGCGCTAACTTGCTTTTTCTAGATCCGATAATAATTTTGTTTTTCATTTAGTTGTTTTATACTTCATAACTTATAATGAAATTGTATTATTAATAAAAAATAATTCTATGTCCAGAAAACCTATAATTTTAGGAATTGAGTCAAGCTGTGATGAAACAGCTGCTTCCATAATTACTGAAAATGAAGAGGGTGTTCCAATAATACTGTCTAATATAGTTTCTAGCCAAGTTGATGTTCATAAAGAATTTGGTGGTGTTGTTCCTGAGCTTGCCGCAAGATCTCATATAGAAAAAATCGATTTAATTACTAAAAGAGCTGTCAAGGAAAGTGGCATTACATTAAAAGAAGTAGATGCTGTAGCTGCTACTGCTGGCCCAGGTCTTATAGTTTGTCTATCAGTAGGATTAAGTTTTGGAAAAGCAATTGCTTCATCGTTAAAAAAACCTTTTATAGCTGTAAATCATCTTGAAGGTCATGCTCTAAGTCCAAAATTAAATTCTAAATTGAACTTTCCCTATCTATTACTTTTAATTTCTGGTGGACATACTCAATTTTTAAATGTTCAAGGACTAGAAAATTATAAAAGATTAGGAACAACTATAGATGATGCAATAGGCGAAGCGTTTGATAAAACTGCTAAACTGCTTGGTATAGAGTTTCCTGGTGGCCCTCAAATAGAAGAGTACGCAAAAAAAGGTGATCCTACCAAATACGAATTACCAAAACCAATAATAAATAAAGGTGGCTGTAATCTATCTTTTGCTGGACTTAAAACTGCAGTTCTTAAAATTGCAAAAAAAATTCGATCAAATCAAGAAAAATATGATTTGGCAGCTTCCTTCCAAAGAACAATTGAAGAAATATTATATAAAAAAAGTAAAATTGCTTTTAAAGAATTTAGAAAAATTAATAAAAATAAAAAAAATACTTTTGTTGTTGCCGGAGGAGTTGCAGCCAATTTAAAAATCAGAAATATTTTGACAAAACTTTGTGAAGAAGAAAAGTTTGAAGCTATTTTTCCTCCCTTAAGCCTATGTGGGGACAATGCTGCGATGATTGCAATAGTTGGGTTAGAAAAATTTAAAGAAAAAAAATTCAATGATTTAGATTTTCCTGCTAAACCTAGATGGGCATTAGATGAAAGTGCTAAATTTTTAAAAGGAGCTGGAGTAAAATTTTAAATCAAAAACGTTATTTATTTGTGCTTTCAAAAACGTAATAGGAAACAGATTCAATTTCTTTATCTGTCAGCATTCCTTCGAATGCAGGCATTACTCCTATTCCCATAGAAACAGCATTTGATATTCTAATTAGCTCAAGATTGATTTGATCTAAATTAGGACCAATTTGACCAACTGAATTTGCAGCTTTTAATGTGTGACAAGCTGCACAGTTAGCTTTATTCAAAAAAATATCTCTTCCGAGATCATATTTTTCATCTGATTTTAAAGGTTGAATTAATATGTTTAAAAAAATAATTATTATAAATATATAAATTTTTTTCATTTTAATTTTTCAAATTCTATTGAATCCAATCTTTATTATTTCTTAAAAAACTTGCTGAGAACTTAGCTCTTTTTTTGACACAATACATTGGGTACATTGACCTTATCAACTCAGGATTTTTATAATTTTGAAAGTTTAGATTTTTCATATTTCTTTCAAAAATTTCCCAGAATTTTTTTTGTAATAACAAGTCTTTTTCAGTTTCTTTCCAGTTGCCAGATACACGTTCCTCCATTTCAATAGCTAACTCTCTTATTTCTTTAGGTGTATTTTCTTTAAGCTCAACATTATTTTCTTCATATTCTTTTGAAAAAAAGCTTAGAGCTACATTAGAAGAGAAAATTTCTGAAATGGTCAAATTTTTATTATTTTTTTTATCAAAGTGGTGTTTTGTCATCAGTAAATCATTTTTACATTGAACTTGCATGTGTCCAAAAGGTACCTGGATAAATGCGATAGGTTTACGAAATACTGTTATAACAGCATCAATTCCACAAGCTGTCGTAATAGAAAAAGTGCAATGTGCACATAAATAAATATCCATAAAATCACTTCTTAGTTCTGAATTTGCATAATCAATTATTTTTGGGTTAGATGAATTTAAAGGTTTTTTCACTTTCACTCCCATGCGAAACACATAATAACCTCTATTAGCAAGCTCCTCAGCAGCAAGTAAAAAATTATCAACATTACCATCTCTATAATTATGATAACTAAAATCTTTAAGTGTTCGATCTTTATATCTATCTAAGTAAGCCGAGTCTCTTACAACTAAACATACAAATTTTGCATTTTTTGGTATTCCAAATTCATATAAAATTTTTTTACCTCTTAATTTTTCTTGTTCTGTGAAACTAATGTGAGGATCAAATTTATCCATTATATTATGAATATCACGATCTATATTTAAATTAATATTAATTTCGTGATGAAAACCACCTTTGATAAATAAATTAAAAAAACGATTTATATAAAACAAAGGAACTAATAAAAAAGCTGGAAGTATCATTAGATCTCTTCTTAACATTTTTACTAATTGTTTATTGCAAACATATTTATCTTTTAGAAAGAAAATATCTATATGTGCTTGAGATGGTTGATCTATTTTAGCTTCTCTCTTACAAGAATATAATTCGCTATTAATTGCAATATGACCAATCCTACTAGATGCTAATCCATGCCACCTTATTAAAAGCCAAGGTCTTATCAAACGAATTATAATTATCAATGGAAATGATAATAAGTAAATTGGTGACTGCATCAATAAATAAAAAATAGTTTTTAATTTTTTTATAAAAACTATAAATCCACCTTCTTTAATTTGATCTATATGTTTTTTAAGTATATCTGAAATCATGGAGTTAAGTTATTTATTTTTTTAAAATTTTTAATATTTCTTTATAAATTTTATCTTGAGTAATTCCATGGCTTCTTAATAAATCATTTTGAGAACCATAATTTTTAATATTTTTATCTTTAAGAGCAAAAGAAACTATTTTACCTTTGTATTTATTTTCAAATGCTATATTTTTAAAAATAGTGGATAATCCATTTATCTCCGATATATCTTCAAGTGTTATTATATTATTAAAATTATTAAATATTTTTTTAATTTCACTATTATTATTTGGTTTTAATGTGTGGTAACTAATAACTGTTGGGAAGATTTTTTTTAATTTTGCTTTCTCAATGATTTCAAAAAAAAATTTGATTATAGGTCCAGTTCCAATTAAACAAATGTCATCTTTTCCTTTTTTAATAATTCTAGGCTTATTGAATACCCATTTTTCATGTGATTTTGCAGTGAAATTTTTTTCTCCTGACTTACCTATTCTTAAATAACATGGAGAATTATTTTTAGTAATCAAATATTTTAAACATTCCTCTAGTTCCAGTGAATCACAAGGATTAAGTATTTTAAAATTTGGTAAACATCTCATTACTGAAACATCTTCTTGGGTTAAATGAGTTCCTCCTAAAGTAGAATAGACAGTGCCAGCACCCATGCCAACAATTACAACTGGTAAGTTTTGATATCCAACATCAATTCTTACCATTTCAAAAGGTCTAAAAATTGAGAAAGATGCAATGGTGTAAGCAAATGGCTTTAAACCTCTCATTGCTAAACCAGCACAAATACTAATCATACTAGACTCTGCAACTCCAACATTTATAAACCTATCAGGATATTTTTTACTTAATTCTGCCATTTTACCAGCTGGAGAAATGTCGGCAGCCACAACTCTTATTTTTTTATTTGTTTTGCTAAATTTATATAAAACTTCTGCGAATTTATTTCTCATTTTTTTTATAATATTTATTTAAATAATTAATTGCTGATACATATTCTTTAGTATTTGGAGATCTATAATGCCAAATTGGAACATTCATCATATACGGAATCGGAAATCCTTTAATAGTATTACATACTAAAGCGAAAGGTTTATTTTTTTTTTTCTTAATACAATTTTTATATATCTCTCTTACATTGTGACCATTGCATGATTTAATTGCCCATCCAAAAGCTTTTAATTTATCTGTTATTGGCGTTAATGTTGGATGAGTATTTTTTGAAAAAGTCGAACTTTGTAAACCGTTATGATCAATAAATAAATTAATATTAAAAATTTTTAATGATGAAATCATTAAAATATATTCCCAAGTTGTACCTTCCATAAGTTCACCATCACTAACAACAACATATATGTTAATTTTTTTTTGACCGATAGCTAAACCTGCCGCTATTCCCAAGCCATGCCCAAGTGAGCCTGTAGAAGCCTCTATACCAGGATTCCCATAATCAGGATGAACTCCCAATTTACTATTTTTTTGACAATAGCTGTGCAGAAATTTTTTACTAATAATTTTTTTTGACTCTAAAATTACATATTGCAAAATTCCTGTGTGACCTTTTGATAAAATAAATTTATCATCTTTTTTTAAAAGAAAATTATAAATTGTATCTAAAATTTCAACTGATGAAAATGAACCTCCAATGTGTAAAGCACCTACTTTTTGAGATAGGTCTAGAATTTTTTTTCTATATTCTAAACAACGTAAGTTGGATTTTTTTAAATGAATTTTTGAAAATTGAGTCATAATAAATATTACTATTCTAAAGATTTATATCCCATAAAAACATTATTACCAAGATTTCGGTGGTAATTGAGAAAATTTATCTTTTTTAATCATCTCAATATTTTTTATACTTTTATGAACATAGAAACTATCTACTTTATAATTTTTTACAAAAATATAATCATTTTTAAATAATATTTTATTTAATTCAGGGGTTGGTCTTTCGACAGTCATAGATAAAAATGTATATTTGCTGAAGTCAAAATTTTTTATTATTTCAGTTTCCGATCCTTCAACGTCTAAACTAAAATAATCTATTACAAAAGGCGCATTATTTTCTTCTAAGATTTTTTGTAAAATTTTTGTTTTTTTTGTTTTAATTTTTCCTTTTAATTTTTTTAACAGTTGTTCCCTTTTTATATAATTATTATCATAATTATCACCAACTATTCCACCTGTGGGTCCACTCTCCAAGAATTTTACATCTTCTTCATTGCCACCTACAACCTCGTTTACACATATGCATTTTCTATTTTTTTTTAATTTTTCAAAAAAAATATCATTTGCTTCAATGGCAATGCCATTCCATCCATAACAACGTTCTAAGACAAAAGTATTATTTTCCATCAAACCATTTGTTGCAGCTAAATCTAAAAAAAAACCATTTTTTTTAGATTTAAATACATCTTCTATCACCCATTTATCTTGTCCCTTTGATCCAAAAAAGTTTATAAAACCTGCTTTTAGAAGAAAGATTTTAGGAAACAAAAAAACTATACTCTTCAAATAAAGTAACTTTCCATATTGTTTTGGAAAATTAGTATAAAAAAATTTTAACATTTAGATCAATTCGAGTAATTCCTCTTCTTTTCTATGTAATGTTAAACTATTGCATAATAGAAAATCTAAATTTTTGTAATCTATATTTTTTTTGGAAAATGAAATATCTTCTCTCGCAAAATGAATTTCATAATCATGATTTATGATATTGTTAAATAATTTTAAATTAAATTTAGAACCATATGAAAATTGTAAAGCTGTAAAAAAAACTACACCATTTAGCCCAGGCGTTTCATTTAATTTTATAAATATCCATGGTTGACTTTTAACTGTTCTGTATTCTTCAGAAGCATAAGCAGTTATTGATCCACCTTCTTTTTCTGCTTTTTGTTTTATAATTAAATGCTGTTCTGAAAGCGGTGAAGGTATTAATGCATCTACACAAGAATAAAATTTTTTCATTTTTTTACCTCTTCTTTAAATTTTTCTAAAGCTAATTTAGTCAATTTGGATATTTTAAAAAGTCGAAAAAAATGTAGAGGAAATTTTTTACCTGAAGGACTAAACAATCCCTTAAACCTAATATTTAAAGAAAATCTTGTTTCGTCTGTCTTATTAATATCTGATCCATGATATATATAAGGTAGAAAAAATAAAGCCTGACCAAATTTAACACTTGGATAGATTTTTTTGTCTTTAAATTTATTTAAAAAACTTTCCCAATTTTCTGGGTTTTTTTCTAATTGTTCTAGTGCAGTCTTAGTTGATGAAATATCAATTGTGTACATTGATTTAGTATCGCCACAATCTACTAACGGAATCCAAATTACTATTTCAAAATAAGAATTTGGTGGAGCATCTCTATGTGGTATTGTTGGATTTTTATCATTTGGAGTTTGTATAACTAAATTTATTGTCCTTTGAACTAATAGATCAGCACCTAGCATTGAGTCTATATCTTTAGAAAAAGAATTATAAATCAGATCTACTAATTTGATATTGCTAGAAATTTTTTTTATTACATTTATTTTTTTTTGGTTAAGTTCTATTTCTGATATATTTTTTACAATTTTATGAAAGTTATTTAGACCTACTTGGGGATTTTCTTCATCAAAATTAAATTCTTTTTTAATTACTTTATAAACTTCTTTTCTTAATAAATTTAAATTTTCAATATTAGTATTATTAATTACTTCTGATCCAACCTCGTATATCTTTTTATTAATATTCTGAGCCATCAACATTCCATATAGCACCAGAACAATAAGATGCAATTTTTGAGGTTAAAAAATAAACGACCGATACAATTTCTTCAGGCTTTGCCAATCTATTAATTGGTAAATGATTTTTTTTATAACTTTTCCAAAAAGAATTATTTTTTTTTTGAGATATTGTCATATATCTATTTGGAAGTTCAATTGGTCCGGGGCAAACACAAGAAACAACAATTCTATCTTTTATGACTCTTCTAGATAGGCTGGAAACATAAGTATTTAATGCTGATTTAGCTGAAGAATAGGCAACAGGAGCTGAATAATTATAAGCTGCTGAAGAGGAAATGTGAACAATTCTACCCCATTTATTTTTTTTCATATATGGAATAAAAAAATTATTGATATCTATTACATATCCTAAATTTGACTCCCAAACTTTTTTATAACTTAAGCTATCTTTATTATAATCAAAAATTTTCTGAGAACCGCCTACATTATGTATTATTATATCAAAAAAAATTTTTTCTTTTTTAAAATTTTTTAAGACTTTTTGAACTTGTTCAAAATCAGCTACATCACAGCTTATTTGCTTAACACTTTTGTTTGTTTTAGACTTAATAGTTCTAGATATAATTGTCACTTTGTATTTATTTTTTAAATACAAATTTGTAAGATAAAAACCTAGGCCACTTGACCCACCAACAATTAATACTTTTTTTTTGTTCATAAAAAATTAAAAAACTTTAAGTTAAATTATCTAATAAATAAAATTAAATAAAATTAACATGCAGAGGCTTTGGTCCATAATTTGGCATAATTTTTTTTATTCCTTTAGCATGATTATCAAGAGCCTCGTTAACATAATGTGTTATTGGTAAAGTTCCCATCATAGTTTGTGCATTAAAACTTGGTGATGCAATATAGTCCATGATTCTACTGTATCTATCAGATTTAAAAATATCAATAAATCTTTCCTCAGTAAAATTACCAATATGTAATTTTGAATATCTAGCATTAAAAAATTGTCCAGATGGTGCCACTAAGCCAGTTCCACTTAGCTGAAGAAGAAACTGTGGTCCATACAATCTATTATACGATGATACTCCCTCGTCTTTAATTTTACTCCATTTAGCTATAATTTTTGTTTGATCATTGCTCATTTTTTCAGCCTGTATAATTAATGGATACATAGCTTCATACTTTGAATAATCTATTCCAAGTGTTCCAAGCTCATCATCTGAACAATGCTTAATAACACCATAGTCAACACCAAGATCTAATGCTAGCTTTGCAAAAGGAATAATTTCATCTTTAAAATCAGGCGTAAGCACCATTTGAATTCCTAAAGTTACGTCTAACTTTAATTTTTTTTTTAATTCAACAGCATATTTAATATTTTTCATTGCTCTATCAAAAACTTCTGTGTGGTCTTTACTTTTAAACATAATTTTTGCATAACCTTCAGGTGTACCAGCGCCAACTGTAAATCTAACCCACTTCATATGTGGTAAGACTTGATCAACTTTTTCTTTCTCAAATTCCCATCCATTGGTAGCATTTCCTATATCAATTCCTATTTTCGAAGCGTGCTGAATAAATGGAACGTATGCTTTTGATAAAGTACTTTCGCCATCAGAGACAAGCGAAACCGCTTTTATTCCAATTTCTGCAAAATCATCTAATAAATCTAAGGATTCCTTGGTTTTAATATTTGCTCTTTCTTGAGGTTCTTGAACCATTGCGTAACAAAAAGAGCACATTGCTCCGCACGCTCTAGTTAATGCCATATCGACACTAATAGGAGCAATCTTTTCTCCATTCTCCCATGCTTCAACTCTGTCGTAATGGTATGAAACTTTGTGAGAGTCTAGTATAAGTTCTCCCTCATTAGTCTTAATAGAATTATTAATATTTTCACTCATATTATTTTTTAATTATTATCTTGTTGTATTTTAATACCTCTGAGATTTCTTAATTTACTCTTATCACCTATTGGCTCAAACCAAACAGTCAATCCTTTATCAATATTTTTTTTTAATCTCTCTTCCAAATCAAGAAGTAGCATACCTCTTATGTTTGAAGAAATTGTTTTATTTACCTTAAAAACAATTTGACCATCATTAGATGTTTGATAAATCTCAAATTCATTTAAACTTTCATCTTTACTTAATTCATCTTTAATTAATTTTTTTCTTTTTTCTTCTGGTAAATTTATCCAATAATCACTTGTTGTTGGTGTTTTTTCAGATGCAAAATTTTTCATCATTAATTTTTATACTTTATTTATAAATAATTTTTTTTAAATCCTATCAATTATTGAATATTTTATCAATTTTTAAAGTCATGTATAAATTTTAAGAAACATTTAATTTAAGCATTTTTTTTACATTAAAATAATTTTCATCCTCAAAACTTTTAGGTAAAGATTTATTTTTAAATGCTTCACACAGTTCTAATACAGCTTGCTCAATTGTATGCTTAGGCTGAAAATTTAAAATATTTTTAATTTTATCCGAATTTATATGATAAGATCTTTTATCATCACTATCTTCATATTCTATTTCAATTTTTTTATCATTAAATTCTTTTTCAACAACTTTTTTTACAATTCCTGCTATTTGGCTAATACTTAAATTTTGGTATCCTACATTAAATGTTTCATTTGCTATAAGTTTTTCATCTGCTCCGATCAAAAATTTCACAGCTCTTACATAATCTATGATATGCAAATTTGGTCTTAATTGCTTACCTCCAAAAACTACAATTTTATTTTTATTAACTGCAAAATTTGTCAATATATTTACACTTAAATCTAATCTTTGCCTTTTTGAATATCCACAAACTGTTGCTGGTCTAAATATCACTCCTGTAAAATTTTTATTGGTATGTTTTAAAAGAAGTGGTTCGCACATTCCTTTAAATTTATTATATAAAGTTAATGGGACTAAGGGGTGATCTTCTCTTACATTTTTTTCTTCGCTAATTCCATAAACAGAGCTTGTAGATGCATAAATAAATCTTTTTATTCCTGCTGATTTTGCAGCTAATACCATGGGCTCAAAGGCATCAAGATTTACAGATTTTGATAATTTTTCATTTAGAGCAAAACTCGCATCGTTTGAAATACAGGCTAAATGAATAAATATATCGTGATCATTGCAACAAATCCTTAGAAACTCTGTATTTCTTATATCACCTTTTATAATTTTAAGATTATCATTATCTTTTGGTAAAGAGCTATCTCCAAAGAACATTATATCAAATACTGTTACTTTAAATCCATTGCTTAAAAGTTCTGGAACTAATCTACTACCAACATATCCCGCTCCACCTGTAATAAAAATCTTTTTCATTTTAAAGTATAAATAATTTTTTTTTTCAGATTTATTTTATCAATAAACTCACTATTAGCCATTTTACTTACTGACATTGCTCCAACTAAATTACCAACAAATAAAGATGCTTTATCATTCAATTTAGAGTTTATCAAAAGAGACATTATCGATAACATAAAATCGCCTGCTCCCACTTTATCAACAACTTTATTAATAAAAGCTGGGCATTCAATATAGTTTTTATTTTTTTTATCATAAAGAATAGAACCAGTTTTGCCTCTAGTAATTACTACTTTCTTAATATTATTTTTTTTTGAAATTAGACTAGACAAAAATTTTAAATTAGAGGATCTATCTCTCAGTTCATATCTTAACTCAAGTTCATTAATAATTAAAAAATCATAATTTCTATATTTGCTAACTGAATGGTATCCTTTATTTGAAGCATTTATCTGAGTATTTAAAGATAAAAAATTAGATTTTTTACAAATTAAATCTGCATTTTTTTTAGAAATCATTCCGTGACCATAATCTGAAACAATAACTATTTTATTTTTACCAATATTTTGAATTATTTTTTTTTTTAATTTTTTTTCTTCTTGTTTACTTAAATTTCTATCATCAACATCATATACGCCTAAAACTTTATATTTATTTATTTTATCAACAAATCTAGTTTTGCAAATTGTCGAAGAGTTTTTTTTGTAAATTAAATCTAACTTTATATTTTTAGGGATATTTTTTTTTATATAATTTAAATATTCTTTTTTTTCACCTATGACAGATATTACTTTTATTGATTTACATAGTGGAGCGATATTTTTTGCTATTGCAATAACTCCACCTAAATAATACTCCTCATTAATATTTTTTAAAACTAAATGTGGTTCTTTTCCTGATTTGCCTAACGTTTCACAAAAATTGTATTTATCAATAATTGTTTCACCAATTAAAACAACTTCCTTATTGTTTAAATTATCTATTGTTTCAATTATTTTATTGGGAAAATTCTTTGACTTTAATTCAATTAAATACTTTTGAAATTTATCACTTTTTTCTTCAATATTATTTAGTAGCTGACTTGAGCTAAAAGTTTCACTCTTGGTGAATTTTATTACTCCACCATTTTTTTTACATTCATTTTCTTCTTTTTTAATCTTATTAGTAATATCAGAATTTCTATCTTTATAATCTGGTCCTTTGCAATAAACATTTGGATTTAATTCTTTGATAGATTTAATAGCATCGCTTGAATTACTTACAAAAACATAATCAACAAAATTTATTGAGCTTAATGCTTCAAGTCTCTGCTCTGTATTAAAATATGGTCTGTTAAAACCTTTGTTAATATATTGATCTTCAGTAATACTTACAAATAAAACATCGCCTAATTTTTTAGCTTCCTTAAAATGCCTTAGATGACCAAGGTGTAATAAATCAAAAACACCATGGCACATAACAATTTTTTTTCCTCTTTTTTTTAATAATAAAGATAATTTTCCAATTTCAGAAAACTTGATAATTTTTTTATTCATAATATTTGCTGATGTAAAAAAATATTTATTTCTTGTTCAATTATTGAACAATTTAGTACATATAAATTAAAAACACAAGTTTTTAGAATCTTTAAAAATTGAATATTTTGTATTGATTTTTATGATTTGTTGCATACAACAAAAAAAGGATCTAAAAAAGTTAGTGAAATTATATTTCTAGAAATGGTTGATTGTAACCTAAGTTTTCTAGTAAAAAAAATTAATAAAAAATGTAATTATATTTTTAAAGGTGTAGATATTTAAAAAATCAATTTATGAAAAATATAAAATCAATTGTAACAGGTGGTGCAGGATTTTTAGGATCTCACCTAGTAGAAAAATTAGTAAGTCTTAAACATGAAGTAATAGTGTTGGATAATTTTTTTGTTGGAAAATTAGAAAATTTAAAAAGAGTTAGAAATAAAATAAAAATAATTAAATGTGATATTTCAAAAAAAGGTAACTGGGGTCGATGTATACAAAAAGCTGATTATGTTTTTCACTTAGCAGCCTTAGCAGATATAGTTCCTAGTATAGAAAAACCTGAGAATTATTTAAATA
>MDTB01234266.1_pt1 | contig 16563 bp, 13 predicted proteins | sample 811161 | NCBI WGS metagenome assembly MDTB01 (sample SAMN05326650, study PRJNA326480) | marine metagenome | isolation source: seawater | place: Mediterranean Sea | collected 2009 | reverse complement strand
TGATTGTGTTCTGACAGTATATGGAAGTATTGGACATGAATATCCTCTAATGAATATTCCAGTGATTAATGCAGGCAATAACCCACATGTTGGATATAACTTCAATTTTAATCCAAAAACCATTGGCCAATATTTAAAATACTTAAACCAAATTAAAAAAATTAAAGTTAATAAAAATGCAAAAAAAAAAATACTGGAATTTTATTATATTAACTTTTTGATTGATTATTCTCCTCTTGATGATTTAACTTCTTTTTACGCCTTGAGGGATCAAAAAAAGATATTTGATTATTTAATAAATAAACAAATTCACAAAAAAGAAAAAAAGATAATAAGTTCATATAATAATTTTATAAAATCAAAAAAAAGAAAACTTATTATTTAAAATGAAAAATAAAACTCTATTGACAATTGTTTATGATTTCAAGTCAGGAGAAGGTAAAAAAAAATTTATTGAAGGATTAAATTATCTTAATAAAATTAATTCACATTCACAAAATAAAATTCTACTTGATTTAAGTAATTTTTGTTCTGGAAAAGATTTTCAATTTGATAAAGATTTTAAAGAATTAGACTTATATTATTTCAGACCCCGTAATTTTTTGGAATTATATAAATTTTCGAAAAAAAGAGACATTTATGCATTTGGTTTAGATAATTGTAGTTTTAAATTATTAAAGATTTTTTTATTATTAAAATTATTAAAATTTAAGTTAATTTTTGTAAATCAGTTTGGTTTTTTTCCTCAATCTTATCAAGATAAAAAATTTATAAAATCAAAAAATTATTTTATTTATAAAAAAAATAAAATTTATTATTTATTTTTTAGAATATTGTCATTATTAAGAATTATACCTGTAATCAAATATTATTTTGAAGCAAGCCAGTCTAGAATTGATACAATCAATAACTCAATAAGTAATAAATTAGATAAAAAATTGAATTTTAAATTATTTTCTTATTTTGAAAATATAGTGAGAATTAATAGTGTTTATTATGACACGTTCTTAACAAGAAAAGAAAAAGCTCAAAAAAATGACTTTATTTTATTCATTGATAATGGATTTGATCATCCCGATAGAATTAACAATGACTCAAAAATAGTTAATCAAGATAGAGACAATTATTATAAAAACCTTTTTTATTTTTTATTAAAAATTAAAAAAATTTATAATTTAGAAATTTATTATTGCAAACATCCAAAATCAAATTATCCTAAAAATGAATATTTTGCTCAAATTGAAAAAGAATTTTTTTTTCCGCAATTTTCAACAATCGACTTAATCAGTAGCAGTAGATTTGTTATTTTCAGCGAAACCACATTGATAAACCAGATTATTTTAAAAAAAAAAAAGATTATATTATTGAATTCAAAATTTTTAGGTAATTACTATAGATCAAAAGTAAATAGTATTAAAAATGAAATTGATTTATTTAACTTATCGTTAGAAAATTTAGATTTGATTACTAAAGATAAATTAGAATATGAAATGAAAAAAAAAATAATATTATATGATGAATTTATTTCAAAAAATATTATTTCAGAAAAAAATATTTTCTCTTTTGAACAAATAAAAAAATTTTTATTAATTTAGCAGTTTATTTAATCGGAAAAAATAATATTTATTTAAAAGTTATTAATTTCTTGCTTGTCCAAGTTTCCTTTTAAGATTTATTATTTTTTGAAGAATTTTTATTTCCTTTAAATTTCTATTTTTCCAAACATTATTGTTCTTTTTTTTACTTCTATTATTCTTTTTTTTAATTAGCTGAACAACCATTCGCAACTGATCATATTGTGATGCATTTGATGATGATCCGTGAATAAGATTGTAATTAAAAAATACACAAGAACCTGCTTTGAGTTCTAAACTCTTTAATTTATTTTTTTTTGATATTTTTTTTAAAGTGCTTGAAGATGGTGTAAGTTTTGAAACTCCATTTCTGGTCATTACAGTGTGATGTTTTATAAGTCCTAATTTATGACTTCCTTTAAATACCCTCAAACAACCTGATTCTACAAAATGATTTTCAAGAGAAATAAAACACTGGATGTATTCTTTATTTTTTGCATCTTTATCTTTGTGATAAGCATAGTCCTGATGATAAAATTCGTTATCTCCATCAAATGAATGTTTAGGATAAAATTTTCTAAACCAAATATTCATCTCTGTTTTGCTTAAAAAACTTGCTATTTTTTCTATTTTTTTGAAATCAATTAATTTATCTAGTTTCTTATTATTTTTTTGGTCCAAAATAACAACTTTGTCATAATTGTCAGAAATATTACTAAATGGATGATTTCTGTCTAATTTATTATTAAATTTATTTTTGCTTTGAAAATTTCTAACAATTTTAATTATTTTAGGACAATTTTTTTTATTTATAATATTATCGAAACAAATATATCCATCTTTATTATATTGACTTAATCTATTAATTGATAGAAACATCGTTTTTTTATACTTTTAATTTAACATTATGCAACAAAATTTTCTATTAAATGAAGGTTATCAAAATGGAAAAACTTTTTTTGATAAAGGTGATGGACAATATATATTTTCAAGAAAGAAAAAATTTTTAGATCTTTCTTGCTGTGCTGGTACACTTCTTCTTGGGCATAATAGTAAAATATTTAAAACCTCGATTAGCAGAATTTCAAAAAATAAAGTTTCAAATTTTGCTGCATTAAATTATCATGCCTCAAATTATTCAAGAACACTAAAAAAAATTCTTCCGAATTTTTCAAAATTTATCATGTGTAACTCAGGAACAGAGGCTGTTGGAAAAGGATTGAGAATTTGTAGAGCAATTACAAAGAAAAGATTAATTATAAGCGTAGAAGGTAGCTGGCATGGATCGGCTGATGAAACTTTATATGTTAAAAACGGCAAATATAAAAAAAAACTCTCTGATGGATTGTATAGCCAAGGAGATGAAATTTTATTTATTCCTTATAATAATATTGAACTTTCAAAAAAAATTTTGAACAAAAATAAAAAAAAAATTATGTGCATTCTTATAGAGCCAATTCAAGCATGTTTGCCATTGGAAACGGCTAAAAAGTATTTGAGATTTTTGTACAATTATTCAAAAAAGAATAATCTAATATTATTTTTTGATGAAATGATTACTGGTTTGAGGAGTGATGGTAAATCTGTTCAACAACTTTTTAACATTAGACCAGATATCTCAACTTTTGGTAAATGTTTTGGAGGTGGAGCACCATTAGGTTTTGTTGCATTAGAAAATAGATTAGAAAAAAAATTAAAAAAAAATAATTTAAAGATTTTCTTTGGAGGTACTTTTTCAGCTAATTCACTTAGTATGTATATTGCCAATAATACTTTGCAATACATTAACAAAAATCAAAGAAAAATTTTTAAAAAAATAAATAAATTAGCATCTCATTTTGAAGAAAAATTAAATGTTTTTTTTAAAAAAAATAAATTAGATCTTCAAGTTATAAAATTTCAATCAATGGCAAGAATTATTTTCTCATCAAAAATTGTTGAAAATAGATATCAAAGAGATTTTTTAGAAGTTAATAAAAATATTAAAATAGAAGAATTCAAATCAAAATTATTAAATAATAGGATTTATTATCCAGGTAATGGCACTATTTTTTTTAATTTTGCAATGAATTTAAAAGATATTAATTATTTAATTAAAGTAATACAGACCTGTTCAAAGGATGTTTTTGATGAAAAAAAATAAAGTAACAGCAGTAGTAATTGCAAGAAAAGGTAGCAAAAGATTGCCTGGAAAAATGTATAAAAAATTCAATGGGAAATCATTAATCACTCTCAAAATATCACAATTATTAAAATCTAAAGTTGATGAAATTGCAGTTGGAAGTGATGATGAGAGATTGGAAAATATATGTAAAAGATTTAATTCCAAAAAAGTTAAATTTTATTTAAGAGAAAAACAATACTGCGATGAAATTTCAAAAACACCAAATGATATGATTAAAAATATGCTAGGTTTTTTTAATACAGATATTGTTTTATGGGCTCATCCTACAAATCCAACTACAACGCATGTTCATTATAATGATAGTCTCAAAAAATATTTTCAAAATGAAAAAAGAGGTAAAGATAGTTTATACGCTGTATCAAAATTAAATGATTATTTTTGGGATCATAAAAAAAAACCAATTAATCATAACCCACTTGAAAAGACTCATACTTTACTAAAACTTCACCAAATAAAATATATTTATGTGGATAATGGAGCTATTTATATTAGGAAACATAAGGATATGATTAAAGATGGAAGATTTTGGGGACCAAAGGGTTATATGTATGTAATGGATGATATTGATGGTTGGGATATAAATACAAAATGGGACTTAGATTCTTGTAAATTAAAATCTTTTAAAAATAAAAATTTTTAAATTAATTATATTTTTGAAAAAAAAAATTACAGTTTTATACAAAAATCAATCTGATTTTGAATTTTTTTACAGAAATAAAAACTTTTGTTTAGAACTAATTAGAAATTTTAAAGACGTAAAGTTTATTAACTTAGAAAAAAAAATAATCAAAAAGGTTGACAATAGTTATAAGAAATATTTTCTAAACATTTTAAGATTAAATCAATTAAAAAAATATTATGGGTCAAAAAAAGATTTTCTTTGTATACTTTATCTGGAAAAAAAAATTTCAAATTTTAAATACTTTAAGTCTTTAAATCAAAATAATATCAATGTAGTTGAGATTTTTAGAGATGGCGACCTTAGAGAGGCAAAATATTTTTTCAATTCAGATTTTTTTGATATAATTAAAAAAATTTATAAAATATTTTTGGTTAATATTAATTTTTTTGTTTTTTCAATATCATATTATTTAAATATTTTACCCAAAACTAATATTTTATTTCATTATAATAAAGACTCTAAAGATCAAGCAGGTTATTGCTTTTCAGACTCATACAAAACATCAATTACATATATTTTAAAAAAATTCTTTTTAATTAAAAAGTTATTTTTTGATAAAATATATTTAATAAATCCAAGAAGTTCTGATGAAGTGAAAAAAAAAAATTACGAAAAAAAATATATTATTTTTCTAGACTCTTGCTTTGATCATAAAGATAGACATGAGTTTGATAAAAAACCAGAAATAAAAGATAAAATAAATTATTATAAAGAGATTAAATTAACATTTAAGAATGTTAAAAACTTTATTTTCTGCGCTCACCCAAATTCTGATTTTAAAGAATTAAAAATATATTTAAGAGATATAAAAATTGTTAAATTTAAAACTCGTCATTATATAAAAAGATCAAAATTAGTTTTTTTTCATGAATCAAGTTCGATTTTAGATGCCATGTATTTAAACAAAAACATTATATTACTTAATTCAAATTATTTAGGTAAATATTTTAAATACAGAAGTCTTCTTTATTCTAAATTACTTAATTTAAAAACATTTAATTTAAGCAAATCTAGTGACAGATCAACAATATCAGAACTAATTAATAATCGCTTAATAAATATTAAAATTAACAGAAAAGCGATTTTTTCTATCAATTCAAAAAAAAATGGATTACTTACAATTATTGATGTATTGAAAAATTTATAAAGTAAATTATTTCGTGGTAATTTGTGGTAATGGAAAAATAAATCTTGTTCCTTTTTTCCTTATTTTATCTTCTCTTTTTAAAATTTCTTTTTGGAAATGCCAAGGTAAAACTAAGTAATAATCTGGTTTAAGTTTTCTAGATAAGTTTTCTGATATAATTTTTATACACGTACCCGGAGTAAATTTATTAAACTTTAATGGATTTCTATCAGCAATGTATTGTATTTGATTTTTATTTATACCAAAATATTGCAGTAAAACATTTCCTTTCGTTGATGCTCCATAACCATGAATAATTTTTTTATTTTTTAAAATTATATTTATCTTATTTAATAATTTTTTTTTAATTTCATGTATTTTCTTAAAGAAAATTTTATAAGTAATTATACTTGTAATTTGAAATTTTTTTTCAATCTCTAAAATATTTTTAATTGATTTTTTCGTTACAAATTTTGCATTTTTATGGCAAATAAAATACTGAGAACTTCCACCATTAATATCATGAAACTTATGATCAAATACTCTTAGATTGTGTTTTTTTACCATATCAATTATCACTTTAGACGAGTAGTATTCTAAATGTTCATGACAAAACGTGTCAAAAATATTATTTTTTACAATTGAATATAGATCTGCGTGTTCTATTAAAATCACACCTTCTTTATGTAAAAGTTTTGAAGCGTCTTTTAAAAAAGAATTAGGATTTTCTAAATCATAAAACATTGATAAAGCAGTTATTATTTTAAATTTTGCTTTTGGTAATTTTTTTTTAATAATATTATAACTAAAGAAATCTGAAAATTTATAATTAATATTTTTGTAATAATTTTTATGTTTATTTATTATGGGATCAACTCCTACTCTAATATTTTTTTTTTGAGTAAAAGTTCAATAATGTTCCATCGTTACTTGCTATATCTAAAACATATTCTTTATATCTTAGCTTAGTTAATTGTTCCATGTTTTTGACAACTTCCTTAACATGGTTGGTCATTGTTTTGTTAATCCCAGTCCTGTACCCGTAATCTTTTCCATATAAAAATTTTTTGTTAAAATTTCTATCTAATTGTACTAATTTGCATTTTTTGCATATAACAATACTTATTTCTGCTTTAGATATAATTTCTCTTTTGTTAGATGGAAATTTACCTGTAAAACTTAATTTTCCTAAAGAGAATAATTTCTCTAATAATTTCGACTGGCAATTCCTACATTTTGATATAATCATTAATGTTAAATAATATACTTCTAAATTTTTAATAATATTTGTCAATTGAAATGAACTTTACATTTGTATTTGTAACTAAAGGAAGAAAAAATTTTGATAAAAGTTTAAAAAATTGTTTAACTTTATCAATGAAATACGATTATATTAAAACAATCATTGTTGATGGTAATAACGATAATAGAGTGAATATTTTTTTAGAAAAAAAATTTCCAAACTTAAAAATTAAAGTATTTAAGCAATCGAAGGGAAGATTTGTTAGAGCCTGTTTAATTGGATTAGAAAAAATTGAAAGTAATTTTTTTACTTTTATGCATGATGATGATTACATCTCGCCTTATTTTGTTAATTTAATTCAATTTGCTATAAAAAATAATACAGCTGTTATAGGTAATGGTATTGTTTTACCCAAAGAAGATAATAATTTTAGGTTTAAAAAAGTACAAAATTTTAAAAAAATTAATTCTGTAGAATTATTAAACAAATATTTTTGTTCAAAAAAAATTAATTCAGTTTATCTGCCAGCAAACCCAGCTTGTTCAGTATTCAAAATTGAAATAGTAAAATTTTGGAAATTAAGTATAAAAAAAACTCTAAAAAATAGATTTATAGCTAATTATTTAATATATAAAAATATTGGTCAAGATATTTTGCTTTATTTGATTTCTTTAAAAATTCAAAAACAAATATTTTATTGTAATGAATATACTTGTCAATTCTCTAGTCACGATGAATCTATGAGTGTAAATTTTGGTACCCATAATCTTGGAGTAGGTTATTGGCTAGCAAAAAAATACTTTTCTAGATTTGAAGGAAGTATATTTGACAAAAAATTATCTTTTGAAGAGAAATTAAATTTATTTATAAGAGGTATAATTTATTGTTTAAAACAAGGTTTGAGTAATAATAAATTTTATTTTCACTCGACAAGAAAGTTGTTAAAAGAAGTAATTAATACTAAAAAAATTGAAATCAACAATCTTTAATATAAAGCTAAAATTTGTATTTAAATTTATAAGTTTAATTCTTATTCCTATAAAACTTTTTTTTATTTTATTATACCTAATTAGTAAGAAGAAATTTTCACAGGGTTATGAATATTATAAGTGGTTTAGAATAAATAAATTAATTAATTCAAAAAATAAAAAACTTAAAGTCGAAGGAATTTATAATTTGGACGAGAGAGTTATTGAATATAAGTGGGTATTTAACGAATTAAATAAAGTTAAAAAAAATCTTAATTTACTAGATGCGGGCTCAACTTTGAATTTTCCTCAGATAATAAAAAAAATTAAATTAAAATTTAAAATTACAATTCAAACACTTTATCCCGAAAATTATTCTTTTTATGAGGATGGCATATCTTATATTTATGAAGATTTGACACAAAAAAAATTTAATAAAAAAACTTTTGATATAATTACTTGTATTTCAACATTGGAACATATTGGTTTTGATAACAGCATATATAAAAACAAATCTAAAAAAGTTTTTAAAAATCCTAATAAGCAGGATTATTTAAAAGTAATTGAAAACTTCAAATTTTCTTTAAAAAAAGGGGGGATACTTCTTTTAACAGTGCCTTATGGGCTTCATAGGGAATTTAATAACTTACAGGTCTTTGATGAAAAAAAAATAAAAAGTATTATTACAAAATTCAAACCAAGAAAATTCGATTTGAAATTTGCAACTTACAACAATAATTCTTGGACAGAATGCTCCAGCAAACAGTGTTTAGTTAATGAAAAAAATTTAAATAAAAAATATTTAAATAAAAATAAATTTGATTTGAGATCAGCCAATTCTGTAGCACTGGTAAAATTAGTAAAATAATTGATATGAACCCAAAGTTTTCAATTATAACAGTATCTTTTAATACTTTAAATGATTTTAAAAATACCCTTAATTCAATTACAGAACAAATTTTTAAAAATTTTGAATTAATTGTAGTTGATGGAAATAGCTCAGATGGAACTATAGATGAGATAAGAAAAAATGAAGAACACATTTCACAATATATAATTGAAGAGGATGAAGGAATATATGATGCAATGAATAAAGGTATTAATTTTGCAAATTCTGAATGGATTATATTTTTAAATTCTGGTGATACCTTTTTTAATAAAAACGTTTTACTTGAAATAGATAAAATTGATCTAATTAATTATGAGATAGTTTATGGCAAAACAATCATAAATAATCACAATGTCAGATATTCTGATAACCCAAAAAAAATAAATAGTAATTTTATCTCGATGCCCTTTTGTCATCAATCAAGTTTAGTTAGAACTGATTTAATGAAAAAAAAATTTGACTTAAAATACAAAGTTTCATCTGATTTTGATTTTTTTTTGAAATGCTATAGAGAAAACAGAAATTTTTTATTTACAAATAGCTATATTGCATCAGTAAAAAGTGGTGGATTATCAGATAAAAATAGACAATTAGTATTTAATGAAAATATCAAAATTCTGAAAAATAATAATTTAAATTCTAGAGTAAGTCTTCTTTATTTTTTTAAAATAAAAGAATATTTTTTATCTTATATTAAAAAAATTATACCAAAAACAATATTAATTAAATTAATTAGACTAAAAAATAAAAATAATTTAATAGAGAAGTAAATCACTTTAAATGGATTTTCAAAATCATGTTCTTCAAGAATTAAGTCAGAATTACGAGTTTTTAAATCTCTTTTATTCCTCGATTTTATTAATGGGGCTGTATCAATTAGGTAGTATTCTTTTTAGATTTAAACCTATAAATAAGATATTTTCAGAAATAAGTGAAATAAAATATTTAAAGTTATTTATATCAGTCAATTTTATATTATTAATTTTTTATCCACTAATAATTTTCACTAATTCTATAAACTTTATACCAATTTTGAGTATAGGGATTTTTATTTTAGGAATTTTTAAAATTATATCAAAATTAAAAAAAAAATTTTATATAAAAAAAATATCTTTTGAAAAAAATAAATTTGATAAATATCTAGTTATTTTTACTCTAATCCTTTTATTACTTCTGTCTTTATCTCCAAATACTCATGGAGACTCATTAGGTTACCATTTTGTAGTTGCAAATAAATTATTAAGCACTGGAAAATATAGTTACGAGATTACACATTTTCACTCTTTATTAGCTGGCTCTGGAGAAATTTTAATTGCTATAGGTTTATTTTTTGGATCTGACCAATTTGGAAATTTAATTCAATTTTCGGGTTTATTAGGTATTTTTGGAATAATAAAGAAACTAAGCAGTAAAGATAAATATTATTATTTATTACTAATAATTACATCTCCGGTCATTTTGTTTCTTTCATCAACAGCGAAACCTCAACTCTTTCATATTTGTTCTTCATCGGTAATTTTTTCTCTGTATTTTTTAACAAATTCAAATTCATTAAATTTTATTGAAAAAAATTGGAAAATTATAATTTCCGTTTTAGTTTTGATGGTTTCTGTAACTGCCAAGTTTAATTTTATAATTAGTTCAGTTTTAATTGGTTTCGTAATTTTTTATAATTCTTATAAAGAAAAAAATATATTAAACTTTATTTATATACTTTCTCTAAGTTTCTTTATATTTTATTTTCCAATATTATTTTTTAAATTTCAAAAATTTGGTGGGAATATATTCCAATATTTCATCTCACCACTTCCACTAAACATTATTGGTGTTGAAGAGTTTCAACAGTATTTAGTGAACTATGGTAGAGGCTATAATCCCCTAGAGATAATTTTTACATATGAAGTTAAACAATTTACCAAGTCTATTGGAATAGGAATATTTTATTTATTATTAGTAAATATTAAAAATACAAAAGTTAAAATCACATTATTAATTTCATTTATTTATATCTTAATACATTATTTTTTTGGTCAATTCATGGGAAGATCATTTTTTGAACCATTATTTTGGATACTTATAGTTAGCGCAAAGTTTGGTGTTTTATATAGATTAAAATTATATGAGTTATTATGTAGGCTACAGGCATTAGTAGTAATTTCTGGTATTATTGTTGGAATTTATTCTCTTACTCCTGGTAGTATAAATACTAAATTAAAAAATAAAGTTTTAAGCCTTAATGCTAATGGATATGGTTTATTTCAATGGTCAAATAAGATTTTAAAAAAAGATGATGTGGTATTTTCTATACATAGATCAATATCTCTTGGTAAATCTAAATTTATTTCAACAGATTTTATACCCTTCGTCGACTTTTCCGATGAAAGAAGTGAAATTTTTACCAACGAAATCAATAAAAAAAATCCTAAATATCTTCTTACTTGGTCTTATTCAGGTGAATCACCTAAGTTATTTGAATTTAAAAATTGCGTTGGTGAACTTATTCATTTTAAAAGATACATTGGAAGGTTTGAAGCAAGAAATCCATTTAATAGAGGTAGGAAATATGATGGATATATATTTAAACTCAAAAAAGCAAACTTTCCTGCTTGTATAGAGAAATAAATTTCATGGTTACATTTTTAATCATATTAATTTTAAATATTTTTTTATATATTTTTAATGAAAAGATTGCCCAAGTTTTAAATTTATACGATAACCCAGATACATCAAGGAAATTACATAAAACAAAAGTACCTCTGACTGGAGGAATTATAATATTATTTAATGTAATTCTCATAATATTTTTTCAATTATTTTACAAATCTTTCAGTGGAGAATTATCTATTTATAAAAGTAGATTTGAATTAATTATTTTCTTTTTTTCAGTTCTCATATTTTTTCTGATTGGTTTTATCGATGATAAATACAATGTTTCAGCAAACAAAAGATTTTTATTCATTGCAATTATATTGTTGATAATAATTCTCTTTTCTGAAAATTTAGTAATTAATAAAATTGAATTTTCTTTTTCAAAGTCAAACTTTAGTCTTCCTTATGAAATTTCTATTTTCTGGACAATTTTATGTTTTTTATTGTTTATTAATGCATTCAATATGTTTGATGGCATAAATTATCAAGCTGGATTTTACTCTATTTATTTGAGTTTATTTTTTTTAATTAATAATTTTTTTATAGTATTTTTTTTATTTTTAATTATCGGGTTAGTTAATTTTATTCTACTTAATCATAATAATAAATCATTCTTAGGGGATAGTGGATCTTATTTATTAGCTTTTATTTTTGGATATTTTTTTATTAAATTTTATAATCAAACAGGAAATATTAAAACAGATCAGATAGTCCTATTTATGATCATACCTGGAATAGATTTGATAAGATTATTCATAACTAGAATAATTAAAGGAAACAATCCATTTACAGCTGACAGAAATCATTTACATCATATTATTTCTAAAAATTATACTTTGATAAATACAAATTTAATAATTCAATCATTAATCATTTTACCATCTTTTTTAGGATATTATTTCGGCTTTAGTTTCATTTTTCTTGGAGTACAAATGGCTATTTATTTTTATTTTGTATTATTTAAAAGATAAATTATTTTTTTTTTATTATAACGGTATAGTACTGAAAGTTCTTAACAAAAAAATTTGGAAATCTTTGTTCACAAAAAAATAAAATTTTAAGTAACATTTTACCAATATAGTTGTCAGGAAAGATTCTTTTTTGATGATCTGACGAAAATGATCTCCAAGGTTTGATTTCTATATTACTTGTTTTTTCAAATTGGTACCACCATTTTATTGGGTGGCAAAAAAAATACAAGTTAGATTTATTTTGTTTTTTTCGTTTTTTAAAAAATTTTGATTTTATTTTATTTATTAAAGTATTTGAATTACTGTAAACAATTATAATTGGAGCATTTCTTTTTGAAAAAGAAATTAATTTTTTAATAGCTTTAGCCTGTAATTTTTTGTCAATATGATAAATTGTATGTAAACTTATTATGCAATCAAAATAGTTTTTTTTCAGTTTAATTTTAAAAAAATCGTTACAATAATATTTTCCTTTTTTACCTAGCTTTAACTTGGCATTTTTTATTGCTAATTTTGAAAAATCTACACAATGTCTCAATTTAAAATTTTTTGAATAATCTAGATATTCTGGATATTGGATTGGGCCAGAGGCAAAATCTAAAATATTAAGACCTTTTTTTGGCATATAATTTTTTAATCTTTTTCTACATTTGGAAACATACTCCTTTGAGTTATATCTTAAATCTTCAAACAAAGTTGCATCTAGTGTATTTCTATCTTTTTTTTCCCATCCGAAATTATTATAAAATTTATTAACATATTTTATTTTTCTATCTATCATGATATTTAATTAATTAATGAAACACGTGTTACATGTAACTGAGGAATTATCAAAGAAAAATTACAGTATTTCATCATTAATTTTTTTTCTCTCAGAATTTATCGAAAGCAAGATTGATATAAAGCATACAATACTCACAACTAATTTACAAAGTGAAATATTTAAAGAACATACAAATGTAAAAGTTTTAAACTTAAATATATTTAAAAATTTTTTTATAACTAATCAAATAATTTCTCAAAACATCAAAAAAGTAGATTTGGTTCATGTTCATGGTTTATGGAGATTGATTAATTTTTTATCAGTTTTTTATTGTGTGATTAATGGTAAAACTTTTTATATTCATCCACATGGCATGTTACTTAAAGCTGCTCTAAAAAATAAAGGGTATATAAATTATATTTTAAAAAAATTTTTAATATTATTTTATAAAATAATTTTGGCATATAAAGTAAAATTTATCTCTATTACAAATAAAGAGACAGAATCCATAGAAGAATATTTTAATAAATCAAAAATTAAATTTATACCAAATCCCATTCCATTTAATTTAAGTGAAAATGAAGATAACAAAATAAGTAAAACTTTTGTTTATTTTGGACGTATCCATCCAATTAAAAACTTAGAATTAATGATTGATGCTTTTAAGTTATCTAATTTAGACAAAACTTGGAAACTTCATATTTACGGCATAGATGACGATGAAAAATATTTAACTAAATTAAAAAATAGCATCAAAAACTTTGAGAATATTGAAATTAAAAAACCTATTTTTGGTAATCAAAAACAAAAAATACTAAACTCATCTTGGGCAAATATTCTTCTATCAAAAAGTGAAGTTTTAAGTTTATCTGTATTAGAATCTGCAAGTATGGAATTACCAAGCATTGTAAGTGAAGAAATTCAGATAGATCAATTTACTAATAATGAAGGAGAGTCTGTTAAGCCGAAAATTAATGAAATTTCAAGAAAAATTATAGAAGTTTCTAATTGGTCTCTGGATCAAAGAAAAACCAAAGGCAAACTTCTTAAAAATTTTATAGAAAAAAATTATTCAATTGAAACAATTGGAGATAAGTACTTTGAAATTTACAAATCATCAACACATTCAGAGGATGATAAATCATTTAATCTTTTTTATTATTTTGCAAATAAAATAAGAAAATATTCAATTTTAAATATATCCTTATCTTATATTTTAAATTTAATGATACCAACCTTCACAATGGTTGCACTGGTAATTAGTGGTTATTCTATGTTAGGCGCAGAAGTAGCTTTAATTAACAGTTTTTGGCTTACAGTCACACAAATATTTTCAAGTAATATTAGATCTCAAGCTATAGCTAAAAATGACTCAATTTTTGTTGTAGAGAATACAACATTTAGAGTATTTTTTTCTATAATTGCTTTTTTACCTATAGTTTTTACTGATTTCACTTTATTTTTAACAGACCCAAAAGAAGGTTTAAATTTATTAAAGATTGTATCATTAATTATTTTAGCTCAATGGATATTTGAGTTAATTTTAACATCTTATGAGATTAATAAAAAGACATTAAAAATAATATTCGTAAATCTTTTTAACATAGTTTTTTGTATTTTATTATTATTTTTTTTAATATTTCTAGATTTAAAATTTTTAAATATAGTATTTTATATTTATTTTTTTCTTTTGATTACAATTATATTGATAGAATTAAAATCTTCTATTTCATACAATATTAAAAAAAATTTCCAGATGATTTTACTCAATATAAAGTCTGTTGCTTTTTTTTCGTCTTTTTCAATAATTTTTAGCAGTTTTGTGTGGAGATATTTAATTTTCACATTTTATCCAAAAGAAATTGCAGCAGTTTTCTTTGCTTGTTTTTCTGTAGGTTCTTTTCCTGCAACGATTTTTAACTCTTCAATAGGACCAACTTTTGTAAGAAAGAAAATTAGATTAAAATCAAAATTATTAAAATTATTATTTTTTATTTTTTTGATAACTATACTTTTTGCGTTATTTTCGATTATAAATCTTAATTATTTAAATATTTCTCATTTTTCATTCATTAGTAATTTCGTAATGCTAACATTGTCTTTTTCAATAATGGGTTCATTTATCATGACATACGCTATGTATTTGAGGCAGCGAAATATTCAATCTAATTTTTATTTAAGAGAAAAAACTTTTTTACTTGATACGTTATATGGAAGTTTAATCACAATTTTGTTGCCAATTTTGTATTACTTAAATTCAATCTATTTTGTTTCACTTACATTCTTTTTAGCATCTTTAACTGGTTTAATCATCTATGGAATATTCTTTAGATTTCAAAATAAATACAAAACAAATTAGATGTCTCATTTATTAAAAAGTAATAGGATTAATTTAAAAATATTAAGAATTACTTTTTATTTTATTATTTTAATACCAATATTTATGACAACTTTTTCTTACGATGGAAATAAATTTATAATTTTTATATATGCATTACTTCTGAATTGTATATTTTTCTTTGTTTTAAATAAGAAAGCATATTTTTTTGAGATCTTTTTTGGAGGTCTTCTTTGGCTAGGTTTTTGGTATAAGTTTTTCATAATTGTAGTATTTGAAAATTATCAATTCAGAGAAGGACCTGGACTTTACAATCAATATGATTTTATAAATAAAATTCAAATTATAGATAACTCATTGGTAACCGTTTGCTATGGTATATCTGGTTTTTTAATTGCTTGCTTAATTAAAAATACATTTTTAAAAAAATTTTACAATTTAAAAGAAAAATTTAAAACAACTAATAATTCTATTAATATAAAAATATTAGTATTTTTTATATTAATTTTTATAATTGTTTTTTCAATTATTACTCTTTCAAATTTTTATCTTGGAATTTATCAAAGAGGTATATTGGCAACCTATAATGTTCACTTTATAATATCAGCTATTTATAAATGGCTTTTATTATTTGGATTTACTTCTTTTATTGCTTTTTGTTTTATATTCACAATTAATAAAACATCTAAAATTTATTTAATTTCAGCAGCAGCAATAATAGAAACTTTTTTTAGTAATTTGTCTTTTCTTAGTAGAGGTATGATTTTTAATTGTTTCTCAATATTTATTGGTCTTTATAAATCAAATAATTTCTACAAGCTTAAATTAAATTTCAAATTTTTTTTAATATATTTATTTAGTATTTTATGTTTTTTTTATTTAAGCGTAATTAGTGTGAATTACTTAAGAGCCAACATTTTTTTTGTAAAATTAGATCCACTAAAGACAATAGATATTAAACAAGACGACAAAGAAATAAAAAAAAAAGAGGCTGAATTAGTTAAAAAATTTGATACACCACGGTCTGCATTTTTGGAATTTTTAGAGATTTCTAAAACAAGATGGGTTGGTATTGATGCATTAGTTGCAGTAGAAGCTTTTCAGGGTAAAAGTTTTGATTTTTTAAAAAATTCCTTTGGAGATAAATTTGATAAAGATAAGTATCCTTATTATGA
>MDTB01183849.1_pt1 | contig 16563 bp, 20 predicted proteins | sample 811161 | NCBI WGS metagenome assembly MDTB01 (sample SAMN05326650, study PRJNA326480) | marine metagenome | isolation source: seawater | place: Mediterranean Sea | collected 2009 | reverse complement strand
AGTTAATGAAAAGAAAGAGAAGTATAATGATAAAGTTCTAAAACAAGATGAAATTATGCAAATGAATAATGAAATTAATCAATTTAATGCACAGATTAAAATCAAAACTCCAGAATTTCAACAAAGTTCATCACTATTTCATACAAAAGCTGAAGTAGAGGGATTATATGATAGTTTAAGTAAATATGCTGGGGTAAACGGATTAGTAATTTCTAAAATTGAGAAGCAAAATCCAAAACCTGTTTTAGTAGAGGGAGCAACCGAACAGGCTGATGAAAATTTAGAAATCCAAAGTGTTAAATATTTTAAAATTCCAGTTGCTTATGAAATAAAAGGTAACTTTCTTGGATACATAAAATTTAAAAGAGCTTTAGCAAGATCAAATAAAATGTTGAACTTTGATAAAGAAATTATAAGTTTAGTGCAAAACGACCCAAACGGAGCAATAGTTGCAAAGGGAGAATTAACAATAGTAGGATTACCCAATGAATTTTTTTAAATTATTCCTTATTACTCTGCTCTTAATATACTCACAAGCATCATTTGCTGATCAACATGAAAGTGTTGAAGAACAAACAACTGAACAAGTTAATGACCAACAAACAGATCAAACAATTGAACAAGTACCGACAGAACAGGCAACATTACCCGAAGATGAGGAAGATGAAGTTCCTCTGAATGATCCATTTGCTGGAAATGAATCTGGTTCTAGCATGTCGAACTTTCCGGATGGTGAAGAGGAAAACGAGATGAGTTTATATAATTTTAAATTGGTTGGCATAATTTCTGGAGAGGAAAATAGTTATATTTCTTTAGTTGATGCATCCGGAGAGGTTATCACTTTGTCATTATCTCAATATTTAGGAGAAATTAAATTAGTAGATATGAGAATACATGAAGCAATATTTGAAAAAGATGATAAGTCTTATATTATAATAGACTTTAATAACCAAATTCGAGAAGCAAATGAATATTAAAAAAATTTTATACCCGACTGTTTTTTTTGTAATTTTATTAGTATTCTCAGGATGTGCAAAACAACAAAACATAAAAACTTTTAAACACAACACCCCACTAATAAAAAAAGATATTAAATCTGAAGGTCAGGCAGAAATAGCCAAAACTTTGGAGATGGGACCAAATCCAGTTGAAGGGGATGTTGTAAAACTGCAAAAAAGAAAAAAAATATCCTCTGAAGCTCAAAGAAACTATCTTTTAATCCCTGATGACTTTCCAATGCTTAAACAAAGAATAACGTTAAATTTTAAAAACTTAGATTTTAAAGAGACCATGAAACTTATGGGAAAAATTGGAGAAATTAATGTACTTGTTGGGGATGAAGTTGCAGGTGCTATAAGTGCTGAGTTAATTGACGTTCCTTGGGATAAAGCGTTCCAAGCACTTTTAGATATGAAAAATTATGCATCTGATATTGATGTAAACAGTAATCTAATAAGAGTTCACTCTCCAGAAACATTGACTGCTCAAGAAACTTATAAATCTGAAAGAGCCTCTGCAGTCAGAAAAAAAGTTGAACTAGAAGATAGTGTTGAACCAATTTACTCAGAAATTTTCAGGTTGTATTACATATCACCAGCTCAAGCCAAAGCAACACTCGAAGAATTATTCTCGTCAGGTCAAGGGGAATCAGCTTTTGCAACTATTCAAATAACCGAAGAATCAACAACACGATCAATCATTATTAGAGGTAAAGAGAAAGATTTAGATGTGGTTGATAAAGTGATTAAAGAGATTGATGTTAGAACGAAACAAGTTTTAATCGAAGCATTTATTGTGACAGCCAGCTCTGACTTTGAAAGAAGACTTGGAACAAGACTAGGAGGATATTACACAAAAGGAGGGAAGGTTGTAGGAGGCATAGGAGGAGGTACCTCAGGCGGTGAACGTGGTGTAAATACAGATGGAGCTAGTAACCTAGGTGGTGCGGCAGACTCTTTATCTAATTTTCCTGTTGCAGATGCTACCAGTGGAATTGGGCTATTAAAGAGAACAACAACTGCTGTTTTAAAAGCAGAAATTACTGCATTAGAGGGGCTAGGTTTAGGACAAATTATTTCAAATCCCAAAATTTTCACTTTAGATAATCAGTTAGCTACAGTAACTCAAGGTCAAGAAATACCATATACAACCGTATCAGATGGAGCTGCATCCACATCTTTTAAAGAAGCGGCCTTGAAATTAGAAGTTACTCCAAGTATTGTAGGTGATGGAAATGTACTTATGACTATTAAAGTAAATAACGACAGTGTTAAAGAGGGATCAGAGTCTGACGAACCCCCAGTAGATAAAATGGAAATTAACACACGACTATTAGTTGCAGATGGCGATATCGTCGTGATCGGTGGAATTAAAAAAAGCGCAGTAAGTAATTTTACTAACAAAACCCCTAAACTTGGTGATGTTCCTGTTATAGGCAATCTATTTAAAGGCACCGAAGTTTCTGATGACCTTAGCGAGCTACTAGTATTTATAGCACCAAGGGTATTATAAAATGATAAAAATTAGTCGAGAGTCTGAAGTTAACTTAATCAATGTCCTTATTGATCAAGATGTAATATCTGGAAAAGATTTACCAAATATAAAAAAACTATCCTCAGAAGGAGAAAAGTCACAATTAGAGGCAGTGTTTGATTTAAAATTAACTGATGAAGAAAAAATTTTAGATCTCTTAGTAAAAGATCAAAATTTGGATGTTGTTGAATTAGAAAGCCAAGAAATAACCGATGAAATAAAAGGTATTTTGCCTGCTAATTATATAAATATGAATTTTATAGCCCCTTTTAAAATTGAAGGTAAAGTTTTACACATAGCGATTTCAGATATTTCAAAACTAAGCTTGATGAGAAATTTAAAAACAATAACTAAAAAAGATATAGAATTGCATGCTGCAAAAATAACTCAAATATCTGGACACATTGAAAAAATTTTAGATGGTAACGAAACAACAATAAAAAGCATAAAAAGCCAAAATGAGAAAAGAGATAGAACTAAAACTTTTGACTCAGATCTAGCAGAAGCTGGCGAAGTTTTAGAAAGCAAACCTGAAGAAGATATAGAGGCTATAGAAAACGAGTCTGAAGTTATTAAATTTTCAACAGCGGTTGTTGCAGAAGCAATCAAAATGGGTGTATCAGATATACATATTGAACCTTACAGATTTTCATCAAGAGTAAGATATCGACTTGACGGAATTTTATCTAGTCAAGATAAATTCAATAAATTTTTACATGATAACTATGGAGCAGTTGTTACAAGATTTAAGATAATGGGCAAACTAGATATAGCTGAGAGAAGACTGCCACAAGATGGAGCAATACCATTTAAGATTGAGGGTAAAGTTGTTGATTTGCGTTTATCTATTCTACCTACCGCAAATAATGAGAGAATTGTAATGAGAATTTTAAACAAAGATGCAGGTGATATAAGTCTTGAACAATTAAATTTTGAGGATACAGATTTAAAAAATTTAAGAAAAGCAATTCATGGAACTCAAGGATTGGTTTTAGTTACAGGTCCCACAGGTTCTGGAAAAACTACAACTCTGTACTCAATTTTAAAAGAAGTTTCTAAACCCCATCTTAATATATTAACAGCCGAGGATCCGGTTGAATATGAATTAGATGGAGTAGGCCAAGTTCAAGTTAAAGAAGATATTGGTTTTAGTTTTGCTACTGCATTGAGATCATTTTTAAGACAAGACCCTGAAATAATTTTAGTTGGAGAGATGAGAGATAAAGAGACTGTTGATATAGGATTGAAAGCAGCACTTACAGGACACTTAGTATTTAGTACACTTCACACTAATGATGCACCAAGTACAATTACAAGATTACAAAATATGGGCACTCCAGATTATTTAATTAGTGCAGCAGTTACTCTCGTTTTAGCCCAGAGACTTGCAAGGAAAACTTGTATGGAATGTAGAGAAGCTGATCCAGATGTTACTCCAAAGGCTTTGGCAGATTTTGGTTTCACAGTAGAACAAGCTTCAAGAGCAAAGGTTATAAGGGGTAAAGGATGCTCTAAATGTAAAGATTCTGGATATAAAGGTAGAATGGGTATTTACGAAATATTAAATGTAACTAAACCAATCAAAGAAGCCATTTTAAGAAAAGCAACAACACCAGAGCTTAAAAAAATTGCAACAGACGAAGGATTTAGAACAATGCAAGATATGGGAAGAGAATTAATTTTAACCGGTGATTTGAATTTTAGAGAATTTGATAGAGTATTATCGGGAGATCAATAATGTCATCAGAAACTTTTACTTACAAAGGAATTTCCGCTGGAAAATATGTAGAGGGGGATATAGAAGCACTTAATCAGGAAGAAGCTTCGTTTAAACTTAAAGAGCAGAAAATAATAATTACTAATTTAGTTAAAACTAAGAAGAAAAAAGCCACTAAAGAGAAGAAAAAAGGCTCTGGATTTTCATTCGGCAAGAAAAAAGTTTCACCTGCAGATGTAGTAATATTTTCAAAACAATTTGCAACAATGGTTAAAGCAGGACTACCGATTTTAAATGTCCTAACAATGTTAAGGGACCAAATTGAGCATCCGACTATGAAAGAAATTATCGAAGATATTAGAAAAAGTCTTGAGGGAGGAGTAACTCTTTCAAAATGCTTTGAAAAGTATCCTAAAGTTTTTGACAACATTTATATAAACTTAATTAAAGCAGGAGAGGCAAGCGGTAAATTAGATATCTTTCTACTCAAATTAGTAGATTCATTAGAAAAAAGAGAAAAAGTTAAAAAAAAGATCAAAGGCGCTTTAACATATCCGACAGTTATGTTCACCGTAGCCATAACAGTTATGGTATTCATGTTAATCAAAGTAGTTCCAGTTTTTGCTAAAATGTATGAAGGAATGGGTGTTGCTTTGCCAACTCCTACAGCGGTAATAATGAATGCCAGTAATTTTATGAGAGGATCCGGTGGTTTAACACTATTTATTATTTTAGCAATTTGTTTCGGTATTTTTAAATATACAACAACAAAAATTCCTGCAGTAAGGTACAAATGGCACCAACAAATTTTAAAGATGCCTGTATTTGGAGATATGATACTTAAATCTTTAATTGCAAGAATTTCTTTAATTATGGGTAATCTTAGTGCAGCAGGTGTTAATCTTCTAGAAAGTATAGAAATTGCAAAGCAAGTAAGCAATAATGATGTTGTTACACAAGCTTTAGAAAATGTAAAAAAAGGTGTTTTTTCTGGAGATACCTTAACAAAACTATTTTTAAAAGAACCAGTTTTTCCACCCACTTTCAGTCAATTAATATCCGTTGGTGAGCAAACAGGAAATTTGGATGAAATGTTTACTTCTGTCTCAGGTTATTATGAGGAAGAATTTGATACAGCTGTAGATAACATGTCTAGTTTAATAGAGCCAATCATGATAGTTTTTATGGGAACAATGATTGGTGGATTAATGATAGCTATGTATTCACCAATATTTAATGTTGGTTCTATAGTTGGATAACTTATAATTGCTTAGTAAGAATTAAATGATTGATCCAAGGCTTATCACCTTCTCTGAAAACAACTGCATCCATTATTTGCTGAATAAAAAAAGTTCCTAATCCACCTGGTTTAACATCATCTATATTCCTATGCCGCACTTTTGCACCATCTACTGGCTTGCCTTTATCAAAAAAACCTATTTCAAGCTCGTTGTTAGTTCCTAATGAAATTTTTATTTCCATTTTATCATTATTTGTATCAATATCTTTATAGGCATGTTTAACAATATTTTGGGCTGCTTCAGCTATAGCTAGCACAAGCTCATCTTTTAGGTCTTGATTAATTTTAATCTTTTCAAAAACCTCTCTTGAAAAAGATCTAACTTCTTTCAAACTTGCAGAGTTAACAATAAATTCTCTTTTCTCAGAAATTTTATTTTCACTTTTGCCTATTTCACTCATTTAATTTTTTTAGTCTAAATTCAAAATCTGTTCTAGTTTAGCCATCATGATAACTTTCAAAACAGATTTACTAATTTCTTTTAAAATAACCTTTGTTCCAAGCTCTAATGCTTTTTGATGGCTTTCAATTAGCACTGATATTCCAGATGAGTCCATGTACTGAACTTCCTTTAAATTAATATGAACCTCTTTTTTAGCCTCGATTAAAGGCATGATTAATTCCTTAGCCCTATCAACAACATCCATATCAATCTCACCATTTAAAAAAATGGTTGAAATATTGCCTTCTTCTGTAACTTTATATGTCATAAAAAATTAATATTCCCTCATAGGTATATATTGCTTTATAGATGATAAATTAACAAAAAAAAGGTGTTTTAGGCTATTTTTAACACGAAATTTGTTGAAAATAGTAATAAATTGAATAAAAAATGTCTTTTAAATCCATTTTAATGGAGATAAAGTTAATAATAAATTTTAGGAGTTTAAAATGAAAAAAAATATGAAAGGTTTTACACTTATAGAGCTATTAGTTGTTGTGGCTATCATAGGAATTCTAGCGGCAGTCGGTGTAGTTGCGTACAATGGTTATACAACGAGTGCAAAAATTAACGCTATTAAAACACTTCATGCCCAAACTTTAAAATATGTTCAGGCTGAGGTACAAAAATGTACTTTAGAAGGTAACTCTGGAACTGCATTTAGTGGAACAGCAGGTAACTGCAAACAAATAAAAGGCAATAATGGAGCAACAGCAGTTATGAACGCACTAATAGCACAATCAAAAGATAAAAATCCACACGATACTGATGAAGATGCTATAAAAAGTTCGAGTGGCTACGTTAAGGGACAGGTAAGTGTTTCGGCATCTGGTAAAGTTATAACACTTAAGTCTTGTTACAACGATGATCCAGGGTGTTCAGGTGACAATATAAGCGGCGAAGCAAAAGTTACTATTGAATAAATAAAAAATTTTAATGAATACTAATAGGCTCGGTTTTTCTCTAATCGAGCTTTTAGTAGTCGTTGCAATTTTAGGCGTAATAGCAACAATTGGAATAAACGCTTATTCAGGATACATAGCTGGCACAAAAAAACAATCTGCAAAAAATGTAATGCAGCAAATATCACTAGGTCAATCTGAATATATGTCTCAAAATGGACAATATCTTTATACTAGTCAATCAACTGGGGAATGTAATCCTAGTACAAATTCCTCAAATTCAATAGAGCAATCTCTTTTAGGAAAATCAGATTCTATAAATGAAGAAATGGGCTATGAGCTTTGTACTCACCAAGACAATACAAAAACAAGATTTAAAGTTGTTGCAAAAGAAGTTGGTGGCAAGTGTATATTGCTGATGAATGAATTTGGAAAAATAACTGAAAAAAATGAAAACGATTGTTGATATTCAATGATTAAAGAAATTATTAAAGATTTTTTCATAAAAATTAAATCAGGTGATTTAGAAAAAAAACAAAAGATTTATTTAACTTTAAGTATTGGTTGGGTTTTATTTATAGGTTATTTGACTTGGTGGAATGGAATTAAAGCTGTAGGTATAGATAAAAGCTTTAAATGGGATGAGTGGTTTTGGTTTGGGATAGTACCTGCAACTTTTCCTTATGTTTTTTATTTAATATGGAGAAAAAAATCAGAATAATTAATTTAATTTCTTTTTAAGATTACCATCAATCGTATCTAAAAATTGATTAGTAGTTAAGTAGTCTTGATTTTTATCTATAAGTATAGCTAAATCTTTTGTCATAGATCCGTTTTCGACACATTCTATACATACACTTTCAAGGTTTTTAGAAAACTTAATTAACTCATCATTGCTATCTAACTCTCCCCTATGAGCCAGACCTCTAGTCCAAGCAAAAATAGATGCTATAGGATTTGTAGACGTTTCTTTACCTTGCTGATGCATTCTATAATGTCGTGTAACAGTTCCGTGAGCAGCCTCCGCCTCCATTGTCTTACCGTCTGGGGCAAGCAATACACTTGTCATTAGGCCAAGTGAACCATAGCCCTGTGCAACAGTATCTGATTGCACATCACCATCATAATTTTTACACGCCCAGATATATTTACCACTCCATTTCATTGCGCAAGCAACCATATCATCTATAAGCCTATGCTCGTAAGTTAAATTATGTTTATCAAAATATGATTTAAATTCCTTTTCAAATGTTGCTTGAAAAATATCCTTAAATCTACCATCATAGGTTTTTAAAATAGTATTTTTGGTTGATAAATAAACTGGCCACTTTTTAATTAAACCATAATTAAAACACGACCTCGCAAAGTCCTCAATTGACTTGTCTAAATTATACATCGAAAGTGCAACTCCAGGTCCTGGAAAGTTAAACACTTCATAACTTTTATTTTCCTTTCCATCCTCTGATGTCCATTTAACCTCTAGTTTTCCTTTCCCAGGAACCTTGAAATCTGTTGCTCTATATTGATCACCAAATGCGTGTCTCCCGATAATAACTGGATCTGTCCAAGAAGGAACTAATCTTGGTACATTTTTACAAATAATTGGCTCTCTAAAAACAGTTCCACCGATAATGTTTCTTATAGTTCCGTTAGGAGACCGCCACATTTTTTTTAAATTGAATTCTTTTACTCTTGCCTCGTCTGGGGTAATTGTTGCACATTTGATTCCAACTCCATTCTTTTTTATTGCATTCGCACAATCAATCGTTATTTGGTCTGAGGTATCATCTCTACTCTTCATACCAAGGTCATAATATTCTATGCCAAGTTCTAAATAAGGTAGGATCAATTTTTTCTTGATAAACTCCCATATTACCCTAGTCATTTCATCTCCATCTAACTCAACAACTGGGTTTTTGACCTTAATTTTGCTCATATTTACTTATAAAATCTTATTAATTGAATTTTTGCTTTTTATATACATATTAATCAGAAATTAGCAAAAAAAAGTATTATGATTGATAGATTATTTCCTAGATTGCACAACGAAGGCTATAAATTTTTAGTCATTTTTGGCCTAGCAACACTTATACTATATTTAATTAATGGTTTTCTTGGCTTAATAGGAATCGTACTTACAATTTGGGTATATTACTTTTTTAGAGATCCAGATAGATTTTCAATCAACGATGAAGATTATTTAGTTAGCCCAGCGGACGGCGTTGTTTTACAGGTAATGGAAACAAATGGTCCAAAAGAATTAAATATGGAAGACAAAAAATTTACTAAAGTCAGTATATTTATGAATGTCTTTGATTGCCATGTAAACAGAACTCCATGTAGTGGTGAGATTGAGGAAATAACCTATGTTACTGGAAAATTCTTAAATGCATCTTTAGATAAAGCAAGTGAAGATAATGAGAGAAATTATTATAAAATTAAAAATAACTTTGGAGAAAATATTTTAGTAGTTCAGATTGCTGGATTAGTAGCAAGAAGAATAGTAACGGAAACTTCACGTGGCGAAAAACTAGAACAAGGATCTAGAATTGGAATGATAAGATTTGGAAGTAGGGCTGAGCTATACTTTGAAAACTACAAGCCACTAGTAAAAGTTAATCAGAAGACAATTGCAGGTGAAACATTGATAGCTAAAAGATTATAAATGCAACAAACCAACAAAAAATTTAAATTAGTATCTAATAAAAAAACCAGAACGATTTTACCAAATATGTTCACTTTAGTGGGTGTATGTATTGGATTGACATCTATCAAATTTGCATTTGATGAGAGATTTAGCCTAGCAATTATTTGTATTATTTTTGCTGGTTTAATAGACGGTTTAGACGGAAGAATTGCAAGATTAATTCAAGGAACTTCCAAGGTTGGAAAAGAATTAGACTCTTTAACAGATGTTATAAGCTTTGGTGTTGCTCCTGCTTTTATAATGTATTTTTGGCAATTAAATACACTTGGTAGAGTAGGTTGGTTAGTTTGTTTAATTTATGTGATTTGCGTAGCATTAAGACTAGCAAGATTTAATGTAAATTCTGAAACTCAGCCTGCATGGAAAGATAATTTTTTTGAGGGGGTGCCATCACCTGCAGGTGGAATTTTAGTGTTAATGCCACTAATTTATAGTCAAAGTGAATTACAATTTTTTAATATAGATTATGAGTATTTTGTTCCTATTTTATTTATTTTGATTTCAATATTATCAATTAGCAAAGTACCAACGTATTCATTTAAAAAAATCGCAGTGCCAAGAAGATTAACTATATTTCTTTTATTTGGTGTAGTTTTATTTTTTGGTTTACTATTGATCTATACTTATAACATCATTGTATTATCGAGTTTATTATATGTAATATTAATTCCATTTAGCATTTATCATTTTCAAAAATTAAATAAAAAGTTTAAAAACGAAAATTTTGATAACGAGGAACACGAAGACATCCTTTAATGAAAGAGAATACAATTGTTTCTTTAGCAGATGAAAAATACTTTGATTTATTAGTCGAACTAATAGATTCCATCAAAAGTTTTCCAGAGAGTAAAAAAATAGGAATTTGTATACTTGATGCAGGACTTAAGCAAACTCAAATAGACAAAATAAAAAATAAAGTTGATGAAATAAAAAAAGCAGAATGGGATATTGAAGTTTCTGCAATTAAAGTGAGAGGAAAAGAGTGGCTAAAAAGCCAAGTATCAAGAGCATTTCTTCCTAAATATTTTCCAAATTATAAAAAATATTTATGGATAGATTGCGATGCTTGGGTAAATGACTGGAGTTCAGTAGAACTTTATTTTAAAGCTTGCAACAAAGGTAAATTAGGTATTACTCAATCATTAGGACCAGGATACAGAATATTATCAAAAGTTAAATGGTTATTTGGTAAGTTAGCAATTATAAAATCTCAGAATTTTAAGCATGCAATCTCATCAAAAATTAGTATGGACAAGGCTAGGAAACTTGCTTTTGCTCCACATATAAATATTGGGATTTTCTCACTCGAAAAAAATTCCCCATGTTGGAAGATTTGGCAAAATAATCTTAAAGAAACGATAAAACATGGAAGAATATTTGGCTCAGAAGGTTTAGCAATTAACCTAAGTGTTTATATTGACAATGTAGATACTGAATTTCTACCACTCGGATGTAATTGGATTACAAGTCACCTTTTACCAAAGTATGACGAAAGCAGAAAAGAATTTGTTGAACCATATCTACCAAATAACAAAATTGGCATAATGCATTTGGCTGCAGGCATTTGGAAAGATGGTAAAGATATGAGATTAGACAATAGTATTAAAATTGAAATTAAATCTATTGAAAATAATATAATTATTAAAAGTTTAAGGTTTGAAAAAATTGAAAAAAAATAAAATCTCCAAAGACTGGATCATCCAACAAAGAAGAGACATATATGTTAGAAGATCAAAATTAGATGGGTATAGATCTAGAGCCGTTTATAAGCTTAAAGAAATTGACGAAAAATTTAAAGTTATCAAAAACGGAATTAACATTGTTGATTTGGGATCAGCCCCAGGAAGTTGGTCACAATATCTTTCTGAAAAATCAAAAAACTCAAAAATATTTTCAATAGATTTAAAAGAAGTTAGAAAAATTATTAATGTTTCACATATGGTTGGCGATTTTTTAGAAGAAAATATACAATTAAAAATATCTAATTTTTTTCAAGATAAATTAGACTTAGTGGTATCCGATATGGCAGTTAACACAACTGGTAATAAAAATTTAGATGCAATTTCAACAGGAGATTTAAGTATTAACGCTATGAATTTTTCATTAAAATATTTAAAAAAAAATGGATTTTTCGTGTCGAAAATATTTATGGGCTCAACATTCAATGAAATTGTTAAAAATGCAAAAAATAACTTTAAAGAAGTAAGAATTTTTAAACCTCCATCTAGTCGAAAAGACTCAAAAGAAAGCTTCATTATTTGCAAAAAAATTAGATAGGCACTTTAAAAATTTACAGAATCATATATAAAATAACATGGATCCTATAAAAGAGGCACTAACCTTTGATGACGTTACCCTCACACCACAATATTCTAAAGTTCTACCTTCTGACGTTTCAACTAAAATTGAATTATCAAGCCAATTAAAATTAGAAATCCCTATTTTATCCTCTGCTATGGATACAGTCACAGAGTCTAAAATGGCTATCGCTTTAGCTAAAATGGGAGGAATTGGGGTTATCCATAGGAATTTATCTGTAGCCCAACAAATTAGTGAGATAAAAAAAGTAAAATCTAAAAACTTAAAAGTTGGAGCCGCTGTGGGTACAAATGAAAATGAATTTAATAGGGTAAAAAATATCATTAAACAAGGCGTTGATTTGATTGTTGTAGATACAGCTCATGGACATAGCCAAAAGGTTGCAGATATGATTTTAAAGATAAAAAAATTAAATCAAAAAAAACAGCCTTGTGTGCTGGAAATATAGCAACAGCAGAAGCAGCAAGATTTTTATGTAAGATTGGTGTTGATGTAATAAAGGTAGGTATTGGACCTGGGTCTATTTGCACAACAAGGCTTGTTGCTGGTATTGGTGTACCACAACTTAGTGCACTCCTTGAAGTAAAAAAGGGACTAAATAAAAAGGTGAAAATGATTTCAGATGGAGGTATTAAATTTTCTGGAGATATTGCAAAAGCTCTTGCCGCGGGTGCAGATGCAGTTATGGTTGGCTCTATGTTAGCTGGTACAACACAAGCACCTGGAAAAATTATTAAGAAAAAAGGAAAATTATACAAACTTTTTAGAGGTATGGGTTCAGTTGGTGCAATGAATAAAGGTTCTGCAGATAGATATTTTCAAAAAAAACAAAAAGATAAATCAAAATATGTACCTGAGGGAGTTGAAGGTTTAATCAAATATAAAGGAGATGTTAGCAAGATTGTTAATAAACTTGTTGGAGGATTAAGATCATCTATGGGATATTTAGGCGCTTCACAAATAAAATTACTAAACAAAAAAGCAAGATTTGTAAAAATAACAAAAGCTGGTTTTTATGAAAGTATGGTACATAGTATTGATGAAATTAAAAAAAATAGTGAGTATTTATGAAAATATATAAAAAAATAATTACAATGATCTTTTTAAACTTATTACTTTGTAGTTCTTTAATTGCAGCTGAAAATTTATTTGAGAAAGCAAAAAAAAAATTTGAAAAAGAAGATTATGAAAATTCAAAGTTTTTATTTCAAAGAAATATAGTATTTAATCCTAAAAATGCAGATTCTTATTTATATTTAGCAAAAATATTTAAAAGCGAAGACAATAAGGAGGAGGAAGAAAAAAACCTAGATACTACTCTTCTCTTAGAACCAGATAATGAAGAAGCAATTTATATGTTAATTAATATTCAATTAGATAGATCTAATTTTGATAAAGTGAATATATTGATGAATAGATTTTCAAATGTTTGTAAAAAAATGTGCAATAAAAAATTAGAAATAAGCAAGTCTCTTCAAGATTTTGAAGCAAATAATGAAAAGACCAATTAAGCTTAAAAAAATACTTATAGTTGATTTTGGATCACAATTTACTCAATTAATCGCAAGACGTATTAGGGAACTAGGAGTTTTTTCAGAAATAATTACTCATAAGGACGTTAGAGAAATAGATCAAACTGAATTATTTGGAATAATTTTGTCAGGTGGACCTTTAAATGTTTATCAAGACAAAAAAATTAAATTAAATAAAAAAATTTTTGATTCCAAATGTCCAATTTTAGGCATTTGTTTTGGCCATCAAATCATATCTAGATTTTATGGGGGTAAAGTAAAAAGTTCAAAAACAAGGGAGTTTGGACTTGCTAAAATTAAAAAAATAAAAAATTCTTTACTTACTAAAAATTTCTTTAATAAAAATAATATAAATAATGTTTGGATGAGCCATGCTGATCATGTCACTAAAATTCCTAAAGATTTTAAAAAAATTGCTTCTACTAAAGACTCTAAATTCACTATAATTGAGAATGCAAAAAATAAAAGGTTTGGCGTTCAATTTCATCCAGAGGTAACGCACACTATTAAAGGGACAATATTACTAAAAAATTTTTTATTCAATATCTGTAAAGCAAAAAAAAATTGGTCCCCAAAATATCAAAAAAATACCTTAATAAATAATGTAAAAAATCAGATAGGAAAAAATAAAGTTATTTGCGCATTGTCAGGAGGCGTAGATAGCAGTGTTGTTGCTCAACTTTTAAATATATCTGTTGGTAAACAATTAAAATGCATCTTTGTTAACACAGGACTTTTAAGAAAAAACGAGGAGAAACAGGTAGTAGATACTTTTAAGAAAAAATTAAAAATTGACTTAATATACGTTGATGCTGAAAAACAATTTTTGAATAAATTAAAAAATGTCGAAGACCCTGAAAAAAAAAGAAAAATTATTGGTAATTTATTTATTAAAATTTTTGAAAAATACGCAAAAAAAATAAAAAACGTTAAATATTTGGCTCAAGGAACATTGTATCCAGATTTAATTGAAAGTAAATCTGTAACTGGATCGCAAACTTCCAAAATAAAATCTCATCATAATGTTGGAGGTTTACCAAAGAGAATGAAATTAAAATTAGTTGAACCATTAAGACTTTTATTTAAAGACGAAGTAAGAAAATTAGGATTAGAGCTTAAACTCAATAAACAAATAATATCAAGACACCCATTTCCAGGACCGGGCTTGGCAATTAGGATGCCTGGAGTAATTACAAAAGAAAAAATCAAGATTTTAAAAGAAGCTGATAACTATTTTATCAGAGAGTTAAAAATGGCAAATTTATATGACAAAATTTGGCAAGCATATGCTGCTTTATTGCCAGTTAAAACAGTTGGTGTTATGGGTGACAATAGAACTTACGAGTACATTTGTCTTTTAAGAGCCATAACATCCTCAGATGGAATGACAGCAGATTATTTTGACTTTTCAAAAAAGTTTATGCAAAATGTTTCCAATAAGATTATTAATAATATCCATGGTATAAACAGAGTAGTTTATGATGTTACCTCAAAACCACCAAGTACCATCGAGTTAGAGTAATAATGAACTTCATAAACAAGCTGCCTGGTCCATTACTTGTATTTTTTGGGGCATGCAGCCTGAGTTTTGGAGGACTAATAGTTAAATCATTTGAAGGCGCAACACTTTGGCAAATTCTTTTTTGGAGGTCTTTATTTTTTATACTCATAGTGAATTTATTTTTAATTTTAACTTACAAATCAAAAGTTATTTACGCTTTTAAAAAGTCAGGTTTACCAGGTTTAATCGGTGGGATAATTTTGTCATTTGGTTTCTGCGGATATGTTTTTGCAATGTATAATACAACTGTAGCAAATACAAATTTTATAATTCAGACTCAAATTTTATTTTTAGCTATTTTTGGATATATTTTTTTAAAAGAAAAAATTACTAATGTAACCATAGTTTCTATAATGCTTGCAGTGACGGGTGTAATATTGATGGTAGGATCTTCATTGTCACCTGGAGAAATGATAGGTAACTTAGCTGCATTTATAATGCCGATATCTTTTGCTGTTCTGATTTTAATTATTAGAAAATATCCCCATGTAGATATGATACCTCTTCAATTGATAGCAGGAATTGTTGCAATGAGTGTGGGTTATTTTGTAGCTGGTAAAGTAAATATTTCTTATCATGATATTTTTCTTGGTTTTCTAGCTGGTTTTTTCCAATTAGGATTTGGTTTTATATTTATCACAGTAGGTGCAAGAACTACTCCATCCGCAATAGTAGGAATAATTATGATAACCGAGGCAGTTCTTGGTCCATTATGGGCATGGATGTTTGCTAATGAAAATCCACCTTTGTCAGTTTTGATTGGAGGTTCAATAATTATCTTTGCAGTTTTATTACAATTCTTGTTTTTGAGGAAAAAAGACAGTTCCCAACTAGTTTAATTTGACATCCTAAAAATAAATTCTAAAGTTAATTATGGTGAAAATTCTTGATAACTTATTAACTCCAGAAGAATTTGAAAAATTAAATAATATGCTGTTAGGATCTGAGTTTCCCTGGTACTTTTTACCAGATAAAGTTAACAAAGGAGACGGTAATTTTCAATTTTGTCATAATTTTATATTGTCAGGAAAAGTAGTATCAAAACATGTGACTATTTTAGATCCCTTTATAAAAAAATTAAACATGAAAAAAGTTATAAGAATAAAAGCGAATAAAACTTTTAAAAAGTCAACAAATGTAAAATCAGAAATGCATACAGACGTAAAAAGAAAAGATGATGAAGAATTTAAAACTGCTGTTTTCTATTGTAATACAAATAATGGATCAACTATATTCGAAAGTGGAGAAAAAGTAGAGAGTAAAGAGAATAGAGCTGTTATTTTTAATGGCAAAACTTTACATTGCGGTGTAGATTGTACAGATTCACCAAGAAGAGTTGTAATAAATTTTAATTATATTGACAAATAATATTTAAATTACTCACTTTCCTGCTTTATGCACTTAATAATTTAGTCTAATTAAATTTTTTTTTGTATCTAAATTTTGGTATTTATGATATTAAAACTAAATACGGGAGAGACTACTTTAAAGTAGCGCCGAAGGAGCAACCACCCCGGAAACTCTCAGGCAAAAGGACCGTACATATTAACT
>MDTB01239317.1_pt1 | contig 16565 bp, 15 predicted proteins | sample 811161 | NCBI WGS metagenome assembly MDTB01 (sample SAMN05326650, study PRJNA326480) | marine metagenome | isolation source: seawater | place: Mediterranean Sea | collected 2009 | reverse complement strand
TCGAGCGGTTATGTCACCGCATAGATCACAATAAATTGGAGGCTCTTCAAATGAAGACAACAATAAAAACCCTAGTGCTGGGTTTAGGCTTCGCTGCTGCGGCTGCGATGCCAGCTCAAGCTGAGAACACCTTTGCAAAGCCCCCCACCTTCTGGTGGCCCGAGCGAATTGACCTCACACCACTTCGACAGCACTCCCCCGAGTCAAATCCTTACGGCGCTGACTTCAACTACGCGGCAGAGTTCGCACAGGTCGATGTCAATGCCTTAAAAGACGATATTCGAGCTACGCTTACCGATTCGCAGGACTGGTGGCCAGCTGATTACGGTCATTACGGTCCCTTCTTTATTCGTATGGCCTGGCACAGTGCAGGTACCTACCGGGTGGCAGACGGTCGAGGTGGTGCTGGAGGTGGTCAGCAGCGTTTCGAGCCGCTCAATAGCTGGCCCGATAACGGCAATCTCGATAAAGCGCGGCGCCTGCTGTGGCCGGTCAAAAAGGCCTACGGCCGATCGGTAAGCTGGGCTGATCTGATGATCCTCGCGGGTAACGTTGCCATGGAAGATATGGGCTTCAAGACCTTCGGTTTCGCCGGTGGTCGCACCGACGACTGGGAGCCTGATTTGGTTTATTGGGGACCCGAGAAAGTCATGCTCGCCGATGAGCGTTATCAGGGCGATCGCAAGCTTGACAACCCCTTGGCAGCGGTGCAGATGGGTTTGATTTACGTAAACCCAGAGGGCCCAAACGGCAACCCTGATCCTGCGCTGGCTGCCCACGACATCCGCGAGACCTTTGGTCGAATGGCAATGAACGATGCGGAAACCGTCGCTTTGATCGCCGGCGGGCATACTTTCGGTAAGGCGCACGGCGCGCATAAGCCTGGCGAGTGTGTTGGCGTAGAGCCTGCAGGCGAAGCGCTAGAAAAGCAGGGCTTCGGTTGGGAAAACCGCTGCGGCAAAGGTCACTCGGAAGACACAGTGACATCTGGCTTTGAAGGAGCCTGGACGGCGACCCCCACCAAATGGGGCATGTTGTACCTCGCGAACCTATTCGCATTTGATTGGGAGATGACCAAAAGTCCAGCCGGTGCTATTCAATGGATACCGGTTGATAACCAAGCCGCGGAGACGGTGCCTGATGCGCACTTGGCCGACGTGAAGCATGCACCAATCATGTTCACAACAGACCTGTCGCTCAAAGCCGATCCATCCTATCGTGAGATATCGCAGCGGTTCCTAGCGAATCCAGCGGAATTCGAGGATGCCTTCGCTCGAGCATGGTTCAAGCTTACTCATCGTGACATGGGTCCGCGTGCGCGTTATGTCGGTGCCGATGTGCCTGCTGAGGTATTGATTTGGCAGGATCCTATCCCTGCGGTTGATCACAAGTTAGTCAGTGATCGCGATATTAAAGCCCTCAAAAAAGCGATCATGAAGTCGGGCGTTGAGCCAGTGTCGCTGGTCAAAGCAGCTTGGGCTTCGGCCTCATCGTATCGCGACAGCGATCGTCGCGGTGGTGCTAACGGTGCTCGCATTCGTCTAGCCCCTATGAATGGATGGGCGGTCAACGATGTCGATGAACTCGCGACAACGCTTGCCGTGCTAGAGAGGGTGCAGTCTGACTTCAACGAGCGAGCTCGAGGTGGCAAGCGCGTTAGTCTCGCCGACGTGATTGTCCTTGGTGGTGCGGCAGCGATTGAAGCATCAGCCTCGGCGCGTGGCCATGACATTAAAGTTCCATTCGTACCGGGTCGTATGGATGCATCGCTAGAAGCGACTGATGTGAACTCATTTGCTGCACTCGAACCTGTGGCTGACGGTTTCAGAAACTACTACGACGAGTCTCGTAATTACCTGAATCCGGTGGCGGCCATGATCGATAAGGCGAATCTGCTCGATCTGACGCCAGCTGAAATGACAGCATTGACCGGTGGCCTGCGAGCGCTCAATGCCAACGCAGCTGGCTCAGAGCACGGTGTTTTGACGGACCGTCCCGGGCAGTTGAGCAATGACTTCTTCGTCAACCTCATGGATATGGCGGTTGAGTGGAAAGCATCAGCGGAATTCCCCGGTGTCTACGTCGCCTATGATCGCGAATCAGGTGATCGCCGTTGGTCTGCAACCCCGGTTGATCTGATGTTTGGCTCGAGCTCTGAGCTGCGATCGATTTCAGAGGTGTATGCAGCAGATGACGGTGAAGCTATGTTCGTAGCTGATTTCGTCAGTGCCTGGACTAAGGTCATGCAAGCCGATCGCTTTGATCTCGACGTGCAGGGTGGGCCACAGGGTATGGTAGCCACGCGCTAACGCGTCTCTTTAGCTCTCATAGGCCCGGCAGTACTGCCGGGCTTTTTTTTGCCCACTAAAAAGCCGTCTGCACTAGCGCTTTTCGAAGCGCTTCAGATAAGCGATACTTGTGGCGCTATTCGCGAGTGTTAACGCGACTGAATAACTGAACGTTGGGGGTTTTCTGATGAAGTTGGTATCGGCCATTATCAAGCCATTTAAGCTAGATGACGTGAGAAGTGCGTTATCCGATATCGGTGTTCAGGGAGTCACCGTCACCGAAGTAAAAGGATTTGGACGTCAGCGCGGGCACACTGAGCTCTATCGCGGCGCGGAGTATGTCGTTGATTTTCTTCCAAAACTTAAGCTCGAGATCGCGACCTCATCCGATCAAGTAGAGCAAATTGTCGATACCATCATTTCGGCTGCCAGCACTGGCAAGATCGGCGATGGCAAAATTTTTGTATCTGAGCTCGATCAAGTTGTCCGCATCAGGACCGGAGAGACCGGAGAGGAAGCGCTTTAAACTAGGCCTTCGAGTGTCGCAGGCAACTCCGACAACGCGGTAATCGTGGTAGCACCGTTGTAATGACGCCCCTCGGGGTCAAACCAAATAGCGCGAATGCCTGCGTTTATCGCGCCCTTCACATCGTTCTCAATGCTGTCACCGATATGGACGCAACGTTCAGCGGTGGTTTGTGCTTGCTGTAGTGCCAGATTGAAGATCGCAGCGTCGGGTTTTGCCATACCGACTAGGTCGGCGCGAAGGGCAAAGCTGAAGTAGCGCCCCAAGCTGGTTTTGTGTACGTCGGCGTTGCCATTGGTAATGGCGGCAAGTTGATAGCGTTCGCTCAGCGCCGACAGGATATCGTGAGCGTCATCAAAAAGCTCAACATCGTTGCGTTCAGCCATAAAGCAGGCGAAAGCAGTGTTGGCCGATTGATCTGCTTGCTCGTCTGATAACCCCTTATGTCGCAGCAGTTCTCGCATAACGCTCAAGCGTAAATCGCTCACGTTTTCGATGAGGGACGGAGTCTTGTGGATCACGGTCTCTTGTACAGTATTTATCAACTCGCGATCGATATTGGCAGCAATGTCTGGGTGCTGATCTTTGATGCTCTGCCACTGAGCACGATCGGCAGCAATCAACGCGGGACGGGGATCCCAAACGGTATCATCGAGATCAAAAAAAAGCGTCGTAATCATGACTGTGGTTTGGTCTTCTGGGCTCGCGGATGCGCCTGGTCATAGACCTTAGCCAAATGCTGAAAATCAAGATGTGTGTAGATCTGAGTGGTCGAAATATTGGCATGGCCCAGCAGTTCCTGAACAGCCCTGAGATCGCCACTTGATTCCAGCAAGTGACTCGCAAATGCGTGTCTAAGTACATGCGGATGAACGGTTTGTTGCATACCGTGGCGTGCTGCGAGCGCCTTGAGTCTTGCCTGCACGGTTCGAGTGCTGACGCGGTTGCCTGTTTGAGTAACAAATAGTGGTGAGTCGTGGCCAAGCACTTCGTTGCCGATCGGTCTGCATTTCAACCAGGCATCGATCGCTACCAAAGCGGGTCCACCCACGGGTACCACGCGAGTTTTCTGCCCTTTACCGAGAACGGTAATGACTTTTTCTTGCCGGTCGAGATCACACAAATTGGCGCCGACCAGTTCTGACAAACGAAGACCCGCTGAGTAAAGTAACTCGGCAATGGAGTGGTCGCGCGTGAGCAGTGCTGACTCTGGGTGATGGTCGAGTAGCTGAGTGATCTGATCGGCTTCCAGGGTTTTCGGCAGTGTCCTAGGGACCCTCGGTGCACGCACGCCCTGTGTGGGATCGGAAAGCGATGGGTTGGTTCGTCGTAAAAACTTGAACAGCGAGCGCGCCGCTGACAAGTGACGCTGAATCGACGATGGCGCGAGCTTGTCGCGACTGAGTGTCGCGACCCACTGTCTTATATCCGCACTATGCAGGGTATCGGCTGTTGTAATGTTTTTGGCTCCGCAAAAATCAATGAGTTTTCCAAGGTCACGACGATAGTTAGAAATCGTGTGATCAGAGTAGCCACGGATGACTTCGAGATACTGTAAGTATTGAACGAGCGCGTCTTCGAGGTTCAGCGCTGACACATTACATCTCGACTGCAGTCGACACTGGGAGACAAGCAATCACGCTCGCCAAGTAATCGAGAAAGAGCGTGCCGTCATTGATGCCATAGCGTGTCACGTCGGTTGACCCTACGGCAATCATGGCAATGGGCTTAGCATCTTTGGTGACCCTGGCCAGCGCTACCGAGCCTTCGACATCGATATCCTGAAACAGCGCTTGCATCTCATTCTGACGGGCCGGTCCACTGCAGGACTCCCGATTACCGATCAAGTGATCAAGCGTTTTTCGCGTATCCTCGATCAGCGACTCGTCGAGCCAAAAAAATCCTGCGTGATCAATATCGAAATGTTTTTTGGTGAGTGCCACGAACGTGGGAGCCAACTCAGAACGGGTATTGAGACTAGCGATCGACGCGATAACCGCCTGCATGGTCGCGAGCAAAGCCTCGTTTTGTTGGGCGCGATGCGTGAGCAAATCAAGACGGCGACGAAGCTCAGCATTTCGATCACGTAGCACAGCAACTTGACGCTCAACCAACGACACAGTGCCAGCGCCCACATGTTCAAAGTTCATGCTGGCAAGCAGCTCTGGCTTGTCTTTAAAAAAGTCCGGGGTGTTCGACAGATAGTCGATGATCTGTGCTGCCAGTGCATCGTTTGTGGTTTGTGAGTCGCTCATGGCATTCGTCACCGTAATACAATCGTGCCGTCATAGACCGTGGTCGCTGGGCCGGATAGCCACACTGGAGCATCATCCTCTTCCCAACTAACCCTGAGCTTACCGCCGGGTAGCGATACTGTCACCTCCCGATCCAGAAGCCCCAAGCGAATACCGTGGACGACCGCAGCGCATGCTCCCGAACCACAGGCGGGAGTTTCTCCCACAACACGTTCGCAGACCCGCAAATCAACTTGATTGCGCGATCTCACTTGCATAAACCCAACGTTGGCACTATCGGGGAAAACCTCGAGTCCCTGTACCAGGGCACCGAGTGTTGCAACCGGGGTGTTGGCGCAATCATTGACTAAAAGAACGGCATGCGGATTGCCCATCGAGAGAACGCCTGCTTTTAACACTCGCTCATTAAGACTCAATGGGTACTCGACCGCTTGCTCTAGCGCCTTGAAGGGGATTGATTCGAGGGCAAAGGATGGCGCGCCTAAATTCGCTTGGACCCCACCTTTTTGATCGAGTTGTAAGCGCATCGTGCCGTCGCCTACTTCGAGCACCAGCTCATGTTGCTTCGACAGCCGTTTCTCGCTGATAAAGCGTCCCAAGCATCGAGCCCCATTACCGCATTGACCGGCCTCGCCACCATCCGCGTTATAGATGACGTAGCGAAAATCGGCGTCGGGGGTGCGTGGAGGCTCTACAAGTAAGACTTGGTCACAACCGATACCGAGACGTCGGTCGGCCAAATAACGGATTTGCTCGGGTGTGAGGTCGATCGCCTGTCGCACCGCATCGATTACTACGAAATCGTTACCGGCAGCTTGCATCTTTCTAAAAGACAGTTTCATAACATCTTATCCGGCAGTAGGGCTTCGTCGGCCACCAAGGTGGCGATAGTCTCTCTTTGTCTGACTACATGGCAATCATGCCCATCAATGAGCAGTTCCGCTGCGCGAGGGCGGCTATTGTAGTTGGAGGCCATGACAAAGCCGTATGCGCCAGCGCTCATTACGGCTAACACGTCGCCTTCCTCAATACGTAGGTCTCGATCCTTGCCTAGAAAGTCGCCGGTCTCACAGACAGGGCCTACCACGTCGTAATTGAGTGACGCGCCATCGCGCTGTGCCAGGGGGGTGATGTCATGCCAGCCCTGATAGAGGCTTGGGCGTATCAGGTCGTTCATACCGGCATCGACAATGGCAAAGTTCTTGTGCTCGCCATGCTTAAGGGCAACGACCTCACTCAGCAAAACGCCGGCATTGCCAACAATCGATCGACCGGGTTCCACTACAACTTCAAGTCCCCTATGCTCAAAGCGCTCCTTGAGTGACTCGATTAAGTCGATCGGACCGGTTGGCGGCTCTTGCCCGTATTGGATGCCGAGTCCACCACCAATATCGATGTGTTCGAGCGAAATGCCTAGATCACCCAGTCGATCAACGATACCGAGCAGGTGATCCACGGCTTCTAGATAGGGGCTGATATCGGTGAGCTGGCTTCCAATGTGGCAATCAATACCTACGGGGTTGAGATGATCCGATGCTTGGGCTTGTTGATAGAGCTTGAGCGCCGTGTCTTCATCGACACCGAATTTGTTTTCTTTTAGGCCTGTTGAGATGTAGGGGTGGGTCTGTGCATCCACATCTGGATTGACCCTAATCGAGACTGGCGCTGTCATCTTCGTCTCAGCCGCAATGCTTTCAAGCAGCCTTAATTCCGATGCGGACTCGACATTGAAACATCGAATGCCTGTATCCAAAGCGTTACGGATTTCGGCTGGAGTCTTACCAACGCCCGAGAAAACCACTTTATTGGGGTCACCTCCTGCCATCATGACCCTGGCGAGCTCACCACCAGACACGATATCAAAGCCGGCTCCTAGCTTTGCCAGGCATTGGAGAATCGCGATATTCGAGTTGGCTTTTACCGCGTAGCAAATCAAGTGGGGGAGTCCGCTTAGTGCGTCTTGCCACGCAGTGAAACCCGACTCAAGCGCAGCTTTTGAGTATACGTAGAGCGGTGTACCGTAGGACTCGGCAAGTGACTGCAGTTCGACCTGCTCACATCGGAGCATGCCGTTGTCTCGATGAATGCTCACGTTATGACGGATCCGATGAGGTCGCTGGTGCCCACGGCTGCTCGGGGTGGCGCAATTCCCCTGGCTGACCACAGGCCATCAGCCAAGGCAGTGCACACAGCCACATTGCGAAGAGCTTGCGAGTCACAACATAATCCTCAGAAAAAAAAGAATTATACCAGTCTTCCCTAAGTCTCGTGACGTGGCGATAACGAGTGAGTAAGCTTTGTCCTCAAGACTATGGCAGAGAGACGCGAATGACCGCTTCGTCAGATTATTATCAACGCATCGACGAGACATTTGAATCGGTAGAGAGTCGACTCGAGATGCTAGACTCCGACCCCGATATTGTCGGCGCCGAGGGCGTTATCAATGTCACTTTTAGCAACGGCGTGGTGTTTGTTTTTAGTCGGCAGCCCGCGGTCGAGCAGTTGTGGTTGGCGACACCAGGCGGTGGCTTTCACTTTGTTTGGGACGATGCGCAAGCATGCTGGACTGACACAAAAAGTGGTCGTGAGTTTGTGTCCTTATTAGTCGATGAACTGGCGACTAATGCGCGAGAAACGATCGAGTGGGAGTGAAGGTCCTCCCTAGGATTGGCGCGACTCTCTTTTTGTTGGTCAGCGAGGCTACCTTAGCGGACGCCGCGCGAGAACCGCTCTGGATCGAAAATCTCTCGCCGCTCCAGTCTGTTGTTGCTATCCCGCCTCAAGGATCTGCTGAGGGTGTTGACGGTGTCGCAGTGACGCTTCACAACGATCTGGCGACCCATTTCATTGCTCGCCAGACCGATGATGAAGCGGTGCTTTTCGACGGTGAAACTCAGCGAACATCGCTGGGTCTGCGTTGGCGCTTCTCATCGAACTGGGAGATCGGTGCGCGATTGCCGGTGGTGCGCCACTCCGGCGGTTTCACCGATAGCTACGTGAACCAATGGCATGATTTCTTCGGCATGAGTGATGGTGGGCGTTCCGGGGTGCCTGAGGACCAGTTGCAGTATCGCTATCAAGCGCCGGGACGAGATCTCTCGCTCGCGAGTTCCAGCGCAGGGGTTGGTGATGTCGCGTTCGAGGTGTCGAGATTAGTCTCGCAGCGCGCCGAACGTAAAATAGCCTATGTGCTGGGTTATGAGGCGGCTACCGGCAACGCTGGAGATTGGCGGGGTAATGGCGGCGCTGATTGGTATGCCTTGACCCGTGTCAGCGGCCGGGGCTCGCGCAGTTTCCCGATTTATTGGCATGGCCAGCTGGGCGCCACTCGTCCTGCAGCGGGAGGCTTTCTTGGCAGTGATACGCGTTCTTTATTATGGTTTGCAGGCCTATCGGGCGAATGGGTATTCGATGATCGATGGTCGTTAGTGGCACAAATCGATGGTCACCAGTCTGCGTTTCAGTCATCGCTTGATGCAGTGGGCGGGTCTGCCCTGATGCTAGGGCTTGGCCTCAGGCGTCAGTTTACAAAGGGCTGGGCCGCAGATATTGGTTTTGTTGAAGATATCAGTGTCGAAACCGCTCCCGATATCATTTTTCAGGCGACTATTCGTTATCGACCCGATTAGCTCTAGGGACGACCCTTGAGCTCCGTCTTGTTCGCTCAGCCTCTATTTTTCTTTATCGAGAGGGTCCAGGTCTACCGCATTGGCCGAGCTCTAAGGTTGGCGGCTTTTGGTTATCCGAGTTCGGCGCGCGCGGCTTTCGCGGCTTGTCTCACTTGCTCTGGCGCTGTGCCACCAGTGTGGTTTCTAGCGGCCACTGAGCCCTCTAGCGTCAAAATGTCGTAAACGTCATCGGAAATAAGATCAGATAGGTCGAAGAGCTCTTCAAGAGAGAGTTCGGACAGATCAATGCCACGCTGCTCAGCTAGCGCTACAGCACCACCCACCACTTCGTGAGCATCTCGAAAGGGAAGCCCCCTTTTGACCAGATAGTCTGCGAGATCAGTCGCAGTGGGCTGACCGAGCTGCGCCGCTGCTCGCATCTCTGTAGGACGTGCCTCGATAGCCGGAATTAAATCGGCAAACGCCAAGATCGAGTCATAGAGTGTCTTCACGCTATCGAATAACGGCTCTTTGTCTTCTTGGTTGTCCTTGTTGTAAGCGAGAGGTTGCCCTTTCATCAGTGTGATTAGCGCAACGAGGTGGCCTTGCACGCGACCCGCTTTGCCACGAACCAGCTCGGGAACATCCGGATTCTTCTTCTGCGGCATAATCGATGAGCCAGTACAGAATCGATCTGGGAGTTCGACTAGCCTGAACTGAGCGCTGGTCCATAAAATCATTTCTTCTGCCATGCGCGACAGGTGCATCATGGTGATGGAGGCCGCCGCCGTAAACTCAATGGCGAAGTCTCTGTCGGATACGGAATCCAACGAGTTCCTTGTGGGTTGCTCAAATCCCAGTGCCGCTGAGGTCATGTCTCGATCGATCGGGTAGGAGGTGCCGGCAAGCGCGGCTGCCCCAAGCGGGCATTGATTCAATCTGTTCCTGCAGTCTTTGAGTCGACCTGCGTCTCGGGTGAGCATCTCGTTCCAAGCAAGTAAATGATGGCCGAAGGTTACCGGCTGCGCGACTTGCAAGTGAGTGAAGCCCGGCATGATAGTCTCCGCATACCGCTCTGCTTGATCGATCAGTCCGAGCCGTAGCCGCGCGAGTTGCTCTAAGATTCGACCAATCGCCTCCCGAAGATACAGTCGAATATCCGTAGCGACCTGATCGTTTCTGGAGCGTCCCGTGTGCAATCGTTTACCGGCATCACCCACGAGCTCCGTGAGTCGAGCCTCGATATTCATGTGCACGTCTTCGAGTTCGACCGCCCAAGTGAATTCTCCGTTCTCAATCTCGCGACTGATTTGATCTAATCCCTGCATGATGGTTTGGACATCGTCATCACTGATAATGCCGCAAGCACCTAGCATCGATGCGTGCGCTCGTGAGCCCGCGATGTCGTATTGCGCGAGTACATTGTCAAAGGAATAAGACGCAGTAAATTCTTGAACGAAGGCATCGGTCGCCTCGTTGAAACGCCCACCCCAAGTTTGACTGGTCTTGTTTTCGATTGAGCTCGCCACGTGATCACAAATTCCGAGATTTTCGATGTATACAGTGTATCAGGTGAGGGGATTAACGTGCCTCCGTGGTAAACTCATCAAAAAAAGGGGGAATCGATGGACTCCATAACAATAGCGACCCGTGAAAGCCCATTGGCCCTGTGGCAGGCACATTTTGTCCAAAGTGAATTAAATCGACTTTATCCCGATCTCACAGTGAATCTGCTGGGCATGACCTCTCGTGGTGACCAATTACTCGACAAGCCGTTATACAAGGTGGGTGGCAAGGGGCTCTTTGTAAAAGAACTTGAAACTGCACTACTTGACGGACGCGCCGATATTGCCGTGCACTCCATGAAAGACGTACCCATGGAGATGCCGCCCGGTCTAACCTTGGGTGTCATTTGTGAGCGTGAGGATCCCCGGGACGCACTGGTGGGAGTCGACAGTTTTGATGCTCTGCCAGAGGGTGCGAAGTTAGGCACTTCGAGTCTGCGTCGCGCCTGTCAAGTGAGGCAGCGCCGTCCAGACCTGGATATTGGATTCTTGCGAGGCAACGTCAATACGCGCCTCGCCAAGCTCGACAGCGGTGAGTTTGACGCTATTATCTTGGCTTGTGCCGGATTGAAGCGGCTCGGGTTTGACGATCGTATCGGCTGCGCCATTGAAGAAGACTTTTTGCTGCCCGCAGGAGGGCAGGGTGCGATCGGTATCGAGTACCGCTCTGATGATGATCGAGTCGCCCAATTACTAAAGCCGCTTTCCGATATGCCGACCACTGAGCGGGTAATCGCGGAGCGCGCCGTCGTTAGAGCGCTCGACGGAGGCTGTGATGTGCCAATCGCGAGCTTTGCTGTGCACGAGGACAGTGGCGATCTTTGGTTGCGCGCTCGAGTGGGCTCACCGGATGGGCAGGCATTGTTGAGTGCCGAGGGTCGGGGCCGAGACCCCGAAGCGCTTGGTTTGCAAGTCGCTGATCAATTATTAGCAGACGGTGCTGCTGAGGTGCTGGCTGCCGCTCGTTCGTGAAGCGCGTCGTTCTCACTAGACAAATTAAAGATAGCCAGGCGCTGGCTGCACAATTGCGCGAACAAGGTGTTGAAACGCTGCAGTTCCCACTCATGGCGATCGAGCCACTGTCAGTCGATGTTCAGCACCTGCAGTCAGCGAAGAACAGCGTCACGGCTCTAATATTCACTAGCAGTAATGCGGTGAAATACGGCTTAGAGGCGGTGCGAGGTATCGCCTCAGACGACACTTGTAGCGTCATCGCTGTCGGCAGTCGAACGCTGGAAGCTTTACAAGCTGAATCTATCGACGCCATTGCACCCGAGCGGGAGGATTCGGAGGGTATTCTGGGGCTGCCGATTTTTCAGACTGCGATGATCGATAGGGTTGTGGTGATCAAAGGCGAAGGTGGACGCGATCTACTACAACGCGCCTTGGTTGACCGTGGCGTCGGGGTAGTTGACTTAAATTGCTACCGCCGCTATTGGCCGGCGGTTGACCTAGACAAGCTCGACCAGTTTTTAGAGGATGGAGCGCCCTTTTTTCACGTTGCAAGTGGCGAAGCGGTCGTGAGATTGACCGATCTTGTTTCAGCAGTGGTGCAGCGACAGGCAAGCCTTGTTGTTCCCTCCGAGCGAGTTGCGCAGCAAGCCAGGGCATTGGGGTGGTACACAGTAGAGGAAGCTGAGGGCGCTGGTGATGCCGCTTTTATGGAAGTATTTACACGTCATGATTGAGTCTACGACGACGCGGGGGATACGGGGCAATGGGTAAAAATCGGCCCATGGGATGGACAGGGCGAGTCATCCGTATCGCAGTGCTCTCGATACTGCTTGCTAGTGTCGCCGCTGTGGGCTTCGGGGTCTACGCGATCGGATTACCTGCATGGCAAACGCTCAAGGATGAGCAAGCGACGTTCAGAGAGGCCCTAGATGAAAGTCAGTCGACTTATCGCGAGGACATCAAAAATCTTGAGCAGTCCGTCGCTAATCAGATCGCAGAGTTTGACGGGGTTGATCGAGGGACCCTAAATCGACTCGAAGCGCGTATCGAGACTGTGGCGAGTGAGTTGGATGCGCGGCAACGCGAACGCCATACGCGATTACTGCAGCAGGTTCAAAACCTCCAACGGCAAATAGATAGACTCGAGGGTACCGATCCTAGCCAATGGGTGCTCGCCGAGGCCGAGTTCAATGTAAGGTTGGCGAGCCGTCAGCTTCGACTTGCGGGCGATGCCGTAACGGCCGTTGAGATATTAAAAGCAATGAGGGACTCTTTGAGTCAGCTGGAGACAGTGTTAGTGGATGATGCTCTCATCGCGATCGAGCAAGATATTGCAGCGCTGGAGGCCTACTCGGCACCCGACCGTGTTGCCTTGTTGGCGCGGTTATCGCAGCTGTCGGAGAGCATCGAACACCTCGCTTTTGGTACTGATATGCCTGACCTTGGTACCGCTGAAGCAACTGATAATCAAGGTGTCGCTATCGCTGGCTCTGAGCGGTTGGTGAATGCCTTGTCGGTATTCTCACAATTTTTTGTGATTTCACAGGTCGAGGTCGACTCGGTGTTGCCATTAACCTACGAGCGCCAATTACTCGAACGACAGTTACTGCAACTTCGACTAGAGCAGCTCATGGTGGCATTAATGGCATCGGATGCAGAGCTATACGACACCGCCTTGTTGAGGTTTAAGCAAAAGTTGATCGAGCTGAGAGATTACGATCCATCAGCCATCGACGGCATGATCGCAGCATTAGAGTCTCTATCGATCGCTTATGAATTCTCGGAGGCTCCGAGTTTGCATCGAACTGAGCAAGCACTGGGTCGTCTCAAGCAGCAAATGACTGTTATAGGGTTGGGTGGCTAGTGCGCGGATTTTTGATCTTGGTGTTACTGGGTGCGGCCTTGGGTTCGGCACTCATCGCAATAATGATCAACAACCCGGGCTATGCGCTTATCGTCTGGGCAGGATATCGGCTTGAAGCATCGCCTTACGCGTTAATCTTGCTAATCGCGGCAGCGACTTTAGTCGTATTCTTTGCGCTTCGGTTCGTCAGTCAATTACTGGGTGTATTGCCGGGTATCGGTCGATGGTGGCGCCATCGTCGCCAGCGCCAAGAGCACGATCAAGTTCGCAATGCATTGCTCGAGCTGATCGAAGAGCGCTACGACGCTTTTGACGTCAGCATACCTAAGTTGCAGCGATCGGGCTGGTTGAGTGAGTCGGCCGCCCTAGTAGCGCAGCGGAGCTCGCTGCGGCGTAAACTGATAGCGGCTGTTAAGGCAGATCAGTTAAAAAAGATTTGGCGCAAAGCATCACAGGTGTTTAAGAGCGAGACTGACCTGCAGGTGGTTTATGCACAGAGTCTAGCCAGAGTGGATGCGCAGTCAGATGCCGAAAAGGCGTTAATTGATCTTGCGAGTATCGGTTGGAATCAGGGCGCAACCGACCTGGTGTGTACTTGGACCCTACAAGACCCGCGAACGCTCCTGACTCGATTGGAGGGGCTGACTCCAGCCGCTAATAATCGTAAAGCGATCGAGCGCGCCAAGCAGGTATTGGCATCGACAATGCCGAACTCTGATCCTTAGGCCTGTCGTCCCGGCAGCGAGATACCCAAAGACGACCACAAGTCATCGACTCGTGCTTTCACATCCTCATCCATAGCGATGGCAGTGCCCCACTCGCGCGTGGTCTCACCCTCCCATTTATTGGTGGCGTCCATACCCACTTTTGAGCCCAGGCCTGCAACTGGTGAGGCGAAGTCCAAGTAGTCGATCGGTGTATTGTCAATAAAGACAGAGTCACGCTGCGGATCCATTCGAGTTGTCATTGCCCAAATCACGTCTTCCCATCGTCTGACATTGACATCATCATCAGTAACGATAATGAATTTGGTGTACATAAACTGTCGCAGGAATGACCAAACCCCAAGCATGATGCGCTTGGCATGACCCGGATATTCCTTACGCATACTGATAACTGCCATGCGGTATGAGCAGCCCTCAGGTGGCAAATAAAAGTCCACAATCTCTGGAAACTGTTTTTGCAGCAACGGCACAAACACCTCGTTGAGTGCGACGCCGAGGATAGCTGGTTCGTCCGGGGGCCTGCCCGTATAGGTGCTGTGATAGATCGGATTTTTACGAGTCGTCATCGTTTCGACAGTGAATACCGGGAACTCTTCGACTTCGTTGTAATAACCCGTGTGATCGCCAAAGGGCCCCTCGCTGGCCATCTCACTGGGATCGATATAGCCCTCGAGAATGATTTCTGAATGAGCGGGCACCAATAGCTCGTTGGCTTTACACGCAGGGGTGAGGCATTCCGACAGCTCGGTTTTACTACCCCGTAACAGGCCGGCAAATGCATACTCAGACAGAGCATCGGGTACCGGTGTCACCGCACCCAAGGTGGTTGCAGGATCGGCGCCAAGCGCAATTGCGACGGGATAGGGCTCCCCCGGCCGCTTAATGGTCCAGTCTCGGAAATCGAGTGCGCCACCACGGTGCGACAGCCACCGCATGATCAGCTTGTTCTTGCCCAACAACTGCATGCGATAGATACCGAGGTTCATTCTTGGCTTTTCGGGACCTCGAGTAATTACCAGCGGCCAGGTGACCAAAGGCCCAACGTCACCGGGCCAGCAGGTTTGGATGGGTAGCTGGGTTAAATCAACCTCGTCACCAGAAATCACCACCTCTTGGCACGGCGCTCGGCGAATGGTTTTCGGCCCCATATTCAGCACTTGTTTGAGCAAAGGCGCCTTATCGATCAGATCGCGCATGCCTTTGGGCGGATCGGGTTGACGCAGGTAGGCCAGCAGTTCTCCGATTTCGCGCAGGGCTTCGATAGAACTTGCCCCCATACCAAGAGCCACGCGACGCTCCGTGCCAAACAGGTTTGCTAGCGCGGGGACGTCGGAACCCTTCGGATTTTCGAAAAGCAGGGCAGGACCGCCACCTCTTAGGGTCCGATCCGCAATCTCAGTCATTTCGAGATTGGGATCAATCTCTTCTTTGATTCTTACTAGCTCGCCCTCTGACTCTAGTGCGGCGATAAACTCTCTAAGATCTTTGTATTTCAATGCTTATCCTCGGGTGACAATTACCCACTGGAAATCTCTCAGCGTGCTTGTCAGTTCAATACGCAACCTGTGATCGGAGCGGGAGCGAGCCCATTTGCAGAGAGCTCGAGCTCACGGGAGCGTTGTTACTTACGCTTCATCGAGCGGAAAAACTCACCGTTAGACTTGGTGTCTTTGAGCTTGTCGAGCAAAAACTCGATAGCCGGTAAGTCTTCCATACCGTGCAAGAGCTTTCGCAAGATCCACATACGTTGTAGCTCTTCATCACCGGTTAATAACTCTTCTCGCCGAGTACCTGAACGTCGGATGTTTATCGCGGGATAAACACGTTTCTCTGAGATCTTACGATCCAAGTGGAGCTCCATATTACCGGTGCCCTTGAACTCTTCGTAAATAACCTCATCCATCTTCGATCCAGTTTCGGTAAGAGCCGTCGCGATAATCGACAGGCTACCGCCCTCTTCAATATTTCGTGCTGCACCAAAGAATCGCTTAGGTCGCTCCAGCGCGTGGGCGTCAACACCACCGGTTAATACTTTACCGGAGCTGGGCACCACGGTGTTGTAAGCGCGCGCTAGTCGAGTAATCGAATCAAGCAGAATTACGACATCTCGTTTGTGCTCTACAAGGCGCTTCGCTTTCTCGATGACCATATCGGCCACCTGAACGTGACGCGATGGTGGCTCGTCAAAGGTCGAGGCAACGACCTCGGCGCCGCGGGCACCCACAGACCGCTGCATCTCGGTCACTTCTTCCGGGCGCTCATCGATCAATAGGACAATGATGTAGCACTCTGGGTTGTTGGTAATAATCGACTGCGCCACATTCTGCATCATGATGGTCTTACCGGCCTTCGGTGGCGCGACAAGCAAACCGCGTTGACCCTTACCGATGGGTGAGCAGAGGTCGATAATGCGTCCTGTGAGATCCTCAGTGGAGCCATTACCTTTTTCTAGCGTCAGGCGCTGGTCTGGAAAGAGAGGAGTGAGGTTCTCGAACAAAATTTTGTTTTTCGCCGACTCGGGGGACTCAAAGTTAACTTCGTTGACTTTGAGCAAGGCGAAGTAGCGCTCTGAATCCTTAGGCGGGCGAATCATGCCATTGATAGTGTCGCCTGTTCGAAGATTGAAGCGCCGAATCTGACTAGGGCTGACATAAATGTCATCGGGTCCTGCTAAAAACGAACTATCTGCTGAACGCAAGAAACCAAAGCCATCGGATAAGATCTCAAGAACGCCGTCTCCCCAGATGTCCTCACCACTTTTAGCGTGTTTTTTGAGGATA
>MDTB01130765.1_pt1 | contig 16565 bp, 9 predicted proteins | sample 811161 | NCBI WGS metagenome assembly MDTB01 (sample SAMN05326650, study PRJNA326480) | marine metagenome | isolation source: seawater | place: Mediterranean Sea | collected 2009 | reverse complement strand
TTTGAGCCATTAGAAATAGTATTGTAACTACAAGCCTAATTATGAATCAAACAGTATAATCATAACTCAAATCTATCAATCACTAATCCTCATAAACCTCTACGACCAATTCGATTTCTACGCTTGACCCCTCTCGCATAGACATCAAATTACAATTTTGTAACCGATAATGGCAGTGCAGAACGTTTTAAAAAGGCTAAAAATAGATAAGAGGGCTAAATTAAACATCTATTCCTTTATGAATTTCATCATTCGAATTTGCCCATTGATATCTTGAAGATGGACGATATATATACCCGCTTCCAGTTGGCTTATATTGATACTTGAATGAGTTGACTTGAGTACTTCTTTTCCTGATAATTCATAAATAATGGCCTCTTTAAATGCTTTCATTTTGATATTTAAAATCCTCCTTGATGGATTAGGATACATCATCTCTTCGGCCTCTATAACAGACAAAATTGATCCATCATCCACATCAATCAAACTAACTCTCATTATGGCATCATCGTAACCTTCACCATCTTGAACCAAAACAGTAAGACTAAAGACAGGTGTGACTTCGTAGTCCAGTGCTTGGGTATTGGCCACAGTAATTGCTCCACTTTTACTGTCAATAGCAAAAGCTTGGTCACTATTACCATTCGTTATTGCGTAGGTTAAAACATCTCCGTCTGCATCTATAGCTATGACCATTGCCACCAAAGAGTCATTTGGACTATTTTCCTCTACTAAAAAATTTTGATCGTAGATAATAGGTAATGAATTAAAATCTTCAGCTATGTCATCTGTAAGATTAATTGTAATGAGTGCTTGATCAGTCAGTACCCCATCTGAGGCTTCAATAGTTAACTCAAAGACAGGCGTTGTTTCAAAGTCAATTATCAAACTATTAGCAACCGTTAATTGACCGCTCAGGCTATCTAGCTGGAAAGCCTCATTTAGATTTCCGCTTACAATACGGTAAGACAAAACATCATCATCTGGATCATTCGCTCTAATTGTGGTTACTAAAGTTCCATTGGGAGTATTTTCAGGTAATAAGGCATTGCCAGCAATCATTTGAGGCTCACGATTAGAATCGTAGATCCAATTAAATACGGTCTGATCAGAATTACGATTATGTGCGGCATCTTCGAAGGTGTTTATATCAACGGCTATAGATTTCGTATCGTTTGAGCCAATTGGTAAGAATAAGGCTGAATAGATCTTTTTATTGATTACAGAAAAACTAGTTAAGCCTCCCCCGACTACCTCAATGTCTTCTAGATCAAAATCAGCTGTTTCTTCACTAATAGTAAAGGTAAAGGTTAAAGAGCCTTCCCGAGTGCTCTCCCCTTCGGATAGGATTCCATTTTCGCCTGAAGCGGTAATCGCTATGCCAGGTGGTGTTCCATCGTAAGTCCAATCAAATCTTCTAATGGTAACATTATCATTCCCTGCTGCATCTAAAAAAGAGGCCGTATCGATCTTAATAGAGCAAAATCCATCAGAAGTTGGAGTGAATATTGCTGAATATAATTCATTACTCGTTGATTTAAATTCACTTATGATCCCACCGACAACTTGTAGGTCTTCTGCAACGAATCCCCTCACGATTTCATTGAACGTAAAAGTTAACATCAGACTTTGATCATTAGTTGTTTGACTATTTGAAAGTTCAGTTTGGCCATTACTAGCGGTTATAGAGAGCCTTGGTGCTTTGCTGTCATAGGTCCAAATAAACGGTCTGGCCTCCATATTATTGATACCCTTATCATCCGTAAAAGTATTAGCAGCCACATCAATGGTAATCATACCATCTATCAATGGTGTAAAAATTGCCGAGTAAACAGAAGCACTTGAACTAGCAAAATCAGTTAGCGTTCCCCCAGTCACGGTCACATCTTCCAAAGTAAAATTAACGGTAGGACTGCTACTTGTGAAATTGACCAAAAAGTCAGAGTAATTGTTAGTCCCACCATTCAGCACAGTGAAATTATCATCTATAGCCGTTATCGTCATGGAGGGCCCTTGGTTGATATAAGTCCAATTGAATGTTGATATGCTGTCATTACCATTTCCTGCGATATCGAAAAAAGAATTATCCAAAAGATCAATGGTGGTAATTCCAGCATCTGAGGGTATAAATGTGGCAATATAAAGGGTACTACTTATCACATTAAAATTACTTAGAATGCCCCCTGAAACAACCACGTCTTCCCCATCAAAGCCCGTTATTTCCTCACTGCTCGTGAAGGTTAGTAATAAATTAATGTCATTGGTAGTCATCCCACTTGATATCGTATCGTTACCGCTCGTAACCAATAAAGAAACAGTTGGAAGGATACCATCATAGTTCCAATTAAATGAGTTGGCGGCAATATTTCCATTTCCCACAGGATCTGTAAAGCGATTGGTATTTATATCAATGGTTACGGACCCACTCGATGAAGGTATTAACGTTGCCTTGTATACTGTCCCGCTGGTTGATGCAAAGTTGGAACTAATAAAATTACTCAGATTTCCACCCGTAACGGAGATGTCATCTACTTCAAAATCAGTCGTCGCCTCACTCGTGACGAAGGTGAGGGTTAAGGTGCTGTCATTACTTGTAGAGCCCTCATTGATAACTACCCCAGCCGCTTCAGCACTAATAGTTATGGTTGGGGCTGTACCATCATAAGTCCAATTGAATGAATTTGATACGGTGTTATTATTCCCTGCATAATCCGTAAAAGTATCCGCTCCAACGTGAATAGTAGTGATTCCACTGCTGGACGGACTGAAAGTAGCCGTATAAACGGAATTACTAGAAGCTGAAAAATTACTTAGGATTCCTCCCGAGACAGAAATATCTCCTAAAACAAAATTAGCAGTAGCATCACTCGTTGTAAATATAATCGTCAAAGCAGCATGATTGGTCGTCGCACCATCAGCAATCGCCTCATTATTATCATTAGTTGCCGCAATGCTAATAGATGGTGGCAATCCATCGTAAGTCCAGTTAAATTGACTAGATGCTGCATTCCCATTACCTACCGCATCATTAAAAACACCTGCATTGACATCAATCGTGGTCGCTCCCTCTGCATTAGGAATGAATTGGGCAGTATAAACGATACTACTGGTAGCCAGAAAATTACTGACAATACCTCCTCCCACCGTGATATCGCTAATCCCAAAATCGTCAGTAGCCTCACTAATGGTAAAAGTCAATGTCAGCGTACTATCCTTAGAGGTAGAACCATCATTTATATATGTATTATTAGCATTTTTAGCCGTTACCACTAGGGTCGGACTCACGCCGTCATAGGTCCAGGTAAATTGACTTGCCGCATTATTGTTATTCCCTGCACCATCTGTAAAAGTATTAGCGGCAATATCAAGGGTCGTTGCCCCACTTAATGAAGGAGTAAAGGTGGCAGTGTAAACCGTACTGCTCGTCGCTGTAAAACTACTTAAAGCCCCTCCTGAGACTGAGACATCTTCCACACTGAAATTAGAAGTAGCCTCACTGCTGGTAAAGGTAAGGGTAAGGCTGGCATCATTGGTGGTCGAACCATCACCAATCGCATCACTTCCACTTGCAGCTGTGATGATCATGGTGGGCCCATCGCCGTCATAGATCCAGTTGAACTGGTTGGCTGCTGTATTTCCATTTTCTACTGCATCAGTAAATTTATTTGTGGACACATCAATGGTAGTAGCTCCCTTTGCGGCAGGCGTAAATGTGGCAAAATACACCGTGCTACTGGAGGAAGCAAAATTACTTATCGTACCCCCTGTTGTAGAAATGTCTCCTGACACAAAATTTGTAGTGGGCTCACTACTCGTGAAAGTCAAATAAAGAAGGCCATTATTTGTTGTGGCACCGTCAGTGACCACGTTGGTTCCGTCACTTGCCGTAATCGTCATGGTTGGAACGATACCATCATAAGTCCAATTAAATTGACTTAATGCGGTATTGTTATTTCCCGCTTGATCTGTAAAGGCATTAGCTGCCACGTCAATTGTGGTAGCTCCACTAGAGGTAGGCGCGAATGTAGCGGTATAGACATAACTGTCCGTTGCGGAAAAATCACTAATTGACCCACCACTTACGGTGATATCGCCAGCGACAAAGTTATTGGTAATCTCACTACTTGTAAAGATGATGCTCAGGGTTCCATCATTGGTACTAGAGCCATCAGATACCGCATTACTACCATTATTTGCACTAATAGTCATCGTAGGAGCGGTAACATCAGCAAATTCAAACCATGCTATATCATCTCCGTAAAAAGCAGTTCCAATCACATCCATATCTCCGTCATCATCTATATCTGTTACTTGTACATCCCAAGCCCCAAAAAAACCTTCTGAGATCGTATGCTTAGTAAAAGATTGTGAGCCATTGTTTTCGAACCAAGCTACTTGACTGCTAACTTCTGCTGATCCTATGATGTCCAAGTCACCATCACGATCTATATCTACCGTTTTTACATGACCTCGCGATTTAGCAAATTCTTTTTCAATCGAGTATTTGGTAAAAGATTCTGAGCCATCGTTTGCAAACCAAAAAATATCATCATTATCTTCCGATTCATTCCAAGCAGATCCCACCACATCCATATCTCCATCTCCATCTAAATCTACGGGATAAACAGAAGAGCCATTAAAACTGGGTTGAATGGTTTGCTTCGTAAAAGACTCTGATCCGTTATTTTTATACCAAACGATACCCGCAGCATCGATACCCGCAGCTGCTATGTCTAAATCCCCATCACCATCCATATCTACGGGATGGACATCCCATGCACCATCCAAACTACCATCAATAACACGCTCCGTAAAAGACTCTGACCCGTTGTTTTCAAACCAGGAAATATCATCATCCCAAGTCGCAGCACCCAAAACATCTACATCCCCGTCCCCATCCAAATCAACAGGATATATGGAAATCGCTCCGCTAAAATTACCTTCTATTGTGCGCTTTGTAAAAGATTGGGCGCCATTGTTTTCATACCATACAATATCACCTATATCGTAAGCACTAACAATTATATCTAAGTCGCCATCACCATCTAAGTCAACAGGATATGAAGCTGAAGCAGTATTGAAATTTCCATCAATGGTGATCTTAGTAAAAGATTGTGAGCCATTATTTTGATACCAAACAACATCATCACCTTGGTAAGCCACTCCTACTACGTCCATATCTCCATCCCCATCTAGATCTATCGGGAAGGCAGAGATCGCCCCATCAAGGTTGGCATCAATATTATGTTTTGCCTGGCTTGAATACTGTTGGGAAAATCCTAATACAGGAAGTAGGAATACGAAAAAGAAAAAATAATAAAATTGGTTCATTATTATCTAAGTGTGGTGAATGATAATAATTATGATGAGATTAAATGCTTATTGCTTCAAAAATAAAGCATTTATATCAAATTTATGACGATTAATGATTTATCTATGCCTCGAGTATGCGAAAGGTGACCTCCCTTCAATTTATATCAGTAGGTATTATTTTCTTTGACCGCTTAATATTCAATACAGCTTGGAAATAGTTGAAGTAGCAATTTTACTAAATTCCTACTTTTTAATAAGTTACTCATAACAGCTATAAGAACGCAAAAAACAGAGCTAAATACCTCCCTCCGATTTTAAAAGATTATTAGGATTTACTTTCAATTTCAAGAAAACTTTAAGGCACACGGGACGCACAACACTGAACATGATGAACGCAATGATGAGATACTCATTTTATATTAATGGTAAATTGATTAGTGACTCCGATCTTACCCTTACCTAAAGGCTGCAAGCATTATACTTTAAATTGGTTTTTTTTATAAGAGAAATTTATCGAGAACTCCATTTATTTTCCTTTAATAAATCATTATCAAATTGATTGTTTCAAAACATTGATAGGGTAGCACTGGCTCAAATAAGTAGAAATTATAATATTATTCAAAAAAATAGTGTGTTGGAATACCTCTTTACAGGAAATAAGTTTAAAATGTAGGTCTTAAAATTAACTTTTTTGGAAGCCCTTCATCCTATCCTACCAGAACAAATAGAGATATGATATAATTTGAGCACAAGATGAAAACAGCAACTGCATCCTTTTTATTAAATAATTGATGGCCCTTCTTTTCTAAAAACAGCTTATCAGTTATTTAAACAAACTAATCATAATTTGGCATCAGAATTAATATGTGACAACATCCACGCATAAATATCATGTCCCCATCGAGAATCTAACTTATATGTGATCGGCCAAATACCATGTCCCCATCCTCTAAAAATTGTCTTGCGTGCATCGAGAGGAACTGAGCATATTTCCAGATCAGCATCTTCAGGACACTCATTTGCGCAATTATTTAAACCATCAATCGGAATATTGGCATTTCTAACAGTTACATTATCTTCATCTCCATGAAAAGCCCAAATTGGTAAAATTCCCATATTACAACCAAGCCTATTCCAAGTATATTCTCCCATGAGCGCTGCAACCGGCACTGCAGCCGCTACTAAATCATCAGAAATATATTTCCCTATATAATTCCATACTCCACCACCTCCACAACTGTATCCAGAGAGATAAATTCTTTTAATATCAATATCGTATTCATTTATTGCCCACCTCATAAAATCATTTACTTTATCTGCTGTTGGGCATCCTGAATCATTTTGCATAGAAAGCACAACAAAGGCATCACCCGCTGTGGAAGCAGCATTTGAGGCAGTAGCTGTTATGGGCCATTTATCTTCACTTATCAAATTGGGCAGACCCGTGTAAAGTACTCTATATAAATCTGAATTACCATTACCATTATCTCCTAATCCGTGAAAATAAAGGATTAACGGCCATTTGTTCCCCAGACCGTAGCCTGCAGGAAGATATTCCCAATAACCAATACTAGGATTTCGACTTCCCTTTACTATCCTACTAAAGCGTTCCGATGATGGACCATTTGGTAATGAGGTCAATGCTTTTTTATACAAATCATAAGGTGCGAGTATTAATGTTTCAAAGAGCTCCGTACCAAAAATATTTTCTTTAAAATTCAAACTAATCTCCTCATTGATCGTGTCAATATATAAATAGTAATGATCACCATTCGGATGTAAAATCATCTCCTTTCTTCCAAATTTCTTTGATTCTACGAAAGGAAGCGTATCAGTTTTTACAAAGGAAGTATCTAATGTTACTAATGAATATGTGGTCTTAGGAGCTATGTCTATTTGTATTTCAGTACCTGTTAAAGAAATATTAGAGATATTGAACTTGAAAGGTAAAAAATTTGTGACATTATCTGCTTCAAACTCAAAATACAGGTCATAATTACCATTGGGAAGCTCTGTTTCAAATTCCAGGAGTTCATGATAACTCAAATTATATGAAAAATTCTTACTGGTATCTTGGTTATTCTTAAAAATCAAGTCTTGCTTACTTCTAAAAAAAATATGATCATAAAATTGCAGCCCTCTATTCTCTGTAGAAGTAAAAATAAGATCAAAAACTCTTAAAGAAACAAGGGATACTGAATCCTCTGATACTATTGCGGGAACTTCATTTTCCTCCTGAGAGTTACAAGCGGCAAAAGAAAGGAAAGAGAAAAATAATAAAACTAATCTAACATCCATTTCATTGTGAATAAAAATATTTCTAACCTCAAAGTGAAAAAATAGCTCCCCAAAAAGAATATGCAGCTGACCAGGATTTCGACAAAAACCCTGACAGTTTATCTATAAAAGTGGAAACTGAATTTCAATCGACCCCTTTAACTAGAAATAAACTGCAAATAATAATTTGAATAATAAGCTTTATCTACAAATTAATAGAAGGGGTATTGGATCAGTATATTTTATCATAACCTCCTAGCGCGATGATCCTAGGAGGTTATGATCATTTTCAGCTTATTTTTTCATGGCATTGACCATACTTAATGTGTCATCAAAAGTAATCATTAAAGACAATTTGTCATCCGTGACTTCAAAATAATGGCCAAATATCGTATCCATGCCATCTGCTTTTCCTTGACATTTAACAAATACTTTATTCCCTTCGCTAATCATAAATTCAGGTATGACAGCAAAATTTTTCCATAATTGAGGGATCTTAGACATATTCATCATTAGATTTTCTTTTCCTTTGTGAGACCCAGATAATGGATGGCTTTCCCCAGGAAAAACCCAAGTGACATCATCGTGTAAGATGCCCATAAAACCTTCCATATCACCCTTTCCAAAAAAATCATAACCTTGTTGTACTAATTCTTTAGTATTCATTTTAATTTATTTAAGGTTTAAAAAAACAATTATATATTCTATCTTAAAGATAATAATATCTCAAAAAAATACAATAATGATAAGCTTCGGATTATTAGGTTACCAAATAAATCAACTTATCCAGCTTTGATTCTCACCAACCAAGAAAAATAGATGTCTATTCCTAATTACATAGTCCATATATCCAACAGACAGTGTAGCAAACCTGGAAATAGCTAAATCCTTATATTTCATACTACTAAATCAACAAAATTTTGATATTCACAAGGAAGCGATTACTTAAGTTACACCAGAAAAAAATGAGGAAAGTCATATCTTTCATTTTAGTAGCAAATTAATGTGGTTCATCTCTTGTGCTTATCGAAAACAAAATATTACCTGCATTTGTTACATCTGTAACAATGGTTTACAAAATCGAATAAATAAATACATAATTTTATAAGTCAAAGGTACATTTAATCCTTACGGATCAGGAAAGTAATTTGAGTCTAAATCCTACTTGAACGATGAACAGAAAGATTCTATTTGTCAACCATTACAAGTACTGTTAGTTGGGAAAGAAATTGATTATGAAGAGATTCATTCAAGAAACCTATTTCCACCCGAACAATTGAAAGTTTCAATGTGTAAATTACTCTTTAAAGCAAATCATATATTAATATGAGAGTAAATCAACAAGAACGTCAAGGTGAATTTTAAGCAACGATCTGAGCTAAAAGAGCTCATGGATGATCTGAACTGCGATGGCCTTGTAGTGGACCAAAGTTTAGCAGAGCTAGACATTATTAATTATTGGTTGGGTGGGGATTGGGTCAGCTTAAAAGGGCTTAAAAAATTGATCGATAAAAATAAAGGCCCTTTTTCTATTATTGATCTAGGATGCGGAAGCGGTACTCTTTTGGCCCAAATGGCCCGTAAATATCAAGATCAATTGAATTCGGGAGTAGGTATTGATGCCAATACCTATATTCTACGATACGCTCGAAACGCCCAAAAAGCATTTAAACAATTGTCCTTCATTGATATCAATGTACTCAATGCAGCTGAAAAGGATTTTAATTGTGATATTTTGCACGCCAGTCTATTTTTACACCATTTTAATCATGATGAATTGGTCATATTGTTTAAAATATTTAGGCATCAAGCAAGTCAAGGAATGGTCATTAGCGATTTACATCGCCACTGGTTGGCCTATTATAGTATAAAATATTTGACCCAATGGTTTTCAAAATCAGCTATGGTCCAATACGATGGTCCTTTGTCGGTGATGCGTGGTTTTCGTCGTAAAGAATGGATACGTATATTTGAAGCAGCCGGGATAAAGGATTATAAGATCCGTTGGAAATGGGCTTTCAGGTGGCAAATCATCATTAAATTTTAATTTTATGTACGATATAGCAATTCTCGGTGGAGGATTGGCAGGATTGACCAATGCTTATCTCCTGGCTAAAGCGGGTTATAAAGTCATTCTATTTGAAAAAGGTAGTTATCCACAACATAAAGTTTGCGGGGAATACATCAGCAATGAGGTACTTCCTTTTCTAAAAAAAAATGATTTATACCCCAAAGATCTTAGGCCTAGTCAAATTAATAAGTTTCAATTGACTACTCAGATAGGTAAATCTATAGAGATACCCCTAGAGACCGGTGCTTTCGGCATCAGTCGACTTGTTTTTGATGATTATTTATATCAAAAGTGTAAGGCGCTGGGCGTTGAGTGTTTAACTCACACCAAAGTTCATGATTGTATTTTTGAAAATCCGCATTTCAATGTATCCTCTTCAAAAGGAAGGTACCAAGCGCATTATGCTGTGGGTGCCTTTGGAAAAAAAAGTAATTTAGATCGCGTCTTTAATCGCAATATAAAGCCTGAAAAATCATCTTATTTAGGAGTTAAATATCATGTGCGTACTGATTTTGCCATAGATGCAGTTGCTCTACACAATTTCCGTGGCGGTTACTGTGGCGTGAATAAGATTGAAGACGATCTCTATAATATTTGCTACTTAACCAAAGGCAACAATCTCAAGCAATCAGGATCCATTGAATCTATGGAAAAAGACATATTATTTAAGAATCCCTATATCAAAGAATTATTTAAATCAAGTGATTTTATTTTTAATAAACCCTTGATTATCAATCAAATAAACTTTAATAAAAAACAATTAATTGAAGATCATCTGATCATGTGTGGTGATACGGCAGGTTTGATTACTCCTTTATGCGGAAACGGAATGGCCATGGCCATACATTCAGGAAAATTATTGGCTGAAATCATCATTCAAAAAAAAGCCCAGCCTAATCTCCGTCAAGAAGTAGAAGATGTATATAAACTTCAATGGAATGGATGGTTTAGTAATCGACTCAAGTGGGGAAGAAACCTGCAACTGCTATTTGGAAATCAAAGCCTGAGTAATGCCACTTTAGTCTTAGCTAAATCTGTTCCTATTCTGGCACAAAAATTTATCTCTAAGACACACGGAAAGTCATTTAGCTGACTTTGCTAGAAAAATATCTGTTGGGCTAATTTGAAGGTATTGGCGTGGGCATCTATGATATCCTTAATATTTGGAGAATAGCCCCCTCCCATACATACTACCATAGGTATTTGTTCGCGATGGGCAAATTCAAGAACATATTGATCTCTTCTTTTACATCCCGTTTTCGTCAATCCAAGTCGACCTAATTTATCTGTTGCTAATACATCTACGCCTGCTTGATAAAAAATGAAGTCTGGATGAAACCCTTGTGTCACTTCATTGAGGTGTTGCATTAATAAGGCTAAGTAAGCGTCATCCTTACAACCATCCTCAAGGTCAATATCTAAATCACTTCGTTCTTTTCTGATAGGATAATTTTTTGCCCCATGCATACTGAAGGTAAATACGCGAGGCTCATTTTTAAAAATTTCAGCCGTTCCATTGCCTTGATGCACGTCTAAATCAATAATAAGTACTCGCTTGGCCTTTTTCTTTCTTAACAAGTAATTTGCGCCAATGGCCTGGTCGTTAAGCATACAGAAGCCTTCACCGCGATCAGAAAACGCATGATGAGTTCCTCCAGCAATATTGAAGGATATGCCATTTGCCAACGCATAGGCGACACACTGCAGTGTTCCACCAGCAATATGAATCTCTCTTTCAATCAGTCGTCCACTCAGAGGAAACCCTATCGCTCTGATCTCTGATGGGGAAAGATTAAGTTGAATCAATCGATGCCAATAATGTACGTTGTGTATTTCTAAAATATCCTTTTCTAATGCATTTTTGGGGTGAAAGAAATTTTCCTGCAGCACCACACCTTCATACATCAGTTGTTTAGGTAACAACTCATATTTGAGCATAGGAAAACGATGCTTTTCAGGTAATCGATGTGTATAAATTTCAGAAAAGGCAATTTTAAGCATTGAAAATAATCAAGAGAAGAAAAAAGGCATTCAGGCAGAGTGCCGAGAGCATATTCAACTTCATGGTGTGTTCAAAATCGGCCAAATCTATGTTTTTTCTCACCTCTTGATACCAAGAAACATAATATATGAACAGAGGGGACATCAAAGTAAGGTAAAGTAACAGAGTCTGTGAATCTTGATAATAATAAAAATAGCCAGCATAACCCAGCGTTGTCATGACAAATGTAGAGGCCGTGAAGTGAAACGTACCTAAGATACCTAAACTTAAACTTAGAGTAAAATCGCCTCTTTCTCTATCTTCCTTATGTTGATATACTTGAGTAATGGGATAGGCACTCATAAGCATCATTGTGGTTAGTAATGCAGGAATTTGAATCATAGACGTAGCAAGTATGGATATAGGTATATCGTGTATGGCCCAATAAGTGACTAAAAATACGAAATACCCCTGAAAAATAGATACTATGATCCAGCTAACTATAGGCATCTTTTTTAACCGAATGGAAGGATGACTGTAGGCTTTACTTATAAGACCATATATGAGCATGGAAATGGCGGTTGGCAGATCTATACACAAGGCCAATAAAATACCTATACCATCCAAAAATATTGAAAAATAGTACAGCTCTTTCGTTACCTTAGGCGGATATTTAATTCCTGCAATACTTTGGTTGTCTTTATCAAAATAGGAATTAAACCCATTACTTGCAGGATAAATGAAAAAATGCAAACATAAAAATAATACAAGAGCGTCTATCCAATTAATAGACTGGGGTGTTATTACCAACCCATATAAAAAAATAGGCAATAAATTAAAACTAAAAGTAATTCTTAAATGTTTTAATGTTGAAAGGGATATTAAAGACATTTCGGGTATTCAGCTATGTTAAACTTGTGCATATTACAGATAAACGCATCAAATAATTCAATTTTTAGGTCCAAAATTATAACATTGACTCAATTTTAATTCTATGCCTGCTTATATTAATGCGATTGGTACTGCGGTTCCTAATTCGAAGATCTCTCAAAGTAAAATTGCTAATTATATGAAGCAGCATATTGAGTTCAACGAAAAGCAATCCCATCAATTAGATGTAATTTATAGAGCTTCGGGTATTGATTACAGATATTCCATTCTACCTGACTTCCATCAAACAACAGAAACTCCAGGCTTAATCATGCATGGTAGAGAGCCTAGTCTCTATGATCGTATGAAGTTGTATGAAATAGAAGCTCCTGTATTGGCTATTCAGTCAATACAGGAGTGTGTGAAAGGAAAGGATCTAAATCACTTAACGCACCTTATTACCGTAAGCTGCACCGGCATGTTTGCGCCTGGGATTGACTTGGAAATTGTTGAGCAATTAAAATTGAGGACCTATATCCATAGAACAGCCATCAATTTTATGGGTTGCTATGGTGTTTTTAATGCTTTAAAACTAGCCCAATCGATATGCAAAGCACATGAAAGAGCTCAAGTGCTCATTGTTTCTGTAGAATTATGTACACTCCATTTTCAACGTAAGAATGATGAATTCTTAAATTTATCGCAAGCGCTTTTTTCAGATGGTGCCTCGTCTTGTTTGGTTACAAATAACGAAACACCCAATGCTTTTCTAATAGATCAATTTCATTGTGATATTCTCTTCAAAGGAAAAAATGAAATGTCTTGGAAAGTAGGTCAAAATGCTTTTGACATGATATTGACTCATGAAGTAGCTAAATTAATTGAGGAAAATTCACATAGTGCAGTATCAAAATTGCTCGATGAAGTTCCTTTTAATTTTTCTGAAATAATTCACTATGCCCTACATCCTGGAGGTAAAAGTATTATTAAAGCCATTGAGCATAACTTAAACTTGTCAAAAGAGCATAATATACACGCTTATCATATTCTGAAAAACTATGGAAATATGTCTTCTGCTACGGTATTGTTTGTTTTGAAAAAATTATTAGATGACCACAATCAGGTAAAAGGTCCGGTTTTGTCTATGGCTTTTGGTCCTGGATTAACTATCGAGACTATGTTGCTGAAACTAAAATAAAAAAGACCGAAGTAACCTTTAGTCTTTTTTATCATGCTATGACGATCTCAATAATTTGCTTCCACCTTACTTCAAGGCATCTATTTTTTTTTGAATACTTTCAGCCTTATCGTACATCTTTTTCATGGTATATAGATAGGCCAAGGTTTCTAAGGCAGGTATCTCATCATCTTTGAGCAAAACTGTTTTTTCCCAAAGCGGTAAAGCAAGAGATAATTTTTTTTGAATTATAGGCTCTAATTCCTCAGCCTTTTTTAAATCTACTTTTGAATAACCTAGTTCATTTTGCTCCTTAATATAAATATTAACTTCTGTCATGGCCAATACGCCTAAGTTATAATGCCCATTGTAATAATTTGGATCTGCACTAATTGCCGCCGTGTAAGCCTTGCGCGCTAATTCGATTCTTTCGGATTTTTCAGCGTCGTTGTCTACTTTTAAACCAATTTCCTCATGCAAGATACCCAAGGTGAAATGTAAATTAGGATCATCAGGTTCAGCTTCTATGGCTTTGATAAGGTTGATAGTTGCTTCTTCGCTCCTATCTAATTGTATAAGAACATTAATTTCTTGTCTTGCCAGTTCATTATCACTGGGGTAAAGAACGCGAGCGTCACGAATAATGTCTAGAGACTCTTCAAGTAGTTTTTGTCCAGTAGATACTACATAAATTAAAATTAATCTGACATCCTTATCTGTGGAACCGAGTTCTATCGCTTTGTAAAAACTATTTTTTGCCTGATCATACATTTTCGCCTGAACAGCAGCATAACCTGCATTAATTACTGAATTAGTATCATTAGGCTTGATTAAAGCAGCATTGTTAAAAGAAGTGATTGCTTCAACGTAATCTTTTTCCCCGAATGCTGTTGCTGCTTTGTTGTAGTAAAATCCCCAATATGATTCAATTTGCTGAGTTTTTGTAGTTGGGTAGCCATACTCATCTACAATGAATAATTCATTGGAATTATCTTCAATAAGCGAATCACTTTTGATAAAACTAGATATGGAAGTTTTTAAGGCATCATTGGTGATCCCTAACCTACTAGCAGAGGTATCTAATGCCATATATATCAACCCTCTCAAGTACCATGTTTTAGGTTTATCCATGGTTTTTTCATAGCCGATGGACACATCGGAAATTTCCTTAGCTTCAATAAGTTCACCTTTTTTCAATAAGGATTCTATTTTACTCAGCTTAGGCTTGATTTCTTTTTGTGCATAAATATTAGTCGTGCTTATAAAAGCAAAAACCAACATGGTTAATACGATTTTCATTTTACTCTATTTTTTGATTATCATTTTCAAATTATACATTTTGATTGGTTGGATTTGAATTGTCTTCACCGCCTTCATCCGATTCACCATGCTCTGCGATTTCATCTGAGGCAACGAATTCTATTTTCTCTACTGCGGAGATTTCATCGTCTTCATTGAGTCTAATTAATTTTACTCCTTGTGTAGCCCTGCCCATAACACGCAACTGATCCACCGGCAATCTAATAGCAATCCCTGATTTGTTGATGATCATGAGTTCATCAACATCTACCACATCCTTGATCGCTACCAATGCACCCGTCTTTTCGGTTACATTGATGGTTTTTACCCCTTTTCCTCCACGCTTTGTGACTCGATAGTCACCTAAATCCGATCTTTTTCCGTAGCCTTTCTCGGATACTACGAGTAAGTTAGATAACGTATCTTTTTTGATACATACCATACCCACAACGAACTGGTCCTCTTTCAAATGAATACCCCTCACACCGGCCGCAGTTCTACCCATAGAACGAACATCTGATTCGTGAAAATGAATAGCAGTACCCGAATTCTTTGCAATCACAACATCATTGTCTCCATCTGTTAATCGCACATCTAGTAGCTTATCGCCTTCATGAATAGTAATAGCATTGATCCCATTTTGTCGAGGACGACTGTAAGCTTCTAAGGTTGTTTTCTTGACCGTACCTCGAGAAGTACACATGATGAGGTAATTATTATTAATATAATCGGGATCAGACAGGGTCTTCACATTGATTACAGTCCTCACTGCATCTTCAGGGTCGATATTAATGAGGTTTTGTATCGCACGGCCTTTCGATGTTTTTCCTCCCTCTGGAATTTCCCATACCTTCTTCCAAAAGACTTTACCCAGTTGGGTAAAAATGAGCAAGTAATTATGTGCTGTAGCCACAAATAAATGCTCGGTGAAATCATCATCTTTACTTTTTACTGCACGGGACCCCACACCTCCTCTTCCTTGTGTTCGATATTCTACTAGGGCCGTTCTTTTAATATAACCTTGATGCGAAATGGTCAAAACCATTTCATCATCCGGAATCATGTCTTCCGCTGTGAAATCATCAGCAGCGTGTTCTATAATCGAATTTCTTTCATCACCATATCTATCCTTAACCTCAAGAAGTTCGTCCTTGATAATTTTCATTCTAAGATCAACGTTATTAAGTATTTCCTGAAGTTTTTCGATCAATCTTTTTATTTCCTCATATTCCTTGATGATCTTATCTCTCTCAAGACCTGTAAGTCGTTGCAATCTCATTTCTAAGATGGCTTTTGACTGAATTTCTGACAAAGAAAACTTTTCTATCAAATTATTTTTTGCTATTTCGGGGTCGCGACTGTTTCTAATCAAAGCAATCACTTCATCCAAGTTATCTAAAGCAATTAAATATCCTTCTAGAATGTGTGCACGCTTTTCGGCCTCTTCTAATTCATATTTTGTCCTACGAATCACTACTTCATGTCTGTGATCAACATAGTACATAATTAAATCTTTCAGATTCAACATCTTAGGTCTCCCTTTGACCAGAGCTACATTGTTCACACTGAATGCCGAT
>MDTB01030940.1_pt1 | contig 16566 bp, 11 predicted proteins | sample 811161 | NCBI WGS metagenome assembly MDTB01 (sample SAMN05326650, study PRJNA326480) | marine metagenome | isolation source: seawater | place: Mediterranean Sea | collected 2009 | reverse complement strand
TGGACGAAGGATTGCGCTTTGCGATTCGTGAGGGCGGCCGCACTGTGGGTGCGGGCGTGGTCTCTAAAGTCATCGACTAAAATGGGGTAGCGGCTTACAAATCCACAGCCCAGTTTAGGCCAGTAGCTCAATTGGCAGAGCAGCGGTCTCCAAAACCGCAGGTTGGGGGTTCGATTCCCTCCTGGCCTGCCAGTGAATGGCAGGAGCGAATGGCTGAGGATACTGGGACTAAATTATTAGGCGAGCCTAAGAGATGGCGAACATGAGCGCGGAAAAGAGTGTCGGAACTACATTAGATTGGCTGAAATGGTCGATTGTTGTGGCGCTTCTAGCGGGTGGCGTAGTTGGCAATTGGTACTTCCAAGAGGTGTCTTTGCTTATTCGCGTCGTCGCCATACTCGCGGTAGCCGTATTGGCTGGCCTAATTGCTGTGCAAACGGAGCGCGGGCACGGCATATGGACTTTGATCAAGGAAGCAAGAACAGAGATCCGAAGAGTTGTTTGGCCGTCGAACCAAGAAACTACCCAAACCACATTGGTTGTTTTGGTGATTGTGTTGGTATTCGCCCTGATTTTATGGGGTTTGGATTCACTGTTGAGCTGGATCGTCAGCTCCATTATCGGATAGCCAGATGTCGAAGAATTGGTACGTAGTGCATGCATACTCGGGCTTCGAGAAAAACGTTGCCCGAGCGCTTCAAGAACGGGTGAATCTGTCTGAGCACCAGGATTTTTTTGGCGAGATCCTTGTGCCGACTGAGGAAGTCGTAGAAATGCGTGGTGGCCAGAAACGTCGTAGTGAGCGCAAATTCTTTCCGGGGTACGTTTTAGTCCAGATGGAATTAAACGATGACACTTGGCACCTAGTTAAAGAAACGCCAAGGGTTATGGGGTTCATCGGCGGTAAGGCGGATCAACCCGCTCCGTTGTCACCACGAGAAGCAGCGTCAATCCTTGATCGAGTGGCTGCCGGCAGCGAAAAAGCAACGCCGAAGACAGTCTTCGAACCAGGTGAGATTGTACGGGTGACCGATGGACCATTTAACGACTTCAACGGCGTGGTAGAAGAAGTGAACTACGAGAAGAGTCGGTTACAAGTCGCAGTTACAATTTTTGGTCGCTCAACTCCTGTGGAGTTGGATTTTGGCCAAGTAGAAAAAGGCTAAAAAGCCTTCATTCGAGCAGTCAATAAAGATTGTTCGTAACAAAACGGGGAGTGACGGACTTCAATGATTAGAAGCCGCACGTTAGAACCCACAAGGAGCGAAAATGGCTAAGAAAGTCGATGCCTACATCAAGCTGCAAGTTGCAGCAGGTCAGGCAAACCCAAGTCCGCCTGTTGGCCCAGCACTGGGACAGCACGGTGTAAATATCATGGATTTCTGTAAAGCATTTAATGCCCAGACCCAGTCTGTTGAGCAAGGGCTGCCGATCCCGGTAGTCATCACTGTTTATGCAGATAAAAGTTTTACCTTTGTAACGAAAACGCCTCCCGCGGCTGTTTTACTGCGTAAGGCTGCGAACATAGACAAGGGATCGGCCACACCGAATACCCATAAGGTCGCTAAGGTGAATCGTGCTCAGTTAGAAGAAATTGCCAAAATTAAGATGCCGGATCTTACTGCTGCGGATATGGATGCGGCAGTAAGAACGATCGCAGGCACCGCGCGTGCTTCTGGCATTGATGTGGAGGGCGTATAGATGGCCAAGCTGAGTAAGCGCATGCGCGCGATAGCAGAGAAAGTAGATGCGGAAAAAGCCTACTCCATCGAAGAGGCCGTAGGTCTTCTCAACGAGCTGTCCAAGGCGAAATTCAAAGAATCCTTTGATGTGTCGATTAACCTTGGCGTCGATCCGCGAAAATCTGACCAAGTAGTGCGCGGCGCAACCACGTTGCCCCACGGCACCGGGAAATCAGTCCGCGTGGCGGTATTTGCCCAAGGCGATAATGCTGAAAAAGCGACTGCCTCAGGTGCGGATCTAGTGGGTTTTGAGGACTTGGGTGAGCAGATTAAGGCCGGCAACATGGATTTCGACGTGGTCATTGCGACACCGGATGCCATGCGTATCGTCGGTCAGCTCGGTAAGGTGCTAGGCCCTCGAGGTCTTATGCCCAACCCCAAGACTGGGACCGTGACAGCGGACGTTGAGACCGCGGTAAAAAACGCCAAGGCGGGTCAGGTGCAATTCCGAACCGATAAGGCGGGTATTGTGCACGGCAGCATCGGCCAAGTAGGTTTCGACATTGGGCAAATCAAAGAAAATTTAGAAGCCTTGGTTGGCGACCTGAAAAAAGCGAAACCAGCCTCGGCGAAAGGTGTGTATTTAAAGAAGATGACCCTATCGACAACTATGGGTCCAGGAATTTCCATCGACCAAGGTTCATTAGAAACCTAAGGTCAGATGTTTGGATTTTGGAGGTCCGGCGCGTGTTCGCATTAGCCGGTACCGTCAAAAACCGTAGGTGCAGTAGCTCGCTAAACCAAGCATGAAAGTGCGGGTGGAAGCACTGCTTAATTGCCTACGCAGATGGTGAACTGCTCCTAGAGCAGTAGGCAGATTGAGTGACAAGGCCAGGGCCTTGATAGCTTAGAAAGCCGTCTCCAAGGATTTAAGTCTGCTAAAGACTTAAAGCGAAAGAGATTCGCCGCAATACGGCATAACGCCGTTAACGGAAACAGCTAAAGCTGTTTTAAACGCGATGAGGCAAAAGCCTCATCTAACGGAGAAGCACGTGGCACTAGGATTAGAACAAAAGCAACAGATCGTTGCTGAAGTGAACGAGGTTGCCGCCTCTGCTTTGTCGGCAGTGCTTGCAGATTATCGTGGTCTGACAGTCGCTGAGATGACCGATATGCGTGTCAAGGCGCGCGAAAGCGGTGTTTATCTCAGGGTCGTTAGAAATACGTTGGCAAAACGCGCTATTGAAGGTACCGAATACGAGTGCCTAAACGATGCGTTTGTTGGGCCAACGTTACTGGCATTTTCTCAGGAAGATCCAGGTGCCGCGGCAAGATTGTTAAAGGATTACGCAAAAGAGCTTGAAGACCTAGAAATCAAGGCTCTGTCTATTGGCGGTGAGATGTTGGGAGCCGATCAGCTTGATCGCGTTGCCAAGTTGCCGACTCTAGAAGAGGCGCGGTCCTTGCTCATGAGCGTCATGCAAGCGCCGGTTGTTAAATTGGCTCGTACTCTAAATGAAGTACCCGGCAAATTAACTCGAACCGTAGCTGCTATCAGAGATCAGAAACAGGCGGAAGGTTAAATACCTCAACATAGATCGCTTTAGAATTTAGGAGAACTTATAAAATGGCACTGTCTAAAGAAGACGTATTAAACGCAATCGCTGAGATGAGCGTTATGGAGGTTGTCGACCTCATTTCCGATATGGAAGAAAAGTTCGGCGTTTCAGCCGCAGCAGCAGTAGCGGCGGCCCCAGCAGCGGGAGCTGCAGGTGGAGACGCCGGTGCAGCTGAAGAGAAAGATGAATTTGACGTGGTACTCGCTGGTGCGGGCGACAAGAAAGTCAACGTCATCAAGGCGGTTCGCGCTATTACAGGACTTGGTTTGAAAGAAGCCAAGGCTCTTGTTGATGAAGCGCCGTCACCCATCAAAGAGGGTGCAACCAAAGATGAAGCAGAAGACTTCAAAAAGCAGCTTGAAGAAGCTGGCGCAACGGTAGAGCTGAAATAGTAATCAGCTTTCTTGTTTCGCGCGAAGGGTCGGCCTCGCTCTTCATAGTGAATAGCGAGCGTTGGCCCTTGGCTGTTTCCCAGAGCTTAAGCTCTAAAAAGTTTCGTAATTGAGTGTAGGAGATTCGCATGGCGTTTAGCTTTACCGAGAAGAAGCGTATCCGTAAGGACTTTGGCAAGCTGTCGCAGACAATGGAGCTGCCGTATCTGTTGGCTATACAGGTCGATTCCTACAATAAATTTTTGCAGGTCGGAAAGGATGCTGAAGAGCGTGCTGAATCCGGTCTGCATGCAGCGTTCAAGTCGGTGTTCCCGATTGTTAGTTATTCCGGCAGTGCTGCGCTTGAATACGTGGATTACCAGTTGGGTGAGCCCGCCTTCGATGTAAAGGAATGTACTTTACGCAGCATTACTTATGCGGCGCCTTTGCGGGTTAAAGTCCGGTTGATCATTTACGATAAAGAATCGTCGAATAAAACGGTCAAGGACGTCAAAGAGCAAGAGGTCTATATGGGTGAAATACCCCTGATGACTGAAAACGGCACTTTTGTGATTAACGGCACCGAGCGCGTTGTGGTGTCACAACTACACCGCTCCCCAGGCGTATTCTTCGATCATGATAAGGGTAAGACCCACTCCTCGGGCAAGCTTCTCTACAATGCCCGAGTGATTCCCTATCGCGGGTCATGGCTAGACTTTGAATTCGACCCGAAAGACTGTGTATTCGTGCGTATTGACCGGCGCAGAAAGTTACCGGCAAGTATTATTTTGCGTGCCTTGGAGTACACGAGCGAAGAGATATTAGATACGTTCTTCGACACTAACACGTTCTTCTTGGAAGACGGGGCGCTGTCCGTTGAACTGATTGCTGAGCGTTTGCGAGGTGATGTAGCTACCTTCGATATTTTAGGCGCTGACGGTAAGGTCATTGTGGAAACGGGTCGTAGAATCACCGCTCGCCACGTCCGCTTGTTGCAGGACAGCGGCATGACCAAATTATCGGTCCCTAATGAGTACATACTCGACCAAGCAACAGCTAAGGATTTAGTCGATCAATCCACCGGTGAAGTTGCAATACCGTGTAATACCGTGATCACCGAAGAGGTTACGGAGCAGTTGTTGGAGCTGGGTGTCGGTGAATTCCAGACAATCTATACCAATGATCTGGATTGCGGGCCGTTTGTTTCAGATACGCTGCGAATCGATCCGAGCCGAAACAAATTAGAGGCCTTGGTCGAAATTTACCGCATGATGCGCCCCGGTGAGCCGCCGACAAAAGAAGCTGCGGAAAACTTGTTCAGTAATTTGTTCTTCTCCAATGACCGATACGATTTGTCGGCCGTTGGGCGCATGAAGTTCAATAGACGTTTGGGTCGTGAGGAAATAGAGGGCGAGGGCACTCTGGGCAAGGACGACATTGTTAGCGTTCTTAAAACCCTCATAGACATTCGTAACGGCAAGGGTTCGGTGGATGATATTGACCACCTCGGCAATCGCCGCGTCCGTTCCGTTGGTGAAATGGCAGAAAACCAATTCAGAGTAGGCTTGATCCGAGTGGAGCGGGCCGTAAAAGAACGTCTGAGTTTGGCTGAGTCAGAAGGCCTGATGCCGCAAGATATGATCAATGCCAAGCCGGTGGCGGCTGCGGTCAAAGAATTTTTTGGATCGTCCCAGTTGTCTCAGTTTATGGACCAAAACAATCCATTATCTGAAGTGACTCATAAACGCCGAGTCTCGGCCCTGGGGCCGGGCGGTTTAACCCGCGAACGTGCGGGTTTCGAAGTTCGAGATGTGCACTCTACGCACTATGGCCGTGTGTGCCCGATCGAAACGCCGGAAGGCCCAAATATCGGTTTGATCAACAGTCTGGCGACTTATGCGCGCACCAATGAATATGGATTTTTGGAGTCTCCATATCATCCCGTGGTAAATGGCGTTGTCACCAAGGATATAGAATACTTGTCGGCGATTGATGAGGCCGAGTACGTCATTGCGCAGGCCAGCGCGCCGGTGGACAACAAAGGCCGCTTTACCACTGATATGGTGGATGTGCGCCACCGCAATGAATTCACCAAGACTGCGGCGGAAAACGTCAACTTTATGGACGTATCGCCCAAGCAGGTAGTTTCGGTAGCGGCGTCGCTAATACCGTTCCTTGAGCATGATGACGCTAACCGCGCCTTGATGGGTTCAAATATGCAGCGCCAAGCCGTGCCAACGCTAAAGGCCGAGAAGCCCTTGGTGGGTACTGGCATGGAGCGAAATGTTGCGCGCGACTCTGGGGTCTGCGTGATCGCCCGTCGCGGCGGGGTTGTAGACAGTGTGGATGCAGGGCGCATCGTAGTGCGGGTTGCAGATGCTGAAACCGAAGCGGGTGAAGCTGGGGTAGACATCTACAGCCTAACTAAATTTACCCGATCTAACCAAAATACCTGTATCAATCAGCGTCCTTTGGTTAAGCCTGGTGACGTTATTGCCAAGCAAGATATTTTGGCAGACGGCCCGTCAATTGATATGGGCGAGCTGGCGTTGGGTCAAAATATGCGTATCGCCTTTATGCCCTGGAACGGCTACAACTTTGAAGACTCTATCTTAGTCTCAGAGCGCGTGGTCAAAGAGGATCGATTTACCAGTATTCACATCCAGGAGTTGACCTGTATTGCCCGCGATACAAAGTTAGGGCCTGAAGAAATTACTTGTGATATCCCGAATGTTGGTGAGGGAGCTTTATCGAAACTCGATGAGTCCGGTATCGTATACATCGGAGCCGAGGTAAGCGCAGGCGACATATTGGTAGGTAAGGTTACGCCGAAGGGCGAAACGCAACTCACGCCAGAGGAAAAACTGCTGCGGGCAATTTTCGGTGAGAAAGCCTCGGACGTTAAAGACTCGTCTCAGCGTGTACCGAGCAGCGTTAAGGGTACAGTCATCGATGTTCAGGTGTTCACCCGCGATGGTGTGGAAAAAGACCAACGCGCGAAAGACATTGAACATTCTCAATTGGCAGAGATTCGTAAGAATCTAGACGACGAATATCGCATTGTTGAAACAGCGACCTACGAGCGTTTGCAGCGTGCGTTGTCTGGAAACAAAGTTGCTAGTGCGCCAGGTAAGAGCAAAGGCGACCAGGTTGATGAAGAGTACTTACAGACGCTTGCTGCCGATGATTGGTTCCGCATCCGTATGCAAGACGACAGCCTGAACGGTCAAATCGAGAAAGCCGAAGCGCATTTGAAAGAGCGTAAGGCTGGACTCGATGCAATTTACGAAGACCAGCGCGGCAAACTAGAGAGCGGTGATGATCTTGCTCCAGGTGTGCTGAAAATTGTAAAGGTCTATCTGGCAATCAAGCGTCGTATCCAACCGGGCGACAAAATGGCCGGGCGTCACGGTAACAAGGGCGTTATCTCGGTGATTATGCCTGTCGAGGATATGCCATTTGACGAACATGGCGAGCCGGTAGATATCGTATTGAACCCATTGGGTGTGCCTTCGCGGATGAATGTCGGGCAGGTATTAGAGGTCCACCTCGGGTGGGCTGCGCGAGGTATCGGTGAGCGCATCAACAAGATGCTAGAAGAGCAGCGCAAAACAGCCGAGGTACGCAAGTTCCTTACGGAAGTTTATAACCAGGTGGGCAGCTCGGTAGAGCTTAAATCTCTGAGCGACTCTGAGGTTCTGCATCTAGCCAGCAATCTGCGTGCAGGTTTGCCTTTTGCGACGCCGGCATTTGACGGTGCTCAAGAAGAGGAAATCAAGGCCATGCTAGAGCTGGCCGGTCTGCCAAGTAGTGGTCAGACCACTCTCTATGACGGCCGCACGGGCGACCCGTTTGATCGACCTGTTACGGTTGGCTATATGTACATGCTGAAACTCAACCATTTGGTGGATGACAAGATGCATGCGCGGTCTACAGGCTCGTATAGCCTTGTTACCCAACAGCCACTCGGTGGTAAGGCGCAATTCGGCGGCCAGCGATTCGGCGAAATGGAAGTATGGGCCCTTGAAGCATATGGCGCGGCGTATACCCTGCAAGAAATGTTGACGGTGAAGTCTGATGACGTAAATGGTCGCACCAAGATGTACAAAAATATCGTAGATGGTGACTTTAAGATGGAGCCAGGGATGCCTGAGTCCTTCAATGTATTGGTCAAGGAGATCCGATCCTTGGGTATCAATATCGAGTTGGAAACTGACTAGTGACCTTGGGTAGCCTGAGCCGAACAAGCTCAGGCCTAACTCAGCCTAATTGGCTGATGTCCAAAAAGAATGAGGAAAGATCGTGAAAGACTTACTTAACTTGTTAAAGGCCCAAGGCGGCGTAGAAGAATTCGATGCATTACGCATTGGTTTGGCATCACCTGAAATGATCCGATCATGGTCATTCGGTGAGGTTAAAAAGCCTGAAACCATCAACTATCGTACGTTTAAGCCGGAACGCGATGGCCTGTTTTGTGCGCGCATCTTTGGCCCAACTAAGGATTACGAGTGTCTCTGCGGCAAGTACAAGCGACTCAAGCATCGTGGTGTCATTTGTGAAAAGTGTGGCGTTGAAGTAACGCTTACCAAGGTTCGACGTGAGCGCATGGGCCATATTGAATTGGCCTGTCCCACAGCGCACATCTGGTTCTTGAAATCGCTGCCATCGCGCATCGGTCTGTTGCTGGACATGACGCTAAGGGATATTGAGCGGGTTCTGTATTTTGAGTCCTTCGTTGTCATCGATGCGGGTTTGACTGATCTAGAGGTTGGGCAACTGCTAACCGATGAAGAGTACTATCAGAATCTCGAGGAGTACGGTGACGAATTCGACGCTCGTATGGGTGCCGAGGCGGTTCAGCAGTTACTGTTGAATCTGGATATGGACGCTGAGATTGCCCAGTTGCGTGAGGAAATTCCTGCGACTAACTCTGAGACTAAGATCAAGAAATTTTCCAAGCGCCTCAAGCTTATGGAAGCGTTTGTGAAGTCAGGCAATAAGCCAGAGTGGATGGTTATGACCGTGTTGCCGGTATTGCCGCCAGATCTGCGGCCGCTAGTACCATTGGAAGGCGGCCGTTTTGCGACCTCGGACTTGAATGATCTTTACCGTCGAGCGATCAATCGCAACAACCGACTCAAGCGACTGTTGGATCTGTCCGCGCCGGATATTATCGTGCGCAACGAAAAGCGTATGCTGCAGGAATCAGTGGACGCCTTGCTGGACAACGGTCGACGTGGCCGGGCGATTACAGGCTCTAATAAACGACCGTTGAAATCTCTAGCCGACATGATCAAAGGCAAGCAAGGGCGTTTCCGCCAAAACTTGTTGGGTAAGCGCGTCGACTACTCTGGCCGCTCTGTGATCGTCTGTGGCCCGACCTTAAAGCTGCATCAGTGCGGGTTGCCCAAGAAGATGGCCTTGGAGTTGTTCAAGCCATTCATCTTCGGCAAGCTCGAAGAGCTGCAGTTGGCTACCACGATTAAAGCAGCTAAGAAAATGGTAGAGCGCGAAACAGCAGACGTCTGGGACATCCTGGCGGGCGTGATCCGCGAGCACCCGGTAATGCTCAACCGTGCTCCGACCTTGCACCGTTTGGGTATTCAGGCGTTTGAGCCGGTGCTGATTGAAGGTAAAGCAATCCAATTGCATCCGTTGGTTTGTAGTGCCTATAACGCAGATTTCGACGGCGACCAAATGGCGGTCCACGTACCGCTGACATTGGAGGCCCAGCTGGAAAGCCGAGCGCTCATGATGTCTACCAACAACATCCTATCCCCGGCCAGCGGTGAACCCATCATTGTGCCGTCTCAAGATGTTGTTCTGGGTATTTATTACATGACCCGGGAAAAAATTAATGCGCTTGGCGAAGGTTCGGTATTTGCGAACATCGACGAAGTGCACAGGGCGTTTCACGCTCAGCAGGTGGCGCTGCATGCTCGGGTCAAGGTGCGTATAGAAGAGCATTCAGCGGACGAAGCTGGAGCGGTTACAGCCCAGTCTCAAGTTTATGAAACAACAGTGGGCCGTGCATTACTCTACGATATCGTGCCGAAAATGCTGCCTTTCGAAATGGTTAACAAGGCCATGGACAAAAAAGCAATTTCTACGCTGATCAATGACTGTTACCGTCGCTGCGGCCTCAAAGACACGGTGATCTTTGCGGACCAACTAATGTATGCCGGTTTTGCGCGATCAACGTCCTCGGGTGCCTCAATCGGCGTCGAGGATTTTGTTATCCCGCAAGCTAAGAGCAAGATCATTGCTGAGGCAGAAGCCGAAGTTGAAGAAATCGAGTCGCAATACGCCTCGGGTTTGGTTACCCAAGGGGAAAAGTACAACAAGGTGGTAGACATTTGGTTGCGCGCGAATGACTTGGTGGCTCGTGCCATGATGGATGGCATCTCTAAAGAGTCAGTTGTAAACAAAGATGGTGAGGACGAAGAGCAGACTTCGTTCAACTCGGTCTACATTTATGCGGATTCCGGAGCTCGTGGTTCACCCGCGCAGATACGACAGCTAGCGGGTATGCGCGGCTTGATGACCCGACCCGACGGTTCGATCATCGAAAACGCAATTACAGCTAACTTCCGCGAAGGCCTGACCGTAAACGAGTACTTCATTTCAACCCACGGTGCGCGTAAAGGTTTGGCCGACACCGCGTTAAAGACCGCGAACTCCGGTTATTTGACCCGGCGTTTGGTCGACGTTGCCCAGGATGTGGTAATCACAGACCAAGACTGTGGCACCAAAGACGGATTGTTTGTGACCTCCATTATTGAGGGTGGCGACGTGGTCTTGCCGCTAGGCGCCCGGGTGCTGGGTCGTAACGTCGCACAGGATATTCATGCTGCTGACGGCAAAGAAATCCTCATTGAACGCGGTACCCTCATTGACGAGGCTTGGGTAGAACGCCTTGACGAAATGGGCATCGATGAAATGTGGGTGCGCTCAGCGATCACCTGCGAAACAGCACATGGTGTCTGTCGCGCTTGCTATGGCCGCGACCTTGCCCGAGGCCACTTTGTGAATGTCGGTGAGGCAGTCGGTGTAATCGCTGCGCAGTCGATTGGTGAGCCGGGTACTCAGTTGACGATGCGTACCTTCCACATCGGTGGTGCGGCGTCGCGGGCTTCTGCGGTCGACAACATCCAAGTCAAGCATGGCGGTACAGTAAGACTGCACAACCTTAAGACTGTACAGCGGGAAACTGGAGAACTGGTGGCAGTAAGTCGTTCTGGAGCAGTCGCTGTAGCGGACGATCATGGCCGCGAGCGTGAGCGTTATAAGCTGCCATATGGAGCAGTGTTATCTGCTAATGAAGGGGATGCAGTGGACGCGGGGCAGGTTATTGCCCAATGGGATCCGTTGACGCATCCGATTGTGGCGGAAGTAGCCGGCGTTATTGAATTCCATGAAATGGAAGAAGGTTTGTCGATGAATCGCCAAACTGACGAACTTACTGGTCTTAGCAACATTACGGTCCTTGATCCGAAAGATCGCCCCAGTGCTGCCAAAGATCTCCGACCTGCGGTTCGGCTCGTGGACGCAAAGGGCAATGCAGTGATGCTGCCCGGTAGCGAAGTGCCTGCTAACTATTTCATGCCGAATAATGCAATTTTGAATACCGAAAACGGTTCAAAGATCGGCATTGGCGACATCATTGCACGGATTCCTCAAGAAGGGTCCAAGACTCGCGACATTACCGGTGGTCTGCCGCGTGTAGCGGATCTGTTTGAAGCAAGGAAGCCAAAAGAGCCTGCGATACTTGCTGAGGCGACCGGTGCGGTCTCCTTCGGTAAGGAAACCAAAGGCAAGCGCCGCTTAGTGATCACGCCCGCGGACAGTGACCCACTGGAAACATTGATCCCGAAATGGCGAACAATCGGCGTATTCGATGGTGAGCAAGTTGAAAAGGGCGAAATCGTCTGCGACGGCCCGTTCAGCGCACACGATATCTTGCGCCTCAAAGGCGTGGAAGAGTTGGCGAAGTATATCGTTAATGAGATCCAGGAGGTTTACCGTCTGCAAGGTGTGACTATTAATGACAAGCATATTGAAGTTATTGTTCGTCAAATGCTGCGTAAGGTCGAAGTGACTCATTCTGGTGATTCACATCTGATTCGCGGTGAGCAACTGGAGTACACGCAGATTCGTGAAATCAATGCCGCATTGCTGGCAGAGGACAAAGCGCCTGCGGAATTCCAACGCATATTGCTGGGGATTACTAAAGCCTCGTTGGCCACAGAGTCATTTATTTCTGCGGCATCCTTCCAGGAGACCACTCGAGTGCTTACTGAAGCTGCGGTCACCGGTAAGAAGGATTACTTGCGCGGACTTAAAGAGAATGTGGTTGTGGGCCGACTTATCCCTGCGGGTACTGGTCTGACCTACCATGCAGACCGTAAGCGGCAGCGCGAAGAAGAGTTGGCTGCGGGTGAGCGTGAGACGGCTACTGCAGATGAGATCGAGCAGGCGCTGAGTGAAGCGTTGGCGGCACAGGGTTCGGACTAGACCGAACCCCGCTGCCAAAAAAGCGCAGAAGCTTGACGTAAACAGTCTTGTGAATTAGCTGGGGCGTGATTAGAATGCGCCCCCCACTGGGTGACCACATCACCGAGTGGAAGAAAAAGTGGAGAATGACCGAACATGGCAACAATTAGCCAGTTAGTAAGAAAGCCGCGAAAGCGCAAAGTGGTGAAGAATATCGTCCCGGCGCTACAGGCGTGTCCGCAAAAGCGTGGGGTTTGTACTCGCGTGTATACGACCACACCTAAAAAGCCGAACTCGGCTTTGCGTAAGGTTTGCCGGGTGCGTTTAACAAACGGCTATGAGGTGACCTCATACATCGGTGGTGAAGGTCATAACCTGCAGGAACACTCTGTTGTGCTTATCCGTGGCGGTCGAGTAAAAGACCTTCCGGGTGTGCGCTATCACACCATTCGTGGAACCCTAGATACTTCTGGCGTAGCGGATCGTCGTCAGGGGCGTTCTAAGTACGGTGCCAAGCGACCTAAGTAGGGGTCACCAAACATATTGAGGCGATAGCCTCGCACTTTAAATATTCTCAGTAAGGCCCTGAGTGTTCTGGGGAGACCTGAAGAAAGGAGAAAGACATGCCAAGACGTCGCGTAATTGCCAAGCGAGAAATTCTTCCCGATCCTAAGTTTAACAACCAAGTGGTTGCCAAGTTTATTAACCACGTCATGGTAAGCGGTAAAAAAGCCGTCGCTGAGAGCATCGTATACGGCGCCCTCGATCGCGTTCAGGCTCGCGACAATGCCGACCCTATCGAAGTTTTTGAAAAGGCGCTTGATGCTATAGCGCCCATGGTGGAAGTAAAGTCCCGACGCGTCGGTGGTGCGACCTATCAGGTGCCTGTTGAAGTACGTCCATCGCGACGTCAAGCGTTGGCCATGCGTTGGTTAGTCGACAGCGCCCGCTCTCGCAGTGAAAAGTCCATGGCCGCCCGTTTGGCCGGTGAGTTCATGGATGCAGCCGAAGGTCGTGGTTCAGCGGTTAAGAAGCGCGAAGATACACACCGTATGGCTGATGCTAACAAGGCGTTCGCGCACTACCGCTACTAGTCTACTGTTCCGCTAAACCGAGTCACTGGGTATGCCTCGCACTACGCCGATAGCCCGCTATCGCAACATAGGCATCGTCGCTCATGTGGATGCGGGCAAGACCACAACCACAGAGCGCGTTCTGTTCTATACCGGCTTGTCCCACAAGATTGGTGAAGTCCATGACGGCGCAGCGGTTATGGACTGGATGGAGCAAGAGCAAGAGCGAGGTATCACCATCACCTCTGCAGCGACCACATGCTTTTGGCGTGGTATGTCGCAGCAATTCGATGAGCATCGAATCAATATCATAGATACCCCCGGGCACGTAGATTTCACCATTGAAGTGGAGCGGAGCCTGCGCGTATTGGATGGCGCGGTTGTGGTTTTTTGCGGCACCTCGGGTGTTGAGCCACAATCGGAGACGGTCTGGCGCCAGGCTAATAAGTACGAAGTGCCGCGCGTAGTTTTTGTCAACAAAATGGATCGGCAAGGAGCCGATTTCACCAGAGTTGTAGAACAGATACGCGACCGATTGGGCGCTAATCCCGTGCCCTTACAAATTGCTATTGGCGCGGAAGAACTATTCTGTGGCGTCGTCGACTTGATTACCATGCGTGCGATTTATTGGAGCGACGATGATCAAGGCTTGAGCCATCGCGCCGAAGACATCCCAGCGGACCTTCTAGAAACCGCGGAAAATATGCGCGAAGAGTTGATGGAGGCAGCGGCCGAAGCCAACGAAGAGCTCATGGAGCGTTACCTCGAGGAAGGTAGTCTCAGCGAGGCCGATCTCCGTGAGGGTTTGCGCATCCGCACCCTGGCCAATGAAATTGTTCCAGCCCTTTGCGGCAGTGCGTTCAAGAATAAGGGTGTTCAATCGGTACTGGATGCCGTGGTGGACTTCCTGCCGGCGCCGACAGAAGTCAAAGCGATCGAGGGCGCCTTATCTAAAGGGGATCTGGCCACACGACAGGCCAAGGACGATGCACCTTTTGCGGCATTGGCGTTCAAGATTGCGACGGATTCTTTCGTCGGGACTCTAACTTTTTTCCGTGTTTACTCGGGCGTGTTAAAGACCGGGGATCAGGTTTATAACCCCATCAAAGACAAGCGTGAGCGCATCGGTCGCATGGTGCAAATGCACGCTAATAACCGTGAAGAAATAAAAGAAGTTAGAGCGGGCGATATTGCAGCGGCCATCGGGCTAAAAGACGTCACCACGGGGGAAACCTTGTGCAGTAGAGAGCACGCCATTACGTTAGAGCGGATGGAATTCCCGGATCCTGTGATTTCGGTGGCGGTGGAGCCGAAGTCTGTTGCGGATCAGGAGAAACTTACCGTCGCTCTTGGCAAGCTCGCCCAGGAGGATCCGTCTTTTCGCGTTGAGACAGATAAAGAAACGGGTCAAATGATCATCTCGGGTATGGGCGAATTGCATCTTGAGGTTATCGTTGACCGGATGCAGCGAGAGTTCGGCGTTGCGGCGAATATCGGTAAGCCCCAAGTGGCTTATCGAGAGACCATTCAGGCCACTATTGAGCACGAAGCCAAGTTTATTCGTCAAACCGGTGGCCGTGGACAATATGGCCATGTCAAATTGCGCCTAGAACCACTGCAAGACGAAGACGGTAACTATGTTTATGAGTTCGCTGACTCAATTGTCGGCGGTGTCATTCCAAAACAATATATTCCATCCATAGACAAAGGCATTGCCGAGCAAATGCAGAACGGTGTTCTCGCTGGCCATCCGCTGATTGGGGTAAAAGCCACATTAGTCGACGGCTCATTTCATGAGGTGGACTCTTCAGAAATGGCGTTTAAAATCGCTGCCGCGATGGCGCTCCGCGAGGGCGCGATGGCAGCGAGCCCGGTCCTATTGGAACCCGTTATGGCTGTAGAAGTGGTAACGCCAGAGGACTACATGGGAGATGTTGTAGGCGACCTGAACCGGCGTCGCGGCATGATTAATGGCATGGAAGAAAATCCAGCCGGTAAGGTCGTGCGCGCAGAAGTGCCGTTATCCGAAATGTTTGGATATTCGACAGATTTGCGCAGCAGCACTCAAGGACGGGCGACATATACGATGGAGTTTGCAAAATACGCAGATGTGCCAGCGTCGGTAATGGATCGAATTCGAACTTAGATCTAATTCACTTAAAGGAAAGGTAATGGCCAAGGAAAAATTTGAACGTAATAAGCCGCACGTAAACGTGGGGACGATAGGACACGTAGACCACGGCAAGACGACGTTGACAGCGGCGCTGACGAAGGTTTGTGCGGAAGTTTTCGGAGGCGAGATGCGAGATTTTGCGCAGATTGATAACGCCCCTGAAGAACGCGAGCGCGGTATTACGATTGCGACCAGCCACGTTGAGTACGAGAGTGAAGGGCGCCACTACGCGCACGTTGACTGCCCAGGACACGCGGATTATGTGAAGAACATGATCACGGGTGCAGCACAGATGGACGGAGCGATTTTGGTTTGTGGAGCGACAGACGGGCCGATGCCACAGACGCGTGAGCATATTTTGTTGTCTCGTCAGGTTGGTGTACCGAAGATTGTGGTGTTCCTGAACAAGGCAGATTTGCTAGCAGAAGACTGCGGCGGTGTGGGAACCGAAGAATACGAAGAGATGAAAGAGCTCGTAGAGATGGAGCTTATCGATCTATTGGAGCAATACGAGTTCCCAGGCGACACGCCGATCATTATGGGCAGTGCGTTGATGGCTTTGGAAGGCAAAGACGACAACGAACTTGGAGTTACCGCGGTTAAGACGTTGGTAGAGACGTTGGACAGCTACATTCCTGAGCCAGAGCGTGCGGTAGATCAGCCGTTCTTGATGCCGATTGAGGATGTATTCTCGATATCAGGTCGAGGCACGGTAGTAACGGGTCGAGTTGAGCGTGGTATCGTGACGGTCGGAGACGAGATCGAGATCGTTGGTATTAAAGAGACGGCGACGACGACGTGTACGGGTGTTGAGATGTTCCGCAAGTTGCTGGACGAAGGTCGCGCTGGTGAGAACGTTGGAGTGTTGTTGCGTGGTACGAAGCGTGAAGAAGTTGAGCGCGGACAGGTACTGACGGTACCGGGCGCGATCACACCGCATACGAAGTTTGAGGCTGAAGTGTATGTGTTGTCGAAGGATGAAGGCGGTCGTCATACGCCGTTTTTCAAGGGCTATCGACCGCAGTTTTACTTCCGTACGACGGATGTCACAGGCGCCTGTGAGTTGCCTGAAGGTGTAGAGATGGTGATGCCTGGTGACAATGTGAACATGGTTGTCGAGTTGATCTGTCCGATTGCGATGGACGAAGGATTGCG
>MDTB01101274.1_pt1 | contig 16572 bp, 19 predicted proteins | sample 811161 | NCBI WGS metagenome assembly MDTB01 (sample SAMN05326650, study PRJNA326480) | marine metagenome | isolation source: seawater | place: Mediterranean Sea | collected 2009 | reverse complement strand
TCCAAAAAGCTAATTTATAAATGCAAATACGTCAATGAAAGTATGAAGTAATAAGTATAGTGTATCCTTTATTATTTCTAATAATGTGAGCTATGTGTCTACGCAACACATATATTCTATTCTCTCAACAGCCTCATACTATGCTCCATACTTAGTATGGGGTTGTTTTGTATCTAGAAAATCAATTTTGAGAGAAGGCAAATAACCGAATCGAAATTAGTCCAAAATTTTAGACTAAATGTATTTCGTACAAAATTTTAAATGAAAATCCTATGTGAATACTCATTAATGAAAAAATGTGTTAGAATTGTGGGCTTCATTTAAAATTCTAGACAATGTGTGGGTTTTATCCAACACTATCCATTTAAAAACACATTCCAAACGCATTCAAAACTAGATTGCATTTAATATATATTGTACCATTCCAAAATAGAACAGTTAACTGTCCTATTAGGGACTACCTGAGAAACAAGTAGGCTTGAGCCACTGAAATGAAGGAGATACGCAGTAGATGATTATTGAAGACAAAATTGCTGATAAAAAACTTAAGATTAAATCTTTTGAACAACTTAGAGATAAGTACCTTGGTGATATAACTAGACAACAAGTAAGAGTAGAACGACGGAGCTTGGCTAAAGGCAAAAAAAGGTACTATAAAGAGTTCAAAAGACAGACCAAAGATAATCCTATTGGTCATAAGGCTGTCAAAAGTCTCTTCTCTAATAATCTAGATAGAGAAACTAAAATTTTAGAAGATATGATTGCTGAAGACAAAAAGCCAAGAAGAGGTAGAAGTCCAGAATATCTTCCACATATTGAAGGAATTCCAGTTAATACTATTGCAGTCATATGTATGAACAATCTGTTCAAAGCTTCGACGAAGAAACACGTTATTGCTCAAAATTTATATTGCAACATTGGTCGTGACTTATTTGAAGAAAAATATGCCTTAGCATTAGCTGAAAGAAGCAGTCCTGACTTTAAAAGAATTATGGAATTTGCTCAAAAGAGAAAGTCTTGGCAAAGGTTTACCTATATTAAAGGTGAAGTAGAGAAGTTGGGTAAAGACCCAGAACACGTTTTGTATGGCTTTAATCAGCATCATTTGTCACATCGTGATGAAGTAGTCAATGCAAGTAGGCTTGTAAGTACATTGCTTAAAGATGGTGGAATGTTTGTAAAAGTTAAAGAGATAGAGAGCAAAGATAAGACTTACTATAAGATAAAACTTACTGACCTAGCATCCCAAGAACTTTTAAACTTACATAAGATTTATGATTGGATGCGACCAATACATTATCCAACAGCACTTAAACCACTTGATTGGAGAGATGAAAGCTATGGTGCTTATCTATCAGCTGATTTAAGAAAAAATCTTAATGTAGTTAAGACAAACGACTATGAAACTCTAAGACTTATAAAAGAAGCTACCAGAAATGGTGAAATGGATGAGTTTTATGAAGGCATAAACTTTTATCAATCTGTTCCATACAAGTTAGATACTAATGTTCTAGATATTATTAAACATCATAGAATGATTGGTCATACTGTTGGAAAAAAGTGTCCTGAGATTAAGTCATTTTTAATAAAATCTGAAGAGGATTTTGCAGAAGAAAATGGTTTAAATTCTCCTAACAAAGATGATTGGGATAAAAAGTGGCAAAAGGAATATTATATACAGAAAAGCAATGTTCAAGAATTGAATTATGCCATCAATGGTAATGTCGCAACATGGAAGCTTGATGAAGATATAATTAATTACATTCTAAATGAGTGTAACAATGTCTTCTATATTCCAATGCAAGCAGACTTTAGACAAAGGTTGTATTTCTTATGTCATTTCTCACCACATCGTGAAGATATAATTAAGTCACTATTTCACTTTGGAAATGTCAAAAAACCTATTGGTAAAAATGGTCTATTTTGGATGAAAGTTCATGTAGCTAATCTTTGGGGAAAAGGCATTGATAAAGATAAATTTGAAAATAGAGCTTCATGGGTAGAAAAGAATATTGATTGGATTAAAGAGTGTGCATCAGACCCACTTGCTAATGTGCATTGGGAAGATGCATCAAGTCCATATCAGTTTATTTCTGCTTGTAAGGAGCTTGTTAAGGCTATTGAAGTAGGTGAAACATATGTTACTGGACTTCCTTTGTCAGTTGATGCTTCAAGCTCTGGTTATCAGATATATTCTTGCTTACTGCGTTCAGAAAAAGATGCAAAATTAACTAATCTTTATAATGACCCAGACCAAGAAAAAGCTAATGATATCTATTCAGATGTAGCAAGGTATGTGACCATTGATTGTCAAAAATACATGAAGATGGATATTGATGCAGAAATAGAAGAGTACAAAAAAGAGACAGCTGATGAAGATGAAATCAAGAAGATGCGAAAGAAACTTCTTCAGTTTAAAGAAAGTGCTTATCTTTGGTTAAAGTATGGTGAAGAATTATCACCAAAACGTAAACCAGAAATACTTCGTGAGTTTGTAAAAAGACAAGTAATGACCTTTGGATATTCAAGTAATCTATTTGGTTTTGCTAAACAAATTCGCAAAGATATTATGTCTAAGCTTAATAAGAAGTCTAAAGAATTTGAACTTTATGGACACAACTCTGGTGAAAAGTTTGAGCATCCATTCATAGACAAAGACACTGCAAGACAATCTGCATGGTTTATGGCAACGATGATTTTCAACAATATTCCTAAAGTTGTTAAATCAGCATCTAAAGTCATGGACTTCTTAAGAGATGTCACACAAGTTTTGGGTAGTGAAAATGTAACTCTACGATATCAAACACCTACCGGATTTATTGTAAATAATAAGTACAATGAGTTTGAGACACCTACAGTGAAGATTAAAATTTGGGATGCTGAAATAGGTAGAGAAAGAAATTACAGACATAATGTCCAAGAGAAGATTACTGATGTAGTAAGGACTAGAAAGTCTATGAATACTGTAGCTCCAAATATAGTTCATTCATTGGATGCTTCTATACTTATTAGAGCTGGAGTATTAGCCAAAGAAAATGGAATGACACACATGATGACTGTCCATGACAGTTTTGCGTGTCTACCAAGTGACATGGAACTTATGGGTTCATGTATTAAATTTGCAATGGTTACGATATTTAAAGATAAAAATATCTTACAAGATATCATAGACCAAAATGCACCAAGAATTAAAGATAAAGACAGCCTTCCAGAAGTTCCAGAATTTGGAGATGAGGATGGCAATATCTTTAATATAGATGACATTATGGAAAGCTATTTTTCTTTCGCATAAATAGTCATCATTAGTACCTAAGCACGTAAGTAAACTGCTTCTTGTTCCTAACGGAGAAATCATAAATGCAAATGTATTTAGATGCTCTCTTTGACTTTTATCGTGAGAAGTCAGAGGAGAGAGAACTGCGTCTTGATGAAGTCGCAGAATTAGAAAGTCATGGCTTAAGCTTAGACAAATTTAAATCTCACGAAGAAATAGAAGAGGTACTATATGGCAGAAAGACCAATCTTTCAAACACCTAATGCGGAAGCAAAATATCCGTACATTTTTGAACCAGATAAAGCATTTGGTTCAGAAAAATATAAAACTAGCCTAATCATCAACGAAAAGGATGCAAAACCTTTAGTAGAAAAGATTAAAGAGACTTGGGTTAAGGAAAATGGCAAGGACAGCTTAGGTCAAGCTAAGATGCCTTGGAAAACTCTAGATGATGGTAGTTACATCTTTAATATGAGTACAAAATTGCCACCAAAAGTATTTGATACTTCTGGCAATCTTATTAAAGAAAATCTTCATCTAAGGTCTGGTTCTACCTTACAAGTAAGAGGTACAATCGGAACTTACTCAGCTGGTGGGTCAAAAGGATGCAGTCTGTACATGAACAATGTATTGGTTGTAAATCCGGTGACTGCCAGTGAAGCGGAAAGTCCATTTGCTAAAGATAGCGAAGGCTTTGTCTATGAGAAAGCTGACGACGACGTTTCAAATGGTAGTGTAGAAAATGCCAAAGGCGATTTCTAACAACTATCGTTCTGGCTTAGAAAAACAAGTAGCGAATTATCTCACATCATTAAGTGTACCGGTAGTCTACGAAACGGACATAATACCATATGTCATACCAGAAAAAGAATGTAGTTACTCACCGGACTTTAAGTTATGGGATAATTCCTATTTGGAAGTAAAAGGGTGGTTACGACCTTCTGACAGAGTAAAAATGTTAAATGTCAAAAGGTGTAATCCTGACATAGTGATTAAGTTCGCTTTTCAAAATCCAGAAACAAAAATAGCTAGAGGTTCTAAGACCTCATATGGGAGCTGGGCAACCAAACATGGTTTTCAATGGGCTTGGGCAAATAACCTACCGATTGAATGGCTCGTTAATCCAAAAAATCTAATTACGGAGAATGATATTGAGAAGACAAAGTAAAATGGCTAAAATACTACACCACTTAGAAGCTGGTAAAACTATAACACCATTAGAAGCTTTAGGCTTGTATGGAAGTTTTCGTTTAAGTGCTGTTGTTTATAGCCTTAAAAAAAGAGGTTATGATATTTACACAAACCTCAAGAAAGACATGAATGGTTCAGTTTACGCAGAATACTCACTTGTGCGTGGCAAAGACACTGACCAACTGAATTTCCAATTCTAATTTAAGAGTTGGGAAGCTTCCTGAGTAACGAAGCATGATAATAACGGCTCACTAACAATCAAACTAAGACATAGATACGAAGATATCATCGTGGCAAGGCTATGACTACGCACAAGACCTGATGTGCGTCTTAAAAAAGGGAAGGGAATTTATGGCAAAAGAAAATCAACATCTACCTTGTCCGTGCAATCAATCGTCTGATGCATTTAGCTATGACAAAAACGGATGGTGGAAATGTTTTAGTTGTGGAGAAAACTTCCATGAAGACAATCTTGAAGAAGGAATTATTAAGCAGAAAGTATCGCCAAAGAATAAAACCAAGCAAAAAGGTTTACTCAAAGGAAATGCGGAAGCGATTAAAAGCAGAGGACTTACAGAGTTTAGCTGTAAGAAATTCCAATACCTAACCGGACAAGACGAAAATGGTAAGTGGTGTCAGATAGCAACCTATTGTGATGACCTTGGAAATCCAGTAGCACAAAAGATTAGATATCCTGATAAGAAGTTTGTATGGAAAGGTAACCCATCTGGTGCAAAGCTGTTTGGCCAAAACTTATGGGAAGCCGGAAAAAGAATTATAATTGCTGAAGGCGAAATAGATGCCATCACAATTAGTCAAACATATGGTAGCCATCGTTGGGCTGTAGTCAGTCTGAAAGATGGAGCAACGTCGGCAATAAACGACATAAAAGCAAATTACGAATTTTTAATTAAATTTGATGAAATTATTCTGTTCTTTGACAATGACCAAAGTGGAAGAGAAGCATCACGAAAGTGTGCTGAATTACTTCCGGTAGGTCGTGTCAAAATAGCCAACATGACAGCATTCAAAGATGCATCAGAAGCCTTAATGGAAAAAACAGCTGGTGCAATATCTACTGCAATATTTGAAGCTAAGAGTTGGCGACCAGATGGAATAAGGACATCAGCCGACCTCAGAGAAGCATTAAGTTTAGATGTAAGTGATGTCGCATCTATTGAGTATCCATGGAGAGGGCTAACAAAGAAGACCGGTGGAGGTCTACAATTGGGTACTTTGGTAATGATATGCTCAGGTACTGGGGTCGGCAAAACCACACTCATTTCACAGTTAGCATTACATCTACATAAGTTGGGTGAAAGTGTTGGAATGCTTTGTTTGGAAGAACACAACACAGTTACACTGAAACGTCTACTTGGCATCCATTCAGAAACAGCATCAGACAAATTTGATGCAAAGTATAATGTGGATGAAAAGTATAAAATATTTGATGAAGTTTTTAGTGACCATCCAATGTATTTTTATGACCATTTTGGAAGCATAGATGTTGAAACAATATCTTCCAGAATAAGATTTATGGTCAAAGCTTTGGGTGTAAGATGGATTTTCCTAGACCACCTATCAATAATGGTAAGTGGTATTCAAGCTGGTCATGGTGATGGTGAACGAAAACTCGTTGACGTAGCACTAACACATCTAAGAACTTTAGTTGCTGAACTTAATTGTGGTTTAGTTTGTGTATCTCATTTGAGAAGACCAGATGGCAACTTAGGACATGAAGGAGGTGCAAGAGTAAGTCTAAATCAGCTCCGTTCATCACATTCAATCGCACAACTATCAGACCAAGTAATAGGAATAAACGTACCAAAAGAAGACCCTGATAGTGATTACAGAGAGCTTGTTTTACTAAAGAACCGCTTCACCGGAGAAACCGGAGACTGTGGGATGATTAAGTATGACAGAGAAAAAGGTATTTTAGAGGAGTTGGAGACACTTTAATGAGATTAGCATTTGATTTAGAAACAGATGGTTTAATCAATGAGCTTACAAAAATACATATTATTGCAGTCCGAAATATTGATACCGACGACGCATACACCTACCGCTTTGATGAATTAGACGAAGCATTTAATCACCTTGATAAAGCTACAACTTTACTTGGACATAACATTATTGATTTTGATTTGCCGGCAATAAAGAAAGTCAGAGGTTGGCAACCAAAGTGTAAACTGATTGACACTCTTTTAATGTCTAGAATGTTATTTCCTAATATTGGTGATAAAGATTTCATCAAGCGACCAAAAGATATGCCACAAAGATTATATGGCAGTCACTCACTAAAAGCATGGGGATTTCGGCTATCAGAATTCAAAGGTGAGTTTTCAGGTGATTGGTCAACTTGGACACAAGAGATGCACGACTACGCAACTCAAGATGTCATAGTGACACAAAAATTAATTAAGCTTATTGAACAAGAAGAACCATCAGAAGAAGCTACAAACCTCAGCCATGACTTAGCACTTGTGTGTAGAGATATAAGCAACAATGGTTGGGCATTTAATTTAGAAAAAGCCTATAAGCTATTAGCTGAACTTACAGAAAAAAGAGAAAACATTCGTAATGAGTTAGATACTCTTTTTGAAGATTGGTATGAGTTCATAGAGACACGTACACCAAAAGTAAATGGTCGTGGGCGAACCAAAGGCATACCTTTTTCAGCAGTTAAACTAAAGACGTTTAATCCTAGTTCACGTCAACACATAGCTTTAAACTTACAGAAAAAATATAATTGGAAACCAAAAGTTTTAACACCTAGTGGTTCACCAAAAATAGATGAAGCAGTATTAAGCACATTGCCTTATCCAGAAGCACAAAAGATGGCTGAGTATTTCTTAATTGAAAAAAGATTAGCCATGCTAAGTGTCGGAAGCCAATCATGGCTGAAGCACGAAAAAGATGGAATGATACATCATAATATTATTGTTAATTCTTGTGTTACAGCAAGAGCAAGCCATAGAAATCCAAACCTTGGACAAGTACCAGCTGTAAGAGCTGAGTATGGTGAACAGATGAGAGATATGTTTACTGTCAAAAGTGGATTTGTACTAGTTGGTAGTGATTTAAAATCATTAGAACTAAGATGCCTTGCACATTACTTAGCACCTTTTGACAAAGGTAATTATGCAAAAGAATTGTTAACTGGTGATGTTCATTCAACAACTCAAAAAGCACTTGGTTTAGAAACAAGAGATTTAGCAAAACGATTTTTGTATGCTCTAATTTATGGTGCTGGAGTTGTAAAACTAGGTGAAATTGTAAATGGGTCTGCCAGAGAAGGAACTATCTTAAGAGAAAGATTTTTCAAGCAATATCCAGCCTATAAAACACTACGTAATCAAGTTTTAAAAGCTTCTGAAAGAGGTTATTTAAGAGGACTTGATGGTAGAAAGCTGAGAGTGCGTTCAGCCTTCTCAAGCCTTAATTTACTACTTCAATCAGCCGGAGCATTAATCTGTTCAAAGTGGCTGGTACTCATGGATAAAGACCTTAAACAAGCTGGCTACAAAAGTGGCTGGAATAACGACTACAGCATTGTCGGATGGATACACGACGAATGTCAATTAGCAACACGAAAGGAGATTGCAGAAAATGTCGGTCATAGATTTCAAGAAAATGCAAAAGAAGCTGGCAAATCGTTCAACTTCAGATGCCCAATCGAAGCAGACTTTAAAATCGGACAAACATGGAAAGATACGCACTGATTTGTTACCGGAAAAGTCAGATGAATTAAATACATTAATTCCCATGCAACAAACAGAAGATATTACGCAACTTATATTATATGTCATAGCCAATGCATGGGAAAAACCATTTGGTTTAAACTCCAAATACGCAAGAGATAATTCACTTCCACTTTCAATAGCAGTACAGCTCGGTCATGTGACAACAGAGTTTGCACCAAACAAATTTGGAAGAAAGTATTTAGCTACTCAAGATGGAATTGATTTTCTGCAAAACTTTGGAAACTTTGATGATGACTTTGATGGATTTAAATAATGAAACCAACAAAGCCATTTGAGTTGCTGATTGATGCAGACCCAATATTGTATCAAGCACTCATTGCTAGTGAGGAAGAAATTGAGTGGAATGACAATGATATTTGGACATTAGTTTCTGATTTAAAAGTTGCTAAAGAGATTTTTAATTCAAAAGTTACTGACCTTATTCATTTGTCAGGATGCTCACTTTATTCACTTTGTTTTAGTGACACAAAGAACTTTAGAAAAGAATTTGCTCCATACTATAAAGGCAACAGAAAAGGCAAAAGAAAGCCTTTAGGATTTAAAGCCTTTAAAGAATGGGCAATGCTAGAGGGTGTTAATAATGAAGCTGTTGGAAGAAGTTTACTTTGGCCAAACTTAGAAGCTGATGATGTCATCTCTATACTAGGCACAGAGCCAAAACCAAAGCATCCAAGAGTAATTTATAGCATTGATAAAGACCTAGAGAATGTAAGCGGAACACATTTAAAGATAGAAGTAAAAGATGACAATGTTCTTGTTTTGTTCTTGACTCTAACACCGGAAGAAAGTTATAAAAATTTCCTAACTCAGTGTTTATCTGGTGACCCAGTAGACAACATTTCAGGCTTAAAAGGATATGGCAAAGTTAAGTCAACTAAAGCCTTAGAAAAAAGTCCTACATGGAGAACAGTTGTAAGCACTTACATCTCATCAGGGATGACGGAAGCTGATGCAGTTGAGACTGCCAGACTTGTCCATCTTCTTACTTGGGATGATTACAATAGGGAAACCGGCAAGGTCAGATTATGGAAACAAAGCCACCAAAAGATAGTGATGAAAGATACTACACTTGGGTGTTGAGAAAATTAAAAGAAAAAGATGGAGGGCAAATGGAAGTAGAAGACGTGAACAGAATTAAGCACCAACAATATTTAGCTAAAGAAGCCGGAGTAGATTTAAGTGAAGAATTTGATGCTGTTACTTCACCTGACCATTACACAAGATTATTAATCCAACCCATAGAATTCCTAATGCAAAACGACATGGAATATTGGAGAGGATGCGTAATAAAATATGCTTGCAGAGCTGGTCATAAGCATCACTCAGGCAAGTCAATACAACAATCTGAATTAGACGATTTAGATAAAATTTTAGAATATTGCACCTTTAGAAAAAGACAAATACTAGGTGAGAATATTACAACTGGAGATGAAGATGAGACAGCTAAAAATGATAGAAAAGCTGTTAACTCACCTTAAGCTCTCACAAAATTTATTAGATGAATTTGAAGACATAGAAGGTGGTTTTAACAGCCATGCAAAATCAGTTAGAAAACAAATTAAAGAGATTATTTATGAAGCAGAAAATTTCATAGACAAAGAGATAGCAGTTTAGAATTTTTTATAAACTCCTTTCGCTAAACTGCAAATTGAGGGTCATCAGCATACTAGTTTTGATGACCCTTTTTTTTCCAAAAATTAAATTAACCGGAGACAAATAGAATGAATTATGAGCCATCAACAAGAGCCAAAGTAATTACAAGAAGAACGTACAATAGACCATTGAATGATGAAGCAACTGTGTTTGAAACATGGGAGCAGACAGTAGGAAGAACAATAGACCACCAACGATGGCTGTGGCAAAGAGCCAAAGGTCAACCACTTGATATGCTAGAAAGACAAGAGCTTTTAGATTTAGCAGAACTTTTAAAAGATAGAAAAGTTGCACTTAGTGGTAGAACAAATTGGCTAGGTGGAACAGAAAAAGCAAAGAAAAGAGAAGCTACACAATTCAATTGTTCCGCTAAAGAAGTGATGACAGTCCACGATATTGTAGACTTATTTTGGCTACTTTTATGTGGAGCTGGGACTGGATTTAAAGCAAAGGTTGGACACCTTAATGGCTTTGCAAAACCTCTCAATGTGATACAGAAGTTTTCAGAGCAAGATAAGTATCATAAAGGTGACCCAAAGAACTTTGAAGGTTACAACGATGAAACAAAAACATGGACTATCAAAATTGGAGACAGTGCCGAAGGATGGGCAAAAAGTGTAGGAAAATTGATTGCACATCCATACCCAAAAGCTGAAACACTTATAATTGATACAACTGATGTTAGAGGAGCTGGACAGAGAGTATCTGGATTTGGTTGGATATCCACCGGTGATAAAACATTGCAAAAAGCTTTGTATGATATTTGTATGTTGCTTAATAAAAGAGTTGGTGAACTTCTTTCAGCGATAGACATTACAGATATAATGAACCACCTTGGCACAGTTCTTAGCACAAGACGTTCAGCTGAAATTGCATTGATAGATTATGGCAACGTAGAATGGAAAGACTTCGCACTTATGAAGAAAGACCATTGGGTTGATAATCCACAGAGAAGCCAAAGTAATAATACAATCGTATTTGAAACTAAACCATCTGAAGATGAGTTAAATAATATATTTGATATTATCTTAGAAGGTGGTGGAAGTGAGCCGGCATTCTATAACGGCCAAACTGCAAGAAAACGTGCTAGATGGTTTAGCCTTACTAATCCATGTGGCGAAATTCTACTCTCCGGAGCTGGTTCATTTTGCAATTTAGTTGAATGTGATTTGGCTAAATTTAATGGTGAATTCTATGAACTTAAAAGAGCATTAAGACTTATTAGCCGAGCAAATTTCAGACAAACTTGCGTCAATTTAGACGATGGAATTTTATCTAAATCTTGGAACGAAAGTAATAACTTCTTACGACTTTGCGGAACTGGATTAACCGGAATTGTTCGTTGGGAATTTAAAGATGATGCTGTTAAGTATGAAGAGCTTAGGAAGATTGCTAGAGCTTCAGCATTTGAAATGGCTGATGAATTAGATTTACCAAGACCTAAAGCTGTTACAACAGTCAAGCCAAGCGGAACTATGAGTAAAATCATGGACACAACCGAAGGAGTTCATATGCCACTTGGTAAGTACATAATGAATAATGTTAACTTTCAAAAAGATGACCCAATTGTACAGAAGCTAAAAGATGCAAACTACCGAATAATGGATAATCCGTACCAACAAGATGGATGCATTGTGACATTTCCAGTGGCTTGGAATGATGTAAAGTTTGATACAGTTGATGGTTTAGAAGTAAATCTAGAGACAGCTATTGACCAACTCAATCGTTATAAACTTCTTATGAAACATTGGACTGACCACAATTGCAGTGTGACAATTAGTTATTCACCTGATGAAGTTCCGGAGATGGTTAAGTGGATACTTCAACATTGGAATAGTTACGTCGGAGTTTCATTTCTACTTCGTAATGACCCAACCAAGACAGCACAACAATTAGGATTTCCATATCTTCCGCAAGAAGTGACAACTAAAGAAGCTTACGAAGAGTATTCAAGTCAGTTGAAGCCTTTTGATTTAGATGCAGTTGGACAGATGGTTGATGAACTTGAAGACGATTGTGAAGGGGGAAGTTGTCCTATTCGTTAATACTTCGTACACATTTGAATTTTACGTTTATAAAGGCAAATATAACGAAACCCTGTAAACGCATCGCCATATTCTTTTGTCCATTCTTTAAATCTTCTTCTATCAATTCTGTATTGAAAGTCACCATGGATAACATCTAAATCATCATCATTAGTTTGAAAATTTTGTGGCATTATATTTCCATACCTTAATACATCAAGGCACTCTTTATGTGTCATAGAACTAGTACTTATTTTTTCACTACTAAGTTCTACACAACCAACATCAGCATGACTATCAGAATAAGCTTTTGACCAATAGCCAATCTTAAAGATGAAGAAGGCTATCACTAATCCAAAGATAAATATTTTCATAACCCAAACATAAACATAAATTATAGATGAGTAAACCATGTGGAAATTAATAAGAAACTATTGGTATTTAGTACCATTTGTTCTCTGGGTTTTCATAATGTTCATCGCTGGATTAGCTAACGATTTGTGTGGAGGTTGTGTTGCCAAGCAAGGCAATCTCCTCACGATTTGCTGTGGATTTAATTAGGTACGACCTAAGAGAGAACCTCAGTCTGGCTTAGGTCAAACTACGACGATTTAAACAACAAAATGGAGGAAATTTTTGTATGAAAATACCTGACTTCACTATGGAAGCATTAGAGCAAATCGGTAAGACATTTTTTACAGATACAGCAAAGAGATTAGTATTTGCTGTTGTATGGACAACTATCGGAGTTGTCATTGGAATTAATATTTAATTAGATGAGGAATATATGATTAATAAAAATATAGAGACAGATGAGCTAGAAGAACTCATCAAAGAAAAAGAGCAAGAACTCTACGCACTCAAGAAAGAATATCGTGAGAAGAAGACAGCTGGTCTTAGGTCTGCAATGGAAGCTAAGAGAGAAGCTGAGAAGATGATTAAGGATGAGATGAGGTCATTAGGATATACTGACATTCATCGTATTTATTTCTAGTCATGTGGATACCAGTAATCATCATAGCATGGAACATAGGAACAGCTCCTTTGTGGGTTAATTTTCCTATGGTTAACTTTCCATTCACATCACAAGATAAGTGTCAGACTTATGTAGCTCAGGTTAGAAACAGCATTACAAAAGACCCACAATATATTGAAGGTTATAGTGTATGCATCAATGTACCTGAACGTGGTGGAGAGATAACCTAATTCAATCCCAATTTTGAGACAACACCACAGCTGGGTCACCAATAAATTTCAGAAAATGTCCTAATGTCTTTGGCACATTAGATACATTTTTCTGTAGCACTGGATATCTTATCCGGTGCGAACTGAACAAAAACAACGACTTAGCTAGTAGTAAGCATATATTCTTTCCAGAAAACTTTTAGGTTCACACTCAAAAACTACCCTCCGTACCCAATTATCTATTTCAAATTCAAAAACAGAGCTAAAGGTGCTTGTTGTTGTTGTTGAGGATATGGAGCGGTGAGAAGGGTTCTGAAAATTTTAAAAATAAAGGTTAATTATTATGGCATTAGAAAGTGCAACATACATAGATGGTCTTAATACATCTAATCCCACAAGTACGGATGCGGTGAGCCAAGCAGACGACCATCTTCGCCTTATCAAAAGTACAATAAAAACTACTTTCCCAAATATTAGTGGTGCTGTTACTGCGACACACTCAGCTATCAATTCGGCAACTAGTTTTGATATGCCATCAGGTTCAATTATAGCTTATGCTGGTTCATCAGCTCCATCAGGTTGGTTAATTTGTGATGGCTCTGCAATAAGCAGAAGCACTTACGCAACATTGTTTGGAATTATATCCACAACATATGGAGTAGGTGATAGCTCTTCAACATTTAATCTTCCAGATTTAAGAGAAAGAGTGATTGCTGGTAAAGCAACATCAGCATCTTTATTAACATCTGGTGTCAGTGGAATTACATCTACAACTTTAGGTAATGCTGGTGGTGTACAAGGTGTAACTTTAACATCAGCTCAGTCAGGTGTTCCAGCTCACACTCATGGACTAACCATGAATGCACACAATCACAGCTTCTCAGGCTCACCACACACTCATAATTTTACACATGGTCTAGATAATTTTCACGATATTTCTGGAAGTACACCATCTGGTAACTTTGGAAGTGGTCAGACAAAAGCAACTGAAAGTGCAACAGCTGGTGGTACTATAGGTAATACAACCTCAACTGGAACTATAGCAAATAATTCAACAGCTAATGCAAGTTCCGCTCACACAAATGTTCAACCAACAATAATTCTTAATTTCTGCATAAAGACTTAAACCAATGGCTAATATACAAATTAGAAACCTTGGAAAAGTTGGAGCAGTTCCAGATGCTAGTCCTTGGGATTTACCCATCAATGGGTTTGATATAGCTATTAATGCACGTTTTGATGAAGGTAAGGTAAAAAGGTCAATAGCTTTTAAATCCCTTGGCACTACAACTACTGCGAATGTAGGTAGATTTATAATAGCTGGTACGGCAACTTCTGGATTTGATACAGTTATCGTAGCAAGTACAGATTACAACCTTTATGAGTATTCTCCATCAGCAAATAGTTACACACAAAAATTAACCGGTGGTGGAAGTTATAACAGTAATGAACAATATACTGGTCTTGTTTTTGACAACGGAATTTACTTAACTCGACCAGACCGAGTTCCTCAATATTTATCATTATCATCTGGTGGTAATTTTACTGATTTAGCTAACTGGGATAGTGCCGAAAGATGTAAAGTATTACGTTCATTTAATAGTTTTCTTGTTGCCTTTAATATAACTAAAAGCTCAACTTCACATCCAACAATGGTTAAGTGGTCAGATGTAAAAGTAGACAATGCAAACCCAAGTTGGGATGAAACAAATGCAAGTCTATTAGCTGGTGAAAATACACTTGCTGATATGCCTTCAGAAATTGTAGATGCCCTAGCACTTAGAAATGAAATGTTTATTTATTCTAGAAATCAAATCTGGAGAATGACATTCATAGGTGGAAATGATGTTTTCTCATTTAACAGAGTTTTTGATGGTGTCGGAGCTATCAATACAAATTGTATCGCAGAAGCAGATAACAAACATTATGTCTTTGGATTAGACGATGTTTTTATGCACGATGGAGTAACCAAAGTTTCTATTGCTGATGAACGTGTACGTAATTTTATTTTTGACGGAATAAACACATCAGATAATGCTGGAGAAGTATCAAAAGCATTCTTTGTTGCTCATAACGCAGTCTCAAAAGAAGTAATATTCTGTTATACCTCTGGAGATAGCTTTGTACCAAATGACTTAGCTGGAACAGCAAGGTGTAATAGAGGTGCTGTATTTAATTACATTAATCAAACTTGGTCATTTATTGACCTACCAAATGTTTCATCAACAGCATTAGCAAGTCTCAACTTAGCTGTAGCAACTTACAACAATACTTCACAAACATATGATGGAGCTGGATTTACGTATGCATCTCAAGATGCCCAAGATTTTGTACGAAGAAGCTTGTTTGTTTCTGAACCTCACGGCTCTGGAAACCACAACGTCAAGGAGACTTTGGTGCTTGATTTGTTGGATGCTGGTAGCATTGCAAAACCAGCTTCATCAAGAATACTTAATGCGTCGTTTGCAAGGCGGTTACAAATCGACTTGGATGAGCAAGGAGTTCCATTATCAGGATACAAAAACATCCGAAACATATACCCTCAGTCCACCATTACTTCAGGTTCACTTACCTTTAACTTTGGAGCATCTGACACACCGAATGATAATTTTACATCGACACTAAGCAAAACTTTTACACCATCTACAGACTACAAGATTGATACACGAATAGCTGGCAGATATTTCAATTATGAAATTAGAGAAACAACTGGAAAAGATTTTTCAGTATCAGGTTTTGACTTAGACGTATTAACAACTGGAAGAAGATAAATGCCTACACCTACAAGCCAAGATATAGAGATTTATAACCGAACAAACAGACCAAATTTTAGCGAAAGTTTAGTCTATTATATAGACAACGAATTAAAGCAAATAGAGAAGGCTATAAGAAACATAAAAGATGCAATTAAGACTGTAGAAGACAGACTTAGTACTGGAGGATTATAAGTTATGATTGGAGCTATTTTAGGTGGAATACTTGGAGCTGGTTCAAGTTATCTACAAGCTAAAAACCAAAAGAAAACTGCCCAACAAGCACTTGATGCCCAAAATGCTGGATTTAATTTAGCTAGTCCATACCAAGGATTTGGTTTTGGCCAAGCACAAAATGCTCTTCAAAGTGCATTATCTGGTGGGATGTATCAAGGAGATACAATTGCTGGTTTAGACCCAGCTCAACAAACAGCATATAGCAATCTTGTTAATCAAGTAAATGCTACTGGTGGTTTTGGAACACAAGCCGGAAACATAGGTTCAAACCTTATTAATGCCGGAGCTGGTTTTGGTACGAATGCACAAAACATATTTAATATGGCTAACCCACAACAGACCATGCAAACGGCAAATATGTATTCCCAAAATCCATTTATTTCCGATGCTGTAAATTCAGCTATGGCAAGTGGTAGAAGACAAGTTTATGAAAGTGACATTCCAAATGCTAGGCTTCAATCAGCTGGTCAGGGTAACCCACGTTCCTCTAG
>MDTB01150861.1_pt1 | contig 16573 bp, 16 predicted proteins | sample 811161 | NCBI WGS metagenome assembly MDTB01 (sample SAMN05326650, study PRJNA326480) | marine metagenome | isolation source: seawater | place: Mediterranean Sea | collected 2009 | reverse complement strand
TCGACCTGGCAACGACCGAGAGCGCCCCTGTGGCTCTCCAGGCTCCTGCCGTCGGCTGAGGCTGAAGTCCCTCAAAACCGATTCAGCTCAGCTGAACCAAAAAGCCTCCGCCTCACCGCGGGGGCTTTTTCATGGCTCCATTGCGTTGGCTTGAGGCCACCACTGGCTCACCCGCTCCGCAGAGCCATACCAAGGCTTGCCAAATAGACCCCCGTGGGCGGTGGCCTCCAGTTGAATGAGCCTGGAACCCTTGAGCCAGGCAGAGCTCAGCGGCACCAGGCCATCTCCTGGACCTTGCGGATCGGCGCCGATCTGGCGATAGGAGTTGGCAGCACTACGCCGCGCAAAGTTGCTGGCCTGTTCACTGCTGAGCTTCAGGTGGCCAGCCACGGAGATGTAGTCCACATCTGGGGCGAATGGGCATCCGGGATGCAGCCGGTCCACTAGTGCTCTCAATGGTGTGGCACGTTCTGCCTGATGCGGGCTTCCCAGGCTGATCAGGCGGTTACAGGCTTGGTGGCCACTGAGGCTGGCTCCCTCGAGGCCGTGATCTGCCAGATAAAGCCGCAGCATCACACCACCAGAGCTGTGGCCAATCAAGGTGACAAGACTCCCTCCGCAGCGAGCTCGGGCATGCTGCACCGCTCGATCCACCCGTTGCAGCAGACGCTGCCAGCCCCACGCGGAGCTGGTCAGTAGCCAGTCGATCCGGCTGGCGTGCACAACGGTCACGTCAAGACTCCCGCTTTTACGCAGCCAGCTGGCCATGGGCACATAGGCCTCGTCGGTGATCAGAAATCCACCCAGGATCACCACCGGTTGCATGGTTGTCTTTAGGTCGCTTCAGCTGGCTGCTCCCCATTGCTCAAAACAAATCTCAGCAGCAGCGGGGCCAAGAAGGTGGTGCCAATCACCATCAGCAAGATGGCCGCCTCAAGGGAAGGACTGAGCAGCTTCGCCTGGCTTCCCAAGCCGAGGAAAATCAAACCCACTTCACCACGGGGCATCATCCCCAGGCCAACCACTAGGCGATTGGTTGGTTCTTTGGATGCGTAGAGCCAGCCGGCGGCCACCTTGCCGCCAATGGCCACCACCAATAAGAAGGCCGCAATGATCAATCCCTCCCGGTTGGAGGAGTCAAAGGGATTCATAACGCTGAGGTCCATCTTCGTGCCAATCAGCACAAAGAAGATCGTGGCGAACAGGGCCACCACGGGTTTGACCTGCTGCTCAATGTCGTGACGGTGCTTCGATTTGCTCAGAATCAGGCCGGCAGCAAAGGCCCCCAGTGCTGCTTCTAGGCCAATCGCTGCTGCGGTGAAGGCGCAAACCACCAGCACCACAAATGAGGCCACCACAATTTCCCCAGTGGCTTCGAGGTTCTCGATCAACTTGTCGAATAGTGGTGCAGCGCTGCGGCTCAAGCCGATGGCAGCCAACACAAACACCACCGCTGCAGCGACAAGCGAGATGATCGGTCCGACGGTGAGTGAACCACTGCTGGCGAGGCTGACAACCACCGCCAGGATCACAATGCCAAGGATGTCATCGAGGACGGCAGCCCCCAGAACAATTTGGCCCTCTGAGGAGCGCAACATCTTCAGTTCTCCAAAGACGCTGGCTGTGATCGCGATGCTTGTGGCCGTCATCGAGGCACCTGCAAACACTGCAGGGATCAAATCCACATGGAAGATCGCCATCAGTCCTGCAGTCCCGAGGGCGAAGGGCAGAACAACTCCAGCAAGGGCCACTGAGGTGGCCTTGCCTCCAACGGCTACCAGTTCATCAAGATCGCTCTCAAGGCCAGTGAGGAAAAGCAAGGAGAACAGTCCGAGGCTGGCCACCGCTTCCACGCTGGGGAAGGTTTCGGCATAAAGCTCGCCGACAACGTCACCTGGTACATGGGCTAAGCCCCCGAGAACTGCGCTGAATCCTTCGCTCAAGGCTGACTGGGTTTCAGGTGGCACCACCAGGTGGAGCCCTGAGATACCAACAATCAGGCCGGCGACTAATTCCCCAAGGATGGTGGGCAGCTTGAAGCGCACCATCGTCTCGGCCAGGAGTCGTGCAGCTACCAGGATGACCAGGAAGCGTGCACCGCTAATCAAGGTTTCGGTGACTTCGAGGCTGTGCGCACTCAGCTCAGGCATCGACTCATTGCTGGACACTCCAAGGGTATGGCTGTAATTCAATGAGTCACAGACAACTACCCGATTTGGTTTCTATCTGCTGCTCAATGGCGACAAACTCCTCATAATTCGCTCAACAACGGCTATTGAGGTGCGTGTTCTCTCGAGGGTGATGGTCTGTGCCGGGACCAGCGTCCTTCTTGCTGGTTGTGGTGGCTCTTCATTTCAGGCCCTTCCCGTTCAGGAAGCAGCTGTCAAAAAGATGGAGTTCACAGAGGACATCCAGACGGTCAGCACCCTGGAAGCCAAGGATCTCGTTGCCTTGGCTGCCCAGGCAGGGGGGCGAGTTGATGAGCTGAAGATTGCCCAAGGTGATCTGGTGAAGGCCGGTCAGCTGCTTTTGGTGCTGGATCAGGAACAGGAAAACGCCCGGCTGCGCAGTGAGGTGGCCAAAGCAGAGACCGACAAGCTCAATTACCAGCGCTACGAATATCTCGCCTCTCAAGGTGCTGTCTCTGAGATGCAGCGCGATCAGCGCCGTCAGGCCTACATCTCCTCAAGGGAGCGAGCCATTTCTCAGCAGGCCACCGTTGGCTACAGCAACCTCACCTCCCCAATGGAGGGGATCGTTGCCGATGTGAAGGTCAAGTTGGGCGATGTGCTCCGCCAAGGTGATGTCTTCACCCAGCTGGTGAAAAACAACACGCTCAAGGCCCGCATTGATATCCCGGCCAAGTTCGGTGATCGCGTCGAAGTCGGTCAAACCGTCAAGTTGATGAAGCCAGGGATGAGCGAGCCGATTGCCACGAGCAAGGTGAGCTCCATCGACCCCGCCGTCCAAGCCGGAACCCAGGGGTTGCTCGTCAAAGCCATTTTTGAGAACCCCAACGGCAGCCTGCGAACCGGTCAACGGCTGCTCACCAGCGTTCAACTGGGAAGCAAAAAAATTGATGCGGTTCCTTTCACCGCTGTGGTCACTGCGTCTGGCCAAAACTTTGTGTTCCGCGTTGGTAGCTTCCAGCAGCTGGAGCAGCAGCCAGGCCAGGCGCCGCTCGAGAAGCTCAAGAACCTGCCCGAGGGCACCAAGTTCGCCCTTCAAACACCGGTGAGGGTGGGACCTGTTCAAAACAACCTCTACCCGGTGCTGGAAGGTGTTCAGCCTGGGGAGATGGTTATCACCTCCAACTTGATGAACCTCAAGCACGGCATGCCGGTTCAGATCAAACCCGCCCAGCCCAAGCCGGCCCAGTGATCTGAACGATGTCGCTCTCCAATAACTTCATCACCAGACCTGTCCTCACGTCGGTCTGCTCACTGTTAATCGTGATCGCAGGGTTGATTGCGATCCCGATTCTTCCGGTGGAGATGCTGCCGGATATTGCCCCGCCGACGGTACGGGTAAGCGCGAACTACGTCGGTGCTGATGCTGTCAGCGTTGAGCAGGGCGTTACCTCAGTGCTCGAGCAGCAGATCAATGGGGTGGAGAACATGGACTACATCAGTTCATCGAGCTCCTCGGATGGCAGCGCGATGATCACTGTGATGTTTAACAGTGGCACCGACGGTGATATCAATCAGGTCAACGTGCAAAACCGGGTGTCACTGGCTGAACCCGGCTTGCCGTCTGAGGTGAAGCAGTCGGGCGTTGTGGTTGATAAGTCTTCGACCTCAATGCTGCTTGGTTACAACTTCACCAATGAAGATCCCAGCAAGATCGATTACAGCGTCGAGACGATTAGTGGTTACCTCGATCAAAACCTCACCGACAGCATCAAGCGAGTCACTGGTGTAGGCAGCGTCACGTACTACGGCAACCGCGAACTGGCGATCCGCATTTGGCTCGACCCCAACAAGCTCGCAGCGCTGGAGCTCACCTCTAGCGATGTGGTGAATGCCTTGCGCAGCCAGAACCGCTTGGTGCCCGCCGGCAAGGTCGGCGGTGCTCCAGCTCCCGAGGATCAGCAGTTCACCTTCACCATTCAGCTCCAGGGACGCTTGACCAGCGAAGACGAGTTCCGTGATCTGGTGATCAAAACCACCGATGACGGTGGTCTGATTCGCCTCCGCGATGTGGGCGAAGTGGAGCTGGGCGGTAATAGCTACGAGATCTCAGCGTTGAACCTTGAGGGCAACCCCACGGTCTCGATGTTCATCAGTCAGCTCGGAGGCAGTAACGCTCTGGTGGTCTCTGATGGCGTCAAACAGGTCATCCAGGAATTCAAGGAAAAGATGCCTGTGGGCATGAAGATCGAGCAGGTTTTTGATTCCACCGAATTCATCACCGCCTCGATTGAGGGTGTGGTGGGCTCTCTGCGTGATGCGGTGGTTTTGGTGGTGTTGATCCTGTTTCTGTTTCTGCAGAACTGGAAGGCCACGTTGGTACCTGGCATCGCCATTCCGGTCGCCCTGGTGGGCACCTTTGCCTTCGTTCTCGGCTTTGGTTTCTCGCTCAATCAGCTGACCCTATTTGGCCTTGTACTTGCCACTGGTCTTGTGGTGGATGACGCCATCACGGTGATTGAAGACACCTCCACGAAAAAAGCGACTGGCTTAACAGCGGTGGAGGCTGCGAAATCCACCATGGATGAACTCTTCTCGGCCGTGATTGCGACCTCGCTTGTGAAGATGTGCGTGTTTTTGCCAGTGCTGTTTTTCCCTGGTGCCACCGGAACGATTTACAAGCAGTTTGCTGCAACGATCATCTTCTCAATCGCGATCTCCACGTTTAATGCTCTGACCTTCTCGCCAATGCTTTCTGCTCTTCTACTGAGCAGTGAATACAAAGAGCCCAATCGACGCACTTACACGATTGGAGGCACGCTGATTGGCTTTGTCTATGGCCTGCTTTTTGTGGGTGATGGCGCGGCCATGGCACTGATACCAGCTGGTCTGGCCGCCATCATTGGCTTTGCGATCTCCAAAACCACTGGGCGTCCACTACGTCTTCCCTTTGCCGTTGGCGGAGCCGTTGTTGGTTTGGTGATCGCCGGAGTTTGGAAACCCATCCCTGTGATCTTTTTCACCGGCCTGGGTTGTGCTCTGGGCTATTTCGTTCCCGTTATTTTCAGCACTTTCAACACCTACTACGGCCGCTTTGAGCAGTTTTATGCCTGGTTGCTCGATTGGGTGTTGTCCCATCGCCGCTTGATCATGGGCGCTCTTGGGGCGGGGATTCTGCTCACCGGTTTTGCCTTTACTGCCGTGCCTGGTGGTTTCGTTCCCATAGAAGATCAGGGCTATGGGATTGGTTTTGTGATGGCGCCTGAGGGCACCTCCAACGATGTCACCAACAAAGTCAACAAGAAGATCGCCTCGATTCTGCGCACAGAGCCTGATGTGACTGCAGCCGGAATCTTTAGCGGTGCCAGCCTGGATGGTTATGGCCCCAACCGCGGTCTGTTTTTCTATGGCGTGAAGAACTGGGATGAGAGGCCCCAGAAAGATCAATCGATGGAGGCCATCACCCAGCGCCTCAATCAAAAGATGGCGGCTGACATTGATGAAGCCAGGGTGTTTGTTGTCGAGCCACCAGCCATTCCTGGTTATGGCGCCAGCGCTGGCTTTGAGTTCCAGCTGCTCGATCAGAGCGGGGGCTCCTATTCGATGAATGAATTCGCCGCTTCAGCTGGGCAGATCATTCAGGCGGCCAACAGTGATCCCACCTTCGCCAAGGTGTTCACCCAGTTCATTCCCGACTCCCCTCAACTCACCATCGATGTTGATCGCGATCGCATGATGTCCTTGGGGGTCGATTTCGGCCAGGCGATGCAGACCTTCAGCGTTTACTTCGGCTCCAGCTACGTCGGCGACACCTTCCAAGAGGGCAAGGTGCGTCGCATCTACGTGCAAGCCAATGCAGATAGCCGCTCCACCCAAGAGCAGCTCGGTGAGATTTACGTCAAGAATGCGTCCGGTGAGCAAATTCCTTTGGCCGAATTCTTCTCGGTCAAGCAGACGATTGGCCCAAGCATCATCAACCGTTTCAACCTCTTCCGCTCCATCAAGATTGAAGGCTCCCCTGCTCCAGGTAAGAGTTCTGGTCAGGCCATTACGGGCATTCAAGAGGTGTTCGCCGCTCAGAATTTCCAGGGCCTCGGCTTTGACTGGACCGGCATCTCTAGGGAAGAGGTCAAAGCTGGTGCTCTGGTCGTTGTGATCTTCGGCATGGGCATCTTGGTGGTCTATCTCGTGCTGTCTGCTCAGTACGAGAGCTACACCGATCCCCTGATCATCCTGATGACGGTGCCAACAGCCATGTTGGGCGCCTTGGTGTTCCTCTCAGGAGCTGGCCAGGTGCTGAATATCTACGCTCAGGTTGGCTTGGTGATGCTGATTGGCTTAGCGGCAGGTAACGGCATCTTGATTGTTGACCTTGCCAATCAACGCATGGGTGAGGGGCGATCGGCTCTTGAAGCTGCCGCCGATGCCGCCAAATCAAGGCTTCGCCCCATTTTGATGACCGCCATCTCGTCCTTATTTGGATTTCTGCCTCTGATGTTGGCCAGTGGTGCGGGCGCACAGAGTCAGGCCTCACTTGGCTTGGTCGTCTTTGGTGGCCTCTCAGTTGCCACGGTGCTCTCGACCCTGGTTGTGCCTGTGTTCTATGTCGTGATGAAGACCTTGGTCGGTAAGGCTGGCCCGACGGCAGGAGCCGCTTGATCAATGCCCTCACCAAAACCCTCACAGTTCAGTGGTGCTCGGGTTGTGGTCGCCCTGGGGATCGGCTCCTTGGTGGGTCTGTGTTTGGTTTTCTTCTTCCACGTGATCATCAGCAACACCCCAGCTGATATCCATGACATGCGGATCCGAGGCTTTTACGGGATGTTGGTTATCTCTGGGGCCTTGGCAGGGGTAGTGATTGAAACAACCCGCCAGCTGCAGGCAGGAAGCAGTGATCCCTCCTATCACCAGCATTGGTGGGGGCGTTGATCTCTCGCTTTAGCGGCCGTCGAAGCGATCAAGCTCCATCGCCTTGCTCAAGGCGGCGCTGAAACCCTTCACAAGCCGCTTGGCGCCATCGACATTCTCTGCTGGATGCCTCTGGCTTACAGAAATGGAGTTAAGGCTGTTCTTAACGCAGTCTGTTCAGCTTAAGGGGATGGAAATCGACCTCACTGCTGCCCGCGTTCAAGGGGCACTTCCTGCAGCGCGTGAGCAGCTCTCTGGTCGCACCAAGTTGCTGTGTTTTGGTGATCGCCTCCTGCTAGCAGGTCTGGCCATAGGTCAGATCTTCCAAGAGGGGCTCATCGGTGCCTGCAGTACCGAGCAGGAGGCCTTGGCCTACGTAGCCCAAAGTCCTGATCTGCTGATAGTGACGGAAGATCTTGAGCAGGGTTATGGCATCAGCCTGGTGCGTCAGATGCGCCAACGGCTGCCTGAGTGCATCTGCTTGTTGTTCTTGCGCCGTGAAACGCAGGAAGTGGTGCGCGAAGCCTTAGATGCCGGAGCTCAAGGGGTGATGTTTGTCTCGTCATTGGGCAGTGGTGATGGCGATTTCATGAAGGCCATGAGCCTTACACTCGAAGGCGGCACCTATTTCCCAGGTCCCATTCGTGAGGCAGCTGGTTTTTGCCCCAGCGACTACCCCGCCGAGTCCGATGGTCTCGATCAGCTCTCAAGCCGGGAGCGCGAGGTACTGCAGGCACTAAGTGAGGGTCATTGCAACCGTGAGATTGCCCAGCGGCTATTCATCTCTCAGGAAACGGTCAAGACCCACGTCAGCACGGTAATCAGCAAGCTCGGCGTTCGCGATCGCACCCAGGCGGCGGTCACGGCCTTGCGCCTGGGGCTGTTGACAGCCGCTTAAATCATTTGCCGGGATTGTTTTCAAACTGGGGGTAGTACGTCTCCCGTTGCCATGGCTGATATCACCGAATCCACTGTTGTTGAGACCACCGCCGACATCATCGAAACCCATCCTTTGGTCGACAACGATGAGCTGCATGCCGGAGTGGCTGAGCGCTTGCGCCACTCCAAAGAATTCGGCAGCGCACTTTGGGATGCCACTAAGGACTACCTGCAGAAAATGAACCTCACACCTGATGAGCGCACCCAAGTGGGTGACTGGTTACACCAGAAAAAAGACAAGTTCCAAGGTTGTGTCGTTGAGCAGCTCCACAAACTGCACAAAGTCGACGACAACAAGCTCTAAGCCAAAGGCTGCCTTCAGTGCTCAGCCTCGCCTTCAAACAGAGTGCTGAGCGGTTCACTGTTGATCCCCTCCACTTCAGTGAGGTATCGGGCTAGAACGTCGCATTGACCATGGGTCACGTAGACCTGTTGTGCCCCTGATTGGCGAACGGTTTCCAGCAGACCAGGCCAGTCGGCGTGGTCGCTCAGTACAAAGCCCCGTTCGTAACCGCGCCGGCGGCGTGCACCGCGTACAGCCATCCAGCCAGAGGCAAACCCCGTTTGTGGTGCCTTGAATCGCTTCATCCAGGGGCTGCGGTGGGCCGAGGGTGGTGCCAACACGAGTCGACCGGCGAGATCCTCTTTTCTGGAGAGGGAACTGAGCGGTTCGGTTGGCACCATGGCAATGCCTTCGGCTCGATAGGCAGCCGTGATCGGCACCATGGCGCCGTGGAGAAGCACAGTTTCAGTGACGCCGAGCTGATGCAGTTCGGCCAACAGCCGTTGGGCTTTGCCAAAGGCGTAGCAGAACAGCAGTGAGGCGCGCTCAGGCGCAGCACGCCACCAGTGCTCCACATCAGCGGCCACCTGCCGGCCAGGTGGCCAGCGGTAGATCGGTAGACCAAAGGTCGCTTCGCTGATCAATACATCGGTGCTCACCACCGAAAAGGGATCACAGCTGGGATCGACATCGCGCTTGTAATCGCCGCTCACTAGCCAGGTTTCACCTCCAGCCTGCAGACGGATCTGCGCTGAGCCCAACACATGGCCGGCACTATGAAATGACACTCGCGCATCACCAATGCGGTGTTCATCGCCGTAGTTCACGGTTTGGAGATTGATCTGCTGCCCGAGGCGTTGCCGGAGCACATTGGCGCTTCGGCCGATCGCCCAGTACTCGCCTGAGCCGGGACGGGCATGGTCGGCATGTGCATGGGTGATCAAAGCGCGAGGCACTGGTCGCCATGGATCGATCCAAGCCTGCGCAGCTTTGCAGTAGAGCCCTTCAGGGGTGTGCTCAATCAGCGGCTTAGCTCCAGCATCCGTTCGATGGGTTTCAGCGCCTGCAAGCGCAACTCCTCATCGAGTTCGATGGCTGGTTCGAGTGTTTCCAAGCAGCGTTCTAATTTGTCGAGGGTGTTGAGGCGCATGTGGGGGCAGGCATTACAGCTGCAGCCATCCAGTCCTGGCACGGCATGGAATTCCTTGTCTGGTACAGCCTTCCTCATCTGATGCAGGATCCCTGGCTCGGTGAGCACAATGAAACCGCTGGCGTGACTGGTTTGGCTGTAGCCCAGCAATTTGCTGGTGGAGCCAATGAAATCCGCCAGGTCAAGTAGATGCTGTTCGCATTCGGGGTGGGCGATGACGGCTGCGTCGGGATGGGTGGCCTTCAACGTGAGTAGGGCCTCCTCACTGAAGGTTTCGTGCACCATGCAACTGCCAGGCCAAAGGGTGAGTTCGCGGCCCGCCTGCCTCGAGACCCAGCGGCCCAGGTTCTGATCAGGAGCAAACAGGATCGGCCGATCGAGAGGAACCGATTGCACCATCGCCACGGCATTACTGCTGGTGCAGATCAGATCGCTTTGGGCCTTGATGGCAGCCGAGCAGTTGATGTAACTGATCACCACATGGTCAGGGTGTTCGGCCCGGAACTGAGCAAAACCATCAGCAGGGCAGGCATCGGCCAACGAACATCCTGCGTTGAGATCCGGCAACACCACCGTTTTCTGAGGGCTGAGAATCTTGGCGGTCTCTGCCATGAAGTGCACACCGCAGAACACGATCACCTCGGCATCGGTGCTGGCAGCTTGACGGGAGAGTTCCAGGGAATCACCGATGAAATCGGCGATGTCTTGAATCGCGTCGTCCTGGTAGTAGTGCGCCAGGATTACGGCTCGGCGTTGCTGCCGTAATTGCGCAATCCGTTCGACCTGATCCAGGCGCGGAGCGGCGGACTGAGTGGCGGCAAACACGCAGAAGGAGAAGGGTCGCTGTGCCCTAAGACTAGAAACGCCTTTGTACCGGCCTGTGCTGCGACTTGCCATCGCTGGTGATCTCCACGGTCAGTGGGACCAGGCAGATGCACAGTTGCTGGACATTCTTCAGCCCGATGCCCTTCTGGTGGTGGGCGATCTAGCCGATGGCGATGTGATGTTGCCTCGACTTCTGCGCCAGTTGGAGCTTCCAGTGGCCTGCGTTCTTGGCAATCACGATGCCGCCAAAGATGCCAGTGGCCGCACCCTGGCTCGGATGGAGCAAACCCTGGGTGATCTGCACTGCGGCTGGTCACTGAAGCTGCTTGATCCCGTTCCTCTCTCGGTGGTGGGAGGGCGTCCTGGTAGTGCTGGCGGTGGGTTTTATCTCTCGCCAGCGGTGAAAGCCCATTGGGGCGAACTTTCCCTATTCGATTCCGCACAGCGGATCACGGCAGCCGCGGTGCAGGCTCCTGCTGATCAACCCCTCGTGCTTTTGGCCCACAGCGGTCCAACTGGGTTGGGTAGTGAAGCGGCTGATCCTTGCGGCAGGGATTGGAAGCGTCCTGCCTGTGATTGGGGTGATCAAGATCTGCAAGAAGCCATCCGATGCATCCGTAAGCAGCGGCCACTGCCCTTGGTGGTGTTTGGCCACATGCATCACCGCCTGCGCCATGGGGCAGGGCAACGCCGCACGCTGCTCCAGGACCGCCAGGGCACCGTTTACCTCAATGCCGCCTGTGTGCCCCGGCATGGCGTCGATGCCATGGGGTCGGCTTGGCGTCACTTCTCTTGGGTGGAAATGAATCATCTCGGTGTGGTGCAGCTGGCTGCCCACCGCTGGTACAGCCTCGATGGCGCAGTCATCAACGAACAGCGGCTATTGGATTTGCAGCCCGCTCTCAGCTAGTGGCATGCTATGTCGCAACTACGTCAATACGACACAGCCATAAAATCCAGTATAGGAATACTATTTGCATATGTCGTAAGTAGGTGTCACAATATAGCCATCCACATACGGCATGAGGCTCCATGGCGCTCGTTGGTTATGCGCGTTGCTCCACGACGACCCAGGAGCTCGAGCGTCAGCTCGCAGGCCTCAAAGCGGCTTTGGTTGATCAGCTCTTCAGCGAGCACGTCTCCGGCGCTGCCCCATTCAGCGAGCGGGTAGAGCTGCAACGGGCCATTGATGCCTGCCGTCCGGGCGATGTTCTCCTGGTCCCCAAGCTCGATCGTTTAGGCCGGACCATGGAGGACTGCGTGACCCGGGTGGCCGAGCTCTTGGATCGCGATGTTCACGTGAGAACTCTTGATGGGCGGGTGGACACCAAAGGCTTGGGCGCCATGGCTAAGCCAGTGGTTGGGGTCCTTACCGCTGCGGTTCAGGTCGAGCGTGAGCTGACCATCGAGCGTGCCCGTGAAGGTATTCAGGGGGCACGCAACAAGGGAGTTCCATTTGGACCGAAGCGCAAGTACACCAATGAGCAGGCTGAGCATGTGCGAGAGCTGCGCGGCCAGGGGAAGAGCTATGGCGCCATCAGCAAAGCCACTGGGTTGACGGTCAGCACCGTCCGTCGGATCTTGGGGGTGGTCTAAATGGAAGAGACCGAAGACTTTTTCAGACCAGCGTGGATGGTGCCGCCTCCGCGTCAGCACCGCTTGGCTTGGGTGATGTGGCAGCGGGGAGATGTCTGGCGGATGCTGGTCAAAGGGTTGACCGATAACGATTTGGCTTGGGCGCAGCAGCATGGGAATGACGTTGGTCACTAACGCTTGCCTGGCCAACCTGTGCTTCTGCGCCGCTAGGCATTGCTCAGGCCCCTTGGCGTAGCTCAATGTTGGTGCTGGCTTGCATTAGTAGCCATGGTTTTGGCCATGGGGCTCGCGTGGCAGCACTGCTGCAGGAACTGGCTGCTCGCGAGCCGGCTTGCCGCTTTGTGCTCTCCACGGGGCTGTCTGCTGAGGTCCTGAGCCGAACCTTTGTCGGCCTCTCCTACGAGCACAGAGCCTGCCGATGGGATGTGGGGGTGGTGCAAGCCGATGCCCTCGGCAGTGATCCCGATTCGACGCTGGAGGCCTTGGAGCTGCTTGAGCAGCAATTGCCAGATCAGCTGGAGGCTGAGGCCCGATGGTTGGAGCAATGGCGGCGCCCCAATGAGCCCGTGGTCGTTGTGGCTGATGTCCCCCCTGCGGCAGCCCGGCTCGCTGCTCGTTTGGGCTGGCCACTGCTGTGGCATGGCAATTTCGGCTGGGATGCGATCTATACCGATCTCGCAGGCCCGCTGCAGGTTTGGGCTGAGCAAAGCCTGGCGGACTATCGCCAGGGCCAGGCGGTCCTGCGTTGCCCCTTCGCTTTGCCGATGCCCTGGGGCTTGCCGCAGAAGTCATTAGGACTAGGTGCAGGGCGCCCGCGTTGGGGGCAGAAAGCTGCTGCTACACGTCTCAGTTGGCGCAGTTTGCGGGAACGTTCTGCTTTGGTTTGTTTTGGTGGTTTGGGCTTGCCAGTGGATCCATCACTTTTGGAGCGCTGGCCGGATTGGCAATTCTTTGTTGTCAATGAAAAGTTGGCCCAGGCCAGTAACGCCACTTGGCTTCCCCAGGAGCTGCGTCCAGTGGATGTGATGCCCCTCTGTTCGGTGGTCATCACCAAGCCTGGATACAGCACATTCGCTGAAGCGCTCTCTCAGCAATGCGGAGTGATGGCTGTTGAGCGTCACGGCTTTGCTGAGGCGGAAATTCTCCAGAAAGGACTGCAGCAGCATGGTTTTCATCGGCTGCTGAGTCGTTCCGAATTCGAACAAGGGCTCTGGTATTTAGATCAACCATTGCTCGCTCCAACAGGGCAGCCATTGCCCGTAGATGGTGCTGCCATGGGAAGTGAGTATGTGTTGATGACGCTGCAGCAATCACGTTGATTTCCTTGCATTCAACAACCAACACTTGACCTTTTTGTTACAAGATATCGGCTGCGATTTAGAGGTTTAAGTGTTAGTCGTGTCGCCCAACTTTTTGGCAACAACCTTCCAAGGACAATTTATTATCCGTCCGTAGCATAATCCCATCTGTCTCAATTCTGGGCATATTTGCATCGCTCGCTTCTCGTGATTCGTCTCGAGCGCACCCGTTAACTCCTAATTAGCGATGTTCCTGCGCCTCCAAGGTTTTCGGCTCACTGCTGCTTCTCTGGCTGTGCCCATGGCTCTTCTGTCAGTGACCCCAGCTTTTGCGGCTGGTGGCACTGATGAAGCTATATCGGAGCCAAGCAATGTTGAGCTGGCCCAGCTTCGCTTTCCCCGCTTGCGCATGCCGAGCATTCCGCGCATGCCTCGTGTCTTTGCCATCACACCGGAGCGGCGTGCACTGCTCAACACGATTCGCTATGCCGAAGGTACTTGGAAAGAAGGTGCTGATATCGGTTATCGGGTGATGTTCGGAGGCTCGCTAATGAAGACTCTGGAACGGCATCCTGATCGTGTGAATTACACCAGTGGCTACGCAAGTGCGGCGGCTGGGGCCTATCAGTTCATGCCTGCGACCTGGCGTATTGCCGTCCGCGCTCTGGATTTGGTGGGATTTGGCCCCCAAGCTCAAGATCAGGCCGCTCTGTATTTGATTCAAAAACGCGGTGCCATGAACCTGGCTGATGGAGGGGTTTTGACTCCGCAGTTGGCTGCGAAGTTGGCGCCTGAGTGGGCTTCATTCCCCACCATGCGCGGCTACAGCTATTACGGCCAACCCGTAGTGAAGTACGGACGCCTAAAGCGTTTCTACGAAGCCAATCTTCAGCGTTTGCGTCAGTTTCATCCCCCTGTGGCCTTGATTGAAGAGCCTCAGGTCATTGATCAAGGCCCAGAGCCCTGTAACGACGACAGTTTGGAGTGCATGTTGGCCAAAGTCAGCGAAGGACTTTGATTTAGGCGTTGTCGTCGGCTTGGCGATTACGGCCGGTTAGCCACTGCGCCAACAGGTAAGCGGCCACGCTGCTGCCGATAAAGCCAAGGATGTTTCGGCTTAGTGGCAACCAATCGGATGTGCGTGTGACCACCGGGCCAATGCCAAATACGCCAAAGAGAATCACCCACAGCGGTGAGAGCAGTAGGACCCAGGACCAGGCGATGGTTTGATCGGGTTCACGCGGGAACGCTGCTATCCCGACGATCAGTCCTCCCAAGATTGATGTCATCAAGGTGAGAATCCACTGTTCTTGGGGCAGTCCGGGAACTACCTGGCACCCTCCCCGCTCCAGGCAGATTTCAACTGCTTCAAGGGCGTCAAAGATGGCACCGTCTTCGCCGTGGTCGCGCACATAAAACTGATTGCCAAAGCGGGTCTGAAGCTCGACCCAATAGGTCCGCGGCATCAGGGCGAATAAGGCATCGCCCACGTTGAAATTGAGAAGATTGCCGCCGCGAGGATCAGCGATCAACAGCAGGCTGCGTTCATCCAGCTGCCAGAAATCTCGCACTGCCAATCCGGGCGTTTGGTCGAACTGGGTCAACACACGCAGTTTCCAGCCCACTTTGGCTTCGACCCCATCGAGCTCCTGCTCAAGGTTTTGGCGCTGGCTATCGGTCAAAATCCTGGCCAGATCAATGACAGGCGTGGGTTGATCCGGTAGCAGTGAGGGATCGTCGATTGCCAAAGCTGCCGTCGGTTGCCACAGGCTCAGCAGCAGCGCGCAGATGGCAGATAGCAACCAACGGGGCATAACCAGCGGCAAAGGAGTGGTGCATTCTCGTTGATGTCCAGCAGAGGTGTGATGGAACAGCAGCAGAGCTCTTGGCTGGTGGAACGTCTTCAGGCGTGTGATGGGCCTCAGAGCTTTGTTCAGGTCATGGATTGGCTCCTGAACGATCCCAATCACGGGTATTACGGCAGCGGTCAGGTCCGCTTTGGAGCCAAGGGAGATTTCGTAACAGCCCCAACCCAAGGCCCGGTGTTTGCCGAGTTGCTGCGGCGACAGTTGTGGCCTTGCCTGGAGGCTTTGGCCAGTCATCCAGGACCCCTGGCCTTGATCGAGTGGGGCCCAGGTGATGGGCAGTTGCTACGCGATCTGTTCGCTGGAATTACCGCAGAGCCACCTGCATGGCTTGACCGTCTGGAGCTGGTGCTGGTTGAGTCCAGCCCCGCCCTGCGAGCACGACAGCAGCAGACCTTGGCGGGAATCGTTCTGCCGGTGCAATGGTGCAGTCCGCAGCAGCTTGCCAATACTCCTCGCCGTGGCGTGATCTTGGCCCATGAACTTCTCGATGCCCTGCCGGTTCAGCGTTTCGGCTTGCACAACAGTTGCTGGCATGAGTGGCTGGTTGGCCTTGATGAGCAGCAACTGCCCCATTGGCAGATCGGTGATCACTTGGCCGAGTCGGTGGTCCAGCAGTTAGAGCAGCTCGGGTTGTCCTCCGATGGTGGTGGTCGACCCGAGGGATGGAGCAGTGAATGGTGCCCTGCTATGGCCCCCTGGCTGGCGCAGGCACGCGCTTGTCTCAGCCAGGGATGGTTATTGGCCATTGATTACGCCATGCCGGCAAAGCGCTATTACGCCCCAAGCCGTGATGGCGGGACGTTGCTGGCATGCCGAGACCAGAGCACCAGCTCAGAGCTGTTGCGCGATCCAGGTCGGATGGATCTGACGGCTCACGTCTGCACCACCTTGGTGGAGCAGTTGGCAGTCAAGGTGGGCTGGAGCTGGCAAGGGGCGGCTCTACAGGGTGAAGTCCTGCTGCAATTGGGCCTTGCTCAGGAGATCAGTCTTCTGTCAGAGCCAGGGCCGATGCCTCTTGCCGAGCGGCTGAGTCGCCGCGAGCAGTTGCTGCGTCTGGTGGACCCCCATCTCCTTGGTGGGTTTTGGTGGTTGTTACTGGAGAGTGGAGGCTCGACGTCTCCGCCGCGACCGTCGTCTCCGCCGGCGTGGTGGCCTGCTTAAACCTGCAAAAAGACCAGAGACCTCAGTCCTTTGGTTGCTCGAGTAACTGGGCAATCCCATTGCCGAATGACCAATCTTCAGGGTTGCTGGGTGTGATGCTGATGAAGAGGTCTTCTTTCCTCAATCCAAGTCGCATCAGCTCCTCGGCCATCAGTTGGTAGAACGTTGTTTTCAATTCACGACTCCTTGGTGAGGAGGTGATTTGCAGAAGAATGGGCGGATGGTGCGACCGCTCAATCCCCCACATGGTTCGGTTGATCCGCATCCAGGCTTTGGGCCGTTCAGTGATCAGATAGAACCCTCCATCTTTAGGGATCCCCCAGGCTTGAACCAAACAGGCATGAGTGGCTTGATGGATCTGATCGATTAAATCTTCGGACATCCCCCGCCAAACGTTGATATTGACAAGTGGCATG
>MDTB01118250.1_pt1 | contig 16573 bp, 25 predicted proteins | sample 811161 | NCBI WGS metagenome assembly MDTB01 (sample SAMN05326650, study PRJNA326480) | marine metagenome | isolation source: seawater | place: Mediterranean Sea | collected 2009 | reverse complement strand
TTCCCATTGTTCTCCTTCTGCATCTTGTACTAATCCACCTTTCCCCCAATTGTTTCTATTTAAATAACTAAAGTCTTTATCTCCAGAAACGTATTTATGAAAAGGAGGTAGGTAATTAACATAAGAATGTAACCAGAAATTACCTTTATAATGGTAAAAATCTGCACCTATTATTGGAGATATAACTCCGAAAGGGTCTATTTCGTCCCATATTTCATTATTATACCTGTTAATTAGATCTCTAAATACTGTGTTTCTGAAATCTAAATCTGAGTAAGCTACGATATTTCCATCTTCATCTTTCCAAATCCAATCGTTAATTACTTCTCCAGTATTAACATCTGTATAAGTTGTATAATGGTCACTATATCCATATTCAAATCCTAATGAGTACCAAGGATTAGCAGGATATTCTATTTCTTCACCTGTAGTAGGGTTAGTCCATACTTCAGTTTCGTTTAACCATATTTCAATTGGATTATATCCGTAAGCTTTAGTATGTGTTCTATATATTGCTCCAGCTGAGATACTAAATTTCTTACCAATAGGTAGTCTAGCTCTTAGTTCAGCAGACTTATATGAGAAATCAAAAGCTCCTTGTTCTCTTGATTCTATTTTTGCAATATGATATTTACCTGTATGTCTTAAAAAGTATCTAAAGTTTTCCCATTCTTCTCCTCTTAGTCTTTCTTTTTCAAAGTGGAAAAGGTACTCAAAACCATCTACTGCTGAAGTAGGTGCTGATAATGCTTGTTGACTTTCTTTATATTGATTACCAGTCCAAAAGTTACCTGGTTTTCTTTCGTATCCAAATCTACCTAATTTACGGATACCTACTCCGTATCTGTAATCAAAATCAAAATATTCTGTTACTTCTACTACATTAGGTATTGCATATAAATCACCATCTGGTGGTCTTTCTACAAAATAGTCTTTTCTTGAATTTTCATATGCGTTTCTTATATCCCCAGCTGCGTATAGAGTTCCATATTTTAGAAAATCATTATAAATTTCTTTAAAGAAGTTTTTCTTTACTTTATCTTCTTTTTCTTGTGAATAAGTACTAAATGATACTAGAAATACTAGGATTAATAAAATTAATTTTTTCATAATTGTGTATTAAGGTGTTTTTACTTGCCAAAAACTTTACCTGCTTCAGCTATTCCAAAGGAACCGAGCGTTACTATAACAAAAGAATTGTAGATTACATCGTTAATTACTAGATCTTGCCCTATTACCCCTGATACTAGGTCAGCAACTGCAAAAATAACCATTATTCCGAAAGAAATAAATCCTATTACAGCTTTTTCGTTGATGTCGTTCTTGTCTTTAAATAAGTCTGAGAGTGCCATGGTATTATATTTTAAATATAAATAGCACAAAAAAAAAGAGAATAGACATAAAATCTACTCTCTAATTAAAATAATTTTACTGATATATCCTGTCTTGTAGACCTGAATATATTTTCCTACTCAACTCCTTGAGACTCCTTGGGAAGGAATTCTTTGTTGACATGCCCGCAGTTCTTACAAGCGAAGACTGGGATGGGGATGTAACTTGGTTTTCCGGTTCCTGTGAGGAGTCCAGAGGCTTTACGAAGGTGGACGACTTGTTCGAAATAGATTCCATTGCACTGTTCACATTTGACTGCAACAGTTTGACTATAATCCAAGTTAGTAGGCGCCTGCATCAATAAACTTGTTTACAACTTCTTTTTTCTTCCTCTACGAGGCTTTCCTTTAGCAGCTGCTGAGATATCTTTTGATTGTTCTACAACATCCTTGATAGCTCCTTTTACGTCAGATAGCTCCTCTTTAACTCTTTTGACTCTTCTTTTAGTTTCGGCTACCGTATCGTTGATATCTTCTTTGATATCATCGACTTTGTCTTCTACTACATCAGGAATATAGTCTTTGTCTCTATCTGCGATAGATCCTTTACTCCAAAAATAGTAATAAACACCTGCTCCAATTGCTAGAATTGCTAGAATAATTAAAACTGTTTGCATAATTAAAAATATTAAAGGTTATTATTATATATATAAATATACGGATTTAAAGTTCCGTATCAAACTTTTTATTGTAAATTGCAGTAAGCTTCTTTTTTCTCTTAATCTCACTTGGTTTCATGAAAGCTTGTCTTCTACGACATTCTTTTACAAGGCCAACATTTTTAACTTTTTTCTTAAGTCTTTTGAGTGCTTGATTAATATTTTCCTTCTTACCTAGTTTTACAATTAGCATATATTATAATATAAGAAGAAATATTCGAACTACCAACTATTTTTAAATTTATATTCCTAATCTGTTTAATTTAATCTCATCCGATACCATATGAGAATTGTATTTTATAGAATGTATTATAAAATTAACAAATTCTTTTGGAGAAATAAACTTACTATACTCTTCTTTATTTATAGCTCTTCCCATTGGAGTTTGCATACCACCTGGTGAGAAACAATATGTTCTAATTCCATCAACTTTAAGTTCTTGTTGTAATGAACGTGATATTCCTAAAATAGCATGTTTAGTAGCACAATAAAGAGTATTTTTCGAAGTACCTACATATGCTGAGTTAGATCCTATATTAATTATTCTACCCCATTTATGTTTTTTCATATCCTTTGAAAATTCTTTCATTAACAAAAAAGGTGCTTTAACATTTACGTTAAATATTTTATCAAAATCTTCATTTGATAGTTCATTAAGATTATCTGAGATAAATATTCCTGCACAATTTACTAAAACATCAATAGTACCAATTGTATTTCTAATATGAGATGTTAATACTTTAATTCCTGTATTGAAATCATTTTCTATATATTCACATTCTAGTTCTTCTCCAAGTAATTCCAACTTATCTATATCTTTACTTGTTATAAATAAATTTGAACCTTGTTCTTTGAATTGTAAGCATAGTTCTCTTCCTACACCTCCAGTTGCTCCTGTAATTAATATATTTTTGTTTTTTAGAATATTAACCATTTTTTTTAAAACCTACTTTTTTAAACATTTTTTGAGCTCCTATATTCCAATCATCACAATGTAAGTGAATATTATTTATATCTAAATCTAATGAGTGGCATGCTGAGGAGACAAATTGTACTGTATGGCCTTTTATTCTACCTTTAGTCATAAACATATTATATAGATAATCATTATCAAACCAAACATAACCTATAGGATCTTCTTTTATTTTTTTAACTTTAGCATAAACAAACATAATATGACCTTGTTCAAAGCGAGTTAGTGCATCTTGAAAGTCCCACATACCGTCCCATTCTACTTGCTTGTTAAATGCATCAATACATTTTTGAATTAATTCATGCCACTTATGGGCATTACCGCTTGTTAACTTTAAAAGACAGTAACCGGTTGGAGGTATACTACTCTTAATATCTTTTAAGTTAGCTGAATAATATAATTTAGAGGATTTCATCGCAAGCAACCTGTAAACCTAATAATAGAGAGTGGGAACGATATTCTTTCATTACCTCAGCTGCTCTAGTTTGTATTTCTACTATTTTTCCTGCTTTCGTAGCACGAGTCATTAATGCATATATTTGATCATCCCTTCTATCCTCAGGACTTTTATCTAGTCCAAAGTTTTCATCTTCTATTAACTCATAATACTTTTTAACTGAATCTGACATTCTTGTGTTTTTCTTTGCGGTTATACTTATTTTTATCTCCGTGATCTTTTTGTATCATCCTACGTCTCGCGAGTTGAGAGAGTTCTCCTATCGAGTATTTTTCCGATCCTATATTATCACTCTTTTTCATTATTAATAAATATACGAAAAATATCAATGAGAAGCAAATTTGTACGTATTTATTATCATGAAACAGCTCCTATTTTTATTATTACTTCCTGTTGTATCATACTCACAATTTTCATTTCCTAACTTTAAAGAACAAGATAAGCAATTACATTTTGCTGCAGGCATGATTACCGGGGCTGCTGGTTATTCTTTTATCTACAATAAAACTAATAATAAAAAACACGCTATATTGGGTGGTATTGCAACTTCTTTAGCTGCCGGTATTGGTAAAGAACTTTTTGATTCTGCTATTATGGGCAATAAAATAGATGATCAAGATCTTATAGCAACCGTTTTGGGAGGTATAACTATAAATGTAACTATACCTTTATTTAAAAAAAGAAAATCGAAATATAAACAATTAGATAAGGTAATTGGAGGATATAAGTATTGGTTAGGAGACAAATAGTTAACTTTCCAATATTAAGAGAAGTTTAAGAGAAGTTTAAGGAATTATTACCTATTTATAATAGATATAAATAATTCCCACTATGAAGAGAGCACTAATATTAGGCTTGCTGTTATTCGGGATGAATGCTCAAGCCGATCCAAAGAGCGATCCGCTCACGGAAACTAAAAAAAAGCAATTAGAACTTCTTAAAAAAGCAAAGTACTATGAGATTCAAGCAAAACTTGTCGCTGAACAAATTACTTTAAAAGAAGCTCAAGAGCTATGGAGTAAAAATCTTAAACGTTTAGAACGTAAAGTAAAGAAAGGGGCAGTTTAGCCTCTTTTTTTTTTGTTTTTTAGAATTCGCGCGTGGCAGAAAGAAAAACGCCCCCTCACAGCAGCGCACTTGCTATTAATCTAAATAAAATCACTACCGTTATATAAAGTTTTAGTAGGGTAAGTATCAAAATCTAGAGGTTTTAAATCTTCTTTAAAATGTTTCCAAAAAGCGATTGTAAATTCTTCATTACTATACCAATGATTACGTATAGGAGATCTTATAAAAGACCATAGAAATTCATCATCTTTATCTGGGAATTTATTTTTTAAGTAATTCCAAGTAAAACTATGTATTGGTTTTGCGTCCATATTATAATCATTCCATATAGAAGGTATAATAGCTATTTTTTTAGTAGGAACTTCTTTAAATAATTTATTTATAATTAAATAGATTAAAGCTTCTCCTTTTATTTTTTGCTCTTCATCATTATACAAATATGTTATATAATCCTTATAAGCTTTTGTTTGTTCTGGGGTCTGGAGGTTCATTGGAATAATTTTCATTTCATCTGCTATTTTCATAACATTAAAGAAATTACCGTTAAACCTATCTCTAGTATAGCTAGTAACACAGAAAAGGATCCTATCATTTTCTTTAATAAGATCCTTAACTTTTATAATCTGATAGTAAGTTTGCAGTAACGATGATCCTCCTTGTCCGAGAGAACCTAAATCTAAGTTACAATGTTTTCTAATAGTAGAAATCCAGTTGGAGTCATACTCACAGTAACTATCGCCGAAGCACCATAATTTAGATCGCTGCATTGGCATATTTTTCAAGTAGCCAAGAAGACGATTGAACTTTTTTACCTAAGTTCCAAATCAAGCCGATATTCATAGAATCACAATAGTCCTCTTCCGGAACTTTGCCTTGAATTCTATCACCACCGTTACCAAATACCATTTCTCCTTTTTCAGGAGCTTTATTATGCTGTCTCATAAACTCATTATGTGCAGCATAAATACCATCGGTTACGGTCATATCACCAGCTATTCTTGGATAACAAATAAAAGTTTTGGTAACGCCTTGAATTTGAGACATAATATACTCTCTTTCACTCTCCTTCATGAACTTTTTACCTTTTTTTCGTTCGAGCCATCTATCATTATTTAAGATAACCCATACCTCTTCTCCTACTTCTCTAGCAGCTTCAATCATCTGAAGGTGACCTTTATGTACTGGATCAAAACCTCCGCTAACTAATACTACCTTATGCTTTTTCATTACACTTTATCTGCTGATACTGATGCTTTTCTATAATCGGTTACTAATTTTTTAACTTCTCCGATAGCAGCTCTAGCTCTTCTTTGAGAAGCTTTAGTTGTACCGTTGTGTTCGCTTTCGAATGTTTCAAAATGTGAAACAATTTGTTCAAATAATTCTTGTTTATTCATAATTTAAATTTAAGTTTATTATTGCATCATCATACTTGGATCAATTCCAGGTACGGCTGGTGCGTTTTCTTCTTTAATATTAGTTACTAATGCTTCGGTAGTTAACATTGTACCTGCTACACTAGCAGCATTTTCTAAAGCTAATCTAGTAACTTTAGTAGGATCTATCAACCCTTCTTTAAACATATCTACATATTGGTTAGTTCTAGTATTAAAACCTAACCATTTATTTTTATTAGTTTCTACTTCTTTTCTATATGCGTTAATATCTACTTCCATTATACCAGCATTTTCTAATATCTGTTCGAATGGTTTAGCACAAGATTCTAATAATGTAGTAAAACCTATAGCTTCATTTTCGTTTTCAGTATAACTCCATAGTTCTGGATCGTCGTATAGTTTTTTACTAGCTTTTAGTAATGCTATACCTCCTCCAGGTAAAAATCCTTCTTCTAAAGCAGCTTTAGTAGCATGTAGAGCATCATCAACTCTATCTTTTCTTTCTTTCATTTCAACTTCTGTCATACCTCCTACATAAACTATAGCTACTCCTCCAATAAATTTAGCTAATCTATCTTGTAAAGTTTCTTTTTCATAAGGTGAAGTAGTATTATCTACTTGATTCTGTATTTCTTTTACTCTATTTTCAATCTTTTCTTGATCTCCATTAGCATCTATTATAGTAGTACTCTCTTTTCCTACTGTAACTTTTTTAGCTGATCCTAACCAGTCAGGTTGAAACTTATCTAATCTCATTCCTTTTTCAGAAGAAACTACAGTACCGTTAGTTAAAATTGCAATATCTTCAAGCATTGCTTTTTTTCTATCACCAAATTGAGGTGCTTTTACTGCTACACATCCTAATATACCTCTCATCTTATTAACTACTAAAGTAGAAAGAGCTTCTCCATCTATATCATCTGCAATAATTAATAATGATTTATTTTGATTAGAACAACCTTCTAATATAGGAAGTAATTCTTTTACTTGAGTTAGCTTTTTATCTGTAATTAATATTAACGGATTTTGAAGAACAGCCTGCATAGAACTATTATCAGTAACAAAATATGGAGATTTATAACCTCTGTCGAATTGCATACCTTCAACTGTTTCTAAATATGTATCTCCTGTTTTAGACTCTTCAATCGTAACGACACCATCACGACCTACTTTATCCATGGCTGTGGAAATTAACTCCCCTACTTCGGGGTCATTGTTAGCTGAAATAGTAGCTATTTGCTTTAGCTGCTCTTCATCCGTAATTTCTTTAGATACTTCTTCTAATGTATCTATAACTTTAGTTGTTGCTTTATCAATTCCTCTTTTTAAATCTACTAAGTTAACTGTAGGTTCTTTAGATGCTTCAAGTCCTTTTTTGTATATAGATGAAGCTAATAAAGTAGAAGTAGTAGTACCATCTCCAGCTGCATCAGCAGTCTTAATGGATGCTTGTTTAACTAACTGTGCTCCTATATTTTCTTCTATATCTTCTAACTCAATGCTCTTAGCTACGGTTACTCCATCTTTAGTAGATTGAGGAAAGCCTTGTTTTTGCTCTATAATAACATTTCTACCTGAAGGTCCTAATGTTGCTGTAACTGCTTTCGATAACTTATCAACGCCAGTAACTAATTTTTCTCTAGCGTCATTTGAAAAACTTATTTTATTACTCATATTTATTTTTTTGATTCTTTAATTACTGCTAAAATTTCTTTATCTTGTGCGATTAAGTATTCTTCTCCTTCAAAGTCAATACGTAAAGTACCTATTTTAGGTATTAGTACTACATCTCCTACTTTACAAGATCTAACCGTAATCATTTGACCGAATTCAGATAATCGGCCTGGTCCTATTGATACTACAGTTCCCATTTCAGGTTTTTCTTTACCCATATCAGGCACTACTATAGAACCGTACATTTGCTCTCCATCGTCAATAGGTTTTATTATTATCCTATCGTTACAAGGGTTTAATTTTTTCATATTTAGATAACTTTTATTTAATTAATATAATAAAAATAAATGAGGGATCCAACTCCAGAATGGATTATTTTAGCTAATTTTCAAAGTTTTTGGCTCTGATCCTTTAGCAAAAGGGATTATAACTTGCAACAAGCCGTTTTTAAATTCAGCAGTTGCTTTTGAAAGGTTAAACTTACTATCAATCTTCCAACCTAAGTTAAAAGAACGTTTAGCAATACCTTTATGGATAAACTCTCCTCTATCCTCTTCTTCTGGTTTGTCGTAATTTACGCGAATAATATTACCCTCTATTTGTATTTCAATATCTTCTTTTGAGATCCCGGTACAGGCAATGTCGAGGCCTAGACCGCTTTCTTTTTCGTAAATATCTACTGGGTGGGGTAATTTGGATTCTGCCAACGGTCGGTATGTGTTGGCTTCTTGGAAAAAATTCCTAACTAAAATGTCGAACGGATTACGTTCATAAAATAATGTACTCATATCATTAAAATTTGTGATGCCCTAAGGTCATCGGTTAAACAATTTTGAAAAATCTCTCTGGAGTCGATCCTTCATATATAAATATAGGTAAAAAACCTTTTATAGGCAACTATTCCCAAGAAAAGTTTTGACCCATATGACCCCATTCGGCTGTTTTACTAAATTTAGGTTTCTTTAAATCTAATAATTTAACAATACCTTTAGGGGATAAATCATAATCAGAAATAATCGTCTCTTTACCGTCAACTAATGCTGTAGCTTGTAAAGGTTGATCATATCCAATTGCATAAGCTAAAGTTACATATACTTCTTTAGCATTAAATTTTTTTAAATAGTCAACTGCTACTTTTCTAGCAGCATATGCAGCAGACCTATCTACTTTCGAACTATCTTTTCCGGAAAAAGCACCTCCTCCTAATGGAATTCTAGGACCATAATTATCTACTGCTAATTTTCTACCAGTTAATCCTGTATCAGCAGTAAAACCTCCTATATCCCAATCACCAGCAGGATTACAATGAACATCTAAAACTGAATACATAGTAGGCATAAAGAAGTTAGTAATTATTTTTCCTAATTCAGCTGCTGGAGCATTTTGAAAAGAAGCTACTACCCTAACTTGATTATGTTGATTCAATGTAATTTGGGTTTTGCCATCATAAGGATACTTTTTGTATATCTCCTTACATAATTTTCTAGCCAAGTAGTACTCTTGAGGTACCATTTCATCGTTGTCGTTACATGCATAACCTATCATAATACCTTGATCGCCAGCACCTCCAGTATCTACTCCTTGAGATATTTCTGGTGATTGCTTAACTATATTAACTTGAACACCAATATCTTCATCTTTATATACTGATCTAACTATATCAGGTATTTCTACATATGCTTTTGTAGTTAATTCTCCAGTGACCGAAATAATTCCATGGCCACCCATTGTTTCTACTGCTACTCTTGAATCTGGGTCTTGTTCTAAACAAGCATCTAAAATAGCATCAGATATCCTATCACATATTTTATCAGGATGTTTTGGTGTAATACACTCTGCTGTTCTTATCATATTATCATTTTTAATGTCCGTCTCTCCAGTTATCAGATATTTCAGGAGGAGCTTTTAAAGTAACTCCTTCTAGCTTCGTAGTATTCTCCATTATCTCTTGAACTATAGGAGCAAACTCATCAGCTTGATCTTCCTTAACATTTATTAATAACTGATCATGTACTTGTGCTTGAACTATAGCGTCTATGCCAAGTTCTTTTGCTTTTCTATTAATCTGTACTGCTGCTCTATTAACTACCGCAGCTGCTAAAGACTGAAGTTGAAAATTAAGACAGTTATTAAGACCATTACGAAAATCTCTATATACTTGAAGTACTTGAGCTCTTCCATATTGAGGTTCTAACTGCTTTCTAAATCTCCAATCTAAAAACCTATCTTGATATTTAGCATAAATTTTATGCACTTTAGGTAAATGTCTTATTCTACCTACATGGTTCTTTATCCAACCATGAGCTTTAACTTGCAATCTAGAATTTTCTCTCCACTCTTTAAGTTGAGGAAAACCATCTAAATAACCTTTAATTAAGTCTTCAGCAGTTCTTTGATCTACTCCTAAAGTCATTTTTAATGCAAAAGCTTCCATTCCGTATGCAACTCCTAATGAATATGCTTTAGCTTTATTTCTCTTAACAGGATCTAATTTTTTAAGATAGTTATCAGCTTTTTTATCAGCAGATACTCCTTCTAATCCTTCAGTCTGTATAGCTACATAAGAATAAAAATCTAAACCGTTATTAAAGATTTCTTGTAGTTTTTTATCTCCAGTTACCGAAGCAAAACAATGAGGTTCTAAAGATTCGTAATCTGAGTCAATAACCTTTCTACCGTCACCAGCAACTAAAAACCCTCTTACCAAATTATTATATTTAACTATAACAGGAGCATCTTCTCCTTCTTCTTTAGGTTTAGGCAGCTGTTGAGCATCAGATCCATATCTACCAGAAACAGTACCATTCTGCTTAAAGTAAAAATAGTACCTTCCATCTTCATTTCTATCTATAAACCTATCAACATAAGTAGATTTTATTTTAAGTAGTTTATTATATATTCTTAAATTTTCAGCCCAAGCATAAGTTTTAGATAATTCATCTAACATTTTCATATCAAATTGATCTTGACCTTTTCTAGTTTGAGACTTGGCTTTTATACCCATATACTTAAAGCAGATTTCTCCTAAATGCTTTTTAGACTGAATATTAATATGATCACCATCATTAGACTCTTTCCACATAGACATAGAGATACGAGCTACTTCAACAGGATCTAATAATTCAATATCACCAGTTTTAAGAAACTCTTTTTGAATACTATCATCTAAAGCATCTATATTTTTAGCTGTTATAGAGTATTTACCAGTTTTTTCACTTTTAGGTAAGTTTAACGAATATCTAATTACTAACTGCTGAGCCCAGTTACCTTTATGAGAAGGAGGATAAGTACTCATAGCAGTATCCATAACCCATTTCTTAGCTTCAGAAGTATCTAATAAACTTTTCATTACTATTCCTTTATTCTTTTCTAAGTCTTCAGTAATATTTTTATGAGTTTCATATAATAAGTCCATATCTAAATCAACTCCACATGCTTCCATAGGTATAGTTACTTCTCTATATACAGGCATTACTTCCTCTTCAAAGAAAAACTTTTCTAATCCTTCTTCTTTTAATTTTTCAAGATATAAATTACATATACGTAAAGTAAGATCGGTATCGGCAGAAGCATATTTAGATAGTATATCTAAGTCAGCTTTATAAATCTCAAACTTTAATTTAGTAGTTTCACCGCCATTCTTCTTAATACTTTCTTTTAGTTCTATCTGCTCTTCGTTTGCTGCTTTTTCCACATCTAAACCTAAAGCTTTTTGATTCATAATAGCAATAGATTTCAAACCAAAAGGATTACCATATCCAAAAGCGCCTTCTTCATAAACAGTATGAACTAATAAACCAGTATCAACCCATATATCATCTATAAGATCTATACCAAAATAATTTTTTATAAACTGAACGTCAAAAGAAGCATTATGAAATACTAATTTTTTACCTTTTAACGCTTTAAATAAATTTTTAGAAATAGTTTCAGTAGAAGTATTATCTATAGTTTGAAGTTCTAACTCATCTTTATCAAAATTCCATAATAAAGTAGGAATATAAAAACCTATACCTTCATCACCGGAAACAGACCATCCAACTATCTTATCTTTTCTAGGATTAAGACCAGACGTCTCTGTATCCACAGCAAGAACATCACAATTATTTATATGCTGATACATTAGTTTAAGCGTATCAGAATCTTGAACAGTATAATACTTTTTTTCTATTTGCATAACCATTTTATATTATATTAATATACGAAAAATAACTATAAGAAACAACTAATTCGGGTAGTTTTATGATTCTCCATATAAATCCCATACTTCAGGTTCTGGTTCTGGCAGATTTACTTCTTCTTCTATAATTGCAAATAATTTACCATTTAAAGGTTCTAATCTATAGTGACCTTTAAATTTAGTTTTACGCATATATTGAGTTAAAGTTTGAACTAAACCTTCAACAATATTTTCTTTATCTATTACTAACTCCCAGTTATCTCCTGGAGGAACTCTTTCAGCTATTAGTTTTAAATTTTCTATTTTTTCTTTTCCCATTTAATAGTCTTTATCTGTATAACTACTTCTTTTTATAAATAACCAAGCTTGACCTGGTCCTTCATTTTCAGGTTTCATTACTATTAAGTGTATTCCTTTTAAAAAGAATAATAATCTATATTCTTCATTATATTTTTGAACATATAGATATTCATCTTCTACTGTAAAACTTCCTTCTACTGTAATGTTTCCTGATTTTCTTTTAAAAGTATCTCCTTCATTAGAATAATACATATAAAGAATCTGTTCATTATCAAAACTTACAAAAGTTCCATAAATATCTTCAGTTGGAGTAGCAAATCCAATCTTCCTTTCTTGACTATAACATGTAGTTGAGTACATAAAAGCTAGAAGAGCTATAATAACTAATAATACTTTACCAAAAGCATTCATATCTTTATCATTTATAATCATAATCCACCTAATTTAGTTATTTCATCAGTTAACGTATTTAAAGCTTCTGTAATTTCTTTTTCAGCTTCATTTACTGTATTATTTACTTTATTTAAAGTAGGTTCAGTTTCTGCTATAGTTTCTTCTATATATTCTTTTACTATACTGTAAGGAATCATATCAGTTTTTAATGATTCTACATAAACAACATGTTCTTCTAATTTTAATGCCATAATTATATTCCTATATGTTCTTGTGGTCTAGTTCTACTTATATCTCTGTCAGTAAAAAATTTTCTAAGATCAGGTCTAAAATAGTTTATAGATTTCATAACTTTGTTATCCCTTGATCTATAGACAATGTACCGTCCCTCCTCAATTTTTTCAAAATGACAGGCCTCACCTTGTTCCTCAGCTCTTTGGCTGACGGTCTGTATGGCTTCTTCTTCAGTTTTGCAAGCTTTACTAAGATTACTTGCTTGTACCTCCATATATGCTGGCCATATCTTATCCTTAAGGCCATGTAACATAGTACCGTTCCCAACGGAAACATAAGCAATGTCGCACAAAGCGTCCAAAACTTCCACAATGTCGCCCCTCTCGCAAGCTTCTCTATATTCTTCGAGTTCTTCGAGAATAAAATCATAGACGAATTTCCATTCTTTTTCTTCAGGGATAGTAGGTTCATAATTATTTGGTTTATTAAATGTATCGTTAAACTCTTCAACCTCTGATACAAAAGGTACATACTCTTTTTTCATACTATTGTCTTAAAGTTTTCTTAATAATAAATTCTGGGTTATCAAAAAATTCTGGTATTAAAGAGGTATGAGAAGCTCTAATTGGATTAATATCTATCCCTCCTCTTCTAGTATATAAACAGGCTACCATTAATTGATCAGGTTCATAAGCATCGACTAAATGTTTATATACCATTTCACATATTTCTTCATGAAAGTGACTTACTGTTCTATGACTAACTATATATTTAGCTAAAGATTCAGCAGTAGGTAATTTTTTACCTTTTAATCTAATAAATACATCACCCCAATCAGGTTGATTAGTTACTCTACAATTAGATCTAAGTAAATTAGAAGTAAATTTAACTTCTCCATCTTCTTCATTAACTTCCAATTGAGAAGAATCAGATTTAAAAGCAGTAAAGTCTATTGCATCTAGATTAGCTTCTTCTGCTATATCTACATACCCCTGAAAGCTCATAGGTTCTGTTTCTATATCACTAGCATAAAAAGTTATAGTAGTATTAGTTTCTAATAACTCATCTAAATCTCTTTTAACTCTAGATTCTATACCTTTAATACAATCAGCTGCAGTGTCTCCAATCTTAGTCATATTAAATGAATTAAGATATAGTTTTATTGACTTAGATTCTACGTGAAACTCACTCGAAGCAGGACATACTATTTTTAACATCCCAGCTACAGGCTGACCCTTAGTAGTAATAGCAGATACTTCATATGCATTCCATGTATCTACTCCTACAAATTCTTTTCCAGTAAGATTATAAGTTTCTCTATTTAATACTCTAGGTACTTTAACTAATAGGTCTCTATTATATTGATCGCTATACCCGTCACCTCCTACTTTACCTAAATGCTTACCAGCAATTTCTTTTACTTTATTTTGATTATCCATTAAATATTTGTTTTTTACCACCCTCATAAACATAAGCGTGACCATTTTCGATTAATAACTGATTTAACGATTTATCTTCACCATCAATAAATATTTCAGCTAATACTCTACCGTATTTACCTTTTCCATATGATTGAATAGTAAAATTACCATCGTTTAATTCTAGATAAGTTGCAGTAAAAGCAGTAGCTGCTAAACCTTTAATTTTTTCTGCCTTATCTCTAGTTCTTTTCTCCCAGGTATCAACACCTTTGAACCTTAACCTAGCTTTAACCCAGGTATCGAATCCTAGATCGATCATAACATCTGCTGTATCACCGTCTACGACTCTTACTAATTTTGCTTTATACTTATACATCTATAAATTTTAATATCTGTTCTACCCTTTGCATAGGTGAACCTGTTATCGTCAAATAAGGTTGACGTACACCTGTTAATACTGCTTCGAATTCATTATCAATTTTAGTTCTCCATTCTTCGTCTATACTTCTTACTCCATCATCTACTGATTCGAATTCTATAGGAAAGTAAATATAATGAGTATATTCATTTTTAATTCTATTCCAAATATCTTCTATATAATTATACGTTCTAGGTTTTATTTTTTTCATAAACTTAGAGTAAACTAATACATCCATATAGCATCTATCTAATACTTGGTTATACGGTTGAAGTAAAGCTTCTAAATGAAAACTACTAATAGCTAATTGAGTAGCATCTGTTCCTTTTTCGTTTATAGGAAAACCATAATTACCTACAGTTCTAGTAGATTCATTTACAAATTCGTACTTAGGTAACTTATTTTTAAGTAACTCATATACAGTAGTCTTACCAGTACTGCTTGCTCCTACTAATGCTACTCTTTTTATCATAAAACCTTTTTTAATAAACTAATCCACATAGACAATGCTCTATCTCTTAATATACGAAATAAACCGTTAAGATCCAAACCATAAGTATTAAATTCTTCTGATAATATTATCTCTCCTTCGTCTACTCCTCCGCTAACTTTATGAAGAACTGCTCCTGCAGTTTTATATTTACCTTCAAAAGCTCTTATTTGAGGATCTTTACCTTTGAGCTCTGGGTATTTAGTAATTAATCCAGGATGTCCATTATAAATGTTAGATCTTTCACAAACATATTCCGGAACTATTCTTAACCATCCATGTAAAGTAACTATTGCCTTAGAATTAGCTTCTAATAATTCTATATAATCCTCTTCAGACGGTTTATTAGCCCAGGTAAAGTAACCTTGCTTTTCTATTCTAGGATCTATCGTTCTTAAATCTTCTGGTCTTTCATTAGTAATAATGATATCAGGCCATCTTCCTAAAGCTTCTGAAAGATCTGCTATTTCAGAACCTGTCTGACTAAAAAATGTTATCCAACGCGTGTTTGCCATTAGTAATCCATCTAAATTTTTGTATATTATTTTTTATTATATCTAATTGATCTATATTAATATCTGAGTTTATTAATTCAAATAATTTTTGAGATTCTTTAGACCAAAGTCCTTCTGATCTATAACTAATTTTTTTTATTCCATGCACAACAGGATTAGAGGTATCTAAAGAATATAACCAATTATAATCTGAATGTTTATAAAAAGCAAATTCTTGAGGTAAACTACAGCCTAACAAATGATGCGGCTTTTTTTTATTTATAATACCGTCTTTAAGTAAATCTCCTAGTAACTTAACACGTCCTAACATCCAACTAACATATTTATTAGCATGAGGAACTGATTTAGTATAATACGAATAATCGAATGATATAGCAATCATATCTACTTTTGCTACTTTATCCATATATGAATAGCAATCTACTATTTCATTATAAGTTTTACCTTGAACAACTCCTATTTTTTTACCTGGTACATTGAAATATTTTCTATTCCAATCCGACATTTTATTTATAGTGCCTTCTGCATCCTCTAAAACGTCGGGAACTATATACCAGGAGGGTCTAAGATCATCAACCCAATATTTAAACTTTTCTGCATCGAAAGCTTCTTCTAATTCAAATATAGAATTATCTAATATAATTTCTCTACCTTTAGAAGCTGCAGTTTTAAATTGCTTTAAGTATTCCTCATCTTCTTCAAATAAATGAACTAAAGCATAATCATAATCAGTAAATCTTTGAACTTCTTCAAATATACTCTTAGGACTTTCATGTGCTATTTTAATCATACCTTAATGTTTACAAACTCCTGCGAGTTCAATATTTTTATAAAATTCAGCTTTTGCTGATGCTTCGTTTAAGAATGCTCCAGTAAGTTTAGCTGTTTGCATAGAAGCACCTCCATGCTTTACTCCTCTACATGATACACATGCATGAGTTGCATTAACTTGTACTGCTACTCCTAAATTACCTTCACATATCTTATCTACAGCATTATGTAT
>MDTB01081594.1_pt1 | contig 16573 bp, 13 predicted proteins | sample 811161 | NCBI WGS metagenome assembly MDTB01 (sample SAMN05326650, study PRJNA326480) | marine metagenome | isolation source: seawater | place: Mediterranean Sea | collected 2009 | reverse complement strand
CTGATGACTCCTGGTCTTGCTTTTTTTTACGGTGGAATGGTCAATGTAAAAAACATCATATCAACAATGCTTCAGAGCTTTGTTGCTTTGGGTGTCATAACCATTGTATGGATCTTCGTTGGTTTTAGTCTATCCTTTGGAGATAGCTTTTACGGAATTATCGGAGACCCCAGAACCTTTTTGTTTTTCGACAATGTGACCCTTGCCCCCAATCCTAATTATGGTCCAACAATACCCTTTTTACTCTTTGCATTTTTTCAATTAAAATTTGCCATCATTACTCCCGCTTTGATCTCTGGAAGCTTTGCTGAACGTATTCGATTTAGAAGCTATATCCTTTTTATGCTCCTTTTTACACTCTTAATATATAGCCCGCTTGCACACATGACATGGCATTCGGATGGCTTATTTCGAAAATGGGGGGTCATCGATTTTGCAGGAGGAACTGTCGTTCACATGTCTGCCGGACTAGCAGCGCTTGCAGGTGCGTTTTTTTTAGGAAAAAGAAAAAAAATAATTGAGAAGCCCGCAAATATACCATTCGTGATCTTGGGAACGGGATTGCTCTGGTTTGGATGGTTTGGTTTCAATGCTGGTTCCGCTTTAGGAGCTAATCTCGATGCTGTTGTTGCGTTCGCTAATACAAACGTAGCTTCAGCCACGAGCATGCTTACTTGGATATTTTTTGATCGATTTACAAATCGAAAAATGTCAGCAATCGGAGCCTGTATTGGAGCCATTGTGGGTCTCGTTGCCATCACGCCTGCCGCTGGAGTTGTCACACTAGGGCAAAGTGTTTTTATTGGTTTTGTGGCAGCTTTAATTAGTAATTTGGCGATTCGGTTCTTTAGAAAACTCAATGTTGATGATACACTTGATGTTTTCCCAAGTCATGGGGTAGGAGGAATTACCGGAATGATATTAACTGCTTTGTTCGCTTCGGAGGTTGGCCTAATTTATGGACAAACGGAGACGTTTATAATGCACCTTGTCGCCATTTTACTTGTTGTAATTTACACCTTGGGGATGAGTTATTTATTATTTAAGCTTGTGAACCTTATTACGCCTTTAAGGGTTCGTGAAGATCAAGAAGAAAGAGGTTTAGATGCCTCCCAGCATGGAGAATATTTTTACTGAATCAATACAAGAAATTATTATAAGGATAGCGTACTTTGAATATTTCCTTCACCTCTTTGTATAAGATATCCCTAAGTTCATCCATATTCTCTTTTTTCTGGGCAGATATGAAAATTGCTTTATTTGGGCCTAGCTTGGCCATCCAAGATTTCTTTAATGCGTCTAGTGAAGACAGGCCGTCCGGATCTTCAAGCTCATCCTCTGGAGGCAGGTACGCGTCAATTTTATTAAATACAACAATCGTTGGTTTTGAGGATTTATCAATCTCCAATAGGGTTTCGTTCACCACACGATAATGATCTTCAAAATTTGAATGAGAAATATCCAATACATGAATGAGTAAATCTGCCTCACGTACCTCATCTAGGGTAGATTTGAAAGACTCCATAAGTTGCTGAGGAAGCTTGCGAATAAATCCAACTGTATCCGTTAGGAGCAGTGGCAAATTTCCCAAAACGACCTTTCGAACAGTAGTGTCCAATGTCGCAAACAACTTATTTTCGGCAAAAACCTTTGATTTGGAAAGCACATTCATTAAGGTGCTTTTACCGACATTTGTATAGCCGACCAAGGCAACACGAACAAGCTGCCCACGGTTACCTCTCTGCACACGTTTCTGTTTGTCAATTGACTTCAAACGGTCCTTCATGAGCGATATCCGCTGACCTATGATTCTCCGATCTGTTTCAATTTGTGATTCTCCAGGGCCACGCATGCCTATTCCTCCTTTCTGCCTTTCGAGGTGCGTCCAAAGACCGGTCAATCTGGGCAGCATGTATTGAAGCTGCGCCAATTCCACCTGGGTTTTTGCATGATATGTCATTGCCCGGCTGGCAAATATATCAAGTATTAGAATCGTTCGATCTAAAATTTTACATTCCAATATCTTTTCAATATTCCTCAGCTGTGAAGGAGATAATTCATCATCAAAAATGACTAAGCTTATGTCTTTTGACTTAACATAGTCACGGATTTCCTCAATTTTTCCGCTTCCTACATAGGTCTTTGGGTTTGGGACAGGAAGATTCTGAAGGAACATATGCTCTGTTGTTGCACCTGCTGTTTCAGCCAAGAAACGCAATTCTTCAAGGTGCTCAAGTGCTTCTTCCTCTGATATTCTAGAATGGGCGACTCCAACAAGAAGGCAAAATTCCTTTAATTCTTCTACTTTTTGTTTTGGTTTACCCATTAATCTCTTAAGCTTAGTACATGATCCGAAATATCAGAAACCATTTGATCTGAATTCAATATGTCTTTGTATGCCGGCATGACCCCTTTACCATTCTTAATTATATGCTGTATCTCATCTTTTGAAAAGACGCTCAGTCGCAAGTTTTTTGATCCACTTGCCCCCAAGTCCCCCGAAACTCCGTGGCACCTTGAACAATGAATGACATAAAGATTCTTTGCTATCTCAGCTGGACTATCTTGAAACTCAACTTTCTCAGCATCTTGACAACCATAAAAAAAGAGCATTAACAAAAGAGCTTTGCCAAGCCCTGTATTTAAAGAGATGATTTTACGCATGCAAATACTCGTTTTTACCCATCTACTTTTTCTCTATTCTTCCTCGCCTCTTTAAAACTTTTTATGAAATAAACCATCGATAGCGCGGATGTAAGAACCATAGCCACAACTCTAACTAGGCCTAAGCCTCCTTGAGCAATTGACTTAGGCAAGCGCATTCCAACTAAGGCAATGAGTATCAGCAAGGTAAGTAAGACCGCTACATGTGCTATCATTTTATTTTGATTTTTAACTCCTTGATAACAGAGTAAAAGTACCACCCCAAAACCAACTGGAATAAGCGCTGTAGGAGAGCTAAGTTCAAGGTAACCCCATAACCCCATTGCAATTAATACAAGGGCATTGATAAGATTCATTCGTGTTGCGTTTAACATGATTATTGTTTTTGATTATTTAATTTAAAAATATAAAAATTTAATATGCCCTATTTTAAGTGACTAGTCATTTAGTTTTAGTACCGCAAGGAAGGCCTCTTGAGGAACTTCAACTTTACCCACTTGACGCATTCGTTTTTTACCTGCTTTCTGCTTTTCCAAAAGTTTTCTCTTACGGGTAATATCGCCACCATAACATTTGGCTGTTACGTCTTTTCTTAATGCTTTAATCGTTTCTCTAGCAATTACTTTCGCTCCTATTGCCGCTTGAACGGGGATTTCAAATTGTTGTCGAGGAATCAGTTCTTTCAGCTTTAAACATATTCTTTTTCCTAAATCAAACGCATTACTTCTATGGACCAATGCAGAAAGCGCATCAACCTGCTCACCATTGAGTAGTAGATCCATTTTAATTAAATCTGATGCCTTATATCCAGTTGGATGATAATCAAAAGAGGCATATCCTCTTGATACAGACTTTAGTCGATCATAAAAATCAAAAACAATTTCTGCAAGAGGCATCTCAAAGGTAATTTCTACCCTATCCTGCGTAAGATAAACTTGATTTTGTAGCTCCCCTCTCTTTTCAATACACAGCGTCATGATTGCTCCGACATATTCTGTTTTTGTAATCACCTGGGCTTTAATGTAAGGCTCTTCGATTTTATCCATACCCGATGGATCGGGAAGCTCCGAAGGATTATTTACAATCAACACCTCATCCGGTGTTTTCTTCATGTAAGACTTGTAAGATACATTCGGAACTGTTGTAATCACGGTCATATTGAATTCTCGCTCGAGACGTTCCTGAATGATTTCCATATGAAGCATTCCTAAAAAGCCACAACGAAAGCCAAAGCCCAAAGCAGCAGATGACTCCGGTTCAAACACCAATGAAGAATCATTGAGCTGCAGCTTCTCCATTGAATACCTAAGCTCTTCATAATCCTCAGAGTCTACAGGGTATATCCCCGCAAAAACCATTGGTTTTACATCTTCAAAACCTTTTAAGTCATCTTGACATGGGTATTCTGCTGAAGTAATGGTATCTCCAACTTTAACCTCGTTTGCTTGCTTTATTCCAGAAATAATGTAGCCAACATCACCCGTTCTTAGCTCTTTTTTGGGATCTAACCCCATTTTCAATACGCCTATTTCATCCGCGTTATAATCTCTCTTCGTATTGAAAAAACGAATTCTTTGTCCTTTTCTTATCACACCATTTTTTACCCTGAAATATGCAATGATTCCTCTAAAGGGATTAAAAACGGAATCAAAAATCATGGCTTGTAAAGGAGCTTCTTCATCTCCTTGAGGCGCGGGAACCGTATTCACAACTGCTGCTAGAATCTCTTCAACTCCTAATCCTGTTTTCCCTGATGCTTGAATGATTTCCTCATATTCACAACCGATAAGCTCAACGATTTGGTCAGAAACCTCCTCAGGCATAGCGCCCGGTAGATCCATTTTATTGAGAATCGGTATGATCTGCAAATCGTGCTCTAATGCTAAATATAGATTAGAAATAGTTTGGGCTTCAATTCCTTGAGAGGCATCGACAATCAACAAAGCACCTTCACAAGCTGCAATAGAGCGCGAAACCTCATAAGAAAAATCAACATGTCCTGGGGTGTCAATTAAATTCAAAATATAATCATCCCCTTCATGCTGATAACTCATCTGAATGGCATGGCTTTTTATCGTAATACCCCTTTCACGCTCCAAATCCATATCGTCGAGGGCTTGGTTTTGCATCTCGCGCTCGGAGATTGTCCCGGTGGCTTGTAGGAGTCGATCGGCAAGCGTGCTTTTCCCATGATCAATATGGGCGATAATGCAAAAGTTTCGAATGTGTTTCATTAACCCCCAAAATTACACTTTAAATCTGAATGTATCCTTGTCTGAAGACCTATTTATTAAATGGGAATTACTTGTAAACTCTTGAAAATACAACCTCTTTGTGAAGCGGTGTTCCTTCTACCATAAATTGAGCCATTTCCATTGAAAGCAATGGAGCAAGCATGTACCCTTTCGTACCCAAACCATTAAAGATAAAAAGACCTTTGTGCTCAGGGTGTGCACCCATAATAGGACGGCGGTCCGCCACTGTTGGACGCATTCCCACAGTCTGCCCTTGCACCGAATAACTAGCGCTGGTAATGGCTTGAATAACATCCTTGAGCTTTTCTCGTGCCTCATTTGTCGTATTTAACGCAGGTTCATTCCATTCATAGGTAGCACCTAACATGAAGTTTTTATTTCCCGTAGGCAAAATGAAGCCCTTTCGGTTCCATGATTCTTGCGCTGAAAGTTCATCGCTTTTGATGTGTAATATTTGTCCTCTATTGTGCTGAATATTTGCCTTATCGAAATACGGGATCTTGTTGTTGTCTGACCCGCAACAAAAAACAATTGAGTCATAACTCAAACCAGCGTAACTCATTTTATCAAGTGTAAATTCTGAAGGATCAAACTGAGCATATTTTAAAACATTCTGTTCTTTTAAAAATAAATGCATTTGCTCCATAAAAATCTTTGAACGAATCCAAAAGGCGTTTTTCACAATCCCTGAGCCAAATTCATTTTTTGCCAATGGAATTTTCCCATCAAAATCATCATGTAGCGTAAGGTAATTTTGGTATTCCATTTCATGCTGCTTCTTTTCCCAATAGCCTCGCTCCTGCTCAGATGAAAAAAACCTACGAATCGTAAGTTCACTAAAAAATTTCGCCTTCATTTTCTCTTCTAATTCGAGATAAAAAGTGCGTGCATAGGGCAGCATTTCAGGAGCACGCCAAGATAAATTCATGCGCCGAAAAACCATCGGGTTGACCATCCCCGATGCAATCGCAGAAGAATGGTTTGTGCCCCGATCCAAAAGGGTTACCTCTATGTCTTTTTTCATTAGCTGAACTGCCAATGAAGTACCGGCGATACCTCCTCCTATTATAAGTGTTTTTTTCATGAATTATTGTTGGCAATTGAAAGGCTAAAAATAGTGATTTGTAAGTTTTCATTTTTTTCTTTAAGCACATCACAAATTGTACTAATTGTTGCCCCTGTTGTGACAACGTCATCAACCAATGCAATAGAGGCATACTTCTTAACCTCATCGGAAACAGAAAAAGTATCAATCGTATTTTCTCTTCGCTGCTCCTTTGAGAGTTTGGTCTGACTCTTTGTGTTTCGATTTTTTGATAAAAGAACCGTTTTAATTGGTATGCTTGTCACCGATGAAATCCCCCTTGCCAACAACTCACTTTGGTTGTATCCTCGGTCAAATCTTTTTCGATGATGGATCGGTACAGGTATTAAGGCTTCAATGCTATGGCTTAGTTGTTTCCGCTCGAACTCTTTACCTATAAGGCTACCAAAATAAAGGCCAATACTACGGTTGTTTCTATATTTCAGCTCGTGTAAAATAGTCTGAACAGGATTGTCTTGCTCAAAACGATAAAGAACAGAGGATGATAATAAGCCCGGTTTATTTAATGATTGCTCAAGCAAATGATGCACCTCTTTTTCACGCCATTTCACGAGTTCAATTCTTGATAAACAAGCATAACACAAAAACGGGGAGTTTTGCTGCAGTGACCTTTTGCAATGAAGGCATAAATCGGGATAAAGCAGGTGTGACAATGACCTAAGAAGATAAATAAATTGCGCCAGAAAACTTTGAGACCTGAGCATAGACGAAATATTGAATTATATGAACAATAGAGTGTGAAAAACGGACTTTGGTTTTATGCAAAAAGAGAAAGATTCTCATCTATATTTATAACGTATAAAAGATTGTAAAAAAATCAATACAATTTAAGAAAATCATAAAGAAAAGTTTTAAAGATATACATCTAAAATATGTGGATATCTTTCAGCTACTTGTTCATAATCGCTGAAAGGTTTGCTAACAAATGGATTGGGACAAGAAGTGTTGAAAACATTAATTCATTGTTAATTTCTTTAATTTGATTTAGCGAGATTTTTGACAATTTTTGTATGCCTCAGAGACCTAAAGCTATTGATCAAGAAATAGTTTGTGAAAGGTGCTTGAGGAAGCAAGATTGTTTAAGGAATCAATTTAACCATCAAGAAAATATTTTCTTGACCCAAGTTGACTCCCTTGATATTTTTAAAAACCAAATAACATTAGTAAACATGGCGGAAACAACAGAACCAATTCTACAGGAAAACAACAACAGATTTGTTCTTTTTCCAATTCAACACGACGATATTTGGTCCTTTTATAAACGGGCTGAGGCCAGCTTTTGGACCGCTGAGGAAATTGATTTGTCTCCAGATTTAATTGATTGGGAAAACAAGCTCAATGATGATGAAAAACATTTCATCAAACACGTGTTGGCCTTTTTTGCCGCATCAGACGGAATTGTCAACGAAAATCTTGCTGAAAACTTCCTTGCTGAAGTTCAATATACAGAAGCAAAGTTCTTTTATGGATTTCAAATTGCCATGGAAAACGTGCATTCGGAAACCTACTCCCTATTAATCGATTCTTACATCAAAGACAGCGCTGAAAAAAAACACCTATTCAACGCCATTGAAACACTAGATTGTGTCAAGAAAAAAGCCGATTGGGCCTTGAGATGGATTGATAAAGGGTCATATGCTGAGCGTCTTGTTGCATTTGCAGCCGTGGAAGGAATATTCTTTTCGGGGTCTTTCTGCTCCATATTCTGGTTGAAAAAAAGAGGGTTAATGCCGGGCCTATCTTTCTCAAATGAATTGATTTCAAGAGATGAAGGGCTTCATTGCGACTTCGCGTGTCTTTTATACACCAAACACCTTAAAAGTATGCTCCCAAAAGAGCAGGTCACGGAAATCATAAAGGATGCGGTAGAAATAGAAAAAGAATTTGTCACTGATGCGCTTCCTGTTCGACTCATAGGAATGAATAGTGATTTGATGATCCAATATATTGAATTCGTAGCTGACAGGCTTCTAGTCGAACTTGGAAACGAAAAGGTGTATGATGCAAAAAATCCTTTCGGGTTTATGGAAATGATTTCCATACAGGGTAAAACGAACTTCTTCGAAAAAAGAGTTGGAGAATACCAAAAAGCAGGTGTGTTATCGGGGGATAACAACCAAAGCTTCAGCTTAGATGAAGATTTTTAATAACTGAGAAAAGAGAAGAGAAGATGTACGTAGTTAAAAGAGATGGTAGAAAAGAGCCTGTAAAATTTGATAAAATTACAGCAAGAATAATCAAAATGTGTTACGGTCTGGACCCCTTGGTTTCACCAGAAGCGGTAGCAATGAAAGTTATTGAAGGGATTTATGATGGCGTCACGACAACCGACTTAGACGATCTTGCTGCCGAAGTGGCTGCAGCGAAAACAATTGACCATCCGGATTATGCCCTGTTGGCATCAAGAATAGCAGTATCGAATTTGCACAAAGACACCAAAAAAACATTTTCTGAGGTGATGGGTGACTTGTACAATTATATTGACCCGAAAACGGGCGAAAATGCGGCACTTCTATCGGAAGAGGTTTATTCCATTATTATGGAAAATAAAGATCTTTTCGACTCAAATATTATTTATGACCGTGACTTTAGATATGATTACTTCGGGTTCAAAACCCTGACGCGCTCATACCTCATGAAATTGAAAGGAAAAATCGTTGAGCGCCCTCAGCAAATGCTCATGAGGGTCTCAATTGGTATTCACAAGAACGATGTAGAATCAGCATTAAAAACCTACAACCTTATGTCCGAAGGTTGGTTCACTCATGCTACACCAACATTATTTAATTCAGGCACACCCAAGCCACAAATGTCTTCTTGCTTCCTATTGACAACGAAGGAGGATAGCATCAATGGCATTTATGACACGCTAAAGTCTTGTGCACAAATATCTCAGTCCGCAGGTGGAATTGGCTTATCAATTCATGATATAAGAGCTACAGGTTCTTATATTAAAGGAACTAATGGAGAGTCCAACGGCATTGTTCCAATGCTCCGGGTATTTAATGATACTGCACGTTATGTAGACCAAGGAGGAGGTAAAAGAAAAGGTTCTTTTGCCATCTATCTTGAGCCATGGCATGCTGATGTATTTGACTTCCTAGACTTAAAAAAGAACCATGGCAAAGAAGAGCAACGCGCTAGAGATTTATTCTATGCACTTTGGATACCTGATCTATTTATGAAGCGTGTAAAAGAGAATGGCGACTGGACCTTAATGTGCCCACACGAATGCCCAGGGTTGTCGGATACACACAGCAAAGAATTTGAAAAGCTCTACACTAAATATGAAAAAGCAGGTAAGGGAAGAAAGACCATTAAGGCGCAGGACCTTTGGTTTAAAATTCTTGAATCTCAAATAGAAACAGGTACGCCTTACATGTTGTACAAAGACGCAGCAAACGGAAAGTCTAATCAACAAAACCTTGGTGTAATCAAATCCTCTAACTTGTGTACGGAAATAATTGAATATACCGCTCCTGACGAGGTGGCAGTATGTAACTTGGCGTCATTGGCACTTCCAAAATATATCAACGATGACAAATCCTTTGATTTTGAGAAGCTATTTAATGTAACCTATCAGGCCACACTAAATCTAAATAAGATTATTGACGGTAATTATTATCCTGTTGAAGAGGCGCGCAATTCTAACATGCGACACCGACCCATTGGACTTGGTGTTCAAGGGTTGGCTGACGCCTTCATTTTAATGGGACATCCCTTTGAATCTAAAGAAGCAAAGGCCTTAAATCAAGAGATTTTCGAGACAATATATTTTGCATCCATGACCGCCTCAAAAGACCTTGCAAAAGAACATGGTCACTATGAAACCTATCCTGGATCACCCGTCTCAAAGGGAATCTTCCAATACGATATGTGGGATGTTACTCCAACGAACCGTTGGGAATGGAAACTTCTAAAAGATGAAGTGAAAAAATACGGTGTGCGTAACTCTCTTTTACTTGCTCCAATGCCTACCGCTTCAACGGCACAAATACTCGGAAACAACGAGTGTTTTGAGCCTTACACATCAAACATCTATACAAGACGTGTTCTTTCTGGAGAGTTTATTATCGTAAACAAGCACCTACTCAAAGATCTCGTAAAGGAAAATTTATGGAACTCAGACATGCGACAAAAGATAATGGCTGCAAACGGGTCCGTACAAAAGATTGATGAGGTTCCACAAAAGATAAAAGACCTATACAAAACGGCATGGGAAATTTCTCAAAAGGCAATCATTGATCAAGCTGCAGATCGAGGTGCATATATCTGTCAAAGCCAGTCATTGAATATCTTTATGGAAAATGCAAACTTTGGCAAACTAACGTCAATGCATTTTTACGGATGGGAAAAAGGATTAAAAACGGGAATGTACTATCTAAGAACCAAGGCAGCTACAGACGCAATTAAGTTTACGGTTGACAAATCTGTTGTTGAAAACACATCCTCTAAATCAGAGGAAGAAGCATGCGCTATCGATAATGGCGATGATTGTGAAATGTGTTCTGGATGATTTCAAAGAACAATTAATTACACCTAAAATAGGGGGTGCGCTTAGCTCCCCCATTTCTTGTTTTAAGAAAAATATAAACCCGTCAAGAAAAAATGAAAAAAATCCAATCTGCTCTGATATCTGTCTACTATAAAGATGGTCTAGATGAAATTGTAAAAGAATTAAACGCTCAAGGTGTTCAAATATTCTCTACGGGCGGCACACAGTCCTTTATAGAATCTCATAATATTCCTGTTACACCCGTGGAATCGCTTACAGAATATCCATCTATTCTTGGTGGCCGCGTAAAAACCTTACACCCGAAAATATTTGGGGGGATTCTAAATAGAAGAAGCCTAAAAGAAGATCAAGAAACCATTGAAGAATATAATATTCCAGCATTAGACCTCGTAATTGTAGACCTTTATCCCTTCGAAGAAGTCGTGGCATCAAAAGCACCTCATTCTGATATTATTGAAAAAATTGATATCGGAGGAATTTCATTAATCAGAGCTGCAGCAAAAAATTATGCTGATGTTTTGGTCGTTTCCTCAACAAATCAATATTCCGCTTTTTTAAATGAATTAAAAGCCCAGAATGGCGCTTTTAGCCTTGAACAAAGAAAGTCCTATGCAGGAGCATCTTTTCAGATTTCTTCTCATTATGACACATCTATTTTCAATTATTTCGAGGAAGACTCGAATGAGGTATTAAAGATCAGTAACACGCAAAAACGTTCATTGCGCTATGGTGAAAACCCGCATCAAAAAGGAATGTTTTTCGGTGATTTCGGCGCAATATTCAACCAGCTTCACGGGAAAGCGCTTTCCTACAACAACCTATTGGACGTAGATGCTGCAACAAGTCTTATGCAAGAGTTTATAAATGATGGCCCAACATTCGCCATTATGAAACACAATAATGCCTGTGGCTTAAGCACTAGAACTACAGTTAAAGAGGCCTATGAATCGGCTCTTGCAGCTGATCCTGTGAGTGCTTTTGGTGGTGTCTTGATCTCAAACACGGCAGTTGACAAATCTACTGCAGAGCTCATCAATAGCCTTTTCTGTGAGGTGCTCATTGCTCCCTCATACGATGCCGCTGGATTGGAAATATTAAAACAAAAAAAGAATAGAATCCTATTAGAATCTAAACCGTTAATAGCAAGTAAGCAAAGCGTTCGATCTGTATTAAACGGCTTTCTCGTTCAGGACAAAGATATGGTCATTGAAACAGAAGATTCTCTAGAAAATGCTACAAATGAAAAGCCTTCAAGAGACGAGATAAAAGACTTGTTGTTTGCAAATAAAATTGCAAAACATACGAAATCAAATACCATTGTTTTAGCTAAAGATTTACAATTACTTGCGAGCGGGACAGGACAAACCTCTAGAGTTGACGCTCTGCGTCAAGCGATTCATAAAGCAAAGTCCTTTGAATTTGATTTAAATGGTGCCGTAATGGCAAGTGATGCATTTTTTCCTTTTCCAGATTGTGTTGAAATTGCTCATCACGAGGGAGTGGATACTGTTATTCAGCCAGGTGGGTCGATAAAAGACAAGCTTTCAATTGAATACTGCAATGCCAATAATATGAAAATGGTTTTTACAGGAATTCGTCATTTCAAACATTAACTTTAGTATATTTGAAAAAGCTCCTTGGTATCAGAGGAACTCATTCAAAATACAAGTACAGAACGGATCGTCAATATGGGTATTTTTAGTTTTTTAACGCAAGAGATTGCAATAGATTTAGGAACGGCAAACACGCTGATCATTTGGAATGATAAAGTAGTCGTTGATGAGCCTTCTATTGTGGCAAAAGATATTCAGTCAGGCAAAATAGTTGCCATTGGAAAAAAGGCACAACAAATGCATGGGAAAACCCATAAACTGATTGAAACAGTGCGCCCATTAAAAGACGGAGTAATTGCAGACTTTCAGAGTGCCGAACAAATGATTCGTGGAATGATTAAAATGATCAACTCGGGAAGAAGCTTGTTCAACCCTACTCTTAGAATGGTTATTTGTATTCCCTCTGGAATTACTGAAGTTGAAAAACGGGCGGTTCGAGATTCTGCAGAACATGCCGGAGCCAAAGAGGTATATCTCATTCATGAACCAATGGCTGCGGCTATTGGAATCGGAATTGACGTTGAAGAGCCAATGGGTAATATGATTATTGATATAGGTGGAGGAACATCAGAAATCGCAGTAATCGCGCTTGGGGGAATTGTATGTGACAAATCAATTCGCGTTGCTGGAGATGACTTCACAGACGATATTGAAGAATATATGAGGCGCCAACACAATATACTTGTGGGGGAAAGAACAGCAGAACAAATAAAAATAGAAGTTGGTGCAGCCCTTCCCGAATTGGCAGATCCACCTCCCGAATACGCAGTAAGGGGACGTGACTTAATGACCGGAATTCCAAAAGAAATATTAGTTTCCTATACCGAAGTGGCTCAGGCACTGGACAACACAATTTCAAAAATAGAAGAAGCCATTCACAGCGCCTTGGAAATGACACCTCCTGAACTATCTGCCGACATTTACAAGACAGGTATATATCTTGCAGGTGGAGGCTCAATGCTAAGAGGATTAGATGACCGTATTTCTTCCAAAACAAAATTACCGGTGCACATTGCAGAAGATCCATTAAGAGCCGTTGCGAGGGGAACAAGTATTGCGTTAAAAAACATTGACAAATACCAGTTCTTAATCAAGGACTAATCTTATTCAATTTTCAAGGTTCAAGAGCGCTATTCTGAGGTACTTTCTTATCTTTGAATATGCAGAATTTAATCGCATTTATCAAACGACTTCGTTTCTTCATCGTTTTCTTCGTGCTCCAATTTTTTGCGCTCTCTATGTATGTTTCGTTTATGTCTGCACCAAGAAGTAGCTACTTTACAACTGCCTCTTACATCACTGGTAATTTATTTGAAATAAGACATTCGATTACACAGCACTTTCTCCTCGAAAAAAACAATGAAGCATTGCAAAAAGAGAATATCGATCTCCGCAAAAGCTCTTCCCTTTTTTTATATAATGAGGAAGCTGAGGAGTCAAGAGTTATAGATTCTACGTTCGCTCAACAGTATGATTATATACCAGGAACAATTATCAATTCTACGACCATGAAAAGGGATAATTTCTTCACGCTCAACATCGGAAATATTCAAGGAATAGAAAAGGGCATGGGCGTCTTCTCAAGCAATGGCGTTGTAGGTATCATTCACAATACGAGCAATCACTTCAGCGTCGTTAAAAGTGTACTCACAAAAAATATAAATATTGATGTCTTATTGACCGAGGTAGGTGCTTCTGGCATGCTTAAATGGAATGGAGAAAACGCAAATATTGGTTATATAGCAGGAATCAGTAACGATATTTCTATTCCAATTGGCAGCAAAGTTATCACGAGAGGCGGTAGCGGTATTTTCCCAAGGGGAATTGAAGTGGGAACCGTAAAAAAGACAAGTACTATTGAAGGAGAGGCGTCCTGGTACATTGACATCGAGTTCTCTCAAAAATATGCCGCTTTAGAGAATATTTATGTCGTAAAGAACCTATTTCTTGACGAATTCAAAACAGTTCAAAACCAATAAATGTCACAATTACAAATTTACTTTTTGAGGCTACTCTTGTTTCTGTTTTTACAATCATTCATTTTCAATCAACTCGAAATTAGCCCCTCAATCCATGTGATGATTGCCCCGTTATATCTTTTCTTACTACCTTTTGACAGGTCCATACTAAGCCTCCTTCTGATTGCCCTCGTTTTAGGTGTTTCCATTGACGCCACATCAAACACTTTTGGCTTGCATACCTCTTCTTTACTTCTTTTTGCCTATCTCAGGCCTATTGTTTTTCGAGTTTTTTCGCCTAGAGATGGTTACGACTCGCTGAAGAGCCCTTCGATCTTTGACATGGGTAACAGGTGGTTTATTTCAACTTTTTCAATTCTACTGTTTAGCCACCATTTATGGTTTTTCATTTTGGAAGCTTTCTCCTTCAGTGAAACCTTGTTAATTCTTCAAAAAACCATTTTAAGCGGTGTAATTTCATTTGTTGTTTGTGTTATCTTACAAACAATATTTATTAAACGTGCCGGATAATTGAATGTAGAAAATAGAAGATATGTCATAATTGCCTTTATCATAACCGTAGGGGTGATGTATATATTTCGTCTTTTCTACATGCAGGTAATTGATGACTCTTGGAGCAATCGCGCACACCAAATAAGCGAAAAACGAAGAGAAATAACTCCGCCAAGAGCAGTAATATTTGACAGAAACGAAACGAAAATTGTTGCCAATAAAACCTATTTTAACCTTATGGTTATTGAGGATAAAATGGGTCCTGATTTCGATACACTCTCTTTTGCGAAGCTAATTGGTTGGACTAAAAAAGAAATTCACGAACGCTTTGCAGAAATTGTCAAGGGAGAAGGCATCTATTATAACCGCCACAATGATACACGCATTTCAAACTATCAGCGGATTAGACCCTATCCATTTCTGAAAGAATTAACCAAAGAGGAAATGGCAAGAATAGCACCTTATTTGGATGGCTTTCCCGGATTTTTTGAAGAAGAAACAAGTATGCGCTACTATCCATACCCCAATGGCGCTAATATTCTTGGATACCTTTCTGAGGTCAATGCACGTGAGGTCAAAGAAGATAAGTTTTACAAACCAAGCTACAATATAGGTCGTTCAGGATTGGAGCGCTATTATGAAAAGGAGCTTCGTGGACTAAAAGGGGTTCATTATGTTGTTCGTTCTGCACTCAACAATGATGTAAAAAAATACGAAGACGGGATTTATGATACAGTTGCACGGCAAGCGCCCTCTATTCAGCTAGGATTGGATATTAAACTCCAGGCCTATGGTGAAAAGTTGATGCAAAATAAAAAGGGCTGTATCGTTGCCATTGAACCAAAGAGTGGTGAGATTTTATCTATGGTTTCAGCTCCGTCCTTTGACCCAAATCTTCTTGTAGGAAGAAAAAATGTAAGTGAATATTACCCAAAACTGCTTAAAAACGAGGATAAGCCATTATACCCAAGGCCCACTCAGGCAGAGTATCCGCCAGGATCGATTTTCAAATTGGTTCAGTCTCTTGTTGGTCTTCAGGAAGGAGTTTTGGAAGCAAATACTAGTTTTGCTTGTAACAAGTCTCTTGTTGGGTGTCACAACCACCCGGCTCCCAACTCCATTGAACGAGCCGTTCAGTATTCTTGTAATCCTTATTTCTATTATGCCGTTAAAAGAATCATACAGCAAGGAAAAGAAAATTCTATTTTCAAAGATGCTGCTTTTGGCCTAAACCTTTGGGAGAAATATATGCACAGCTTTGGTTTTGGTGAAAAGCTAAAAAGTGACTTAACTGGCTTACGTGCAGGAATTATTCCAAATACCGCTTTTTACGATCGGTGGTATGGTAAACATAGATGGGCTTTCTCAACAATAAGATCAATTGCCATTGGCCAAGGAGAAGTAAAAATGACTCCTCTACATATGGCAAACCTCGCTGCAATTATGGCAAATAGAGGGTGGTATTACGATCCGCATTTCGCAAAAAAAATCGGCGACACTCCGATGAGATCATTCAAAAAACACCAAACAATGGTAGATGCAAAGCATTTTGAACCTGTCATCTCAGGAATGTGGCGGGTTGTAAATGAAAACGCAGGAACAGCAGGAAGGGCTCGCATTGAAGGCGTAGAGGTTTGTGGAAAAACCGGTACAGTGCAAAACCCACACGGAAAAGACCACTCGGTTTTTATTGCTTTTGCACCAAAAGAAAACCCAACGATTGCCATCGCGGTTATTGTCGAGAATGCCGGCTTTGGTGGAACTTGGGCCGCTCCTATTGCAAGTCTTATGATTGAAAATTATCTACTTAAAGACTCTAAAAGCCCCGAAAAAGAAAAAAGGGTATTAGAAGCCAATTTATTAGAACCCTGAGCATGAGAAAAAGTAAATCACTCATCAACAATTTAGATTGGCCTTTATTTATTGGTTTCATCTCGCTAATTGTGTTT
>MDTB01151605.1_pt1 | contig 16574 bp, 17 predicted proteins | sample 811161 | NCBI WGS metagenome assembly MDTB01 (sample SAMN05326650, study PRJNA326480) | marine metagenome | isolation source: seawater | place: Mediterranean Sea | collected 2009 | reverse complement strand
TCCACCAAATTTCTTTGTTAACTAAATCAGACCAACGTTCAGAAAATTTATTGTTTTTTGTACCTAGTTCAATTCTATCTTTTAAATACTTTTTTTGATTAGAATTAAATTTTGAAAGTTGACCAGATCTAGACGTGAGTCTAATAAATTTGTTACTGTTATCTTCTTTCAAAAATTGATAAGCTTTATAAGACCCACAATTGAAACTACAAGAATAAATATGACTTTTGTCGTATTGGTGTAACCTATTTTTTGTAAAATCATCTGAAATTATCAAATCTGCAAAGGAAGTCTTTATTAAAGTTAAGAGCATTAAAATTGATGTTAATATTAATTTTTTCATAATCAGCTCTAGTTATTAACAGTAATATAATTAAATTTGAATTAATACTTAAAAATCAATTTGTAGACTAAATTGTAGACTGAATAATGATTAGTCTATAAAATCTAACTAAAACAGATGATTAAAATGGAATAACGAGGAGGTTCTCTCCGCCATTAAGATAACCACCTTAAGTTATACTGTGTCATAAGTCTTAGGTGGGCATTAATTTTCTTGACGAAGGCTCTTCAAACCATTTTACTCTAAATCATCTTAAATCAATAAATTTTGAAGACTGAGTTGTGGAGAGGAGATGACATTAAGAAATTAAATGCGAAGCAATTATTATTTTTACCAAAAGGTAAACACCATGACGGAATTGGACTTTACATCTCAATTTTGTGTCCAGAGAAAAGTAGATGGACAGATTAATAAAAAAACCATAGAAAGATAGGTTTCGATAGCTTCCCACATATATCACTTTTAGAAGCAAGACAACATGCTCTTATCAAAAAACAATTACTGAGCAAGAAAATAGGGAAAGTTATTACTGATTAAATTGTGTAAAACTTTTCTCAAATGATTTAAAGTTAATGGATATTATTTTAAAAAAAATGAATCAATTTGGTTTTAGTAGTAGACCTATTTGCAGGCTTTTAAATAAATTACCAATGTATAAAGATTATTCTCGTTCTGATTTGACAAATGCAATTAACCATGAAAAAAATATTATTAATTTACCTAGTGGCTCATATCACTTTAATTTAAATTCAGAAAGGTATTATGAAAAATAAAATTGCTATAATTACTGGAAGTAGGTCAGATTATGGTCTCTTAAAACCAATTATTTCAAGTTTGGCTAGTAACGAATTATTTGATTTTAAACTTTTTGTTACAGGTTCACATTTAAGTCCAGAATTTGGCTTAACTTATAAAGAAATTGAAAAAGATGGTTTTAAAATTACAAATAAAATTGAAATGTTGATTTCTACCGACAGTGATTCAGGTATTGCAAAATCAATTGGCGTAGGTGTTATTTCCTTTGTTGATATTTTTAGTCATCATTCAATAGAAAAAATCATAGTTTTAGGTGATCGTTATGAAATCTTTTCAGCTGTTCAAGCAGCAGCTTTTTTGAAATTAAAAATCGTACATATTCATGGAGGTGAAATCACGGAAGGAGTTATAGATGATAATATTAGGCATGCAATAACTAAATTTTCACATTTGCATTTTGTTGCAAATGATCAATATAAAAAAAGAGTCATTCAGCTCGGAGAAGATCCTAAGACTGTATTTAATGTAGGTGCTCCTAGCTTAGATAATATCAAAAATACTAAATTATTATCAAAGAAAAATTTAGAAAAAATATTTAATATTAAATTTGAGGATAAAATTTTTATATCTACTTTTCATCCATTAATTAATATCTCAAAAAATGAAAGTGGTATTAATCAGCTTCTAAACGCATTGTCAGAATTTAGTGATGTAACAATAATTTTTACATTTTCAAATGCAGACGCAGGTTCAAAAATGATTATTAGCAAAATTAATGATTTTGTAAGAAAGAAAGAAAATTGTTTTATATTTAATTCTTTGGGTTATAAAAACTATTATAGTTTTTTAAAATTATCTGATTTAGTTATTGGAAACTCATCAAGTGGTATAATTGAAGCACCGTTTTTAAAAACGCCTACAATTAATATTGGTGATAGACAAAAGGGCAGATTAAAAGCAAGTTCAATTATAGATGTGACAGAAAACAAGATAGAGATATTAAATGCTATAGACAAAGTGATGACTAAAAAATTTAGAAATAATTTAAAAAAAATAAAATCTTATTATGGAAATGGAAATGCAACTGTGAAAATAGTAAATAAACTTGTTAATTTTGATCCCCCAATCATTAAAAAATTCAATGATATAAGTTAATAAAATGTCTATTTTCATTATAGCAGAAGCTGGTGTCAATCACAATGGTTCTCTAGAAAGGGCGCTAAAAATGGTAAAGGTTGCGTCTGATTCAGGGGCGAATTCAATAAAATTTCAGTCATTCAAGGCATCCAGAATAGTCACCATGAATGTAAAAAAAGCACAATATCAAAAGTTTAACACTAAAAAATTCAAGAACCAATACGATATGATAAAATCACTTGAATTGACACCCAAAATGCATGAAAAAATTATCAATGAGTGTTGTAAACAAAAAATTGAGTTTTTGTCTACACCTTTTGATATTGAAAGTTTGATAATGTTAACAAATGATTTTGGAATAAAGAAAATTAAAATATCTTCCGGAGATATTACAAACGCACCTCTACTTGTTAATACAGGGTACTTTGCAGATGAAATAATTTTATCAACCGGCATGAGTAATTTAAATGACATTAAAAATGGATTGAAGGCTATTTCATTTGGTATCATGGATTACCAATATGAAAAATGTAATTCAAAGTCTTTGAATGAGGCATTTTTAGAAATGAAAAATAATGAATTGATAAGAAAAAAAATTAAATTACTGCATTGTACAACCGAATATCCCGCACCATTAAATGAGTTAAACTTAAAAGCTATAAAAACATTAAAGAAAAAATTTAATCTTAAAGTTGGTTATTCAGATCATACATTAGGTATAAATGCTTCAATTGGTGCAGTAGCTTTAGGTGCTGAAATTATTGAAAAACATTTTACTTTAAACAAGTCCTTAAAAGGCCCTGATCATAAATCTTCTTTGAATCCAAAAGAATTTTGTTCGTTGGTAAAAGGTATAAAAGAAGTGGAAAAAACTCTAGGGAACGGTGAAAAAAAAATTAGTCCTTCTGAAAAAAAAAATATTAATATAGCAAGGAAGTTTATAGTAGCTTCTAAACCAATTGTAAAAGGTGAGAAGTTTTCAAGAGATAATATAACTTTTAAAAGGTCTGGAGGTGGAATTTCACCTTTTGAATTTTGGAATCTTTTAAAATGTAAAGCAAAAAAAAATTATAAGTATGAAGATATCATTGACAAATAAGATTTTTATAAATTTGTAGGGTTTAATGTCGAGAGATTTAAATAAATATTTTGTGAAGTACAATACAAAAATTTCTAAAGTACTTAAAATTATCAATTCAAATGAAATAAAATTTATTGTTGTATTAGATAATAATAAAAACTTACTTGGAACAGTTACAGATGGCGATATAAGACGAACGATTTTAAAAAAAATTGATTTAAATTCATCGGTGAATTTGATAATGAATAAAAATCCTATAACTGCAAATATAAACTTATCAAAAGAAGAGTTAATTAAAATTATGAAACGTAATTCGATACAGCAATTACCATTATTAGATGAAGAAGATTATGTAGTTGATATAGCTTTCTTTAATGAATTAGTTAATCCTATTTTAAGAAATAACTCAGTATTTATTATGTTAGGAGGTCTTGGAAAACGTTTGAGACCTCTTACTAAAGATATTCCTAAGCCTATGTTAATGATAGGCAACAAACCTATTTTAGAAAGAATTTTTGATTTACTCATAGATCAAGGCTTTAAAGATTTTTATTTTTCAATAAATTTCAAAGGTGATTTAATTAAAAAATATTTTGGTGATGGCTCAAAATGGGGTGTAAATATAACATACATAAATGAATATAAACAAATGGGTACTGCTGGATCATTAAGTTTAATTAAAAAGAAATTTTTAAATGATATTTTAGTTTTGAATGGAGATTTGTTTACAGATATGAATTTTGTAAAACTTCTAGATTTTCATAAATATAAAAATTCAGACGCCACAATGGTTGTAAACGAAAAAGAATTTGAAATACCTTATGGGGTTATAACATTAAAAAATGAAAAAATTTTAGAAATTTCTGAAAAACCTAAAACTAAATTTCATATTAACTCAGGTATTTACGTTCTTTCACCAAACTCTTTAAAAAAAATTCCTACAAAGTTTATCGATATGACTGATTTTTTTGATGAAATGATTAAGCAAAAGAAGAATGTTAATGCCTATATTTCAAATGAATTATGGATTGATATTGGAAGCATAAAAGAATTTAAAAAAACCAAAAAGTTTTTTTGATTTTTTTAGTATAAGTAATATTAATATAAGATTAAATAATGAAGAGTATTAATTGAATAATAAAAATATAATAGCTCTTATCCCAGCAAGGGGTGGAAGTAAGTCAATTAGAGAAAAAAATCTCTCAATTTTAGGTAATAAGACTCTTTTAAAAAGAACAATAGATGTTGCTTTAGAATGTAAGTTTATTAATAGAGTTATTGTTTCTACAGATAATAAGAAAATAAAAAAACATGCTATAAAATATGGTGCAGAAGTATACCAAAGAGCTCCCAATTTAGCTACTGACAAAGCTTTAGTTATAGACACAATTAGACATTTGCATAAAATTTTAATATCAGAGGGGAATTCTATTGACATAATGATATTATTAGAGCCAACGTCACCCTTTCGAGATAAAAATCTGATTAAAAAATGTATAAGTAAATTAATTGACAAAAATTTAGACTCAATAGCTACTTTTCATAAAGCCGAAATTCATCCAGAAAAGACTTGGCAAATTGAAAATGACGTACCAACCACATATTTGGATGATGTAGATGCATGGACACCAAGACAAGTGTTAAGCGAAGCTTATCAGTTGAATGGCTTAGTCTATGCATTTAAGCCTAATAAATTACCAAATAATACAAATGGTTTGTTGTTTGGTGCTTTTGGTGCTGAAATAGTGAGTAATGAAAAGGTAATAGATATTGATGATGAAAAAGATTTAATTTTAGCAAATGTTATGAATGAGGTATTAAAATGAATTGCCTAGATTTATTTTCATTGAAAAATAGATGCTCTTTAGTTGTAGGAGGAGCTGGATTACTCGGTAGTCAAATATCAGAAGTTTTAGCTGAATTTGGTTCAAATGTCATTATAGCCAGTAGAAATGAAGAAAGTAGTAATGCTTTTATACAAAGAATGAAAATTAAATATAAAAATCTTAACTTTTATTTTGTTCATGTTGATATAAATGATCCGAAATCAATTATAAAAATGACAAAAACAGTTAAAAAAATAACTAATAATTCACTAGACATATTGGTTAATTGTGGATGGTCAGGTAATAAAAATACTTTTGAATCAATCTCTGATGAAGATTGGGATTATGATATAAATATTTGTTTGAATGGAGTTTTTAAAACAATTAAAAATATTTTTCCTTTACTTAAAAATGGAACAAATTCAAATATATTAAATATCGCTTCAATGTATGGTCATGTTGCTCCTGATTATAGATTGTATGATTCTAAGAAATTTGCTAACCCACCGAGCTATGGTTCGGCAAAAGCCGGTATAATACAACTTACAAAATACTTATCAAGTTTTCTGTCTCCATATGAAATAAGAGTTAATTGCATAAGTCCTGGGCCTTTTCCTTTTGAAAGCACTCAATCTGAAAACCCAGAGTTTATAAAAAGACTTTCATCAAAAAATCCATTAAACAGAATCGGCAAACCTTATGAAATTAAAGGTGCAACCATTGTTCTATGTAGTAACGCTGGTTCATACATGACAGGTCAAAATATATGTGTGGATGGAGGTTGGAGTATATGGTAATTAAGACAGGTGTCATTGGGTTAAGCACTGGAAATGGTCATCCATTTTCATTTTCTGCAATTATAAATGGTTATAATAAATCAGCATTTTTGAAGTCAGGGTGGGATGTGATTTATGATTATTTAGAAACAAAAACTAAAGATAATTTTGGCATTAATGGTGTTAGAGTTACTCATGCATGGACACAAGATAAAATTATCACTAAACAATTGTGTGAAGCTTGTAATATAGAAAATAATTGTTCATCTGTAGATGAAATGTATGATCAGATAGACGCATTAATTGTAGCTCGCGATGATTGGAATAATCATAAAAAATATGCATTACCTTTTTTAAAAAAAAATATACCAGTTTTTATTGATAAACCTTTGACACTCGACCTTGAAGAGTTAAACACATTTAAAAGTTATATTTTACAAAACAAGTTGCTGTCATGTTCTGGATTTCGATTTTCATCTGAATTAGATAGCTTGAGAGATCTTAACATAACAAAAAATATAAAATTGATAAATGGAACAGTATTAAATGATCTTGAAAAATACGGTATACACATTTTAGATGCTATTGCCGGAATTGGAATAAGCTTTAAACATATAAAAACAATAACTAGATTAAATTCAACCTTAGATAGTTTTACCATCATTCTAAAAAATAATATCCAAATTAACCTTTACTGTTTAGGTAAAGTTGCTAAAACTTTTCATATGAGTATATTTACTAATAATTTTCATAAACACTATAATTTACATGATAATTTTGAAGCGTTTAGAAGAACATTGATAAATTTTTTTAACATGGTTAAATTTAATTCTTTAACTTTTGATCCTCTTGAAACGATATATTTAATGGAGTTAATGATTAAGTTAAAAAAGTTAAATAAAGGTGAAACTTTATTTTTTTAATATATTTTTTATAGGTCTATATTTTATACATGACAAATGAATCAATTCGTAAATTTAATTTAGAAAATTCAACAGCGATAGTAACTGGTGGTGCTGGTATGCTAGGAAGAAGGTTTTGTAAGGTTCTGTTAGAAAATGGAGCAAATGTTGCTATTTTTGATATTAATGAAAAAGAAATTAAAAACACTTTAGAGGATGTCAAAAAAAAAACTGGAAAAGTAAATATAATAGGAATTAATTGTGATTTAACTGACGAAAACAGCGTTATCAATTCAGTTAATAAAGTTAACACAAAATTTGGTAATTTAAATATATTAGTAAATAATGCTGCGACTAAAACAGAAAAATGGGATAAATTTTTTGAAAAATTTGAAAATTATGATCTATCTGTTTGGAAAGAAGTTATGAGTGTAAATATAGATAGTATGTTTTTAACTACTAAAATTGTAGGTAAAAATATGGTTAAAAATAAAATCAAGGGATCAATAATTCAAATTAGTTCAATTTATGGTTTAATAGCTCCTAATCAAAGTATATATAATGGTTCACTTTATAAAAAAATAAAAATAAATACTCCTGCTGTATATTCTGTATCAAAATCAGCAGTAATTGGGTTATCAAAATATCTCTCAACTTATTGGGGATCAAAAGGGATTAGGGTTAATACCTTAATACCTGGTGGGATAGAAAGTGGTCAAAATAATGAGTTTAAAAAAAATTATTCTAAAAACGTTCCTCTCAATAGAATGGGTAATTTGGATGAAATTGAAAATGCATTATTATATTTAGCCTCTGAAGCTTCAAGTTATGTAACTGGACAAAATCTTGTAATTGATGGGGGCATGTCTACTTGGTAGATATTTATAATATGTATTTCATCAAAAAGCCAAAAACAATAAATTTGAAACAATTCAAGAAAAATAAAAGCGAATTGGACGCTTTTTATGGACTTCCAAGAGAAGTACTTTTTTGTAAAGAATGTTGTTTTAGTAATCAAAAACCAAATTCAGAACAGGAATATAAACATAGTATTAGCACAAAAAAACCTACTGTTAATTTTGATAGTAAAAATATATGTTCTGCTTGTAAAACATCTCGATTAAAAAAAAATATTGATTGGAAAGAAAGAGAAAAAATGCTTATTGATCTCTGTAATAAGTACAGGAGGGATGATGGAAGGTATGATTGTATAGTACCTGGTTCAGGCGGAAAAGATAGTTTTTATGCTTCTTACATGTTGAAATACAAATATGGAATGAAACCCTTGACAGTAACTTGGGCTCCTATGCTTTACACAGAATGGGGTTGGAAAAACTTTCAAGCATGGATTGGAGCTGGTTTTTGTAATTACTCATATACACCAAACAAAGTAGTACAAAGGTACTTAACTAGACTTTCTTTAGAAAAATTGTTTCACCCTTTTCAACCCTTTATAATGGGGCAAATGTATTTTCCACCAAAGATATCTTATTTAATGGATATTCCATTAGTATTTTATGGAGAAAATCCAACTGAATATGGTAATAACATTAAAGAAAATGAAATTGCGCAAAAAGAACAAAATTACTTTTCTAAAAATAATTATGATGATCTTTATGTTGCAGGCATTAATATTAACGAATTAATTGAAAATTATTACTTAACAAAATTAGACTTAGACCCTTATCTGCCTATAGATCAAAACAAAATTTTGGAAAAAAAAATTGACGTACAATACTTGGGTTTTTATCTACCTTGGCATCCTCAAGAATGTTATTATACTGCGGTAGAAAAAGGTGGTTTTCAAGCAGCTCCGGAAAGAACCCTTGGAACATATAGTAAATACAGTAGCATAGATGATAAACTTGATGATTTTCATTATTACACTACATATATAAAATTTGGAATTGGGAGAGCAACGTATGATGCGTCTCAAGAAATTAGATCTGGTGATATAGATAGAAATGAAGGTTTAGCATTAATTAAGCGGTTTGATGGAGAATATCCGGACAGGTTTTCTAAGGATATATTTGAATTTCTCACGATTAATAAAAATGAGGGTTTAAATTTTTATAAGGTTTTTGAAAATCCTGAAATGAATAAAGATTATTTTAGTAATTTAACTGATAATTTTCGCTCACCTCATTTGTGGAAATTTAAAAATGATAGGTGGGAATTAAGAAATACAGTATTTAGTAATATTCCATGAAAAAAGTAAGAATTATTGGTCGATTAGATATTAAAGGACCTAATCTTATAAAAGGTGTCCATTTAGAAGGCCTAAGAGTTATTGGAAGTCCTGAAGTATTTGCTAAAAAATATTACGAACAAGGAGTTGATGAATTAGTTTATTTAGACTCTGTTGCAAGTCTATATGGAAGAAACAATTTACATTCTATTGTAAAAAAAACAGCTAAAGAAGTTTTTATACCACTCACAGTTGGCGGCGGCATAAGATCAGTTAAAGATGTAAATAGTTTATTAAGAGTTGGTGCTGATAAAATATCTATAAATACGGCAGCTGTAAAACGTCCTGAATTATTAAAAGAAATTGCTGAAACTTATGGTTCACAAGCTCTTGTTCTATCTATTGAAGCAAAAAAACAAAATAATTCTTGGGAGGTGCTTACAGATAATGGAAGAGAAAGGACTGGTCTTGACGTTTTTGAATGGTCTAAACAAGCAATTGAATTAGGAATTGGAGAAATATTAATAACTTCAATAGATAAGGAAGGAACACAAAAAGGATTTGATATAGATTTGATAAAAAAATTAACTTCTTTGGTAAATATACCTGTCATTGTCAGTGGTGGATTAGGAAAAGTTGATCATCTGCTAGACGTAATTAAAATTGATAATATTGATGCAGTTGCAGTCGCAAGTTTTTTACATTATGAAAAAGGTAAAATCATTGATTTAAAAAAGAGTATTCCAAAAGATTTGGCAAGTTATAGAGAAGTTTATGAATAAAAACAAAATTGTAATTTTAGACTATGGGTATGGTAACGTTTTTAGTATTAAAAACGCTGTGAAATCTTGTGGCTATGATTCGATTACATCAAATTCTAAAGAGGACATTTTAGAAGCAACACATTTGATAATTCCTGGAGTTGGTGCTTTTAAAAATGGTTTAGATGGTTTGAATGAGAATAACCTTCAAAATCATTTGCTTGAGTTTTCAAAATCAGAAAAACCAATTTTAGGTATATGTCTGGGGATGCAACTTTTTTCAACAATTAGTTATGAGTTTGGAAAAAATAAGGGTTTAAACATTTTAAGTGGTATTGTAAAACCACTTCCAAAAAATTCAAAAAATAACAATGATCTTACTAAGGTTCCAAATATTGGTTGGGTGAAGTTAAATATAATTGATAAAAAAAATAATATCTTGTCAGATCTACATAAAAATGACGAGGTATATCTAGTTCACTCTTTTTTTTTGGAGCCCAAAAATCAAAATAATATCATAGCTACTTGCAATTATTATGGACATCAAATATGTGTTGCCGTTAAAAAAAATAATATTTATGGAACTCAATTCCATCCAGAAAAAAGTGGTCCAACAGGTTTAAAAATTTTAAAAAAGTTTTGTGAATTAAAAATTCAAAAAGATGAAGTTTAAATGCAAAATTTTTTTAAAAAATTAAAAATACTTTTAAGTGCAGAGTTACAGTTTAAACTACCAAAAAAATGTCAGATTTTATTCTTCGACGAAGTTAAAGAAAAGAATTTAAAAAAATATTTTGATAAATACACTACAGAAACTTTTTTTTTGAGAGGTGAAAAGTTTAATATACCTTGTATTTTGTTAAGCTTATTTTTTAAAGGTAAATTTTTAGATAGATATTTAAAAGCATTTATAAAATTCTCTAATCCTAAAATTATTTTAACTTTACTTGACAATAATTCATTTTTTTATTCTTTAAGTAAAAAATACCCAAGAGTAAAAACAATTTTTATCCAAAATGGTTGGAGAACAAAATATTTAGATGTTTTTCATGAATTAGAAAATCAAAGTGAAAAAAATAAATTATATTTTGTAGATTATAAGTTTGTATTTGGAGAAGCATATGCAAAAAAATTTTCTAAATTCATTAGGGGAAAAAATGTTAATTTTGGTTCATTTAAGAATAACTCTTCTGAAATTCTTTTGGATAAAAAATTAAATATTATTTCTTATACGTCTTTTTTTGATCCAACTTGGGCTTTTGATTTTTATGCTAAAGATAGAATTTTTAAAATTCAAAATAAAAATTTATCATTAACTGAATTTTCTATAAAACCTGATAAATTCATTTTATTATTTTTAAGTAAATATGCTAAGTCTAAAAATATGAATTTATTTATAATCCCAAGATCAAGAAAAAAATCAACTTTTTTTAGACATGCAGAAAATGCTTATTATAAAAACATTATTGGTGTAAAAGCAAAATTTTTAGATCTAGATTCTGATTACCCTTCATATAATGCATTGGATGTGTCTAGAATAAATGTAACAATGGATTCAACTTTAGGGTATGAATGTCTTGCAAGGCAAAACAAAACTGCATTTTTTTCTATAAGAGGAACGATCAATAACATCAATGATTATAGTGTTTTTGGATGGCCAATGAGCTTTGATGAAACTGGATTTTTTTGGACAAACAAACCGGATTATAAAATTTTCAAAGAAATTATGGATAATTTGCTTCATGCAAGTAAAGAAGTATGGCATGAGCAATTAAAGATAAATAAAGTTGATAACTTAATTATAAGAAATAAGGTTAATAAGTTAACTAATTTAATTGATAGGGTTCTTAGTAATTAGAAAAGTTTTTATAATTTTATATGCTTAACCTTTTTTGCACATATTATTAGTAAATCTGAAAGTTCGTGTTTATCTATAACAGCTTGTATCTCGTTAAATAAGTTTAGTAACAAATCATAGTTTTTTTGACTACTTGATTTATCCTTTTTTTGCATTAATTTTGAAAACATTTCGTAGCAATCTAAACCATGATACCATACACCAACTACTTCAAAGCCAGCTAAGTTAAATAATTTAAAGATTGAATTTTTACAGTATACGGAATAGTCCATGGGATTATTTTGTCGTAATGAATCGTCAGGAAACAATTTTGACATAAAACCAGTAACTGAGTCATTCATAGGTTGATTTATAGCTAAGATACCGTCATCTTCTAATAAATTATTTACAATTTTTGCATGTTCGAGTGGATTAGGTATTATATCAAAATATCCAAGTGCAGTAACAACGTCAAAATTTTTCATTTTTTTATCTCTGTGCATTTTAAAATAACTATCTAGTAAAAGATTATGATGATTGATTGATAGTTTATCTTGTGCAAATTTAATGAATGGCTCATAAATTTCAGTAGATTCAACTTCCCAACCTTCTTTTTTTAGATAAAAAGGGAGATCACCTAATCCAGATGCAATATCGAACCATCTTTTATTATTATTTTTTCTGATAAAATCTTTAATAAAATTATACTTAGGTATTGCAATATTCTCTAACCTAAAATCAATTCCAATTTCATCTAGGTAATTTTCTACAGTATCTTTTTGATAAGCTTTTAGTAAATCATTATAAGATGGCATGGCTTTTTTTTGATAGTGACCACATTCTCTACATTCCATCCAATCAAAATTTCTAGAAGAAAATACTTTTGAAAGTTTTTTGCTTTGACATACTAGGCAACATTTTATTTCTATTAAATCTTCACTTTGGATTGTATTAGCTAAATCATTTAACTTATTATTAAAGTTAACTAGATCTTCATCATTGGTAGGCTTGGTATTTTTAGGATCAATTTTTTTTGAGTATTTTATTTTCATTCAAGTTTCCTTTTTAACTTTATAATTAGGTTTGAATTAGAAGTAAATCAAATTATTATAATCGAAAATTATTTTTAATTGGAAAGAATTAATAAAGGTGTTAATTATATTTTATGGATATAATAGGGCTGAATTTTGGAGAATTTAACTCCTCTGCTTGTTTTATCAGAAATGGTAAAGTAGAAATTGCTATTCAAGAAGAGAGATTTAACAGGGAAAAAAAAACAAAATTATTTCCAAAGAAATCGTTAAAATATATTTTAGATATTTCAAACTTAAAGTTAAAAGAAATAAATGCTTTTGCTCAATCTTGGAATCCTGGAGCGAAATGGGTTAATTTTAATCCGATGATCTCCAAAAATAGATTTAGTAGAGAAGAATATTTTTATACTGTAGCTGATAATTTATATGAATTTATTGAACGCTCTCCAAAAGATTATGTGATAATGGAATGTGGGGGCGACTTACCTCCAATTTATTTTGTTCAACACCATAGATGTCATGCAGCAAACGCGTTTTTTTTATCAAATTTTCAAAAAGCAGCTTTTTTAACGGCTGATTGGCAAGGTGAACTAGAATGTATTACTAAAGGTTTAGGGAATGCAAACAATTTAGAAGTAATAGATACACAATGGTTGCCACATTCGATTGGTCTATTTTATGCAACCTTCACACAATTATTAGGATATAAGCCAGATAATGATGAATGGAAAGTCATGGCACTTTCAGCAGTTGACACTAATTATAGGGAATACGAAAAAAGAATTTTAAAAACTATTAATTTTTTGCCAAATGGCAATTTTGAGTTAGATCAAACTTATTTTACAGGGACATTATTAGATCAACCAAACTTATTTTCAGAAAAATTCTTTCCGATTCTTGATATTGATACAGAATTGGAAAAAAAAAATAAAGATGAAATTTGGCAATGTAAAGTTGCAAAAGCAATGCAAAAAGTTGCAGAAAAAATAATTTGGCATATTTTAAATGACTTATGGGAAAAGACAAAAGTAGACTCTTTAGTTTTGTCAGGGGGTTTTTTTATGAATAGTGTTCTAAACGGTAAAGTTGAAAAAAATACTCCATTTAAAAATGTCTTTATTTCACATTCTCCTGATGACTCAGGAAATTCAATTGGTGCAGCCTTATATGTAAATCACTGTATTTTAAATTTTCCAAGAGTTAAATCTAATACTCAAAGTAATCTTGGTCCTTCATATAGTTCAAAGGAGATTGAGAATTCCTTAAAAAGGAGGCGTATACAATTTAAAATTTTAAAAAATCCTGAAAAAGAAATTGCAAAATTACTTTATGAAGAAAATATTGTTGCTATCTTTCAAGGTAAGATTGAATTTGGGGATAGAGCATTAGGTTATAGATCAATTTTAGGTGATCCAAGAAACTCTAAAACTAAAGATTTGATTAATTCAATGATTAAATATAGAGAAAGTTATAGACCCTTCGCTCCAGCTGCTATCTTTGAAAAAGCGCATGAGATTTTTGAGGTAGATAAGAGTTATATTTGTGAATATATGGAGAAAGTTGTAGGTGTCAGAAAGGAGTGGCAAAAAAAAATACCTGCGGTCACCCATTTTGATGGATCTGCTAGATTGCAAACTGTTGAAAAAAATAAAAATAAATATTTTTATAATGTAATTAATGAATTTTATAAACTATCTAATATACCAGTTGTTTTAAACACATCCTTTAATGTTAATGGTGAACCAATAGTACTGTCTCCTGATGATGCGTTAACAACTTTTTTTAACTCAGGTTTAGAATACTTGATTTTAAATAAATTTCTAATTACAAAAAATTGAATTTTTAAATATTGCTACAATAACATGCCCTCAAAATCCTGAATCAAATCCTCGTATTAAAGTAGTCTTTAATGATATTCAAGCCACACTTGATATAGTATTCATTCTCATACAGCAGCAGCTCGTACCCATGGAATGAGTGATGAAAAGTATGCTGAATTTTTATCAATTGTATCACTTGCTGGAAAAACAAATAACTTTCTTAATAGTATAAAAGATCTTGTAGACCCAGAATTTGACTATGAGAAAAAATAGTAAAGAAAGTTAACTTAACCTTGTTTTAGCTTAATGAGAGGCAAAGATGTGAGGTCTCAATCGGAAAAAGAAAAACTTAGAAAACATTTAGATTACAAAGAATTTTAATTTGGTATTATATATTAATGAAGAAATTATTCGTAAGTCTATCAATCATTTCTGTGGTTGCTATAATTGCCTACTTATTTTCTGCTCTATATTCTACGCACCAAATTCATAAAGGTATTTATTACAATGATAAGGCTATTATTCGAGAATACATTGAATGGAAACAGCTAAGACAAAATCTTAAAAATTACTTGAATATAAAATTACTTAAGGTAACTCAAAAAGATGAAGATTTTAAAAACTTAGGTAGTTTAGGTGTTCTAATTACAAGTTTTACATCAAAAATTGTAGATACTTTCTTAGATACATACGTTAATTCTGAAGGTTTAAGTATGTTGTTACAAGAAAATCAAATGGTAAGAAAATTACCAAAACCTGGTTTTGACACATTATTAGGTGGATTTAAAATCATGGAGTTTAAAAATCATAGTTCTTTTAGAATAAAGCATAAAGTAGATAAACAAGAAATATCTTTATTATTTCAGCGAGAAGGAATTGATTGGAAAATTACTCAAATAGAGTTTCCAGAGGATTTATTAAAAGAATTTAAAAAGGTTAATAATGGCTAATTCAGGTATATATTGGATTGATGTTACTTTTGATTGGTCTGTAAAGTTATTGTATAAATTTGCAGAATTACTTGGTATGACTTATGAAGAAATTAATATTTGGTTGTTCGTAATAATTGGTCCGATCTTATTTTTGATATCTATTTATTTAAATTATTATTTTTACAAAAAGACAAAAAAATTAGAAAAGATTATTGAAATTCAAAACAAGGAATTTTCTGAAACTAATGAAGTTGAGGTCGAAGAAAAAAAGACAAATTATCCTAAAATTTTAATTATTGTTTTACTCATTGTATTTATTTTTTATTTCTTAGAGTTAAATCATTAGAAATTATGTTATTCAAATTAGAAATCATACATTTTAATCTAAAAATAATTAGTCTATAAAATTAATTAAAAAAGATGATTAAGATTAAATAAAGAGGGGTTTCCCTGTTGAAAAATTTAAAATAAATCAATATTAAATTAATCTTTTGTCCATATAGATATTAATTTTTCTTCAGTATTTTTGATATCATTCATTTTCAAGAGTTCATTTGAAAATGGTTTACTTGCCAAAAATCTTAATTCTTCAAATTTATCTTGTGTTAAAAGATTCCAGGCTCTTTCATAAATTATCTTTCTATTTTTTATCCAAGAATTTTAAAAACTATCAAAATTTCTTTTTAAAGCTGAGTTAACGTAATTAAACTTGTAATATAAAAAGTCTGTATCAAATGTTCAGTATTTTGATTAATTTTAAATTCTCCAAATGTGCTTAAAAATTTCTTTGCAACTTCATATATTTTGGGTAAATCAACGTCTTAGTACAAATCTTTTAGGCCATTATCATACTTATGGGATATTACGAGTAAATCTACGTCAGCACCTAATTTTATCTATTCAAAGCAGGCTTGAGTTACAATCGTTATAAATACCAGTCTTGGACAATACTTTTTCATAAAACATCACAAAATTTAATGATACAGTTAGCTTTATATTTATTAAATCAAGTAATATCAGTTATCCTTGAAAGTAGAAGCTAATATTTGAATACAATTCAAGTTAACTTATCAAACAATATTTTTAGTGATATAAATAAATTGTCAAATTTGAAAAGAAATGAAAAATAATTTTGTAATATATTCAGTTAATAATTTTGATGAAACTAAATGCATAGATCT
>MDTB01172981.1_pt1 | contig 16575 bp, 19 predicted proteins | sample 811161 | NCBI WGS metagenome assembly MDTB01 (sample SAMN05326650, study PRJNA326480) | marine metagenome | isolation source: seawater | place: Mediterranean Sea | collected 2009 | reverse complement strand
CTTCTTTACTATGTTCTTCTTATCAGGATTATTCTTTCATGGTTTCCTCATAACCGAAGCCATTTTATTATCCAAATTATATATGAAATCTCAGAGCCTATATTATCCCCATTTAGGGGCATGATTTATGTTTCAGGGTTTGACTTTTCACCAATACTTGCCTTTCTCTCACTTCAAATTGCAAGAGGTTTAGTGTTTAGATTTCTTATCGGATAATGCACGTACCTTTTGAGCAGACTGGAAACAGTTCAGGCAAGGATATTATCTTCGTCCATGGAAACGGTTTTACACCGCAATGCTACAAACCCCTTATTGATAACTTAACTAATACATATTTAGTTAAATCTATGCTACTTAGGCCTTTGTGGAAAACGCAGCATAATACTCTTCAAAAGCTTAAAAATTGGTCTATATTTGAAAACGACTTAGAAAATTTTATCGTTCAGAATAGAAATTATCCCATTACGGCAATTGGTCACTCTATTGGGGGCAATATCATTCTGAAAGTGGCTCTTAAATATCCAGATTATTTTAATCAAATCATTCTTCTTGATCCCACAGTTTTTGATAGAACTACGATATATTTATGGAAGCTAGTTAGCTTGTTAGGTGTTGCTAAAAAGTTTCTTAAACAGATCGATCTAGCAGAAAATAAGAGAATGAAATATAAATCTAGAATCAATATGTTTGAGAACTATAGAGGAAAACGCGTTTTTTCTAAAATCTCTGATCATAACCTAATGATTCTTGTAGATGCGATTACTGAAGTAGATGAAGAGAGCAATGTAAATCTAATTTACTCAAATTTATTTGAGGCGGAAATATATAGATCCGGGCTCAAGAATGATAACTTTATATGGAATAATTTAAAAAATCTTAAAACTAACTGCTTAATAATTAGAGGTCAGAATACAGATGTTTTTTTTAAAAAAACAGGAATTCAAATGGCTTCTATATCAAATAAAATAAAGGTTAAAACATTGGTAGGTTCTTCGCATCTTTTTCCTCTTGAAAAGCCTGGTAAAACATATCAGTTGCTGAAGAGCTCATTGCGGTAGCGTCTTAAACTAATTTATGGAAAATCTTTCTCACTATTTATACAATGGCCCAGAGTTTGTAATGTTTGATAGAATTCATGTTTTATCAATAGTACTATCAGTTTTAGCTTGTATATTTTTGCCTGTATATATTACTTCTCTAAGGAAAAAACTTGTAGAAAAAATTATTTTCTATCTTTCTCTGCTAGTGATGATGAATATATTTGTTTGGATGGGGCTAGAGTGGGCTGCGGGAACATTTGATTTGAAGAGCCATCTACCTCTTCATCTATGCAGGGTTGCGAATATACTTTTGCCCGTTATGGTTATTTCAGGAAATAAAACAATTTACAATGTGCTGTACTACTGGTCGCTTTCTGGTATATTCCAGGCCCTGATAACACCAGATTTATTACAAACTTTTCCTCATTATCATTTCTTTAGATTCTTCATTACCCACAACATGCTTATCTTTGTAATACTATTATATTCGAAGCATAAAAAGATAAGACCTACAAAAGCTGGAATTTGGATAGCTCTTTTTTATATGAACATTTTTCTGTTAGTAGTATTTGTCGTAAATACATTTCTAGGCTCTAATTATTTCTGGATTATGGAAAAACCTTCGACTGCATCATTGTTGGACTACTTAGGTCCATGGCCCTGGTATATTTTGTGGGCAGAGTTTGTGGCGCTGTTGCACTTTGGTGCTGCCTACATGCCAGTTTTAATAGAAAAGCGTTTTATTAATCGTAGGAACAGAAAAAAGTTTAATAATTTTTCTGAATTTTATCCTTACTACATATATCAACATCAGGTATTCATGAATAGATTTCTACACAACGTAGGTTCAACAATAGTTCTTCTATTACTGTTTACAGCTTTTATTGCTAATAAGTATTTATTAATTCTTATGTGCCCTATAGTTGGGTATAGTTTTGCCTGGCTAGGACACTATTTTATTGAAAAGAATAAGCCTGCTACATTCTCCTTCCCACTATATAGCTTTATTGGTGACTGGGTCATGTTGATAGATTCACTTAGAGGTAAAGACTTTAATAAAATTATATGTAAATTTAGAGTCAATGAAAAAATCTAATATTAATATCGAAACTTTTGACTTGTGGGCAAGAGAGGATAGAGATCTTGGTATGCAGAAAGGTCACACTCCAGCTGTAGAAAGAATGCTTGAAATTATTAGAAATCATACAGAATCTACTAATAAGAAATTTTCCTTTTTAGATATTGGCTGTGGAAATGGTTGGGTCGTAAGAATGCTTTCAAAAGATTCTAACTGCATCCATTCAGTAGGAATTGATGGTTCTCCTTCAATGGTGAAGAAAGCTATATCTAATAATAATGATGGAGAATATATCTGCGCTGATATTGAGAATTGGATTTATAAATCTAAGTTCAAGATAGCATTTAGCATGGAGACATTTTACTATTTCTCGAATCCTGCTTTAATTGTTAAAAATGTTTATAATAACCTTCTTGAGGATAACGGCATTTTCATTTTAGGTATTGATCACTACAAGGAAAATAAGTCAACTCTAAATTGGGACGATCAGTTTAATATTAAGACCACAACAATGAGGATTGAAGAGTGGCGTAATATTTTTTTAGATGTTGGTTTTTCTAATGTTTATGCTGAGCAATTTAATGCAAAAGAAAACTGGGCAGGAACACTGATTCTTTTAGGCATAAAGAAAAATGTATTTTAGTTTCCTTAGTTTATATCATATTGGATTTAAATTTTATTGTTATGTAATTCAAAGAAATTAAATTTTGAATATATTTAAGTGTGTTTAAAAGAAGAGTGTAAAGAATGCATTCAAAAATGAGATGCTTAGCTGTAATTCCTTGCTTCAATGATGAACCTCACCTCACTGATTTGTTACCTAAAGTTAAAACCTATTTAGATGACGTTTTGCTAATTGATGATGGGTCTTATATAAAGTTACCTAGTGACCTAAATTGTCATTTAATTAGAAATAGCACTAATATGGGTAAGGGTTATTCAATAAAAAAATCCTTTAATTTTGCAATTCAAAATGGTTTTACTCATATAATAACACTGGATGCAGATGGGCAACATCCTCCAGAAAAAATCCCTAATTTTTTAGATATTGATCCCAGTGTCGATGTAGTATTAGGTAGAAGAGATTTTAGTGGATCAATGCCTGTTCATAGGCGTATTTCTAATAAACTTACTTCATGGCTTGTTTCACTTTTTTTGAGTAATAAAGTTTACGATTCTCAATGTGGATTCAGGCGATATAAAGTTTCTTCATTTGGCCAGGTTGATTGCATAGAAAATGGATTTCAGTATGAATCTGAAATTCTAATTAAAGGATTGAAACAAGGAAGTTTATCTCACATTGAAATCCCAACTATATATTCAAATGAAAAAAGTTCAATAAATAATTGGGTAGATACAATTAAATTTATAAGGTTAATTTTTAGAATCTTAATTTCAAAATGATATCAATTATTTCAAATAGTTGGCTTGAGTTGTATTATTTATTAAACGATGTTCTAGTTAGCGTGTTTAATAGTAAATACGATTCACTCCATGTATTTCTACTGTCGATTGCGCCAATTTCAGAGCTTAGAGGTGCAATCATATATGGCTTAACATTAACAGGTATACATAAAGTGGGAGTTATTCTTCTTTCGATAATTGGGAATGGCATCATATCAGTAATTTTAATTTTAACCTTAAGGCCAGCAAGGGAGAGATTGAAAAATATAAGTTTTTTTGATATGCTATTTAAAAAAATAGATATTAGAGTCCAAAAGAAAGGCAAGATGATTAAAAATATTAGATTTTGGGGCTTAGTTCTATTTGTAGGTATTCCACTTCCAGTAACTGGAGCTTGGACAGGTTCATTTGCTTCAGTATTTTTTAATGTGGATCCCAAAGAATCTATTCCTGCAATATTACTTGGACTGCTTCTAAGTGCATCAATCGTTTCAGCTTTAGTGCTATTTACAAATTTTTATTTTCAAAATGATCTCATATATATATGAGATCATCCGTTATCCACTTTAGTTGCATAGATCAAGAAGGTATAGTATCTCGAATTACCAGTATTATATATAATTTTGGTGCTAATATCATTGATCTTGAGCAGTTTGTTGATAAGGGAAAAAAAATATTTTTCATGAGAATACATCTAAATGTTTCATACAAATCTGCCAATCATTCAAATCTTTTTGATAGACTCGAAAAAGAATCTCTTTCTTTAAATGGATGCATAAGTATTTTTGATCTCCAAAGGCTTGAAAATGTTGCATTATTATGTACAAAAGAAATTGAGCCAGTTTATGATATATTAATAAAACACTCCTCAAATGAAATTAAATGTAATATTCCTGTTATTATAAGCAACCATAGTTATCTTGAAAATATTGCCAGTCAATTTAACATTAAATACATAAAAATTAATCCTAAGGATGAGAAAAATCTTTTAAACATTTTAATAGATTATGAGGTGGATTTGATTGTACTTGCTAGATATATGCAAATTATTGGTCCTAATATCGTATCTAGATTTCAGAATAGAATAATAAACATTCATCATGGCTTTTTACCTGCCTTTAAAGGCTCGAATCCTTACAGGCAGGCATGGAATAAAGGTGTAAAAATGGTAGGGGCAACCTCTCACTATGTCACAAACAAATTGGATGAGGGGCCTATCATAGCGCAGGATGTTGTTAGTACTGGCAATAAGGAGTCTGTCAATGAGATGCAGGTTTTAGGTAGAGAGGTTGAGAGGAAAGTGCTTTCAAGCGCTGTAAAGGCCCACCTCCAGAGAAGGGTTGTAGTCTCAGATAACAAAACAATAATATTCAATGAATAAGGGTTTAAAATGATAAAGCATATTGTACTTTGGAAAATTGAAGGAAAAGATAGACATAAGAAAATTGAGGAACTTAAGATAAAGCTTCTAGAACTAAAATCCTGCATTAAATCTATAGAGCGCATTGAAGTAGGGGTGACATTTAATCAATCCGAATTCTCAAGCGATGTTTGTTTGTATAGCGAGTTTAAGAAGTGGCACGATCTAAATGAATACAGGAATCATTCAAAACACCTTGAGGTTGTAGATTTTTTAAAAGAGGTGGTTAGTGAGACTAGAGTTATTGATTATGAGATTTAGTAGTCAATCATTTCAATTTTATTGCCATCAAGATCTTCAATATAATACGATACAGATCCATCTCTATGCATTACAGAGTCAGAGTTTTCCCTTGCATTTTTATCAATAAAAGAAATGTGAGGTGGGTGTTCATTTGGAAGAACAAGAGCAAGCTTTACGTTGTTAAATTCTAAAAGTGCCCAAGTTTTATCAAGATAAAGCTTTTTGCATTTAAAATTCTTAGTATACCAATCAAATGATTTTTTTATATCCTTGACTTGAATTGCTATATGATCAATTATTTCAGGTTTCATAAGTATAGATTAAATAGAAAAAAAATATTGTAAAATAATTATTATTATTTTTTTATTACATTATGCACATGAAGAATATGGATTTAAAATATTTTTTATTAATAACCTTTCCAAGAATAGCACTGATTTTTTTTATTTTTTGTATTATTGCAAGCATGTATATATATCCTGGCAGTACTTACATTAACCATGATACTACAGGTTATCTATTTAATCAAAACTTTTTAAGTGATTTAGGAAGAACTATTACCCATGGAGGTCAAAATAATTTTCACTCTAGTTTGCTTTTTAATATTTCACTTATTTTTGGAGGAATTACGTACATAGTATTTTTTTCTTTGACTCATGAAATATTTAATTCAAATACATTGTCAAGAATAGGTTCATTTTTAGGAGTGGGGGGTGCTTTGTCAATGATTGGAGTAGGTTTAACACCTTCTGATTTGTTTTATGATCTTCACGTCTTTTTTAATATGTGGATTTTTCGATTTTTTTTACTGTCAACACTTTGTTATTCGTGGTTGATCTACAGGCACAATGGTATTAATAACTATTATTTAACTGGAAATTTAATTTTCATCATATTTTTATTAACTTATGTACTTATTCTCATATATGGCCCATCTCCTCGAGAATCTAGCTTTGCACTTACATTTCAAGTGACGTCTCAAAAAATAATACTTTTTAATTTTATCTTAAGTGTTTTAGTCCAAACAATAGCTTATAGGAAAATAATTTGTAGTAAAAAGAAATATTGTGAAAGATAGGTTGCAAGATAAGATCAAATTTAAAACTAAGCCAATTGAAGCTCTTGGATTAATGGAGAAACTTGCTTTGAAAATTGGTTATATCCAATAAAGTTTATCCCCATCTTTAAATAATCTAGCTATAGTTTAACCTTCTAGAGTCATAGAATTGCTAATGAGGGTGTTAGTATCTTTAGGCAATAAGTAACTCACAAAATGGTACTTAATTTTATAAATATTGTACTTTTGTGTTTTTTAAATTAACATTTTATTTAAATAAATAAATGTATCCTCTAAAGTTTTATCCAAGGGTATTGGATCAAAGCCTATTACTTCTTTTGCCTGGCTTGAATCAATTGAATAATTATAGCCAAGTTTTGTCGTAGTCACTTTCAATGTAGAATTAAAAAGGGCTAAAAATTTAATAAGAAAATTAGGTGCAACTAAAGTTGGAGGGTTGAGCCCTAAAGATCTCATTTTTAAAGTAATATCCTTCATCCAAAATGTATTTTCGCATAATAAAAATCGTTTGCCAATAGAGTTAGCATTCTCAATAGAGTCTACATGGGCTTTGGCAACGTCTCTTACATCAACTAGAGGAACCTTTATTTTTGGAATCATGGGGATTTTACGATCAATAAGCATTTTAAAAATATTTAAAGATGCAGAGTTTTTATGGTTGCCAACTCCTGGACCCCAAACAAGAACAGGATTTATAGTAGTCAGCTTAATGTTTGTATTTGATGATGCGAAATCCCAAGCAGATTTTTCTGCTATTGTTTTGCTTTTGGTATAAGCACTTACTCCCTTAGAGTTGATATTGGTCCAAATATTCTCATTAAACTTTAAAATTTTACTATTGCCATCATAAACTGCAGCATTTGAAGAAGTCAAAATTATCCTATCAATTTTTTTGCGTTTGGCTGCATTTAAAACTCTTAAAGTTCCATCTTTTGCAGGTAAAATGAGATCATTTTCATTTTCAGGATTTTTAATTGGGAAGGGGCTAGCTGTATGTATTATTGCATCACAACCTTCAACAGCCTCATTCCAACCGTAATCTGAATCAAGGCTAACTTGGACGAAGTCAATTTGTATTTCTCTTCCAATATGTTTTTCAATATCATTTTTGATAGTTTTTGAGTTGGTTAAATCCCTCAGAGTACCCTTAACAAAATAATTTCTTTTATAAAGCTCTAATATTATATGCTTTGCTATGTATCCATTTGCTCCAGTAACAAGAATTTTTTTCATTTTAATTATTTTTTAAAAAAATTAATCCCCAATCTTTAATGTACCGGTTTGTATATCCCATAAACGCTTATAGTACGAAGATTTATTTTTTAACAATTTATTATGAGTCCCACTTTCATGAACGGCTCCATTTTTAAGGACATAAATTTTGTCTGCATTTCTAACAGTGGACAGTCTATGTGCAATTACTACTGTCGTTCTGTTTTTACTTATTTCTCTAAGTGAGGATTGTATTAAGTGCTCAGTTTCATTGTCAATCGATGAGGTCGCTTCATCAAAAATAAGTATGCTAGGATCTTTATACAATGCTCTTGCAATTGCAAGTCTTTGCTTCTGGCCTCCAGATAGTTTTTGACCTCTTTCTCCAATAAAGGTTTCTAAAACGTCAGGAAAGCTATCAATAAATTCGGTAGACTGACTAAGCTCGCAGCAGTATTGCAGATTATCTGAATTTGCAACTCTATTTGGATAAATAATGTTGTTTTTAATAGTATCATCAAACAAGTAGGGCTCTTGGCTTACTAGCCCAATTTGACTTCTTAAACTTGAAGAATTTATATTTTTAATATCTTCATTTCCTAGTCTAACCTGTCCGCTATCGCAGTCATAGAGCCTTGTTAGTAATTTCACAAGAGTTGTTTTTCCGCATCCAGTTTGACCAACAATACCAATAAGTTTTTTTGATTCAATAGTTAGGTTTAGATTCTTAAATACAACTGATTGATCGTTGTAGCTAAAGTTGATATTATCAAATATAATATCTTTATTAAGATCTTTAATTACAACGGCGTCTTTCTTTTCTTTAATATTTTTCTTAATTTTTAAAAGTGATAATATCCTATTAGCTGATGCCATAGATCTTTCAAAAAGATCAACGGTTTCACCCAAGGATGTAAATGGCCACAGAAATCGCTGTGATAGGAATACAAGTACTCCATACGAACCAATATGAATGCTGCCTGAAATAGCTAAAAAGCTTCCAATTATCATAGTACCAAGGAATCCAGATAGAACGCCCATTCTTACGATTGGCACAAACGCGGAGCTGAGTCTAATCGCTTTATCGTTATAGCCCATATAGTCTTTGCTTGCTTTGTTTATTCTATCAGCCTCTCTTTTTTCTGAGTTAAAGGTTTTTATTGTTGCTATTCCTATTATATTATTTAAAATGTAAGAGCTTAGTGTCCCAACTGACTTTCTTACAGATTCATACTTTGGTTGAAGATTCTTCTGAAAGTGTATAGATATTAGAAGTATTATTGGTATTGGAACAATAGTGAACAGGGCAATAATAGGTGAGATATAAAAAAATATAGCTCCAATTAAAAATGAAGATATAACAATTTGAATAATTGAGTTGAGACCATTATTGAAAAACCTTTCAAGTTGATTAACATCATCATTAATAATAGATGTTACATCACCTGTTTTTTGATTTTCAAACCATGATATATCTAAACTTTGGACATGCTTGTAGCACCTTACTCTGTATTCGTGTTGAATCGACTGGGCTATTTGTCTCCATTTTACCATATAAAGGTATTGAAAAAGCGACTCAAAGGCCCATATTAAAAAAGTTGAAATTCCTATAAATATTAGCTGACTTTTAATAGTTGTAAATCCCAGACTAGATATAAAGCTATTGTTTGTGTTTGCTACTAAGTCAATAGCAATACCAATTAATATCTCAGGAGCTATATCAAATATTTTATTTATTGTTGAGTAGATTGATGCCGTAAAAATATCTTTCCACCATTTATTGGAGATTTTAAAAAATTGAATAAAGTATTTTATAGAATCTGGCATTTGAAATCGAGAAAATATATTTTGTATTTTTTATAACTCTAAATGATTATTAACTTTAAATATACATGATTAAATCATTATTTAAATTAAATACAATTTTAATTCTTTTCCTTGGATTTCTAATTGCCAATCAAGAGTCTGCAGGAAAAAAATCAAACTGGCCAAAAAATACTACAAAGGATAAATTAGATGATGTAGACTTTGACATGGACTGTGTAAGCAGTGCTCTTAAATCTATTGGATGCAACTGCTCAAATGATGGGGATTGCAATTCCGGTGCTTGCTATAAAGGACCCAAAGGATCTTTCTGTATACCTGTTAAAGGAACTCAGGTTCCAAGATTTCAGGCAATTGATCAATACGGAGAGGTCGTGGATTTGTATGACTTTGCGCATCAAAATAAAATAATTGCATTAGAGCTTGGGACAACGTGGTGCAGTCCCTGCAAAGATTTAGCCGCATGGTTCTCTGTAGGCGATGAAAAAGTAACTCAAAATCCATGGTGGAAGAATGACTATTTTAAAATTAAAGAATTAATAGAAGAAGATCAGATATTTTTTGTAACTGTCCTTTTCGAAGATATATACCGGGATGATGCAACGCCAGAGACTGTATCTCAGTGGCATGAGGATTATCCATCGCAACAAATACCCGTCCTAGCTGACGAGTATAGAATGCTATACAATTGGATCAAACCAACAGGGTTTCCAGTTGTAGTTCTGCTTGATGAAAATATGAAGCTTTTAAATTATACGCATCGGGGCTTAAATGAAGCTTTTGACATACTGTCAGGCATTAAGAAAGTAAGGCCAAATAAAAGAAGGCACCACAGCGTTAAAAAAAAGCTAAGTAATAAAGCGCCAATTAAAATAAAATAATCAGCCTTCACATTGCTATCAATTGACCACTCCTACTTTAATAATTTAATTTTTCATCCAAGGAAATCATGGATGCCTGTAGACACTAAGGATTTCAAGGTAGCCATTGACAGCACAACCGATATTTATTCTAGAATTCATATTGAGGACAAAAATTTTCCATTGATTGTACATTACCATGGAAATGCCGAAATATCAGATGAATATGATCCTTTTGCAATGACTCTAATAAATAGAAAAATAAATTTTATTTCATGTGACTACAGAGGGTATGGTAAGTCTGGTGGAGTGCCAAGCTGTTCATCAATTTTGGATGATAGCACTAAAATGTTCTCAAATTTGTTGAAGTATTTAGTGTCAATAGATTATAATCCTGATATTTATATAATGGGAAGGTCGCTTGGTAGTGCATGTGCTTTGGAGGTTGCCAGTAAATTCGAATCAAGTTTAAAAGGAATAATTATTGAAAGCGGATTTTATTCAGAGAAGCCCCTTTTTGACCTGTTTGGCCTTGACCCTAAACAGTTTAATTATGTAGATGAGTCTAATGGCTTTAATAACAAAGAAAAGGCTATGAAATGCTCAATCAAATCTCTCGTAATACATGCAAAGGAAGATCATATTTTACCTTTGGAGCAAGGAGTTGGGTTGAATGAATTTTTCTCTCACAATGAAAAAATAATTGTTCCTGTAGAGCGCGCTAATCATAATAACTTACTTGAAGTAATGGGCCATGACTATTTTAGAGTTATTAAAGATTTTATATATAGATAATTTTTTTATATTTAAGATCGATTATTTTCTTATACTATTAAAATGATCTTACGTAAAATATTATTCATAATGCTTTTAATATAATTGATGCAAATCAAGGCTCATATTGATTTGACCTGCTTTCAAAGTATAGGTTAAAGCAGCCTTTCTTTAAAAATATATTGTTTTATTTTTCACTTAATAAAATTTTTAATTACATATGCAAGGATTTTAGGGTTCTCTTTCATCCTTCTGATTGAATAGGGATGCCAGTCTCTCCCAAAGGGGACATAGACACGGGTCTTAAAATTATTCCTTTTATTTTTAGCAATAAATACCTCCATTGGAACTCCATAAAGGACTTGAAACTCAAACCTTTCTGGATCTGGCCTTATCTCATCAATTAAATTGTACAGGCTTTCAAGTAAGAGCCCATCATGAGTTGCAATGCATACATAGATATTATTTTCAAAACAGTAACGAGCTAATTTTAGATAGTTTGAATTGATTGACTTAGGGTCTTTAAATGCAATATCTTTATTTTCACGGTAAATACCTTTGCAAATGCGTACATTGAAGTCGATGTTATTATTGTGAATTTTTTTAATATCATCCATTGAGCGTTTTAAATACGCTTGAATAACAATACCAGAGTTGTTATTACTATATAGCTCCAGCCATGTATTGATAGTTTTATCTGTTACCAATGAACTTTCCATATCAATCCTTATAAAGTTTTTAAACTTATTCTTTAGAAGGAGTTTAAGGTTATTTTTAAAAGCATCAATACTTACATCAAGCCCTAAATGGGTTGGCTTAACAGAAATGTTGCTATCCAAAGACCTTGAGTTGATTTCATCAAGTATATCTAGGTAGTCATTGGTGATTTTTTTTGACTGATCAAGGGTCTTAGTATGCTCACCTAAAATATCAAGTGTAACAGCTAGGCCTTGGCTATTCAAAGCTTCAACAACTTTAATAGCACTGTTTATACTCTCGCCCGCAACATAGTTAAATGCAAGAGGCTTTATCAAGCCCTTGGGTAACAATGATGCTAGTTTTATGATTATATTATTGATAGAGTTCATTTTGTATATATATATATATTAAGAATTTAATAAAAAAAACTAATGTTTTTAAACATATAGGTTGACTCGAGAAATAATAGTTATATAAATTAGACATCTAAGCAGCACATGAATCTAAATTAAAAGAAGAAAAATTGTATCAGGATTTTACACCAATTATAATTTTTGTAGTGCTAACGGTAGCCTTAATAGCCGCCCCCCTTATTATTCAATATTTAATAACGCCTAGATTTAACAAGGGAGGAGATAAACTCATTTCTTTTGAATGCGGTGAACTACCGGAGCATAATGCTTGGGTAAAGTTTAATATTCGCTTCTATATAATAGCTCTTGTTTTCCTTATTTTTGATGTAGAGGTTATTTTCTTGTACCCATGGGCTGTAGTTTTTCAGGATCTTGGGCTTCTAGCTTTCATAGAAATGTTTATATTTATTTTAATACTTATTGCAGGATTTGCATATGTTTGGATTAAAGGCGATTTAGATTGGGTTAAAATGACCCTTAAGTACGGTTCAGGCAGATATGGAAACCTTAAAAATACTGGAGAAAATCGATAATGGATATTTCAGTTGTTGAGAAATTTAATAAAGATAATATTGTAGTTGAAAAACTAGAAAACTTAATCAATTGGGGAAGATCAAGCTCTCCATGGTTTTTTCAGTTTGGATTAGCTTGTTGTGCTATTGAGATGATGGCTGCAGCAGGACCTCGACATGATCTTGAGCGATTTGGCTCCATGCCCAGAGCGACACCTAGGCAGGCCGATGTAATGATTGTTTCAGGCACTGTGACTCTGAAGATGGCAGAGAGGGTTAAAAGGTTGTTTGAGCAGATGGCTGAACCAAAATATGTTATTTCCATGGGCAGCTGTGCGAACAGTGGTGGCCCATATTGGCAACACGGATACCATGTACTTAAAGGTGTCGACTTAGTTGTTCCGGTTGATGTTTATGTGCCAGGTTGCCCCCCAAGGCCAGAGGCTTTAATTGAGGGTATATTAACCTTACAGAAAAAAATTAGAAACGATAAACCTTTTACAAAGAAGGGGTAGCATGGATTTTAATGTAATATCTAAAATAATTACAGACAAATTTAAGGATTCAGTTGAGTCTGATGTTGAGAAAAATGTTTTATTTATAAAGCCAGAAAGTTGGCTTGAAATTGCAAGTTATATCAAAGAGGATGTTAGCCTCTTATTTGACTACCTTATGAGTATTTCATCGTATGACAAAGGTGATAGTAAAATTTTTGGAGTTGCCTATAATCTTCATTCAATAAAATTTAAGCATTCTTTAGAGTGTAGAATAGAAGTTCAAGATGGCACATCTATTCCAAGTGTTGTTTCACTTTGGAGGACTGCAGATTGGCATGAAAGAGAAGCATATGACCTTATGGGGATAAAGTTCGATAATCATCCCAATCTGAAAAGAATTTTATTGCCTCAGGATTGGGAAGGACACCCGTTAAGGAAAAATTATGTCGAACCCGAGTATTACCATGGAATGCCCGTTGCTAAAGATAAATCATATTGGGAGTAGATGAGCTTTAAAGTTATAGATAAGAGCATTATTGATACAGATGAAATGGTCCTTAATATGGGTCCCAATCACCCTAGTACACATGGAGTGCTTAGGCTTAAGCTTAAGACTGACGGAGAAATTGTCAGTAGTATTGAGCCAATCATTGGATATCTTCACAGGTGTTTTGAAAAGCATTGTGAAAGCTTATCTTACGAGCAGATAGTTCCATTTACAGACAGATGTGATTATTTAGCTTCTATGCACATGGACCATTCTTACGCAATAGCTGTTGAAAAACTTTTAGATGTAGAGATACCTGATAGAGTTGAGCACATTCGTGTTATTATTGCTGAACTTCAAAGAATAGCAAGTCATTTGATTGCAATTGGAGTATTTGGGTTAGATCTAGGAGCCATTACTCCTTTTACGTGGATTTTGAGAGACAGAGAAAGAATTTTAGATTTATTCGAATATGTTTCAGGGGCACGTCTACTTTATAATTACATTTGGCCTGGAGGAGTATCTCATGATCTTCCGCCAAAGTTTTTAGATAGAACAACTGAGTTTTTAGATTATTTTGAAAAACAAATGGCTGAATTCGACAGGCTTCTTTCTACAAACCCTATTTTTATTGAAAGAACTGGAGATGTTGGCGTCCTCCCAAAAGAAGTAGCTATAAATTTTGGTGTTACAGGTTCAACACTAAGAGCAAGTGGTGTAGATTATGATTTAAGAAAAGTTGAAGACTATTCTATTTACTCCAAGTTTGATTTTAATGTTCCTGTTGGAGATGGAAGAATGGGTACTGTTGGAGATTGTTGGGACCGTTATTGGGTTAGGTACCTTGAAATACATGAAAGCATAAAGATTATAAGGCAGGCTATTAAGTCGATCCCTGAAGGTGACGTTCATGCTTCCATGCCTAAAAAAATTAGGCCTCGCGCAGGTGAGGTTTACAGTAGGTATGAATCTGCTAGAGGAGATGTTGGTTATTATATAATTAGTGATGGAAAAAATATCCCTCAGCGTGTTAAGATGAGATCTCCTGCCTACTCTAACCTTTCAGTCCTTCCTGAGATTGGCGAGGGGTGGATGATGTCTGACGTTATAACAATACTTGGAAGTCTTGATATAGTGCTAGGAGAAATTGATAGGTGACATCAATAGTAGACAACATCGTAAACACATTTTCTTCTGCTCCAATACCATATGAGCTTATTTTTATGATAGCCGTTATTATTCCTGGAGTTGCAATATTTACCGTTATGGCTTTAAATGCCATGATAGCTGTTTACTTTGAAAGAAAGGTTAGCGCTTTTATGCAGGACCGACTAGGTCCTATGGAAGTGGGAATTTTCGGCTTTAAAGGTGGTAAAAAATTTTGGGGAGGGATCGGTCAGACAATCGCTGATGCTGTTAAGCTCTTATCCAAAGAGGATATAATACCAAAAGATGCTGATAAACCCTTAATGGTCTTAGCTCCATTTATTATAGTTCTTGGCACACTCCTAACGTTTATCGGTGTTCCATTCTCTAGCAATTTAGTAGTGTCAGATTTTAATATTGGAATATTTTATATTTTAGCAATGAGCTCAATAGGTGTTATCGGTATAATACTAGCAGGTTGGTCCTCAAATAACAAGTGGTCGCTATATGGAGCAATGAGAGCAGCGGCACAGATAATTAGCTACGAAATACCAATCGGCATGAACTTGCTATTAGTTGTAATTGTAGCAGGAAGCCTTAGCATTTCTGATATTGTTCAGTGGCAGATGGACAATAGATGGTTTATACTGCACAGCCCTTTTATGTTTATTTCATTTTTTGTTTATTTCATATCAGTAGTGGCTGAAACAAATAGAACGCCATTTGATATTCCTGAAGCAGAGTCTGAGCTTGTAGCTGGTTGGATGACAGAATTTTCTGGCTTTAGATGGTCCATATTCTTTCTTGCTGAATATGCAAACATGCTAATTGTCTCTATGGTTGGTGCTGTCGTATTTTTAGGAGGTTGGCTTTCACCATTTCAAATGGTAGACTTGCCGTTTTTTGACCTACCTGATTATGTTTTTATTTTTGACGGTCCATTTTTTGGTATATTTTGGATGTTTTTGAAAGCTGCTTCTCTAATATTTGTTATGATGTGGTTCAGGTGGACATTTCCTAGACTTAGAGTTGATCAGTTGATGAATATTTGTTGGAAATTTTTCATACCCTTGTCTTTGCTTAATATTTTCTTTATATCATTATGGGAGTTGATTTTTTAATGTCTAATTACTTTAAAAATATATTAGATGGTCTTAAAACTTTCTGGTCAGGAATGACTTTAACACTTGATCACATGAAGAATAAGAAAGATCTTGTTTCAACCCTTCAATATCCACATGAGAAGTGGCCGATTACTGAAAGAAATATTGGCTTTGATTTAGGTGAGTACAATCAAATAAGATCAAGGCTTCATGTAGATATCGATGATTGCATTGGGTGCCTGCAGTGTGAGAGAGCATGCCCAGTAGACTGCATTAAAATCGATACAGTTAAGCCGCCTAAGGGCAGTGAGTATGATTGCGGGCTCACATCTAACAATACTCAGAAAAAAATGCTTGTTCCAAGGTTTACTATAGATATGTCTGAGTGTATGTATTGCAATTTATGTGTCCATCCTTGCCCAGAAGAATGTATTTATATGGTTGGAGGCCCTAATGAAGAAAAGCATAACATGGACTATGAGTTCAGTAAGTATACAAAGGATGGTCTTATTTTTGAGTTTGCCGAAACAACAGATCAAGATCTACTTGATATTGGAGCTGAAACATATTTAGAACAGAGGAATGATGTAGTAAATAAAAGAGATGAAGGTACCCGGCTTGAAGGGCTTGTTGCAGAGCTTGAGAAGGCTAAGATGGAGGTTGAGAAAGCCAAAGATGAAAGCGACTCCTTGGAAGATAAAGATGAAACTGAGGGAGGTCTTTCAATAAGAATATTCAGCGAAGTAGAAGATAAAATGACTAGAGGTATTGCCAAAAAAGCATTT
>MDTB01128430.1_pt1 | contig 16577 bp, 14 predicted proteins | sample 811161 | NCBI WGS metagenome assembly MDTB01 (sample SAMN05326650, study PRJNA326480) | marine metagenome | isolation source: seawater | place: Mediterranean Sea | collected 2009 | reverse complement strand
GATTTGGTAGATCAATGCAATGGTGATTGCATTTGAATATTCGCCTTTGTTTAGTTGAAAAGATTCTCCAGAAGAATGTTTTCGAATAGGGGTAATGGAGTGGGTAAATCTAAAGTTAATAGCGGTATTTTCAAGAAGTTGGTAGGTTGTTCCAAGAATAAAGTCGAGTGCAAATTTATTTGGTTCTGAATTTGTTTCACTTTCTTCACAAGAAATAAGGTAGTTTGTTCCAATGCCAGTTTCGATGGAAAGAGATTCTTTGATCTTAGAATTTATGGTGATTGGCATTTCTAAATAATTTAGCTTGTAAGAGTAATAACTTTCAGCATCTACTTCCTTGCTCCCTTTTTGAATATATTGAAGTTCTGTTTGTAGATTTAGTTTTTTATTTAGGGGGTAGCTTACATAAAAGCCTACTTTAGGTCCTACTTGATTATATCCAGCATATTGATCACCAGAAACCTGACTCATAGAAAGACCTCCAGTAATACCAGCATCAAAATGTTGGGCATAGCATAAGCCGGAAGTAATAATAAAAAGAGATCTAAATAAGTTTTTCATATTATTCTGAAATATGAGTTTCTTCTACTTGAATAACTTCATATGTAGAGGTGTTGGATACAAAAGCTACAACAGACATATTATTAATGTTCCATGAGGAGTCTATTTCAGTACTGAATCTATTTATTATAAAGCTCTCGTTATCTTCTTGCATAAGGATTTCTCCCCAGGGTCCATTTAGAGATTTTCTAACAACATGATTGTGTTTATAGTTTTCTACATAACCTGACTCTGTATTATAGTCGGTTTGTTTAGATATAAGAGAATCTTCTATTAAGACTACTGTGATGGAAAGATCAGAATTCCACTCATTTAAAATTTCTGTTTGTGTGTCAATACAAATTAAATTTGCTGCAGCATTAAAATTTGCATGAATTTTAATCTCTATAGAAGGAGGGCTTTGTAATTGCTCTTCAATTTTTTGGCTCCATTGCGTGTGTTGGTATATATGTCCATCAGGATAATTTATTCTATTAATCATTCCATTTGGGTTTCCTGCTGCACTATTTCCAAAGAAGTTATCCCAATCATCTCCTACTTGTGTTGAATAATCTGTAGGGTAGTCATCACTTGTCCTAGAAAACCAGCCTGCGTGTACTGTTAAAATTATTAATTGATCTCCATAGATACTGTCTTTTAGTATATGAGCCATCTCTGCTGCTCTTGGGCAATTTCCACACTGATGTCCCGTATAGTCCTCTAACAAAACTTTTTGTTTAGGAATTTGAGAATTTTCTACAAATGTTTGTGCATCGCAAGAATCACTTACTTCATATGTTATTATAAATGGCTCTTCAACAATATCGCATGAGCTAAATAATACAATGATAGAAATAAAATAGACGAGGTAGTGATTAAGTGCTTTCATAATTTAGAAACTACTTGTTATGTTTAGACTGAGTCCATTTGATGCAGGTACGTTTCTGCATACGCCTCCAACGCAAAATATTCCAGCTCTTTGTTTTCCATAGCTTAGTGCTATACGTGAAGTTCCTCTATTGCGTCCTAGGGACAGTGTAGGATAATTTAGTTTTGATGTTTCATTTCCATAGTTGTAGAGGTTTTGAACAGCAAAAAAGTAGTTTGGAGAAATGGTATACTCTAAAAGAGCCATCACCCAATTTCCTTCATGCTGTTTAGTACTCAGATGCTGAATTTCAGATCGAATAGAGTGTTTTGGTTTAATTTTGTATTGGGTTTCTAGAATCAAAATTTTTGCATATATCATTTTGGGTAAATCATCATCAATGTCATATCCTTGGATGAATTCTGCATTATAATGAGTATTAATGTAAGAGCCAATAAATTTTAGTTTGGAGTTTACTTTTTTATTTAATTCCATGCTGTATTCTTGGAAATATTTATCTTCACCAACCTTAAAAAAATCTGATTTATACCCTAAAGTTCCTGTGGAATTTATTGGTGTAGATTCATTTAGTGCTTCTTTGTGAATGCCATATACATTAGAGAAATTTGCAATTAGCCCCATTCCATATTTTCCCCCAAGTTTTGTTCCTTTTTTAATTTTGTAAAGTAATTCCACTTGCATTCCCATTTCTCCCGTATTGATTGTCCCGTATGGATATATGGTAGCAAGAGCATAGGCATGTTGTTTGGTCAGGGCAGGCAAGAAATTAATCATTAAATTTTGCAAATTTTGATCTCTTTCAGATCGAAAATCCATATTATCAATTCGTTTTGCTGCAACAGAAATACCAAGTCCTCGTTTAGAATAGCTCATATTTGTTATGAAAGCATTTCCATTTTTATAGATATAATTATTGGCAAATGAAGGGTCGTTATACTTATGGACGTATTCTGAGCTAAAGTTCCATTTACCATGATTTATGTCTATTCTACTTGCCCATGCACCTACATTCTCTGGTAATACGTATTGAGGGTTTGTAGTTTCTTGAAATTTACTTACAAAGCTTCCTCCTAGGCGAATGAGTGTCTTTTTTTGTGAAAGAGCTTTAAAGGTTTCATTTAATATAATTTCTCCATCTATAGCACGAATCAATCCTTCTCCATTTTCAAAAAACAATCTTTGTCTTCCAACTAATGTTTTTAGGTAAACTCCTTTTAGTGGAGAATATTTTAATCGTATTCCATCAAAGGCATTATCATAACCTAAGTTCCTTTCCTCATAGGCACGAAGAATCATTCCACTTCCAAATTGTTCGTAAAAATTTCCGAGCGTAATATCTAATCCATCTTTATTAAATCCGATGTATCGATAAGTAATTCCTTCTCCTTTGAATCCTGCGGGGTATCCCAAAAGTGCATTTTGATATGCTTCATAACGAATTCCCGCACTAAAAATTTCATTTTTATAGTTGATGTTTGCAAAACTATTTGATAAAAAGTATTCATTTGGAAATTCAGAATCCCCGTTTTCAAGCGTGAAATTAAGGGCCTCATCTTCAATATACCATTGAAAATCACTTTGGAAATTCCCACTAAGATAGCCATTTTGTAGTCCTTGAGAAAAGCTAGTGCATGAATACAATAGTATACCGTATAAAATTTTTTTCATAAAGTAGTGTCTTATAATTTTAAGAGCTCTTCATAAATTTCTTCTTCATCACCATCAAAGTATGATGTATGTTGCCAAACAATTTCCTTGTTCTTATTTAAGATAAACGTATGTGGGATTGCATTTACATTTAAGGCTCTTTTTAGGTCTTGATTTGCATCCATGTAAATTTCAAATGGCCAATCTTTCCCATTTGCAAATGGGGCAACTTTATTTGCATTTCTGGAGTCATCAATAGAAACAGCAAAGACCTTTACACCTGTTTCTTCTTGCCAGTCATCATAAACTTCAGTAATTGCATCTAATTCTTTTGCACAAGGTTTACACCAGGTTGCCCAAAAACTAATTACTATAGGTTTTCCATCATTATTGAAAGTTTTTGTATCGACACTTTTTCCATCCAACGAAGTAACTATAATAGATGGAAGGGTATTTTTGTTTGTTTGGCTATGACAAAGTAGATTTCCTGAAATAAATAGGATGCAGAGGAAGATGTTTTTCATTTTCTAAATTAATTGTTGTTCAAATATACACATGTTTGGCACAAATTGTACCATAATTATCATCCTTAATAAATCCTAAATCGTTAGTAATGATTATACGTATCAATTGCTAAATATAATCTTTACTAAATTATATATTTTGCAAATAAATTTTCGTTTTTACTTTTATAAAATTTCCCTTTTTTACTACTTTTGAAGAAAATAATAAAATGAATATACCAGAGGAATTAAAATACACGAAAGATCATGAGTGGGTCCGTATTGATGGAGATTTTCTTGTTGTAGGGGTTACTGATTTTGCTCAAAAGGAATTAGGAGACATAGTATATATTGATGTTGATACAGAGGGCGAGACTCTTGAAATAGAATCCGTTTTTGGCTCCATAGAGGCTGTAAAAACAGTTTCCGATTTATTTATGCCTGTTGCAGGGGAGATTGTTGCTTTTAATGAAAATTTAGAAGATAATCCGGATTTAGTGAATACAGACCCTTATGGTGAAGGATGGATGGTTAAGGTAATTCCGACCAATCCTAATCAATTAGATGCTCTTCTTTCTTCTGATGACTATAAAGCCCTTCTGGATGCTTAATTGATTTAAGAGCTAGAACATATTCTGTATTTTGACTACTATAGTTGTTAAAAGTGAATAGTGTTTTGTAATGCTTAGGTAAATGTTTAATTTTACCCTTCAAATTTAATATACATGGAAATAAAAAAAAATCCCAAGGCAAACCTTGAAACTAGGAGGGTAATGTTTCTACAAATTGGGTTGATTGTTGCACTTTTAGTATCACTTCTGGCTTTTGAATGGAAAAGCTATGAAAAATCAGGTTCTGATTTAGGTTCTATGGAGATGTCTCTAGAAGATGAAGATATTATTCCTATAACCCAAAGGGAGATTAAGCCACCACCACCACCACCTCCTCCTCCAGAAGTTATTCAAATAGTAGAGGATGATGTGGAGATAGAGGTTGAGTTAGAGATTGAAGAGACAGATTCAGATGAAGATGAAATCATTGAAATTGAAGAGGAAGAAGAAGAAGATGAAATATTTAATTTTGCTGTTGTAGAGGATAAACCAATTTTCCCAGGTTGTGAAGATGTTCCTAAATCTGATAGATACATGTGTTTTCAGCAAGGAATCATGAAGCATATTCGGAAAAATTTTAAATATCCTGCTATTCCAAAGGAAATGGGTGTTTCAGAAAAGATTTTTGTGCAGTTTGTCATTGATAAGGGAGGAAGAATTACTAAATCCGTAGTGGTTAGAGGTGAAGACAAGCACCTTAAAGAAGAAGCTTTGAGATTGGTAAACTCTATACCAAAGTTACAAGCAGCAAAACAGAGAGGAAAGCCTGTTCCATGTAGCTTTACAGTTCCAATTAATTTTAAATTACAATAATAAAAAATCCCGAATATTCGGGATTTTTTATTTGTTACTTAAGTAATTCTGCCAGTTCCAAGCATCTTTCATTGCATCATCTATATTTCTTTTTGCTTTCCAATTTAATGTTTTTTCTGCTAATTTAGTAGAAGCATATATTTCTTCAATATCTCCTTCGCGTTTTGCTCCAATTTTATATTTCAATTTAATGTGATTTACTTTTTCAAAAGATTCTATAGCCTCTAGTACAGAAGTTCCTTTTCCAGTGCCGACATTTAAAGTATGAGATTTGTTATTTTTTTGCGTAATCATTAATGCTTGAACATGAGCTTCTGCTAAATCCATCACATGAATATAGTCACGAATACATGTTCCATCTTTTGTATTGTATGTATCTCCAAATACAGTAAGTTCTTTTCTAATTCCAGCTGCAGTTTGAGTGATGAATGGCACCAAGTTATTTGGAGTACCAAGAGGTAGTTCTCCAATTAGTGATGATTCATGTGCTCCAATAGGATTAAAGTATCGCAAAATTGTAGCCGGATTTATTTTATTTGATTTTAGTGCATTTAGAATAAGTTTTTCACATACTTGTTTGGTGAGACCATATGGAGACTCAGCCTGTTTTATAGGATGATTTTCAGTAACAGGAAGATTTTCAGCTTTTCCATAAACAGTACATGATGATGAGAATATTAGATTTTTGATGTTATGTTTGTCCATTAATTCAAGCAAACATTCTGTAGAACCAACATTATTTTGGTAGTATTTTTCTGGGTATTCAACAGATTCCCCTACAGATTTATACGCAGCAAAGTGAATGATACCTTGAAAGTGATGATTTTTAAAAATTTTTTCTAATGCTACTTTATCTCTACAGTTAGCAGTATAACATTGAATTTTTTTCCCAGTAATTTTTTTGATTTGATTAATAATCCAAGGTTGCGAATTGGAAAAATCATCTACTACAATAGGCTCATACCCTAAATTAGTTAAAGATATTACAGTATGAGAGCCAATATATCCAGCACCTCCAGTAACAAGTATTTCATTAGTTTTTTTCATTATTAATTAAAAAAATGATTTTTTAATAGTTAATTCCAAAAAACGAAAATAGTCTTATTTTTGATTTAAATTTTAAGTATAGGAACAAATTGGTTTGGAGAGTAATTTATACAAAGTCTAGAAATGAAAAAAAAGTGTATCAAAGACTTTCTGAATTAGGTATTGAGTCATATTCTCCTTGTCAAAAAGTATTGAAACGTTGGTCTGATCGTAAAAAGTGGGTTGAGGAGCCTATTTTCAGATCTTATGTTTTTGTGAAAGCTCCTAGAAATGAATATGAAAAGCTGAAAATACTTTCTATTCCTGGTGTTGTTCGTTTTCTATATTGGCTTGGCGAGCCTGCAAAAGTTAGTCAAATAGAAATTGATGCGATTAAAAATTTTTTAGGTAAGCACAATTTTATAGATGTTGCTTCTTTAGATGTTGGTACACAAATTAATATTAAGTCTGGACCTCTCAAAGGCAACCAGGGTGTGGTTGTTCATGAAAGTAAAACTGAAGTGACTTTACAGTTAAATAAATTAGGGATGATCTTAACAGGAAGGTTATCAAAGTTAGACGTGGAAAAAATAAACTTATAATATTTCTCTAATAGCAACTAATTGGGCTCGAATCTCTTTAAGTTGAAGTGTAATTTCAATATTTTTAATTGTATCATTTTTATTTTCTCTCAGTTTCTTTTTCGCCCCATCTAATGTATATCCTCTTTCTTTTACTAAATGAAAAATTATTTCAAAATTTTTGATGTCTTTATTCGTAAAATATCTATTTCCTTTTTTATTTTTTTTTGGTTTAATTATGCTAAATTCCTTTTCCCAAAATCGAATTAGTGATTTATTTACCTGAAACAAATCTGCAACTTCTCCAATAGAATGATATATTTTTTTTTGTTCTATAGCCATTTTATAAGTTAATCAAAAGATTGATTTTCTTGAGAAGATAGCTCCAACATTTTGTCGTACTCTTCAGCTGTTAAATCATTAAAGTAATAATTTACTGGATTTACTCTTTTTTTATTTTTAATTACTTCATAATGAAGGTGAGGGGCGGTAGAAGTTCCAGAGTTTCCAACATGACCAATGATGTCACCACGTTTTATTTGTTGTCCTTTTTTAACGACAAATTTTTCTAGATGTGCATAAAAAGTTTCGTATCCATAGCTATGATTGATGCGGACGTAATTTCCATAGCCTCTTTTTGATCTTTTTACTTTTTCAACGACCCCATTTCCCGTAGCATATATAGGAGTTCCAGTAGGTGCAGAGAAATCCATCCCCCAATGCATTTTTCGTGTCTTGTATATAGGATGTATTCGGTATCCATATCCGGAGGCCATTCTTTTTAAGTCTTTATTTGCTACTGGCTGTATAGCAGGGATGTGTGCTAGCATTTCTTCTTTATTTTGAATCATGTCAAGCACATCATCAAAGGATTTTGATTGAACGTATATTTCTTTAGAAAGCTGATCAACTTTTTTATTTAATTCTATTATTAGATCAGCATGTTTTAATTCTTCATATTTTTTATATCTGTTGATTCCTCCAAATCCAGCCTTTCTAATACTTTTATCTATAGGTTCCGCTTCAAAAATTACACGATAGATGTTGTCATCACGTTTTTGTAATTCATCTAAAATTATTGAAGAATTATAGATTTTTTCTTCCAATAATTTATATTGTACTAAGAGATTATTAATTTCTCGTTTTAGTTGCTTTTCTTTTGGGGAATCAAAAAAACTAAAAAATATTAATACAAAGCCTAATCCTATTATAGTAGAGCTGGAAATAAACAAAAGTAAATTTGATAGCATTTTGATTTTTGATCGCTCTACTTTTTTGTAAGATAAGGTATTCGTATCGTAATAATATTTGACCTTGGTCATATGCTAAAAATTTGGCTAAATTTGTCTGGTGTATCCTAGCTTAAAAACTGTTGCAATTTAAGAAAATTCTTAATTTAACCTGTTTTGTTAGTGTGATGAGAAAATTAATAAGATAAATTATATTGATACCAACTTATATGGAGTCTCAAAAAATACGTCAAAAGTTTTTGGACTTTTTTGAAAAGAAAGGTCACTCAACAGTAAGTTCAGCACCTATTGTTGTTAAAAATGACCCTACATTAATGTTTGTAAATGCAGGAATGAATCAATTTAAAGATTTATTCTTAGGGATCTCTGAAGCCAAAACTCCTAGAGTTGTAAACACACAAAAATGTCTTAGAGTTTCAGGAAAGCATAATGACTTGGAAGAAGTCGGCCATGATACTTATCATCATACCATGTTTGAAATGTTGGGAAATTGGTCGTTTGGTGATTATTTTAAAAAAGAAGCTATTAATTGGGCATGGGAGTTATTGACAGAAGTGTATGGTATTGATAAAGACCGCCTTTATGTAACGATTTTTGAAGGGCATAAGAAAGATAATCTTATTAAAGACCAAGAAGCTTATGATTGCTGGAAAATTCATCTTTCAGAAGATCGCATATTGAATGGGAATAAAAAAGATAATTTTTGGGAAATGGGAGAGGTTGGACCTTGTGGACCTTGTTCTGAAATTCATGTTGATTTGCGTTCCGATGAGTATAGATCTAAGGTGGATGCAAGGACATTAGTAAATCGTGATCATCCTCAAGTGGTAGAAGTATGGAATTTGGTTTTCATGCAGTTTAATAGAAGATCTGATGGGAGCCTAGAAAACCTTCCAAAAATGCATGTTGATACTGGAATGGGATTTGAAAGATTGGCAATGGCTCTTCAAGGAAAAGAATCTAATTATGATACAGATATTTTTGTGCCTTTAATTGAAAAAGTATCTCAATTGACGGGTTTTTCTTACGGAGAAGATCAGAAGATAGACGTTGCTCTTCGAGTAATATCAGATCATATTAGAGCCATTGCTTTTGCTATAGCAGATGGTCAACTTCCTTCAAATAATGGTGCTGGGTATGTTATTAGAAGGATATTACGAAGAGCATTGCGTTATGCATTTACTTTTTTGAAAGTAAATGAACCCTTTATGTATCAAATGGTTGATGTACTGGTTGCTCAGATGGGTTCATGTTTTCCCGAGATAAAAAAACAACAAATTTTGGTTGAGAAAGTAATCAAAGAAGAAGAAAATTCCTTTCTGCGTACTTTAGATAATGGTTTAAAACGTCTTGATGACATTATGAATGTTTCTAAAGAGGATTTAATAGATGGAGCTTTAGCTTTTGAGTTATATGATACATATGGTTTTCCTATTGACTTAACTGCACTTATTTTATCTGAAAGTGGCAAAAAAGTTGATATGAAAGGGTTTGAAGTTGAAATGAATAAGCAAAAAGATCGAGCTAGAGCAGCATCTGTTGTTGAAACTGAAGATTGGGTTATTCTGTTTGATTCAGGAACAGATTTTATAGGTTATGATTCTTTGTGTGCTGAGGTTAAGGTTAGTCAGTATAGAAAAGTAAAGCAAAAAGGAAAATATTTTTATCAACTAGTATTTAACCAAACTCCTTTTTATGCTGAAGGAGGAGGTCAGGTAGGAGATAGAGGTAAGATTTGTTCTAATGGTCAAGAGATTGATATTATTGACACTAAAAAAGAGAATAACCTTATTGTTCACTTTACGGAGAATTTGCCAAATAACATTACTGATGTATTTACAGCTGAGGTCGATTCTAATATAAGATCTTTAACAGAGAATAATCATTCTGCAACACATTTATTACATCAGGGGCTAAGATTGATTCTAGGATCACATGTAGAACAAAAAGGTTCTTTGGTTAATGATCGATATTTGCGTTTTGATTTTTCGCATTTTGCTAAAATGACTGAGGAGGAGATTACTCAGCTTGAGGAAATGGTGAATGCTAAAATTAGAGATAATATTGCATTGATTGAAAACAGATCTCTTTCCATCAAAGATGCTCATAAAATGGGTGCTATGATGCTTTTTGGTGAAAAATATGGTGATCAAGTTAGAGTTATTCAATTTGGTAATTCTATAGAACTTTGTGGTGGATGTCATACCTCATCTACAGGAAATATAGGCTTGTTTAAAATAATTTCTGAGTCTGGAGTTGCTGCTGGCATCAGACGTATTGAGGCCATTACTTCCTTACAGGCATTTGATTATTATAAAAAGCAAGAAGAAAAATTACATAAGCTTCAGTCTTTGTTGAAAAATGTTGCTGATCCAGTAAAAAGTTTGCAGAACTTACTAAAACAGATGTCAGAATTCGAAAAGAAATTATCTGAATTTATGGCAGAAAAAATAACAAAATTGAAAGTTGATCTAATTCATTCAGCAACAGAAATTAATGGAGTTAATTTTATAAGTGCCATTGTTGATTTAGAACCTGCAGAGATGAAAGAACTTTCATTTGCTTGTATCCAAGAATTAGATAATTTGTTTATAGTTTTGGGAGCAGAAAATAAAGGAAAAGCTAATTTAAGTGTGATAATTTCTAACGAACTTATTAAAGATAAGGGTTTAAATGCGAGTGAAATTATACGTAGCATAGCTAAAGAGATCGATGGAGGCGGTGGAGGACAGGCATTTTTTGCTACAGCAGGAGGCAAGAATCCTCAAGGCTTAAAAAGCGCTTTAGAGCAGGCCAAAAGTTTATGTGGTTGATCTTAGTAATGAATTATCATATAATCTTATGTTATTTATAAATAGATTCAATTAATTCTTCATTAGTGTAGTTTGGTAATGTTATATTAAGCAGTGGTTCTTCTTTCATTGCTCTTTTTATGGTGAATACAGCTTCATCATTTCGAGCCCAACTTCTTCTAGAAATACCATTATTTACATCCCAAAACAACATCGATTTTAATTTTTTATCTGTATCTAATTTCCCATCTAGAAGTAATCCAAACCCTCCATTTATTACTTCTCCCCAGCCTACTCCACCACCATTATGGATAGATACCCAAGTTGCCCCTCTAAAGCTATCTCCAATCACATTATGAATTGCCATATCTGCTGTAAATTTAGAACCGTCATAGATGTTTGATGTTTCTCTAAAAGGTGAGTCAGTACCAGAGACATCATGGTGGTCTCGTCCTAGTATTACAGGGCCTAATTTACCTTCTCGTATCTTTTTGTTAAAGGCTTGTGCAATTTTAATGCGACCTTCTGCATCTGCATATAGAATTCTTGCTTTTGAACCAACAACTAAGTTGTTTTTTTGTGCTCCTTTAATCCATTTTATGTTGTCTGCCATTTGTTCTTGAATTTCTTTTGGGGCAGAAATCATAATTTCATTCAATACTTTGCATGCAATTTGATCTGTTTGCTCTAAATCACTTGATTTTCCTGAAGCACATACCCATCGAAATGGACCAAATCCATAGTCAAAACACATTGGTCCCATAATATCTTGTACATACGATGGGTAACGGAAGTTGTTATTGTTTTTTGACATAACATCTCCATTAGCACGAGATACTTCAAGTAAAAAAGCATTTCCATAGTCAAAGAAATAAGTTCCTTTAGCTGTATTGAGATTAATAGCTTTAATATGTCTTCGAAGTGATTCTTGAACGCTTTTTTTAAATTTATCTGGATGATCTACCATCATTTTATTTGCTTGCTCAAAACTCATGCCTACTGGATAGTATCCACCTGCCCAAGGATTGTGTAAAGATGTTTGATCAGATCCTAAGTCAATATAGATGTTTTCAGCATGAAATTTTTCCCATATGTCAACTACATTTCCTTGATATGCTATAGAGACAATTTCATTATGTTTTTTTGCATCTAAAACTCTGTTACAAAGTATATCAAGGTCAGAAATGACTTCGTCTACCCATCCTTGATCATGCCTTGTTTTTATTACTTTTTGATTTACTTCTGCTGTTATTGATATACAGCCAGCAATATTTCCTGCTTTTGGTTGGGCACCACTCATACCACCTAATCCTGAGGTAACAAAAATTTTCCCTTTTAATCCTTCTCCATTTTTAGATATTTTTCTTCCCGCATTAAGTAAGGTAATTGTTGTTCCATGTACAATCCCTTGAGGACCAATATACATATATGATCCAGCAGTCATTTGTCCGTATTGACTTACACCTAAAGCATTAAATTTTTCCCAGTCGTCAGGTTTAGAATAATTTGGTATTACCATTCCATTGCTTACAACAACTCTTGGCGCATCTTTATGAGAAGGGAAAAGTCCCATAGGATGACCTGAGTACATTATTAGCGTTTGCTCATCAGTCATCATAGCTAAGTATTGCATGCATAATCGGTATTGAGCCCAATTTTGGAATACTGCACCATTTCCACCATATGTAATTAGTTCATCTGGGTGTTGTGCTACATCATGATCTAAATTATTTTGAATCATTAACATGATTGATTTTGCTTGCATTGATTTCCCAGGATATTCATTAATATTACGTGCAAATATTTTGTATTTTGGTTTGTATCGCATCATATATATTCGACCATAATCTTCTAACTCTTTTGCAAACTCAGGGGCTAAATCTGGATGTAGATTTTGTGGGAAATAACGTAAAGCATTTTTTAATGCAAGTTTTTTTTCATTGGTATTGAGAATGTCTTTCCTTTTGGGAGCATGGTTTAAGAAAATATCATATTCATCTTTTTCAGGTAATTTAGATGGAATACCCTCTCTAATTTGATTTTGGAAATCTAATAAACTAGTCATATTTATTTAATATTTTTTATACTTCTTTTTCTTTTTCTAAATCCATATGGGCAGTGTTTGCATAAATTTTCACAACAATAACCTCTTTTTAAATGATACTTTTCAGTGTACACAATATAACCCTCTTTGGAATGATAATAATCTTCCGGATCTAAATTGTTATAGTGAGAAAAGCCATCTAATTTCATGATAGTCAAATTTACAATTTTCCCTTGTATATTTGAGTCATGAATTTACCTAATAATGCTCCTTTACAAGAGGTTTCTGATTCTATATTAAAAAATAAATCTATTCGTCTTTATATTAAGCGAGAAGATATGATTCATCCAAACATTTCAGGGAATAAGTGGCGTAAGCTATATTATAACATGCGCGAAGCTCAAAGATTCAATAAGACTATCTTAGTTACTTTTGGAGGTGCGTATTCAAATCATATTGCTGCAACTGCAGCTCTTGCACAAGAATTTGGTATTAAATCTATAGGTTTTATTAGAGGAGAGGAAACTTTGCCATTAAATAGCACCTTGTTTTTTGCCAAGGAATGTGGAATGGAATTTCGTTACCTGGATAGGTTGTCGTATAAAAATAAAAACATGGATTTAATTGTTAGAAATTATTTATCAGATATAAAAGAATTTTGTTACGTTATTCCAGAAGGAGGTACAAATGATTTAGGGGTTAAGGGTACATCAGAGATATTGAAAGATATTAATATAGATTTTGATTATGTTTGTTGTTCTTGTGGAACAGGAGGTACCATGGCTGGACTAATAAATAGTATAAAACCTAGCCAAATTGTGTATGGTTTTGCTGCATTGAAAGGAGCTTCATTTTTAAATGAAGAGATTTGTAAATACACTACTAATATGCAGTGGTTATTAAATTTGGATTATCATTTTGGTGGATATGCTAAGGTTGATAAAGTACTTATTGATTTTATTAATTTATTTAAACAAAAGCATTCAGTTCCATTAGATCCAATATATACTGGAAAGATGATGTTTGGCTTGTGGGATCTAATTAAAAAAGATTATTTTAGTAAAGGGTCTACTATTATTGCTATTCATACCGGAGGGCTCCAAGGTATAAAGGGAATGAATGAACATATAAAAACTAAAGGCCTAAAAATTTTATGAGAATTATTACATATATAGCTATTTTATTATTTTACTTTCCTGTTTATGCTCAAGATTATTCGTCAGAGGATTATATTCGGAAGTACCATAAAATTGCTATTGCTGAAATGCATATTTATGGAATCCCTGCTAGCATTACCTTAGCACAAGGGATTTTAGAATCTGGAAATGGCAATTCCAAGCTTGCTCGAAAATCAAAAAATCATTTTGGAATTAAATGTCATAAAGGATGGAAGGGAAGGAAAGTATATCATGATGATGATGAATCAGATGAGTGTTTTAGAAAATACAAGAAGGTGCAAGATTCTTATAGGGATCATTCTGAGTTTTTGCAAAACAGAGACCGCTACGCATTTTTGTTTGATTATAAAATGACTGATTATAAATCTTGGGCTAATGGTTTAAAAAAGGCTGGTTATGCTACTCATCCCGAATATGCTACTAAATTGATAAGCTTAATAGAGCGCTTTGATTTGTCGCAGTATGATAAAGCCTCTAAAGCAGGAAAAAGAAAAATAAAAAAGCCGAAACGAAGAGAACGAAAAAAAATTTTTAAAAGTGAAAATGGTTTAAAATATGTATATGCAGAAAAACATGATACATATGACATAATTGCTACAGAGCAGAGTATGTGGTTGTGGGAAATTTTAGAATTTAATGAAATACAAAAGGATCATATGATTGAAGAAGGAGCAATCATTTATTTAGAGATGAAAAAATCAAGAGGAGTTAAAGATTTTCATGTTGTTATAGATGATGAAACACTTCATGAAATATCGCAAAAGCATGGAGTGTTGGTTTCAAAAATAAGAAAGAAAAATAGGATGCAAGATTCAGAAGAAGTTCAGCCTGGACAGAAATTGTTTTTAAGAAAAAGAAAACCAAAAAATTAATCTATTGCATAGTTGTAAATTATTCCTGAAGCATCTCCTACAATAAAGTTAAGTTTCCCATCCTGATCTATATCTTTAAGTAGACTATTTGTACTTCCATAAATAGGAAACCCTTCTTCTAAATCATTTGATTCTCTAAATAAATAAGTTTGGGATAACTTTGAGTCTGTAATGCTTGTAAAGTATTCATTTTTTACGTTGTGAATTCTTATGTTTTTTAACGTATTATTCTCAAATGTATGTTGCATATTAATGTTTGGGCCATTTACTTTTAAACTTGGCCCTTCCAAAAATGTGTGGTGGTTTTCTATATAATTGTATTGAACTTGATCATTAAAATTAAATTGTAAAGCATTATCAGTACTTCCATCAAAAAGAATATTTTGCTGTATGCCATTTTTGTCAATTGTTACAATTCTACTTTCAGCAAGAGTTTCACCTTTAATTACATTTAGTTTGTTTTGTGAAAACTGAATCTTTTCTTTTACACGAATTCTATTTTCGCCTCTTCTGTTTAATATATTAAGTGTCCCATTTTCTTCCGCAAGAAGAATATAGTCTTTATTGCCGACAATAAAATGTTGTGCAGGAAGAATGGCATTACTTTTAGTTTTTTTTAATTTCCATCCCGAAATATATTCCCCATTTTTATCATACATATAATGGTTTTTATCACATGAAAGCATGATTCTGTAGTTTTTATTTTTTTCATAATCAAATAGTGAGAGTGGAAGCGTAGTTTCTTGTTTTAGGGAAATAGGAAAGGAGCCCACATCTCTACCTTTTCTGTCTATTAGGAAAACTTTATTTTTTGTATTGAAAAGTAGTTGTAATTTAAAGTTTTTATAAGAATCAATTTGATGAATGGATCCAATAATTTGATTATCTAATTTTCTTTTCCAGATTACATCTCCTGCGCTTGAAATTAAGTAGAGATTATTGTTTTCATCTTGGAAAGTAATTTCCCATTCTTGAGTATAGTGATTTTGAACCAAGTTAAGTGTTGATGTAATTCTAGCATCTATTTGTTTGGTCCAAATATTTTTGAGTTCCTCTTTTTGACTGTCATCAAAGTAAACATAAGCATTTGAGTAACAGATGGATTCATGAGTGCTAAACTCAAGTGCAATAGATTGAAGTGGTTCTAGTTCTTCAGCATAACGATCAAAAAAAGTTGTTAAATTAATCCCAAGAAAATGTTGTGTGAGATTTAATGAAGTGGGTTTATTGATGTAAACAATAAGGTTGGATTGAGTGTTCAGCTCTTCCATACATCTTTCAAATTTTATAGTATTATTAAGGCTTTTGTTCATCTTAAAATCGTTAATTAAGATTTTAATTTGTGCTATATTTTCCATAATTATGAGTTGATCTTGAAGAATACAGCAATATTGGTAATCTTCTTTTTTTGTTTGGAGGAGATAAGGTATATGTTTAAGTTGTTCCCATTTAAAAATGGACTCTTGTCTATATTCAGTAATTGAATCAATCTCTTGTTTAAGATGATCTTCTACAATTTGGCTATTTGCGAGATCAATTATAAGACCAGCATGTAGCTCATTAGCATTTTCTGTTAAAAACCATGTAATTTCACTATTGATCCATTTTTTAAATTCATTTTTTAAAGCATCTTTAATGGGAACCACCTTTTTTTTAGAATTCATTTTTTGCTGACTTTTTTCTAAAGCGATTATTTTTTTGCGTTCGTATTGTTTATAATTTTCAAAGCATTTACTTGCAAATAAGACAGTGTTTTTTGGAAGTACAGATGGTGAAATTGGAGGATGTCCATTATTTTCATCAAAAAAACTGAGTTCTTGAGCAAGTGAGT
>MDTB01221085.1_pt1 | contig 16579 bp, 19 predicted proteins | sample 811161 | NCBI WGS metagenome assembly MDTB01 (sample SAMN05326650, study PRJNA326480) | marine metagenome | isolation source: seawater | place: Mediterranean Sea | collected 2009 | reverse complement strand
TTATATATATATTTATATATATATATATATATATATATATATATATATATATATATAGATATAGATAGATAGATATACATATTATTTATTCAATAATTAAATTTTACTAATCTTTACTAATCTTATTATAAAATAATATAAATAAATAATCATTTAGTCCATATTTTCAATTATATAATTATTCAATCTAGAAAGTTCAATTTTTTTCATTTCTTCTTTGATATCATCAATAATACTTTCATGAGCTTTTTTAAATTTATTTAGTTTTTCATTTTTATACTTAGTAGAATATCGATTAAATTTAAATTTTAAATTTGTATCTTGATTAATAATATTAATATATATAGAATTACTTAAATCTTTCGAATGTGATTTTTTTAAAAAGAAATTATTATTAGTAGATGTAATTTTTTTCTTTTTAAATTTATTATATATATCTTCATATTTCATATTAGATTTATTATCGGGATGTTTATAACCAACAACAGATGAATCAATATCAAATATATTTGTTTTCAAAGATATTTTATTACTAGAGTTAATATCATTTTGAGAGGAATAATTATTAGATAAATTATCATTAGATTCAGTATCTGTAATAACTTTTTTTGGAGATAAAGAATTAATTAAATTATTTATTATTGATTTTTTCTTATTTTCAGATAAATTATTAGATAAATTATCAATAGATTTAGTATTTGTAATAACTTTTGTTGGAAATAAATTATTAATTAATTCTTTCTTATCTTCATATGAATTATTAGATGAATTATCAATAGATTTAGTATCTGTAATAACTTTTTTTGGAGATAAATTATTAATTAATTCTTTCTTATCTTCATATGAATTATTAGATGAATTATCAATAGATTTAGTATTTTCATCAGAATTACTAGTTAATTTTTTAAAATAGTCATTTTGTCTAAAATTTTTTTTATAATTTTCTCTAAAATTATTTTTTAAATCATCTATAAAAATATTTTCTGAATTAGAAGGTGAATTTATAGGTTTTACTTTTTTTTTATTTTTAACTACAGTCCATTCATTTGTAGATAAAGCGTTATCTTTAACTTTTGCAATTTCCATCATATATATATATATATATCAAATAAACTATGTTATAAATAGAGTATTTATACCCTAATTTTGTTAATACTAGAATATGTTATAGTTTCAATTTTTTTTACACACTATATTTGAAGATATAGGTATTAAAATCTAATAATACATTAAAATTTTTATTATTATTCCAATTATTTACATATATATTTTCTTTATTAATATCTATGTTTTTTGTAATAATATCTTCAAAATGTGTATATTTATTCTCTCTATCTATTTTTAGATATTGTTGTTTATATAATGATATATAATATTTATCATTAATAATAGGTCTAGGGACATTAAAATTATATAAATTTATTTTTTGTTTATATTCTTTAATAAGACATTTAATAATTGGTTCAATAGTAATAATAGAATTATAATTTATAATATTTTTAAAATTAATTGCACCAATTATATTATAATTAACCGAATTATTTTGATTTAATAAAATTATAAATTTATTATTAGATACTCTATCAAATTTTAAATATGAATTATCATTAACATAAAAGGATTCATATGGAAACATGTTATCATATATTATTTCATTATTTTTAACAATATGTTTTCTAATTTTAATTTTAATTTTATTATTATAATAATTATATTGTAAATGAATAGATATTTCCTGTATTACATTAATATTTTCTAAAAATTGTATTGTATATGTAATAGATGAAATATTATTAATATTAATGATAGGTAATTTAATATTATATATATCAATATCTTTATTAAATTTGTTACTTGAAAAAAATAAATGAAATAAATCAATTTCAGGTTTATATTGAAAATTATAAGAAGAAAGAATTAAACCCATTAAAAAATGTATATATAAAAAAATAAATAATGGTATACATTAATACCGAAGTATAAACAAAACATATTTATGAATCATATATATATATATATATAAATATGTATATATATATATAAAATAATTAATTTATTCAAATATTTTTAAATGATCTATATTTTCATTATTTTCGATATTTTTAATAACATAATTTAATAATGTTAGTTGTGTATTATCAGTTGTTATATTAATAATATCTTTATAATTTTTTTTTATATTAGTTTTATTTATAATGTTTTTAATAGTTTCTATAAATAATTTATTATTCATAGATTTATTATTTTCAAATGGAATACTCATAATTAATTCTTTTTCAATTTTATTTTTTGATAATGGAATAATAAAATTTCTAATAGATAAAAAATCATCATAATTATCTATATTTTTTACTATGTATTTAAATCCAGTAAATATATTAAATATATTATTCATAATAAATATATTTAATAATATTTTTTTAAATAAAATAAATAATATTAACCAATATTTTCATTTAAAAAATATTTAGAAATAATTTTATCATTTGTGTCATTAACAGTTATATTATTAATAACATTATCTGTTTCTTCAAGTAATGTATTAGTCATTTGTTGAGCATCATTTTTATCAATATTATTAATTGTATTTTCTGTTTTTTTTTTTATAGATTTTAAATCATTCAATGTATATTTTAAAATATTAATTAAGAAAGTATTTCTTTGTAATGGATTTAATTTTTTAAGTTGATTAATATTATCATTGTTATTATTTAGAGACTGGTTATTTTTTTCAATAATATCATCTCTACATTTTTGTAAAGAGTTAATTTTTTCATCAATAAAGTTAATCAATAAATTATTATTAACGGTTGAGTGTACATTTTTAATTTTATTAATAATATCATCAAGATTATTATTCATTAAATTTTTTTTTCTATTTTTTTTTTTTTTTTTTCTTAGTTTATTTCTTCTATTTCTTTTTTTTTTTTTATTAATTTCTTCGATATTATTATTATTATTAATTTCATTTTTTGATAAATTATTATCTTTTATTTTATTTAATGTATTCTTAAGAGTTGATTTCCCCTGTCTTTTTATTTTAGAATTATTAATTTTTTGTTTTAGTTTTAATCTTTGAATTTCTTTTTGATCAGTAGTATTAAAAGAATTATTATTATTATTAATATTAAAATTATTCATAATATTTTCTAGAAAATTATTTCTATCTTTATTAGACATTTTTTGAAGTTGTGCAATCATTTGTTGAATACTATTATTATCAATTTTAGGCATATCTACATCATATTCGTTAATTTCATTTTCATCATCACTATTTAATAAATTTTTAAGTTCATCATCATTTGAGTTCATTTGTATTGTATATTATTAATATAATTTAAAATATATTTAAGTATTTATAAATTAAAAAATTAATTATTAATATTATTTATTAATATTTAATGCGATAACATTTCCATTATTATCTCTTATATAATTTTTATTATCAATTAATATAATTCCTTTTTTCCATCCATCTACTTTTTTTAAATATTTTATTATATTATTTCCCCAAAAATTATTTTTGATAACGTCATTATCTTTTAAATTATGTCCTAAAGTTGCTACAATATAATTATCTACAATCATTGATGCTCCTTCACCAGCATAAATATTGTACATAAAGATAGGTTCTAATTCATTATCAATAGAAATTTTTTTAATATTCATATTATTAGGGTATATCCATTTATTACTAATTTTAATAGGATGATATGGGGTAATAATTAATTTTTTTGATAATTTAATAAATGTAGTATTTTTACACATTTGCTTTGTTACACAAATAACTTCAACTTCTTTATTATCACCAGTAATAATAATATCTCCTTTTTTAATTAATGAAATATCTTTATAATAATTATTTTTCATACAAACTAGTGAACCTTGTAAAATACAACCACCACTACGATTTAATAAATCACTAGCATTACCAAAATATTGTATATTTGAATTATTATTCAAACTAAGACTACGATAATGCCCTCTTACAGATGTAGGATTAGGGAGATTAGAAGACCGTTTAATCATTTTAGGTCCATTAATAGTTTTAAATTGTTGTTCACCATAATCTCTAATATTTTTAAATTGATCATTTGAGTAGTGTTGTACACTATGATCTTTATAATTATTACATATACTATATTGATGTGCATTAGCCAACATTAAAATATATCCTTGTCCCCAATCATTATACCAATTCCAATTTGATAATCCTTTTAAAACTTGATCATTTAAGTCGTATACAATACTTTTATAAAAATCATTATTTTCATAATTATCGGTGCTTTTAATTTCATCAATAAATTGTAAAATAATATTAGAACATTCTTTAAGATTTTTTTCTAAAACATCTTTTTTAATATTATAATTATTAATACTTAGTTTATCTACTATATTATATAATTTGGTATATAATTGATATTTAATATTATTAGTAGATATTTTTAATTTTCTAGTATTATAATCTTCTTTTTTCATGCATAATAATGATGCAATAGTATTTATAAAAGTGGTTCCCACCATATCTGCACTAGGAATATTCGAAAATAGACCATATGTAATATCGGAAAGATTCTTAAGTAGAAATCTATTTGGTTCGGAACCAAAAGCATAAGTATTAAGAAGACAATTCATATCATCATTAAAAACTTTTTTCATTTCATGAATTTCACCTTGAGGTGGAGAACGGTTAGCTTCTCCATCTGTTAATAAACATATACATGAAAAATTATTTTTATTAGATCTATTTTTAATAATATTAAATGCCATTTCTAAAGATCCCCATATATCAGTTGCACCATCAGCATTTATATTATCAATAATTAATAATGCTTTTTGTTTATTTTCATCATTCATTACATTCAAATTCATTTTTAAATGAATAATATGAGAGAACGTGATTATACATAATCTATCATTTTCCGATAACATTTTAACAATTGTTTTAGCAGAATGTTTAGCAATATTAATAGTATTAATAAAAATATTATGATCTGATTTTTTGTTTGATTGTTCAACTATATGTTCTTTTAACATACTCGAAGAAGTATCTAAAAGTAAATATATATCTTTACTTTCATAACAACTATTTGACTTTAACTCATTAGATATATATTTTTTTTTTTTAAATTTTTGTCTAAATTCTTCAATAGCTGATTTTAAAGTATAGTTATCTGTTAATATTTTATTATCTAAAATCAAATTAGTCATAGGACTTCTATTATGTTTAGATAACCATTGTGTAATTTCTGTTCTTTCGTAAGAATGCCCATCTGTTAGTGATACAGGATCTTTCATTAAAGAATGTGATATAGGACACAAAAAAGATTTTGGTATAGAACATTCATATTCCTCACTTATAGAAGTCATTTTAATATAATTATTGTTATAAATATTAAATAATATTATTTAAATAATTAAAAAATCAATTTTTCATTAATATAAATAATAAATATATATCATTATTATATAATGATAATATATTTAGATGGAATATTTGATTTATTTCATTTTGGACATATTGAAAGTTTTAAAAAATGTAAAAAATTATATTCTGATGTAAAATTAATTGTTGGTATAATTAGTGATAAAGTTGCAACATCGTATAAAAGAAGACCAATTTATTGTGAAGAACATAGATATGCATTAGTGGAAAATTCAAAATATGTTGATAAAATAATAAAAGATTCACCTTTAATAATTACAGAAGAATTTATGGAAAAATATAATATTGATTTAGTTGTTCATGGATTTTCTAATAAAAATGATAAAAATAAACAAAATAATTTTTTTGACTATCCAAAATCTATAAATAAATTTATGGAGATAGAGTATTATAAAGGAATAAGTACAACAAGTATAATAGATAAAATATTTTTAGAATACAAAAATAATTAATAATATTATATTATTTAAATTATTATTAAATTAAATAGTATAATTATTTTTTAGGGTCTATTTGAATAATAACTTTATTATTATTAATAATATATTTATTAAAAAAATCATGTAAATCATTTATTTTAATATTATTAATATATTTAAGTAATATATCTTTAATATTAAAGATATAATTACTATTTTTAATTTGATGATAATTTTTTTCAAAATTATCATATATATTAGATGGTTTTTCCAATAATATAGTTTTGTATGAATCAATTAATTCTAAGAATTCTTTATTTGTAATATTATAAATAATTTTTTTAGCATTATTATCAATAAACTCAAAAATTTTATTTTTAAGATATAATGATTTTTTTACAGATGATTGAACCAAAAATGAGAAAATATAGAATGGGTATCTAATATTACCAAAGGAGTCCTTATTAAATGAAACAATATATCCTAATTGTTGTTTAGTTCTTAAATTATCAAAGAATTCTGATTTTAATAATATACCGATTAAAGATGATAATATAGTTATTTTTTCCCAATTTTTTGTAATACCAGGTTTAACATAATCAATAAAAAAAACAACATTAGTGCAAGAGTTATTTTCATTTTCATTAAGAGAAATAATATTATTATTTTGAATAATATTTTTTTTTATATGTTTAAATTGTTCAATATTTGGTATTTTATAAACTTTATAATTAAATATATTATTAATTAATTTATATATATTAATTGATTCTTTTTCAGAGACATTACCATGTATATATATTTTAAGAAATAATTCATTAACAATAGTTCCAAAAATATTTTTTATATCTTTATATTTTAAAGATTTTAGACTATTTATTTTTTCAATAATAGTAAAATTTTTATTTAAAGAAATTTCTTTTAAATAACTTCTTGTTTGTATAAAAGGTTCATCAAATTTTTTATTTTCCAGTTTTTTAATTATTTTTTTTTTTAGTATTTTTAAAATTTATTTCAGAAACTTTATAATTAGATAAATAATCAAGGAAAAACTGTAGATATTCTGTAAATTTAGAGGAATAACCGTTTAATTTGATTTCTATAAAATCCATAAATAAATTTAAACTATAATTAAAATTAGCTATTAATGCATTATAATTATATTTTTTAAAATAATCATTAAAAGATTCAAAAAAAATAAGACATTTTAAATAATTATTAATAGATGATGAAATATTTGGAGTATTAATAACAATACCACACATTATTAAAGGTGTTTTGTATTTAATATCATGCATATAAAATAAATATTTATTTGGTAAAATTATTGGTTTCTTTAAATTTTTGTTGTTTTTAATTAGTGTTAATTCATCAATATTGGGAATAAAATCATTTTTAGGTGGAATGTTTAATAAATTAGTCAGTTTATTTAATTTATTTTTATTAAATTTTAATTTATTTGATAAAATATGATTATAATTGGTATTATACCATTTTTCAATTTTATTTGTTTTATTTTTAAAATTGTAAGAAGATAATACAATAACAGCATTTTCTTTTCTAATAAATTTTTGAAGATTTTTAATTTTTTTATTTATAGAATCATTAAACTTATTCATTTTAAAATCTCCATAAATAATATTTTGTATATCATAATAATACATATTCATTGATAAATAAACATTATAATCAACAGAATTATTCATTTCATTAAAATTAAACATTAGATCTGAATTTTTTTTAATTTCATTATATATTTTTTTACTAATTTTTTTAAAAAATATATTTTCTATAAAATAATATATTAGATGTATTATTAAGTTTCTATTTTTAAAACCTTTTTCTGTAGCTTCAATATCAATATGCATAAAAGTGAAACAAGAATCTTTATCAAAAAATCCACAAGTAAGTGATTCTATAAATCCATTATCATGTAAAGTAGAATAAATACTATTTTCTCCTTCGTGACCAATAACATGTGTAAAATATTCAATTTCTTTATTAATTAATTGTTTTTTTTCAAATGGTATATTCCAAATTATTCCAATTTTATTCATATTTTTAATAGGAACAATTTCTAACAAATAGTTATAATCATTTTTAAAATTTTTATTTTTTATAAAAGGATTATGTTTGCAAATATTAATATTAATATTATTATTTTTAATTTTAGAGAATATATCAGATATATACTTTTTCATTTTATTAATATCAAAATTGCCTAATATTACTAATTTCATAAGATTTGATGAATAATATTTATTATAAAAATCAATTAATTTAACTCTAATATTCTCTATTTTTAATGTTTCTTTTGATCCAGTAGAAAAATTGTGAAATGGATATTGTTGATTTGAGGTATGTTTAATAACTCTAATTAATCTTCTAATATCATTTGTAATATTTTTTTTATGTTCAGAATCTACTGCATTAATTTCTCTTTCAACAGAATTTTTATTAAATAAAGGATTAATAAAAAATTGTGCAAACATATCTAAACTTTTATTTAATGCACTATTCTTAATTTCATAATGATAATTTGTATGTTCCTGTGTAGTAAAAGCATTAGAATATCCACCATTGTTACTAATAAAATTCATAAATCCTTTTTCAGAGGGATATTTTTTGGTACCCATAAATAACATATGTTCTAAAAAATGTGCAATACCTTCAATAGTATCCATATATGATCCTACATTAACACACATACTTACATTAGATATTGTTACGTCATTACTTTTAATGAGTAATACTTGTAATTTATTTTTTAGAGTAAATGGCAAATATTCTCTATTATCAAATGGTGATTTTATAATAGTCATTATAATGTTATATTATAAAAAAATTTCTATAAATGTATTAAAAAATTTGAATTAATTTAAATATATAATGTTATAACATATATAAATCAATACCAAAATGGAACCACCAAAATATGTAGAAAAAGAGTCTATCAATGATTATTTAAGGAAAGTTGATGTTTATAAATTATATTTGAAGAAACATGAATATAATGATATATTACTTTTTTTAAATAAATTACTAAATTTAAGAGAAGAATGTTATTTTAAATCATTGTTGGAATTTAAAAAAATAAGTCACAATGATATATTTAAAAATAAAGATTTTTTATTAAATTTTTTAAAAAAAAATGGTAATACATTTAAAAAAAAATACGGTGTTGGTTTTAAAATAAATATATTTTATAATAAAAATAAAATGAATAATATATATTTATTAAATTTTATAAATAATTTGTTAACAAAAATAAGATATTTATTAATAGAATATGAAAGTAATAAAATTAAATATTATAAAATTATGCAGAAGTAATTATTTATTATTATATAGATAATAATAAATAAATTTTATAAATTAACAAATCCGATTTGTGAAGACAATAATTGATGTGATGTATAATTATATAAATAATAATTTAATTTATCTCTACTTTTAAAAAAATTAAAAATTTCTAGTAAATTTTTATTTTCCATAATATCATATGCAGAAAATAAATCAATATTATTTTTTTTTGCAATTATTAAAAAATTATTTAATAATGTAAACAAAGAGTTATTTACAGTTGTATAATAACTTAAATTAGCTACTTCTATTTTTTTATATTTATTATTATTTAAAACAATAGTTGATGTTTTATAATAACTTATAAAATCTTCAGCTTCTTTTTTTTCGTTTTCAATAACATAAGTGACAAAATTATCATTAATTATCCAATTTTTAAATTGTTCAATATTAAAAATTGGATGAAAATTAAATTTTTTACAATAATTATTAAATAATTTAAAACAATTATCAATATGTCTTTCTTCTATTTTAATAAAATTATTATTTTCTAGTTTATCTGGTAAACTATAATTAGATAAAACATCATCTATTTTAATATTTTTATCATGATAACAGTAACCAGTTTCACATAATTTTCTATAATTAATTGGTCTAATATACATACATGAATTATTCAAGGGTCTATGTATACAATATTTAACACCATAAACACCTAATTTACATTTCTTTTCTCTACATAATTTAGATAATTGTTTTACAAGAATAGTTGTTGCTCGTTTATTTCTTATTTTATCATGAATACATAAAAAATTAGCATAATATGAATCGAGCTGTTTATTATGTAATTGAAATTTCATTTTAATTGCACCTATAAACCCTACTAACTTATTAGTATCTTTAACTTTTAACCCTATTGTAACTTCATCATTATTACTTTGATCAATAAAAAACCATTTTAAAAATTTTTTTGAATATGTATATACAAAATTACCATCATAACTCTTCATGTAATATTTCTTTAATAATTTATAAACACTATCTAATTGTTCATCATTTCTTAAATCAAGAGTACATAAATTAAATTTTTCAGGTAAATTTATATTATTTAATAATAGTTTATCTAATTCTTCATCATTAAAAATATATTTTTTTTCAAATACATTTTTATTTATTTGCATTACTGGTTGTTTTGTCCAAAATGTGCTATTGTTCTCTTTTATATCATTCTCTGTCAAAGGATAAACATTATTTTTTCTTTCTATTTTGTCTATTTGTGTCTTTATATTTTTTATAATCTCTTCAGGTATATCTTTTATTGTTTCTGCACTTACTTCACTTAAACTCATTATTTATATAGTTACTTAAAATTATTATTTTAAGTAATTAAATGTATATTTATATATTTAATTTTTAATTATGTATTCTATAATTATATGAATTATAAGTATAAATATTAAATGTAATAAAAAAAAATAGTAAAAAGATAAAAAAATATTAATTACATTTTTACAATAATTGCATTATTTAATAAATGATTTATTGTTATTAATATAGAATGACTATCAAATAATGCATTATGTATATTATTATCATTAATAGTTAATCCAATACTTTTATATATACTACCACTACTATATTTATTTGTATTTATTCCATATTTATTAAAAAATAATCTAATATCATGAAAATTATTTTTATTAAAAAATATATTTTTTATATTATATAATTTAAAATTATATTCAAGGATGCCAAAATCGTTGCCATAAGAATAACAATTTAAATCACCGATAAATTTATGAAATTTTTTTATTGCATTTTCAAAAGATGTACCATTGTTCATCAAATATTCATTTTTTATACTTGTTAAGTCTACAAAATATTTTGATAATTTATTATTAATTTTTGGTATTATATAAATATTTATCGAATCAATTATTTCATAATTATTTTTTTTTTTTTGTAATTTATATCCTGCAATTTGAACTAATTCCATATATTCATTTGGTAAAGACCATTGTCTTTCTTGACTACCTTCCCAAGAAGTATATTCAGTATCATATATAATTAATGATTCTGGTAATAACATATAATAATATTTTATATAATAAAATATTTTATAACTAAAATAAATATAATTTATATATTTTGAAAAAAAACATAAATTAAGTCTAAATTTGATTTTTTTCATTAATAATTTAATTATATTTAGATAAATATTTAGTGCATTTTTTTAAATCAAATTTTTTTGCTTGTTCTAATAATGTTTCTCCTCTAATATTTTTTTTATTAATATTAAATTTATTTTCATTAGTTTGAAAGTCTATTAATTTTTTAATAAAAAGTAAAATTGTATCATCATCATTATTATTATTAATTATCCATGTTTGTAATGTGTTTCCATCATTATCTTCTTCATCATAAATAATAGGTGCAAATTTTTCCCATATTTTAAGTTTTTTAACATTTAAATTATTGCTCCATATCATATGATGGAGTGGTGTTCTACCTTTATTATTTTTTTTATTAATAAGATTTGGATTATTAAATAAAATAGTTTCTAGTTCTTGTGTTTTATCATAAGATGCTAATGAATCATGTAATATCGTGTTTAACTTTTTTTTTTTATTATACATTTTTTAATGTTTTTTAATTATTTTTATTTTTAATTTTTATTTTTATAAATTATTCTTTTAAAGTAATAACTAGAAAATAATTAAATTTCAATTTTTTCATTAATCAGATTCAGATGAGTCTGATAAAAACATATTACCATTATCAGATTCTTTAATATTAAATGTATTTTTAAAATAATTATTTTTTTTATCTATTTTTAAATAAAAATTACATGGATCTTCTTTGTATGGAATACGAATAGTATCTTTATAATCACTTATATCAATCCATTTCATACTTTTTTTAACACATCTAAAATAAATATTATCGTTATTATCAATAAAAACTTCAGCAGGGATATTAATAGGACAATTACAAATAGGTCTATTATATAAATATTTTTTTGAAGGATTTTGTAATATTTTTTCTTTGCAAAATTTTCCTCCTCTAACAAAATACCAATTTTTTTTAAGATTTTTCATTTTATGTAAAGTAATATTATTTTCTAAATATAAAGCATGATCTTTTAATGAAATATTAGGATTTTTATAAAGTGTAAGTATTTCATCTAAATTTTTAAAATTATTTTCATTATCATTTATAATATTATTTAAAATCTTTGAATAATTATAATAAATAATATCATTTAAAACATTGTATACACCAAATAACCATTTTGGTTTATAATTCCAACAATGATTTGAAGAATATAAATGAGGCTTACAATGTTCATTTATTCTCGAATATAATCTTTTAGTCTCACCTACATAATAACGTTCATTTTCTAATTTTAACAAATAAACCCAATGCATATATTTAAGTATTAATTATAATATTTAAATATTATCTTTATGTATTTTTAAAACTTTTGATGCTAAAATATTCATTGGATCAATAATATAATTAGACTTTTTCATTACCAATGGTAATTCAGTACAACCCAGAACAATACAATCAGAATTTATTTTATCAATAATTTTTAGTAATTCGCATGTTTGTTTTTTATTAATATTATTTGATTTTATAGAATAAATTATATTAGATATTTTATTAATATCATGATCATTTGGATATTTTATTCTTAAATCATAATTATTTAAATAATTTTCATAAATTTTTGTTTTAATAGTTCCTTTGGTAGACAATAATCCAAAAGATTTAAAATTTTTATTTTTCATAAATATCATTGTTTCATTAATCATATTTATAAAAGGGATATTTACTGATTGTTGAATATCATTAGCCCAATAATGTGCTGTATTACATGGCATTACTAAATGACTACAATTGTTTTTTTCTAATTTTTGTGAAATATTTACTAAATAATTTCTTACATGATTATCATTATTATAAATTGATTCAGTTCTATCTGGAATTTTAGGATCATTATAAATTAACAAAGGTATATTATTTTGATCTTTACTAGCATTGGTTAATTTAAAAATATTTTTACAAAATCTTATTGTAGCTAATGGACCCATCCCACCAATAATTCCTATCATAATTATAATTAATATAATTTATTTTTTAAATAAAATACAATTAAATTTTATCAATGAGAATTTATCGTAGATAAAAAATTTAATTCTTTTATTAATTCATCAACTGAACCAAAACGTTTTATTTGACAATATTCTAATTTTTCACAACCAACAATCATATCACCTTTAAATAATGCAGTTTCAAGAGCACCATGAGCATCTAATGGAGTAGATATTGAAATTGTATCAAAATCACTTGATGAACATGTTTCAGGTTTAAATCTAAAAGCTGTAGTTAATCTCCCACTTGGCTTAACTGTAAATACTCCCTTTGGAAGTTCATCTGAACGTTCAATTAATTCATTATAAACCGATACTGCTTTTTGTGCAGATTCTTGCATTCTTATTATAAAATTATCCATATCCATTTTTATATATTTTGTATAAAAGACAATATCTTATATATTTTTTTATATATAATTTTTTAAATTTTTTCAAAGAAAAATTATATTTAAATAATAATTAATGTTATATTAATAAATATAAACATTAATTTATAATTAATATATGATACAAAAATTACCATTAGATTTACAATATTTAATTTTAGAATATGTAAGAATAGATTATATTCCTTTTTCTGAAAAAAAATATTATATGAATAATTACAAATTTGATATAGATTTTATATATTTTTATGTTGAACCATATATATTCATCATAGATGATGAATTACAAGTTAGTATTTCTTCATGGTTTGGTGTAGAATCACCTGAAAAATTTAGTAGTGGCAAAATATTACATACTATATTTGAAAGACCATATTGCATAAATTTAGAAAACAGTTTTGGAAAAATAGCACAAATAATTTATGATAAAGCAAAAAAATTTAAATGTAGGCAAGATATTTCTAAAGACTTATTATTTGCTGGTACATATGGTCCAATAAGGAAATGTATTTATTCTTGCTTACCTTTTCATATAGCACCATATATGCATAATCATTACTCAACAAGAAATATATTAGATTATTTTAAACAAATGAATGTGGTTGATAAGAATGTAGAAAATTTAAATTTAAATACAACTCAATTAGCTATTAAAAAATTAAAAGAATTAATATTTAAATCAATTATTAATATAATAAATATTTATAATAAAACAAGTAAAAATATAATTTCAGAATTTCCAATTTTCAAAAAAATAAGAAATAGAGAATTATTATTTTTTAAATTATGTAAACCAATAAATATTGAGAAAATTCTAAAAAAACAATTTATAAAAAAAATAATAAATAATTAAAAAATTGAAATTTTAATATATTGATAAGTATATTAAAATTTTGAATAACTTAATATTGTAAAAAAAAATACCAATATATAATGAATATTATAAATTTATTATATTTAGCTATCATTATAGTTAACTGTTCATTTGTGGATGGAAATAAATTAACAAAAAAAAAAGTTATGAAATATTAAAATTACCACAAGATTCGACATTAAAAAGAATCAATGATCAATATAATAAATTAGTTACAATATGGAATCCAAAAAAAATTCCTAAAAACAAAAAAAAAAAATATAAGAAATACAAAAAAGAATTAAAGGATATAAAAAAAGCATATAATTTATTAAAAAAAGAATTCGAAAATAATAATATATTGATAAATGAAGATGAAGTATGTTGTAGTTTTTTAGATGATATTTTAGAATTAGAAAAAAATGTAAAAAGTTTTTTTGAAAAAAAAAATTTAATCGTATATTATGGATCCTATCTATTTCACAGTTCTCAAATATTTAAAAATAGAGTGGTTACTGCTGTTAATATATATTATTATAAATTTAAAAAATTACCAACTGAAAAAGAATTTGAATCTATGGTAAAGCATATTAAAAAAATATATTATAAACACGCCCCATATTGGGAAAGATTTCATATTAACATGAATAAAATAGATGATTTATAATTGAAATTTATGTAAATAATATTATTTTATTATTATAAATTAATATTATTTTATTTTTAATTATTATGATTTTTTATTCTACTCTTTCAACTTGTGTTGCAGTAGGAATATTAATATCAACAACAGTTGTTGAATCTGGTTCCAAAACATTGCTTGAATCAAGTTCCAACCCTGTTAGTTATTTAGGTACACTTACTTTTTTCGGTGACCTACGTTTAATCTCCACTATACGGATTATAGATTTTTTATTTTTTTGTTTTTTTTACTAAACTCCTTCAACTTTATTTAATAATTCTTCTAGTTTTGTAGTAGAAGAACTAACAATCGAAAATGCGTCTTTTAGTTTTTTAATAGAATTATTAACACTATCTTTCAATAATTTTAAATCTTTAGTAGAATCACTAACAATCGAAAATGAGTCTTTTAGTTTTTTAGTAGAATCATTAACAATCGAAAATGCGTCTGTTAGTTTTTTAGTAGAATCATTAACACTATCTTTCAATAATTCTAATTCTTCTTTTAGTTCTTTAGTAGAATCATCAACACTATCTTTCAATAATTCTAATTCTTCTTTTAAAGATTGAATTTCTAAATTTTTTGCTTCTTGTTCTTTTTTAAAAGAAAATAATAATTCGATTTTTTGATTCATATATGTATGAATCAATTTTTCAGATTGAACTGCGAATTCTTCTTTAGAAGATTTAACTTCTTCTTCTTCTTCTTCTTCTTCTTCTGATTCTGATTCTGATTCTGATTCTGATTCGGATGTTTCTTCTTCTTCTCCATTTACTTTATCTTTCTGACTTTCGGTTATGGTTCCATCTAAACGATTTAATTCTTTTATTAAATCATTAATAGTACCCCATCGTCTTATGGAGTTTCCATAACCTAATAGATCATAATCAATCATATGACCATTTTTGAATAATGCTGTTTCAATACAACCAGAATCCATAGGAGTAGATATTGAAATTTTATCATAAATATTATCAATAGGATTATCTGGTACAAATCTAAAAGCGGAGGTTAATCTACCAGTTGGAGGTTCAAAACGACCTTTTGGTAAATCATCTGAACGATTTGTCAAATCTTTATGGAGTTGTACTGCTTTGTCAGCAAATTCTTGCATCTTTCTCATAAAATCCATTTTTTTAATTTTTTTTTAAAATTTATTGTGTTGTTTATTTAGTTTTTTCTTTTTCTTTTTCTTTTTAGATTAATTTAAATATAAGGCATATGGGAATTGTAAGCAATTAAAATTTCAATTTTTTTATATATCATAATATTCATTTCTTAGTATTTCATCATATTCATCTCTAAGATCATAATCAAATGGTAACATTTG